>Ga0302315_10000006_pt1 | contig 343554 bp, 298 predicted proteins | sample III_Palsa_N3_1_FD_200532 | JGI IMG/M metagenome (GOLD analysis project Ga0302315, IMG submission 200532) | Peat permafrost microbial communities from Stordalen Mire near Abisko, Sweden - III_Palsa_N3_1 | ecosystem: Environmental > Terrestrial > Soil > Palsa > Peat permafrost | place: Sweden...
TGAACTATCCCCTTACCCGAAGGCTCAAGGTACTATCAGCTTTCAGCAAGAGTCACGGACTTACCTGTGTCTCCTATACCTACGGCCTTTAACGAACTATTCCGTCAGTTCGCGTCAGTGTCACTACAAATGTTTTAGTTGCGGCCTGGAAGGCGTAGCCGCCGAGTTTTCAAGGGCCATTCAGTCACTTTAATGTTCAGTAAGCCAAACCTTTAATATCAAATGTCAATAGGCCTTTTGAACGATTTTAAGAAGATCATGCGGATAACCCAAAGTTACGGCACTAACGCTTTCTAAATGTTCAATCTGATCCTGATTTAAGCGAACATCAAGCGCTTTCAGGCCGTCGTTTAGATGATCAAGTGTACGGGCACCAACTATAGGGAAAGCGTTTTTGGTCAGCGTCCAGGCCAATGCTACCTGGCCCGGCGTTGCTTCAACCTCTGCTGCGATTGATTCTAATTGGTCTATAATAGTTTTAGTAGCCACATCTTCAATGAAACCACCCGCTGCGGAAAGTGTCAACCTGCCGGCTGAGCCTTTGCGGTATTTGCCGGTTAACACCCCCCCTGCTAACGGAGAATATAGCATTGTGCCCAGCCCAAAATGTGCAGCCATTCCCATTAACTCGCGGTCTGCAGTTCGTTGAATAAGGTTATATTCTATTTGCAAGGCAGCCAAAGGAATTGCACTTGCGATAGCAGATGCCTTCCACGCAGGAAAATTAGCCAAACCTGTATATAATATCTTTCCGGCTTTGACTAAATCCTCAAGTCCCCGGATAGTTTCTTCGAGCGGAGTAATGCCATCATCATAATGAGGCATATAAATATCAATATAGTCAGTCTTCAGGCGTTTTAAACCGGCATCCACAGACTGACGCATGGCCTTGCGGTGATTACCCAAATTGGCAGGGGAAGGACCTGTTTCGTTGCTGCGCGTATATTTGGTGCAAATAATGAAATTGTGTCGCTGTTGTTCTATAAATCGCCCAACAATCTCTTCTGCCTCCCCAAGATGGTATTGGTCGGCAACATCAATAAAATTGCCTCCCGCATTCGTGTAGGCTGCAAGGATTTTAGGAATTTCCTGTGCATCGGCTCCATAGCCACGGCGCTGGCCGAAACTTGCCGCTCCCAATATGAGTTCACTGGCCGGAAGACCTGTTTGCGTTCCGAATAATTTGTATTTCATGCTTCAAAGGTCAGTGGTTAAGCCAATAAAATCAAGTATGGCTAAATTCAGCCGTATTAGATTAGACAATGATATGACCTATATTTGTCGCATGTACGAAAGGAAGTTACCTTTAGAATTTGAATGCGGCCTTCACCTTTTTATGGAAGTGATGAACGGTAAATGGAAGATCAACCTGATCTGGTGTATTTATAACAGTATAAAAAGACCGGGTGAATTACATCGCAGGATGCCTAAAGCTTCCCGACGATTATTGGATACACAGCTAAAACAACTCACAGGCCTTGGTATCGTTACCAAGACAATATTTAATCAACGGCCTTTAAAGGTAGAATACGAACTCACCCCGCTGGGGCTGACATTGATTCCCGTTATTGAGGTGACGGCACGTTGGGGAGAAACCCATCGCAACGTGCTGGAGCCATTATTCCAGTTGTAAATATGGACATCATAGGTTAAGCAGATCATTATTACTAAGCCGTGACCTAAGCGGACTGCCCGTATGCTTACATTTGCTGATCAATAATCGAGCTAATGGTGAAGAAAATAGGATTTCTATCATTCGGGCACTGGTCTGACCATCCCGCCTATCAAACCCGCACCGCAGGCGATACCTTGCTGCAATCCATTGATTTGGCAGTTGCCGCGGAGGAAATAGGTTTGGACGGCGCTTATTTCCGGGTTCATCATTTTGCGCGCCAATTGGCGTCGCCATTTCCCCTGCTTTCGGCTATTGGAGCGAAAACAGACAAGATAGAAATTGGGACGGGTGTCATCGATATGCGCTATGAAAACCCAATGTATATGGTGGAGGACGCCGGCGCTGCTGACCTGATCTCCGGCGGGCGCTTACAATTGGGAATCAGCCGGGGTTCACCCGAGCAGGTCGTAGAAGGCTGGCGTTATTTCGGTTATGAACCTGCTGAAGGAGAAAATGATGCCGACATGGGACGTAAAAAAGCATTAGATTTTTTGGACAAATTAAACGGTAAAGGATTTGCAAAGCCTAATCCTCAACCCATGTTTCCAAACCCGCCGGGCTTGTTACGCCTGGAGCCACATTCGGACGGATTGCGCGATCGCATCTGGTGGGGAGCCGCCTCTAATGCAACCGCGGTTTGGGCGGCCGAGAACGGCATGAACCTGCAAAGTTCTACCTTGAAATTTGACGAAAGCGGTAAACCTTTCCATATCCAGCAGGCCGAACAAATCAGGTTGTACAAAGAAGCCTGGAAAAAAGCCGGGCACCAGCACGAACCCAGGGTTTCGGTTAGCCGCTCTATTTTTGCACTGGTAACGGATCAGGACAGGTATTACTTTGGACAGCAAGGAAAGGGAGCCGACAGTTTTGGTTATATTGAAGCTGATCAACGGGCGGTGTTCGGAAAGAGCTATGCAGCCGAACCCGATCAGCTCATCAAAGAATTGGCCCAAGACGAAGCCATCCAGGAAGCGGATACTGTGCTCCTGACCATACCGAACACGTTGGGTGTCGACTACAATATCCACGTGCTAACTGCTATTTTGGAGCATGTCGCCCCTGCACTGGGTTGGCGATGAATAACGCTATATTATAAATTCCGATTTGAACCATAAAATAAACAGCGTGTTATCTATCTTAGCAAAGCACGACAGACATCGAGCGTTTTAATCTTTTTTTGGCTTTGCCACGCCATTACCGCGCCCGTAACCGCTGATGAGTCTTATTATTTTGATAGCCAAACTAAAAAGTTCTTTACCGCCAAAGGTTTAGGATTATTCGATATGGTCGATCTGCCGCTGATCGACCCATTAGCCGATGATCTTGGAAAAGGAATGATGGAGATCGATACCGAAGCTTCGGAGATCGTGGAAATTCCACGGTTGAATTTTCAGGATAAAATCGCGGTGTGCAGTTGTTGTTCCTGTCGGAATTTCCCGGTGTTATTCACGAAGAAAAACTGAGGTTAGCGGCGGAGCAACAGCAGGACGTACAAGGTTTTGTGTTGGATTTAGTATTTGACGAAAACGATACACTCTCGCCAATGGCACCTTACTGGGATGACTTCAAGCTCAAAACCATTCAGTATTACCTCGAAAAGTTCACCGGGCTTATCGGGATCATTTTGAAAATGCTTTAACAAACATATCATGCGAAACAAATATCGCTCTGCTATTTATACATTTACCGAAGATCAGAATGATGTTGCGGAACAGGCGCTTCGTGATTTACAAGCCGATTTTGACCAGCCCATCATTACGAAGATCCTCCCCTTTCAAAGCTTTAGACTCAATGAGGAAAATTACCTGGATTACTATTACAAAGACCCGGCTAAGCCATTTTGCCAGAACATCGTGAACCCTAAATTGAAAGAATTGTTATCCCGATTTGCGGATCAGGTTGCGCCGGAGCGACTTGATCACCTAAAAACATTATAAACATGAACGCTAAAATATTCAGTTACAAAGTAGATGGCATCAATCTCGAACAGCAGGATGAGCAATTAAAGATCAGTCAAAGCTTTGACCGTAAAGCGGTACTCGAACCGTTGAAAGAAATTCTAAAAGCAGAAAATTATAAGATCGACGAAAGCTCGTTACATTATAAGCTAATCGATGACCAATTATATATACAGGGACTGGCCATAGAGCTGGAAGCGCCGAAAACCGTGGGATTCCAGTTTGGAAAATAGCTTCACAACGCGCTGTTTATCAACGTTTACAGTTTCGATACCTTATCCCGGCTTAGATTATCGTTCACCACGATCATAAAACCCAGTCGTTTTGCGCTAAATCAGATTAACAGTAAACCAAAAGTACAGCAGTAGGCGGTCAAACAGGATAAATTCATTTCCCCGTATGTTGTTGTTAGCCGGATTTAGAAATTACGCTTGCGATAGCTAATACGCAACCGTCCTATGCCAACTAAATACTGTAATTTCTGCCATTTTTCGATTTTGTAAACAAAAATAGAATTTGATCGGGAAAGCCAAAAAGACTTTCCCGATCAGTGCCTTTAACTAACTACCGGTAAAGAGCCGCCGTCAATGGCGTAAATCGTTCCGGTCAGGTAAGCTGCGGATGGAGAAACCAGGAAGTGAACAAGTGAGGCCACTTCTTCAGGTTCAGCCATACGGCCCATCGGAATGCCGCCGGTCTGCGCCATTAATTGTTTCATACCCTCTTCTACGGTAATACCTGCTGACGCGGCGTAGTCGCTAATGAATTTTTCCATGGGCGGGGTCTTGGTAGCGCCTGGTGCCACGGTCAGCACGCGTATGCCTTTGCTGGCCAATTCGGTAGCCAAAGCTTTGCTGTAGCTGTTCAGGGCAGCTTTAGAAACGGCATAGGCTAAATTCAGGTTCCATAAAGCTTGTTTGCCCGCCACTGAAGAAATATGGATGACCACACCGCTTTTCTGCGCTATCATTTGCGGCAGCAGTATTTTGTCGAGACGAATGGCCGAGATCAAGTTCAACTGCAGTTCCTGTTCCCAATGTTCGTCAGATAATGCGCTGAAACCACCGCCGGGAGTGGTGAGACCGCCTACGTTGTTGATCAGGATATCAATTCCGCCGAAAGTGTCCTTAATTTCTTTGGCTAATGCAGCTACCTGATGGGCATCGGTCAGGTCTGCCGCTATAAAATAATGTGTTCGCTCTTCGGGTTTTGTCCTGGCACTAACAATTACTTGTGCCCCAGCTTTAGCTAATTCATCTGCAATAGCTTTGCCAATGCCTTTTGTGCCACCAGTTACTAATACTCTTTTACCTTTTAAATCTGTTGTTCCCATGTTTTAGTTATTTATTCTGAATCATTTGTTTCAGAATTAGTTAAAAAAATTTACTTTGATAATTGTTTGATAAAATATTCGGCCATGCGTTTAATTTTAATCGGGTCTTTATGTAAGATATAAGACTCGTACCAACCGGTCCAGGTGCTGTTGAAATAATCGGCCAGCAATGCGGGGTCTTCTTCTGCACGGATTTCCCCTTGTTCCATTGCGTTTTGAATCAGATCATGCAGGAACTGGTAGGCCTGCTGGCTGTCTGCTATTAAAATATCTTTAATACGCTGGTCATTGGTAGCGACTTCGAAGGCACTCTTGACGGCCATGCAGCTGTCCTCGCCGTTGATGATGACCCCCACTGCCTCATGAATATAATCCACCAATATAGAAAACGGCGATTTTTTGCTGGTAAGCCGTTTTTTCCAATCCTGCTTCCGCAAGTCGGTATAATGCTGCACGCAGCGAACAAACAGTTCCTCCTTATCACCAATTGTATTGTACAGGCTGCTGCTGTTGATCTGCATGGCCTCGGTGAGATCCCGAAGCGAAGTACCGTTATAGCCTTTTTTCCAAAAAACTTCCATTGCTTTTTGGATTGCTGCTGCTTCGTTAAATTCTACATTTCTGGCCATGACGATACAAAGGTACATTAATCTGAAACAGTTGTTTCAGATTGATGTCATTTATAAATTGCTGTAGAAGCCTTATATAAGCTAAAGTACCTGGCAAACGAAATAATACTTGGTGCAGCGCTATTTATTCAGCTGTGAGCGTACATTGAATTTTCCTAATAACTTGATTATTAAAACTAAATTTTAAAGAAGACGATATTTAGCGTGGATACTTTACCGTTAATAAGCGTTCGTCATAACGGAACGGAACGACTTCTTTAATCAAAATTTTGCTGCTATCTGGGTGTAGCGGATTCAACAGGATATTGCTAACCATTGGATCAATTGCGCTCGGCACGTAAAGTAGGGCTGCGCTCCTGCCCTGCAGCCAGGCATTGCCGATCCTTTGGAGTAAAGGCGGTCCGGGATAGTTTTTCCAAGCAGCCGGCAACTGATTAGCTTCCAGCTTTTCACTACTGATATTGTCCGGCACTTCCAATGAAACTATCATAAGGTCATTGTGAATTTCGTCGGGCATTAAATGCATTAGTTTTTTAAGTATACAAGTGCATGAATTTAACGAAGTATAGAGGACGGGCATACTTTTACTTGCGATACGATAAAGGATCATGAATAAAAACCGTATTCAATCTGGGATAATACATCATTGACCAACCGAAAACCTTCACTGGTGTCCAGAAGACTGATGGGTAGTTGCATGCCGAGCGCCATCTGCGGACGCTGCAGCCATTTTTCAAATGTTTCCTGGTCGCCAAAAACATCCAGTCCGCGAACATAAATACGGCTGAATTCATAGACAAAACCCGACTGTTCAGCTGAAAGCAGATCGTCGTGTTAATAGCGGTTCATCTGTCGGGTACCGATATGCAGGACATTAGAAGATCCTTCCTTGAAACACAAGTCTTACGCAAGATATTGTATACCATATCATAAGGCAAGCCTTCCCTGATATAAGCAACAACATCCAGACTATGCTCACATTTATATTTCATACGCACAGATTTATCTGACACAAAGTAGAAATACGCCCGGCAGCTTTCATCCTGCCCAACGTCCAGCTTTTTAAGATCAAGTGACTTCGTTTCCATAAATAAAGACTTATGTCCTCATAATATAAAGACAAACGTCCATAATTACAAATTATTTATTTTTTACGCAATCGTGCTGTTTCAACTGATCTGCATAGGGATTGAAATATCGAATTGCGTAAATTCACCTTCTTCGCTAACAACAGTTAGCTGTCCGCAATGCCCCTTTACTACAATGTCATAACTTAGGGATAAACCGAGACCTGTCCCCTGCCCGGTTGGCTTGGTGGTGAAGAATGGCTGCATGATTTTATCTTTTATCGCACCAGGCATGCCTGTGCCATTGTCTTTTATAATAATTAAAATCAAGTTATTTCGGGTTGAGGTGCTAACTGTTACTTCAGGCTTATAAGGCTGTTTGTTTTGCCCGGATTACGGGCAGCAACTACTTTAACAATGCTGTCTATATTAATTTGCTGAGCTAAACCGGGTTGGAGAAAGGCTATAACGAACAGTAACAGGAGTGAGATTTTTTTCATATGTGTATTGGATAGAAAAATATTGAAAAATCCACCTATTGTATCATTTCATATAAATTAAATGATTATCACCTATAAACCTGAAAGCGAAATCTAAAAGGAATAAGACCCATATTAGTTTTATGCATTTCCGATCCTTACTATATTAAAAACCCGCATACTTCATGGACAAATTAACAACTTCAGCCTAATTGATCCTCGCAAACAAAGCATGGGTCATTCAGAATGAAGAAAAAGAGAAACGGGCCGCTAAGTGGATATTCCGGAGCTATATGCAACCTCGTTCCGGAACAGCGAACAGTTAATTCCGCTACACTTTGACCATATCAATTTATTCACTATTAATTCCGATTTTTCTAATAGCATACACAATTCGGTGTACAGATCTTCGCTATCCATTATAAAAGTCGGCCTGATTTGATATAATCTTGAATTTCTTGGTTCTGTCAAATTGATGTTAGCCGTTCATTGTTTTTCTTCGGTTAAATTTGTCCATTATAATTTGGGGCAAATTCCACGATCCATTCAATACCATACTTGTCTCTAAACATTCCGGCGTATGTGCCCTAAGGACTGTCGCCAATGGGCCCTTCGATATTTCCACCTGCTGATAATCCGTTAAATATGTTGTCTGCTTTTTCACGACTTTCTGCACTAACTGATACTTTGGACCTGTTTTCGTTTACTCGTCCCATAAATTCCAGAACGTCATTGGCCATTAACACATTGTGTTTACCAATAGGCAAAACAATGGTCATTATTTTATTTGCATTAATTTCTGCTACCGGAAATTCAGGGCTTGATAGGTCCTTAAAACGAACGATCTTTGCGAACTCACCGCCAAAAACTGATTTGTAAAAAGTGAATGCTTCTTCGGCATTTCCATATTCATTAAGCGTTTTTGCATCTTCTTTGTTACCGCTGGCACGTTCCCCTTAGAATTCCACCTGGACGGCTCCCAGGAACGTTTTACAGAAAGATCTTTGGGAATACAATCAACGGTAACTTTGAGGTAGATATACATCGGTCCACCTTGATAATTTTGGGGCTGTTTTAAAAAAAACATTAAGCCTAAACTTTTTTCTAACATAACGATAGATTTTTAAGTGAATAAATATCGAAATGCAGCGGTAAAATGTTAAGATGTTTAATTATTGAAAATCCTGTGAATCAATAAATTAAGCCATTTGCGTGGCATCTTTTTTTCGTCAAAAAAAGACGCCATGGATGACGCTCATTTTTTTTGCGAATCCATGTATATTTTGGCTAACTTACGGCAACAAAAAAGCCTGTAAATCAGAGATCTACAGGCTTTTGAGTGTTTTTAATGTTGCTATCAGCGGTGAGGGAGGGATTCGAACCCTCGGTACAGTTTCCCGTACGTCAGTTTAGCAAACTGATCCTTTCGGCCTCTCAGGCACCTCACCGTATTTTGGATCGTGGCTGATATCGAAATAAAACCCCTTTTTTCGGGACTGCAAATATAGTAATTCAACTAACCCGTCAAAAAAAAATTTACCTTTCTTAGTAATTTATTCTCACGTGATAAATACTCATCAGCATTCGCTTAAAAATAGTTTTGATGGTTTCAATTTCTTTAAGTGTTATGTCGCTGTCTTTCAGCTGATCCTGATCGAGTTTGTATTTCACAATGCGATCAACCAGTTCGCTTATTGATTTTTCATCAGGTTCTTTTAATGAGCGCGAAGCAGCCTCAACTGAGTCGGCAAGCATTAAAACACCCCCTTCTTTTGAAAAAGGTATAGGCCCCGGGTATCTGAAAGTGTTCTCATTTATCAGTTTTTCGGGGAAATTCTTTAAATACGACTGGTAAAAGTAATCAACCCGGGTATTACCGTGGTGAGTGCGGATAAAATCAATAACAACCTCCGGGATGTTTGCTTTCTCAGCCATTTCAACACCCTTGCTTACGTGCCTGATAATAATTTGAGCGCTTTCTTCATAAGGCAGCTTATCGTGCGGATTAAACCCTGAGCTCTGGTTCTCTATAAAAAACAATGGGTTTTCCAGTTTACCAATGTCATGATATAAGGCCCCTGCCCTAACCAGCAGGGCATTGCCCCCAATGCTGTATATGGCATTTTCGGCAAGATTTGCCACCTGTAACGAGTGTTGGAATGTTCCGGGAGCAGTGAAGGCCAATTCACGCAGTAATGGGGCATTTGTATTGGTTAGCTCTATGAGTGTGATGTCTGATGTTATGGCAAACAACTTCTCAAACAAATAAATGAGTGGGTATGCCAGCAAAGTAAGCAACACGCTCACTACAAACGGTAGAAAATCAACCCAATTAATATTAATAAAAGTACCCTCCCTGATAAATGATATACCCAGGAACGCCACAAAATAACTGAAGGTGATGATCAATGCTGATATCAGGAATTGCTCACGCCTGATAAGGTGTTTCATGCTATAGATGGATACCATGCCTGCCGTAATCTCAAAATAAGCAAACTCAAAACTATTGGGTACAAAAAAGCCTGCTATTAATACCACAAGCAGGTGTATATTGAGTGCCAAACGGGTATCAAAAAGTATGCGGATAATAATAGGTACAATACAATAAGGTATATAGTACAAATTGGGCATTTCCAGCTTAATAGCCAGTGACAAGGTGCCCAGCATGGCGGTAATTACCAGTAATATAAGCGAAACCAGGCGGTTATCGTGGTAAATATCCTTACGAAAAAGGAAAAGAAACACCATAAGCAAGGTAATTGCAATGGATACCAACAGCACCTCTCCCAGCACAACCAGTCGGCGGTCGCCATTTACCCTGGCGTTATCTTCAAAGGCTTTTTTATAGGATTCCAATTTTTGAAAAACCTCATCGTTCACTACCGAACCCTTACTCACAATAATCTCATCCTTTTGTACCATCCCGCGGGTTACAGAAAGGCTCTCTATAGCTTCCTTTTCCAAACGCGCGGTTAAGCCCTCATCATAAACCAAGTTATTTTGCAACCTGCTGACAATCAGATCCAGCAAAAACGACTTATCAATATCTTTTTGTTTGCTTAAAAGCTGGTTACAATAATCCAACGCTTTTTGCTTGGTAAACAGGTCGGCTGTATTTTTATCAGTAGCTATATTCTTGTTTAATATAGTTACCGGATAATTTGCCGCGTATTGCTGATACTTGGGATTGAGCCTTAAAAGGCCTGTATCATAAATATTTTTTAAAAGATTCGTACCTATAGTGAGGTATTCTTCCTTCTGCCGGTCACTTAAACCAGATGCATGCCATTTTACTTCGAGGCTGCTTTTAAAAGTATCGAGTTGCTGCTGCCCTATATCGGTATTCAGCTGATAAATGGGTGTAATACTTGCCAGTGCCGCACGATGGTCATTATCAATTTCCTGCGGCGTTTTCAGTATAGCAAAATTGTAGGGTGATATCAGGTCCTTCTGTGTCCAGATACGGCCTTTTTCAATCTCATACCTGAATTTTGCCTGCTTCGGGAGTGTCCAAACAATTAAACAAATACTCGCCACCATCATCAAAAATTTAAGATTACGGGCGTATTTGCGTAGTAAAGCCTTTTGGCGTGAGGGAGATAGATTTGCCATTATTTATTTAAAGCTATCAAAATTACTACTAAGTTTCTGTTTATCTATATTTTTCTTGCATTTGTAATTTAAAGTTTGATATCTTTATGATATCATTTTAAAATCAAAAAATCATGGATTCTGAAAAAACAATCAACCCTCCTTCCGGTTACGCAGCATTTGTTATATTTCTGGTGTCAGCTGTTGTTGCAATAATATTATTCTCAACCGACAGCCTTGTATTAGCACTTATCCTAACAGTTATTAACCTCGTTTTTATACTACCTGGGTTGGCAATTGTAAACCCAAATGAATCAAAAGTGCTCACGCTTTTTGGCAATTATGTGGGAACTGTAAAAAAGGACGGCTTCTTTTGGGTGAATCCGTTCACTGTAAAAAAGAAGATCTCATTAAGAGCTTTTAATTTAAACGGGCAACAGCTCAAGGTTAATGATAAGGTTGGCAACCCAATTGAAATTGCAGCGGTAATTGTTTGGCAGATCAGGGACACGGCAAAAGCGGCTTTTGCTGTTGAAAATTATTTACAATATGTAAACATACAGAGCGAAGCATCTGTAAGGCACCTGGCCAACTCATTCCCTTATGATAATAATGAAGATGAAACCGCGGATATCACGTTAAGGGGTGGCACCGAACAGGTAAGCCTTTTTCTGGAAAAAGAATTGAATGAAAGATTAGACAGGGCTGGTATTGAAGTATTAGAAGCTCGTATATCACACCTGGCCTATTCGCCTGAGATTGCACATACCATGCTGCAAAGGCAACAGGCATCGGCTATTATATCGGCCCGCAGGTTAATTGTTGAAGGCGCGGTTGGCATGGTTGAAATGGCATTAGCCAAATTAGCAGAAAAAAATATTGTTGAGCTTGATGAAGAACGTAAAGCGGCTATGGTAAGCAACCTGCTGGTTGTTTTATGCGGCGACAGAAGTGTTAACCCGGTTGTAAATACTGGTACATTATATCATTAATATTATGTATTCAATACTTGATACAAAAAGCACGAATGAGCTATATCTTGTTAGAAAAGGCTGGTTCAGTCGCGAAATTGAGTTAACCGATAATACCCATAGCTATGGTAAGATAGTTTATCATCGGCTGTCTAAACGTATAGCAACTGTAATAACAGCTTCAAACACGTGGATATTTAAACGGGCGGAAAACTCTTACAGGTACATATCGGTTACCGATGAAAATGGTGTAGTAATTGGAAACGCAACACGCGACATTTTCAGCCGGATTACTACATTATCATTACAGACAGGTTTAGTAGCTAAATTTTATATGCCGTCCGTTTGGTCGCAGCATTATGTATGGGAATCGGACGAATATGGGGAAATAATGCAGATCAACAGCCATCCGTTGGGCCTAAGAGATCATATTAATATCGATCAAAGTACAGCACCTGCATCATCAATTCCATTCTTAACTTTTTTCGGATCATATTTAGTCATTTTAAAAAAACGAAGAAATAATGCTATAGTAAGCGGCTTGCTGTATAGTTTGTGGGGTGGCCGTAATATAAAACGCAATTAATCCAGCCACTTAATACCATTCATCACTATGCATAAATTTCCGGGATACATTTTTTATTTTAAGAAGTCAGAGAAAAGCAGCACATTAAATCATGGCTGAAAAGAAAGCATTTATATTACGTATCAATCCTGAAGTATTAAAGGAAATAGAAACCTGGGCGGCAGATGAATTCAGAAGCACTAACGGGCAGATAGAATACCTGCTGCAACAGATTTTGAATGAGCGTAAAAAAGGCGGCAGAAAGAAAAAATCGACCTGACTATTACTTCCTTAAATAATATCTCATCTATTATATGGTTTATAGTGTAAGCAAACACTAAATTGCAGTCCAATTTTATTCTTATTTTATGAGAGAAGTAGTAATAGTTGCGGCTACCCGTACGCCTATTGGTAGTTTCGGCGGTGGCTTATCGGCACTAAGCGCCACACAGCTTGGCAGCATAGTAATTAAATCAGCAATTGAAAAATCGGGCTTAAAGCCAGAGCATATACAGGAAGTTTATATGGGAAATGTAATGTCGGCCAATGTGGGGCAGGCACCTGCTACCCAGGCGGCAATTTTTGCCGGGCTACCCTATCTGCCTGCAACAACAGTAAATAAAGTATGCGCATCAGGTATGAAAGCCATTATGCTGGCTGCGCAAAGTATTGCCCTGGGCGAAAACGACATTGTTTTAGCCGGCGGCATGGAAAGCATGAGCAATGTGCCTTATTATTTAGATAAAGCCCGCAACGGGTATCGCATGGGCAACGGACAAATTATTGATGGCCTTGTTAAAGATGGCCTGTGGGATGTTTATAACGATTACCACATGGGTTCAGCGGCGGAACTTTGTGCGGAGGAATGTCATATCAGTCGTGAAGAGCAGGATACTTTTGCCATTGAATCGTATCATCGTTCACAAAAAGCACAAAGCGAAGGCAAATTCAGCAATGAGATAACGCCTGTTGAGTTAAAGGATAAAAAAGGCGATATAACTTTGTTTGCAGATGACGAAGAACCGAAAGCTGTAAAGTTTGATAAGATCCCGACGCTAAAACCGGTATTTAAAAAGGATGGCACAGTTACGGCTGCCAACGCATCTACCCTAAATGATGGCGCGGCAGCCGTTATTTTAATGAGTAGGGAAAAAGCTAATGAATTAGGTATAAAACCACTGGCAAAAGTTGTTGCCTATGCAGATGCCCAGCAAGCGCCTGAATGGTTTACTACTGCACCATCAAAAGCTATTCCTTTGGCTTTGCATCGTGCAGGTTTAGCAATTGATGAGGTTGATTATTTTGAGATAAACGAAGCCTTTTCTGTTGTAGCTATTGCCAACAATCAAAATTTAAAGCTCGACCCGTCAAAGGTAAACGTTAATGGCGGCGCGGTTTCATTAGGGCATCCGCTGGGTGCATCGGGTGCACGAATCATTGTTACCCTTTTAAACGTATTACAGCAAAATAATGGCAGATATGGCGTTGCCGGTATATGCAACGGCGGCGGCGGTGCAAGCGCAATTGTTATTGAAAATTTACGTTAACTTGTAAACAACGTCATTGCGAGAAACGAAGACAACCGACCGCAGGGTGCTCATTAATGCCATTGAAAAACAAATAATAGCATTAATAATCCCCGATTAGCGGTCCGCCCTGTATAGTTTGGGATTGCTTCGTACCTCGCAATGACGCTTCAAAAAATCACACATTCAAAACTTATAATGAAGCGTTTTCTACTATTTGCCTTTTCACTGTTAACCTGCATACATTGTTTTGCGCAACATACCGATGAAAGCGCAAATACAAAACATTTACAGGTTTACCAGGATAGCCTTGCCAATATCGGTAAAGAGATGGTAAACAATGAAGCCGGGCCTGAACGTATAAATGCCAATTATAAATTCATTAAAACCTTGGTAACCGCGCTAAAAGTTCCTAACTCGTTCAGCTTTCCTTTTGATTCAGTAAAAGCAGTAACCATTGTAAACTCACCTGATAATACATTCAGGATCATCAGCTGGCATGTAACTAATGATGATGACAGCTATCGTTTTTATGGTGCCATACAAATGAATACAAGCGGCCCTTTGCACCTGATCCCGCTTGAAGATTACTCGCCGTTATTAAAGAACCCAGAGGATTCGATCGTTAATAACCGCAAATGGTACGGTGCTCAATATTATAAAATCATAAAAGTTGGCGTCGAAAACCCTTATTATGTAATGCTTGGCTGGAAGGGCTATACTGCTGATGCAACTAAAAAGGTAATCGAGGTATTATCATTCAATAAAAATGGCTTACCTATTTTTGGCCTACCAGTTTTTGATAATAAAAAAGGTCAGAAAAGGATAATTTTCGAATACACCCGTCAGGCCTCCATGATGTTAAAATATATACCAGAACAGCACCTTATCATATTTGATCACTTATCTCCTCCTGATAATAAATTCAAAGGCAAACTTGAAATGTATGGACCTGATCTTACGTATGATGGTTTTCGCTTAAAAAATGGCAGGTGGGAATTTATTGAGAACCTGGATATGCGTAACGTACCCAGCGAACAGGATAACACTTACATCGACCCAAAAAAGACGGCCGATACAACCAATACAGTCGGTAATAATTAAAATTAAACAACTATTGATAATTCATTATCAAAACATTGCCCGTATATTATCATCTATTTCAATATATAATTTTGATTTAACAGAATTGTAGTATTTTAGCCGAAATTAACTGATCTCATGAGCGAATACAAACCCGTGTCGGATGTAATTCAACATACGTCAAAATACCCAAAAAGCGTACCTTATATTATAGGCAACGAGGCTGCTGAGCGTTTCAGCTTTTACGGCATGCGTTCTATATTAGTGACCTTTTTGGTAGTTCAATTTTACAACCCCACAGGCAGTAAATTACTGTCGACCGTAGCAGATGCTAAAGCAAATCAAATGTCGCATCTCTTTGTAACCGTGGCCTATGCGCTCCCCTTTGTTGGTGGTTTGGTCGCAGATTGGTTTACCGGGAAATACAAGATCATTTTATATATATCGATAGTTTATTGCATGGGGCATTTGTGCCTGGCCATGTTCGACTCAAGCCTTAGCGGCTTTACCTTCGGGCTGGTGTTGGTAGCTATTGGCGCCGGTGGTATAAAATCGTGCGTATCAGCCAACGTAGGCGATCAATTTGATGCCTCAAACCAGGATCTTTTATCGAAAATTTACGGGTGGTTTTATTTCAGCATTAATGCAGGCTCCGTATTATCAACATTGGCAATCCCTTACATATATCAAAACTATGGCGCAAAATGGGCCTTTGGCATACCGGGTATTTTAATGGGCTTAGCTACTATAATTTTCTTTTCAGGAAGAAAACTATATGTACGGGTACCTCCATCAGGTGTTAACAGGGACAATTTTGTTTTTATTACTTTTTATGCATTAACGCATCTTAGTCATAAAAAACCGGGCGAATCATGGCTGGATGTAGCCAAAGAAGCACATAACCCTGAAAGAGTTGACGGTGTAAAAGCTGTTTACCGTGTAATGGCGGTGTTCTTTTTCGCCCTGGCATTTTGGGCCGTTTGGGATCAATGCCTTTCAGAATGGGTATTGCAAGCCGCCCACCTCGACCGCACTATCAATTTAGGTTTTTATCACTTCACAGTAATAGCCGGGCAAATATCAACTGTTAACGCGGTGTTCCTGCTTATATTTATCCCGGTGTTTAATTACTGGGTTTATCCATTCTTTGACAAGATCGGTTTAAAAACTACGCCATTAAGACGCCTTGGCGCCGGCCTGGTGTTAACTGCATTAACCTTTGTTATTATCGCCTTAATACAAACAAACATCGATCATGGTGGCACTCCATCAGTGTGGTGGCAGGTATTAGCTTATATCGTGTTATCGGCTGCCGAAGTATTGGTATCCATTACCGGCCTGGAGTATGCTTATACCCACTCCCCGAAATCAATGAAAAGCACAATGACGGCTATTTGGCTTTTGGTGGTTTCGCTGGGTAACTATATTACCTCGGGTGTAAACGGATACATCGCCAATAAAGGCACTCTTGCACCTTACCTTGCAGGCGCTGGCTATTATTGGTTCTTTGTATGCTTTATCTTAGTTTTTGTAGTAGCGTTTATGTTTGTTTCGCCACGTTTAAAAGAACACAACTATATTACTGACCCTTATATAGATGAAGTCGACCATAATAAGATAATTGCTGATACAAATAATTTATAAATAAAATATACGTTAGTGAAAAACAGGAAGGTTTAACACCCTTCCTGTTTTTTTATTTTTTATACACTATAAAATCACCTATTTTTGGCGATTGATTTTTCAGCAACACAACCAAACATTTTTTAAGTGCCCGATAGCATAGTTATTATACCAACCTATAATGAGAAGGAGAATATTGAACGGATGATCCGTAAGGTTATGTCCCTCCCTCATGATTTTCATTTACTCATTATTGATGACGGCTCACCCGACGGCACACAGATCATTGTAAAAAATCTGATGAATGTATATCCCGAACGCCTTTTTATTGAAGAACGCGCCGGGAAGCAAGGCTTGGGTACAGCATATATCCACGGTTTTAAATGGGCGCTGGCACATCAGTATGATTATATATTTGAAATGGATGCCGATTTTTCGCACAATCCGGATGATCTGCTAAAATTAAGGCAAGCCATTATTAACGGAGCTGATGCAGCCATTGGTTCACGCTATATTAATGGTGTAAACGTGGTTAACTGGCCCATGAGCCGTGTGCTGATGAGCTATTTTGCATCAGTTTATGTACGCTTTATTACAGGTATTAAAGTTCAGGACTCCACCGCTGGTTTTATGTGTTATAGGCGCAAAGTACTGGAAACCATCAGCCTGGATAAGATAAAGTTTGTAGGTTACGCCTTTCAAATCGAGATGAAATATACGGCTATAAAACATGGCTTTAACCTAATTGAGGTACCCATCATATTTACCGACCGTACAGCCGGAACCTCAAAAATGTCGACCAGTATATTCCGCGAAGCATTTTTAGGGGTGATACAGATGAAGATCAACAGTATTTTCAGGAAGTATCCTGAAGGATGAGATTGATTTTTGATTTCGGAATTTCGATTTCGGATTTCATTAAAAATCAATATGATGATTCCAAATCCGAAATCGAACATCCGAAATCCGAAATAAAGAATTAATTTCGTTGGTAATGAACGAGCATCTTGATCCCGACCGCGAACGCCTCTCTCCTACTGAACGTGATATTGAAAAAGTATTGCGCCCGCAGGCATTTGAGGATTTTACCGGTCAGCATAAAATATTAACAAACTTAAAAATATTTGTACAGGCTGCCCGCCAACGTGGTGAGTCGCTTGATCATGTGCTGCTGCACGGTCCTCCCGGCCTTGGTAAAACCACCCTATCATACATCATTGCAAATGAGATGGGCGTAGGTATTAAGATAACCTCGGGGCCCGTACTGGATAAACCCGGCGATTTGGCCGGCCTGCTTACCAACCTTGAAACCGGCGATATATTGTTTATTGATGAAATACATCGCCTTAGTCCGCTTGTTGAAGAGTATTTATACTCCGCAATGGAAGATTTTAAGATTGATATTATGCTGGAAAGCGGGCCTAACGCGCGGTCGGTACAAATCTCCTTAAATCCTTTTACATTAGTTGGCGCTACCACCCGTTCCGGATTACTTACTGCTCCCTTACGTGCCCGCTTTGGCATTAATTCAAGACTGGAATATTACGACGCCAAGCTGTTAACTACCATTGTATTACGCTCTTCAGCCATACTAAAAACACCGATAAGTGATGAAGGCGCTTATGAAATTGCGCGCCGTAGTCGCGGTACACCCCGTATTGCCAACGCGCTGTTGCGCCGTACACGCGATTTTGCCCAGATAAAGGGTGATGGTAATATTGACACTGCCATTGCTAAATATGCACTTAACGCCCTTAACGTTGATGAGCATGGCCTGGATGAAATGGATAATAAAATACTGGTAACTATTATTGATAAGTTTAAAGGCGGCCCCGTAGGTTTAAAAACCATTGCCACGGCCGTTGGTGAGGATGAAGGAACTATTGAAGAAGTTTATGAACCTTTTTTAATACAGGAAGGGTTTTTAATGCGCACCGCACGTGGCCGCGAAGCAACTGAAAGCGCTTACAAACATTTGGGTAAAATTAAACTTGGCGGTAACCCTTCACTATTTTAGTGCAGCTTTATTTTCAGGGATCAACAGGAAAAAAGTTACAATTAGCATTGCAGATAAAGGCGATAATAACGTGTATATTAACAGCTTGATTGTAATAGTTAACGATCAGAATTATAAACTGAAAATTTTCCTCTATTCCACCAAAATGAAAACTAAACTGTTTATCAAAAGCATGAATTGCTGCAAAAGCGTTGTTTTATCAGCAGCATTAATTGGTATTTCTATTACTGCATCACGTGCACAAGCTCCGTTACGCCTGGGAGTTGCCGGTTTAAACCATAACCACGTATATAACATCCTGAACAAATACAGAGATGGCAAAGCCGATATTGTAGGCATAGCTGAACCCAATAAAGCGCTGTGGGCTAAATTTGGCAAAATATTTCATATCCCGGATTCATTGTTCTTTACCGATTTAAAAACAATGGTATTAAAGAAAAAACCCGATGCTGTTTTAGGATATAATGCCGCTGCAAACCATGTGGATATTGTTGAAGTTTGCGCACCGCTGGGTATCCCGGTTATGGTTGAAAAACCACTGGCTGCCACTCTGGTACAAGCTGTAAGGATAAGGGAACTGGCTGAAAAATATCACATCAAAGTTTTAACAAATTTTGAAACTACCTGGTACCCATCAAACTGGGATATATATAATACGGTGAATACGGGCAGCATAGGCCCTGTTAGGCGAATGGTGGCGCATGACGGGCACCAGGGCCCAAAAGAAATTGGCTGCAGCGAAGAGTTTTTAGCCTGGCTTACCGACCCGGTATTGAATGGAGCTGGTGCCCTTAATGATTTCGGTTGCTATGGTGCAGACCTGATGACATGGATGATGCACGGAGAAAGACCAATTGCCGTAACCGCCATTGCAAGGCATTACAAACCGGATGTTTACCCAAAAGTTGAAGATGACGCCACCGTTATTGTTGAGTACCATGGGGCAACAGGCGAGATAGAAGGATCATGGAACTGGCCTTTCTCTATAAAAGATTTTGAAGTGTTTGGTGCAACCGGATACCTGCATGCTTTAGATACCAGCCATATAGTTAGCCGCATGCGCGAAAATATTAAAGGCGCGAAAAATGTTGAACCATTGGCCGCTCCAATTAACGACCCAATAGTATATTTAACCGCTGTGCTCCATCATCAAATACCGGGTACTGATGATCTCTCATCATTGAAATATAATATCATAGTTATGGAGATATTAGATGCTGCCAAAAGATCTATCAATGAAGGGCGACGGATAGTTCTGTAAGATCAACTATGTTTAAATGTTTATAAATTAAGATTTATAACAATCAAAATATATTAATTTTGCCGGCGTTAGAATTTTTAATCATCGCCAATTACTTATGTTAAAACAAATTTTCTCCGTACTATCAATAGGCCTATTAGGCACTTTTGCTGCGCAAGCGCAAGAAAACACAGCCACCATAATGGCCCGCAAACAAGTTCCTGTGATCTGCTATCACCAGATACGCGACTGGAGGCCAACTGATTCAAAAACAGCAAAGGATTATATTATTCCTCCCGCAGCATTCAGGGAACATATTAAAATGCTGGCTGATAGCGGCTATCACACCATATTGCCTGATCAGTTGTATGCCTATTTAACCAAAGGTGCTCCATTGCCAAGCAAGCCCATCATGTTAACGTTTGATGATACCGACCTTGACCAATTTGAAGTTGCCCGCCCTGAGTTAAAGAAATACGGTTTTAAAGGCGTATATTTTATCATGACCGTATCACTTGGCAGGCCGCACTACATGAGTTCGGCACAGGTAAAACAGTTATCGGATGAAGGTAATGTTATTGGCAGTCACACCTGGGATCACCATATGGTGAGCAAGTACAAACACGATCCTAACCCTAAAAAGGATGATTGGGTAATACAAATTGATAAGCCTACTAAAAAGCTTGAAGATATTACCGGTAAAAAAATAGATTATTTCGCTTATCCATTTGGTATATGGAACAAAACAAACTTACCAGAGCTAAGAAAGCGTGGTTTTAAAATAGCTTTCCAGTTAGCCGACAAACGTTATCCAGAAGACCCGTTATTAACTGTTAGAAGGATATTAGACAGCGGTTACTGGACAACTAAAACATTTGGTAACAGCGTTAGGCATAGCTTTTAATTCGTCAAAGCATTCAAAAAGCTCTTTCTAAATTTTAGAAGGAGCTTTTTCATTTGGTCATTATCTCTATTTCGCTGACAACCACCTTACAGCCTCATCCAGTTTATCCAACGGAAAGCCCCTTGATTTACCGGGTATCATAAACCTGAAAATATTACTGAATAATTCCACACTTTTCTGGTCTGTTACTATGGCTATCCTTTCCCATTGCATATAATGCTTTAGTCCTAATTTTAGGTCTTTCCATAGCGCACCCCATGTAAAATTTGATACATTAGTATCAAGCACCAACAATAAATTAATCTTTTCCTGGTTATTAAGCAGTTCATTAAGCAGCGGCGTTAATACTTGCTCAAAGTCTTCATCTCTCACTTCACCGGTAGCATGTACACCTGCAACATGCGACGGTAGGTCTTTTATAAATTGCAGCATACTTAACTATTTACATAATAGTTACAAATATTATTCCAGTTAGCAGTAATAAGTACTAAAAAGTATTATTGCAGGTTGTATGCTTGTTGACTTAAAATTTAAAACTATTTAATGTATTATCTTTGCACCATGCATCCAAACAGATCGGTTTACAGCAAACTAATTAAAACTGAGGCGAAAAACCTTGGCTTTATGTTTTGCGGTATAGCTAAAGCTGAGTTTTTGGAGACCGAAGCTCCCCGGCTGGAGCAATGGCTCGAAAAAAATATGCACGGCGAAATGCGGTACATGGAAAACCATTTTGATAAACGCCTCGACCCGCGTTTATTGGTTGATGGCGCACGATCTGTAATATCATTGGGCTTAAATTATTACAGCGAATACCAACAGGCTGATCCACTAGCACCAAAAATATCAAAATATGCTTATGGTGTTGATTATCACCAGGTAATAAAGGATAAGCTTAAACAGCTACTGGAGATAATTAATGAGAAAATAGGTGAAGTCGGCGGCCGCGCGTTTGTTGATTCGGCACCGGTGCTGGATAAGGCATGGGCAAAAAAGGCCGGATTAGGCTGGACGGGCAAAAACTCCAATCTTATCAACAAAAAAGCAGGCTCTTTCTTTTTTTTAGCGGAGCTGATCATAGATCTTGATCTGGAATACGATATCGAACCAACAGCCGATCATTGCGGCAGCTGCACACGTTGTATTGATGCCTGCCCTACTGAGGCTATTGTAGCGCCTTATATTGTTGATGGCAGCCGCTGCATTTCATACCTCACCATTGAGCTAAAGGATGCCATACCGCAGGAATTTAAAGGCAAAATGGATAATTGGATGTTCGGATGCGATGTTTGCCAGGATGTATGCCCCTGGAACAAGTTTTCGGTACTGCACAACGAGCCCTCATTTAAAGCCACACCCGAACTGTTAGATATGAATAAAAACGACTGGGAGGATATTACCCAGGAAGTATTTCAAAAAGTATTCAAGTCATCAGCCGTAAAACGCACAAAATTCAGCGGCTTAACCCGTAATATAGAGTTTCTTCGGAATAGTTGATTGGGGTTTATTAGGTTGGATTAAGTGAGTAGTTAAAGCAATATAATGACTTATTCAACTCAATCAACTAATCCAACCTTATCAACCGATTATCCCTTCTTAAACTTATCAGCCAGCAATTTCAGCATATCATCATTAACAGGCACGGCTGGTTCCTCCTTCTTTTTAAAAGGTTTATTATCCTGGCGATAGTTGCTATTGCTGGTATGTGGTTTTTGATATTCCGGCTTTTTAGCAGGTTGTGCAGCCTGGTTTTCAACCGGCTTTGGTGCCGCCGGGCGTGGTTGTCTTTCAGCCACTCTTTTGGCGTTGAAGCGGGTGTATATTTCTTCAAGCTTGCGTTTGGTATATAAAGGAAAATCGCCCTGCATCATCCATGAATAATAACTTGGCTCAGTGCTAAATACATCTTCAACCTTTTTGCCTTTATGTTTACCAAAGTTGATGGTTTCCTCGCCTTGTTCATTATAAACCAGTCGGCCGGCAAAATCAACAGGCCTGCTTAAATTGGTAAACTTATGCAAGGCTTCAACATCATTTACTACTGGTATGCTCTTATTACCCTTCTTATCCTCCCACTCTATATTTTCGTATTTGGCTATCTGGGCAAGTAAAACCTCCATAGTGGCGCGGGTATCAGCCTCGGCAGAGTGCGCATTGATAATCTGTTTATCACAATAAAACTGGTAAGCAGCCTTTAGTGTACGCTGCTCCATTTGGTGAAAGATATTTTGCACATCAACAAAATGGCGGCTATCCAGATCGAACTGAACTCCTGCACGCAGAAATTCTTCCATCAGCATAGGAATATCAAACTTATTGGAATTAAAACCTGCCAGGTCGCTTATGTCAATAAATTCAGCAACTGCTGCTGCTATTTGGTTAAAGGTTTGCTCATCCTTTATATCCTCGTCATAAATACCGTGGATCAATGACGTTTCCAGCGGAATAGGCATCTCAGGGTTTACACGCCATGTTTTTACCTCTTCGCTGCCATCAACGTTTAGTTTTATAACAGATATCTCAACAATTCTGTCGGCACCTATATTAATTCCTGTAGCTTCAAGATCAAAGAATGCTAAAGGTCTTTTTAAATTCAATTTCATCATAATGGGTCGGAAATGCAAAGGTGCAAAAGTATAATAACAAAGGGCTGAATAATTTAAAATCTTTTCAAAATAACTGTAATTATTTTATAATTTACTTCCACCTAAATTAGTTTAACAATTATGAAAAAAACACTACTCTTTGTCCTGATAATCATCTCCTTAGCTACTACTACCAAGGCTCAGGACTTTGAATATGGCAACTTTAAGCTCGAAGAGCTGGAAATGAAGCGATATGAAAAGGATACTTCGGCCCATGCAGTAGTATTAAATGAGTATGGAACAGCACGTATAGATGAAACAAGTGAAGAGCGTATCAAGATAATTTATGAGTATCATGTTAAAATAAAAATATTTGACAGCAAAGGCTTCGATAACGCGAATGTTGAGGTATTACTGCGTGATAATGATGAGGATAGTGAGCGCATTGAAAATATAAAAGGTATAACAACCTATTCTGACAACGGCTCAATAAGTAAAACCGAGCTGGATGCCTCAAAGGTTTACAAAACCAAGGTAGATAAATATCACACACTGGTTAAATTTGCACTTCCATCAATACATAATGGCTGTATAATTGAGTATAAATACACCACCTATTCCGGTTATTTACAGCTTTTCCCACATTGGGATTTTCAGAGCGATATCCCTAAAATACACTCAGAATATGAAGCGCATATACCCGGCTTTTGGACATATAATGCATCCCTGCGTGGAAGCTTAAAGTTAACTACCAGCAAGGCCGAAATTGAACCAGGTTGCTTTAGTTCAGGGGGTGCCAAAAGTGATTGTTCGCACCTTATTTTCGCCATTAACGATATTCCGGCATTTATTGATGAGGAGGATATGACATCCAGGAGGAATTTCCTGTCAGCCGTATATTTTGAACTTTCTGAATGGACAAACCCTTACAATGGTGCTAAAACAAAAGTGGCTAAAGAATGGCGCGATGTTGATTATGACCTTAAGCATTCTGAATATTTTGGCAGCCTGTTGAAGAAAAAAGATCTGTTTAAAGAAAAAATAATACCCGTAATTGCAGGTAAAACCGATAGCCTTGCCCGTGCTGAAGCCGTTTATGAATATATCCAAAAAACCCTTAAATGGGATGACTTTTATGCAACCGGAAGCAATGACGGCTTAAGAAAAGTATTGGCAACCCATAGCGGAAACGTTGCTGAAATAAACCTGGCTTTAGCCGCCGCATTAGAAGCTGCTGGATTTAACGCGCAAGCCGTATTACTATCTACACGTGAAAATGGTTTTATAAATAAGCTATACCCTGTGCAGGAGGAGTTTAATTATGTGGTAGCCAAGGTTGATATTGGCAATAAACCTTATTTGCTTGATGCAACTGACCCATTGCTGCCATTTGGAACATTACCATTAAAATGCCTTAATGATCAGGGGCGCGTTATGAGCCTTGATAAGCCATCATATTGGATTGATATGAACAGCACCCAACAACGGCAAATAAGAACCACCGCACTCGACCTTACATTACAGCCAGATGGTAAATTAAAGGGGAAAATGACATTGTACCTGATAGGTTATGCGGCCTATGAGGAGAGAACAGCCATAAAGAAATTTAATTCGGTTGATGAATATGTGGAAAATCTTGATGAACGATCAACAAAGTTTAAGATAACAAATGCTGAAATAAATAACCTGGATAGCCTTGATATGCCTTTGGTTGAGAAATTTGACGTTGAAATAAAGAAGTATGATGATCTTAATAAAGATCGCCTGATATTTAACCCGTACATTACCGACCATATTACCCGCAACCCCTACCGTTTACAGGAACGTAATTACCCTATTGACCGTGGTATGCCGCTTACCGACAGGTTTACTTTAGTTGTTCGCTTGCCCGAAAATTATACTGTTGACACGCCTCCACAAGACATAGCCATCGGTTTACCCGATAAAGGTGGCATGTTTCAAACATTTTTTCAGGCTGGAGAAAACACTTTTACATTTTCACATATTGTACAGTTCAATAAGTCTGTTTACAGCTCGGAGGAATACCCTTATTTAAAAGAGCTGTTTAATAAAATAATCCTGTCGGAAAAAGCACCAATGACCTTAAAGAAGAAAAGTTAACAGTACAAATTAATGAAACCTATACTTACCTTTTGTTTATTATTTTTTGTAGCTGTAGCTAATGCGCAACAAAAATATGATATTAGTCTTATACCTAAAGACTTACTCCCTTATGCAAGCGCTGTAACACGCGATGAACAAATTAATATTGAAGTAAAGGATTTTGACAATACCATTTATCGTGCTAAGGAAGTAATAACTGTATTAAATAAAAATGGTGATGAGGCCGCGCATATTAATCTTTATTACAATAAAAGTATTGCTATAAAAAACGTAAAGGGAGTAATTTATAACTCTTTCGGTATTCAGGTAAACAAATTTTCTGAAAGTAATTTTGAAGACAGCGGCACTACGGATGGTTTTTCTCTTTTTGAGGACACCAGGGTAAAACATTATGAACCTGCTGTTACCGATTACCCATATACTATTGAATATGAGTATGAAATAAGATTTGAACAGTCACTTAACATCCCTAATTGGGAACCGAATGATGAAACAGGAATGGCAGTTGAGAAAAGTTCGTATAATTTTATTTGTAAACCTGATTTCAAGATCCGTTATAAAGAGCTGAATCTGTCATCGGGAGTGTACATATCAACCAGTGCGAGTACTGGTTTAAAAACATATGCCTGGCAGGTAAATAATTTAAAAGCAGCTAAAGATGAACCTTATCATACCAATTACGAGAATTACCGGAGCATGGTTAAAATTGCACCGGTTAAATTTGAGTATGAGGGTATTGATGGCAGCTATACCACATGGAACGAACTTGGCAAATGGATATCAGACAAACTTCTAAAAAACAGGCAGCTGGTGTCTCCTACTACAGCGGAAGAAGTTACCGCATTAACTGCCGGTATTGCCAGCCCTAAATTAAAGGCCCAGAAAATATACGAGTATATGCAGGACCGTACACGGTATGTGAGCGTGCAAATAGGTATTGGGGGCTATCAGCCATTTACTGCAGCTGATGTTGACAGGGTAAAATATGGCGATTGTAAAGCACTGGTAAATTACACGCAGGCCTTACTAAAAGTAGTTGGCATTGATTCCTATTACTGCACTGTTGAGGCTGATGCATACCGTAAAAAAAGCTTTATGAGTGATTTTGCAAGTATGGATCAGGGAAATCATATTATTTTGTGCCTCCCTTTTAAGAATGATACTACTTGGTGCGATTGTACCAGCCAAACCATTCCTTTTGGTTACCTGGGTAATTTTACTGATGACCGTAATGTATTAGCATGTACACCTGAAGGCGGTAGGTTGATGCATACCCCTAAATATACTCCGGAAGATAATTTGGAAAAACGAAAAGCCGTTTTTGCAATAGATGAAACAGGAAACATGTCGGGAAATATAACTACGGTGCTTTTTGGGGTTAATTATGATGACCGTGATTGGGTGATTGAACAATCACAAACAGAAAGGCTGAAATCGATCCAGAACATTTACCCGATAAATAATATGGCTATTGAAACACTGGATTTTAAACAGGATAAAAGCCTCACTCCGTCTACTACAGAAAATATAAAGCTAAAAGCACCGGAATTTGCATCAGCTGAAAATGGAAGGATCACTTTTTTACTGAACCCGGTTAACAGGATAATTAACCCACCCAGGCAGGTACGTAACCGTGTTACCAATGTTTATATTAATGAAGGATATACTGACGAAGATGAAATAATTTATACCCTGCCCGCAGGTTACCACGTAGAAAATGATTTGCTGCACAAAGACCTCGATTCACCTTTTGGCAAATTTACTGTTAGTATGAAAGTTGAAGGGAACCAGTTAGTATACAAGCGTAAATTTCGTTTAAACGATGGCACCTACCCTAAAGATACGTATCCCGACCTTGTTGATTTTTACGAGTCGATTGTGGATGCGGACACTCATGAAGTAGTATTGATTAAAAATAACTGAAGATAACTATACCGAGTATAATACCCACGATCATAATTACATACAAAAGTATTTCGTTGCCGGCAAAGCGTTTATATTTTGTCCAGAATGAATAGTTTTCTTTGGGCTTTTCCATTATGGCGCAAAATTACCAAATTATAGTAATGGTTTGCAATAATCAGGGGGTTGTTAATTAGTTGAATCAGCTGTAACGGTAGTTGTGCCCAACTCGATTACCGATCCGCAGCGCGAAAAATATTTATAGATTGCACCATGCAACGGCACAATAATTACCCCCTTGGTTGAACTGGCGTGAACTATATAGCCATTTTGCAGGTAAACACCTACGTGACTAAATTTTTTACCATCGAAATCAAAAAATACCAGGTCGCCTTCTTTCAGGTCCTGTTCGTATTCGCGTTTGATGACCAGTATTTGCTTGCTGGTCATGCGGGGAATGGTTATGTCGTAAACTTGCTGCTCCAGTAAAAAAGCTAGTCCTGAGCAATCAATTCCATCCTTATCCAAGCCACCAAATTTATAGGGAGTCCCCATCCATTGGTCAATAAAAGCATAAAGTCGGCCATTTTGTATATCGCTTTTATTCACTCCCATCATCTCCGAATACTTATCGGCAATACTGGCCTGCGGCTGAACGATTTCTCCGGGTTCGCCTTTCATTACCGCTTTGCGGGAGTGGCATGAAGTAAGTATGGTTAAAGAAATAAGCGCTAAAAATGCAAATCTGGAGTAGCAGTTTAACTTCATACTATAAAAATACCCTTAAACTTTTCCGCCATAAAAGTCAGTTTATTAACATATTAACATTTCTGAATAAATGACATGGCTATTCAAAAACACTTATTGAATCTTCCGGGTCATTTTAACTGTCAAAAAGCTAAGCAGCGCCAGAGCTATCAGCATTGATAACCATATCCATAAGCCGATATCATGCTTAGGTTGAATGGCGTTTACAATCGCATAAACGGGGTTCTTATAGGCGCTATTTGTGGCTATTACAGGCAACTTATCTATCGAACAATACTTTAAAAAGCTGAGGTCGTAGTTAACAGTTTTGGCAAGTGAATCGCCGGTAAGTACATAATAATCATGGCCTCCGGCAAGGTAACTGATAATATATTGTTTTAACTGATAGGCTTTTACAGATGCAACATTCAACGGATTATCATCGCCATTAAATATATCAATCCTGATATATTTAATTTTAACGGAAAGCAAAATATCCTGTGTACCTGATGAGCTTAAAACAGTATCGCAAACCTCATCAATATTTACATTATCAAAGTTTTTATTAGTAGTATATACTACCACTTTACGACTGTAATACTTGGGAGCCGTTATATTTAAATGAAGTTTATTGACCTGGTATGGTTCATCAAACCTGATAAAGATGCTTGTTTTTTTGCCGGTATCTGCCTTATTGAATTTAACAGGAGGTAATTCGGCATATTCTGGTTGGTTAGATTGGGTGAAGTAAATACCTGATCTTAATATTTTTACGGGGGCCTTATTTTTACCGTTTACCTGTATCTTAAAATAGCGGTAATTACTTGTAGGGAAATTAAACGACTGCTCATAATCAGGTTTTCCGCTCTCACCGGCATCCTGCAACTGAATATCCTCTTTTATGGCAAACCACGTTTTCAGATCGTCGCTACCCATTAAATTTACGCTTCGGTTTACACTGGTATTTTTCAGGTCGACCCATAGCTGGCTAACATTCAGCTTATTTACATTTTCTGAAATATAAACTGTAGCAGTATCATTTTGTGGGCCGGAATTAACCGCCGGAAATTCGATAAAGCTATCCTGGTTGCCCGCTGACAGGTTATTACTTAAAGCGTATGCAACGGTTCTCCCGGTATTATCAAACAACCGAATATCATACAAACCTTTAGCACTCTTAGCTACCAGGCCCGGATTTAGCTCAACTTTATAAGTTCCGGCAGAATCAATTTTTCTTATATCGGCCCGGTTTTTAAAAGCATTTACCTGTGCATACACTGGTATGCATTGTGCTACTATAATGCAAATTAATGCAACTATTAACTTAACTCTTCTTTTCCTCATCATCAGCAATAATAACTTTAACTTTTTGATACATAAAAGAGATAATGAGCAATAATACACCCAGGCAAAAGAATGCGGCTATCTTTCCGGCAGCTGGGATATTTTCAATATCAAATACAAACAGTTTAACCAGCGTTATAGTAAACAAGGTTAGCGATATAATGCGTAATACACGTGTTTTATAGCGCATCCCCAACCACATTATAGCAAACGATAATACTCCCCACAATACAGGTAGTGCCGTTTTAATATACACCGTTTCAATATGATCCATCGTTGTTCCTGGTTTATAAAATAACAGGTTACTCAACAGGCAGGTCTCCAAACTTAAAAACAGCACAATACTAGCCGACAAAATCCAGCTAACGGGCTTAATGTAAGCCTGGAAACTAACCCTGCAAACTTTTATAAGGGCATAAAATATCAGCAGGATAAATACTGCGCCTATCCAATGCGCTATAAAATGGCTCGTATCTACAGTATGGGAAATAAATATAGCTGATTGTATATCGAAAAACTCAGGAGTTAATAACAGGTATACAGTTATGGTTGCGGCATATATCCCTGCTATAACTTCTCTGTTTATTTTGTTGGAGGAGAACCTATCTGCAATCTGACTGAATACGTACACAAAAGCTGGGATATATAGCATCAGGTATAAAATATTCAGATCAGTTTGAGGATACCGATTTAAAAACTGATGATTTATCTCTAAAGCCCCACTGCAAAACAGCAATATTACAGCGGTATAACTGTAAATAAGCGGTGATATAGCAGGCCCATTTTCATTCGGCTTATTTGATAACAGATATAGCAGCCAGCTGCAAATAGCCGCAAATACAGTTGTTATAAAACCCTTATTAGCGATGATGGCTAATTGCAGATCAGCCGATATGTAGAGCTGCGACCAATCCATGAGTAAACTCAACAACATAGCTATCCATATAACCAATGATACCACCCGGATTAGCTTTATGCCAGATTTTTGGTAAAGCCAATACAGCAGAACACTTTCAGCCGCCCAAAACAGGGTGATAAAATGCCCATGTAATTGTATTGGTGCAGCCAATGAGATAAAGGTTAGCGTAATGCCTATCAGCAGGTAAAGGATATTGATCTCGGCACGTTTAGTTCTGAAAAGCACAAACGAGAATAACAGATTTAAAGCCGCAATACTTGCTGAAAATAAACCGCGGAACTGCTCAACGTGCATCATGGTGAGCAAATACAGGCCGGTACTAAAATAAAGCGCGGTGTTAATGAGCAGGATGCTAAAATCAGAGGTGATGAATTCCTTGTTCTCCCTGATGTTGTATGCAATATTGATCAGGAAAAACATGAGGTATAAAACTGTGATATAGGTAAAACTGATTTGATATGCGCCAACCGGTAATGTGTAAACAATGCCTGCCAGCACCAGTACCGTTAATCCAAATGCCGTAATATTGAGTATGCGCCACGATTTAAAGTAGGCAATAACCAATAAGCCTGCATTTAAAGTGATCAGATAAATAAACAAAGCGTTATAATTCGCACTGCCATTACTCACCATAAACGGGCTCGACATGCCGCCTACCAACGCTATTACTGCTAGTTCCTGCTTATCATATAACAAAGACAGCGCGACTGCAAAACAAGTAATAACGATTAATATGATGAACGATACCGTTTGATTGAACAAATGGAACTCATGATAAGCAAGCGTGATGGTGAAGTAAAATATGGCCAATCCACCGCCAACCAGTACCGAACTAAATGCCTTATAGTTGTTCCGCAAACGGTGCGCAATGGCTATTAATATACCGCCGCATAATATGCCAATACCTACCCGGCCTGCGGGGCCAACCCAGTCATTGTCAATAGCGTACTTAACAAAAAAGCCTATGGCCAGTACTAATATTGCAATACCAATTTTGTTGATCAGGTTTTCGCCGATGAATTTTTCCAGGTCGGGGTATCTTTCAAAAAAAGAAAGTTGGGGCTCTTCAACTACTGGTTCATAAACAGGCTCCGGCTGTTTTTTAATAATTGCAGAAGGATCTTTAATTACCTCTGTATGGCGTTCAATTTCCGGCTCTTTAGTTTTTGGGGGAAGCGGAGGCGGCAGCGGCATAGCAGGCGTTTTTTCTGCTACTGGTTTTACAACATGATCCACCTCCGAATCAATAACAGTTTTCTGATTTTCTCCAGTGGGTTTAGGCACATTAAGCCCGCGGATCATATTCTTGAGATCGGAGATCTTCGTTTCCAATTCCCCTATCTTACTATTGAGCTTGTTATTATTGGTAATTAATAAAACAATAATGATGATAAAGAAAATAACATATATGGCATCCATAATTGCGGGTTTGGTTCAATAAATATAGATGAATAATTTAGAAATTATAAAATACCACATTAATCCGAAATCAAAATTCCCAGATCTGAAATCAAACTAACCTTTTATCACCCGCTGTATCTCATCCAGTTTCATCAAAGCTTCAACCGGCGTTAGGGTGTTTACATCAAGGTTATTCAGGGTATCACGTATCTTCACCAAAACCGGGTCATCAATACTAAACATCTGCATTTGTACAGCCTGTTTTTGCACCTTGCGGATGCTTTCCTTTATATGCTCACCGCCTGTGCGCTCGTTCTCCAGCTTTTTAAGTATGTCATTAGCACGGCTTAACACCTTTTGCGGCATACCCGCCAGTTTAGCTACGTGGATACCAAAGCTATGCTCGCTACCACCCGGCACAAGCTTACGCAGGAAGATGATTTGTTGCCCTACCTCTTTTACCGATACATTAAAATTCTTGATGCGGTTAAAGGAATTACTCAGCTCATTCAGCTCGTGGTAATGTGTGGCAAATAATGTTTTGGCTTTCGCCGATGGGTGGTTATGCAAATACTCAGCAATAGACCAGGCTATAGATATTCCATCATAGGTTGAAGTACCCCGCCCTATTTCATCCAAAAGGATCAAACTCCTGTCGGATAGATTATTCAAAATACTTGCCGTCTCGTTCATTTCCACCATAAAGGTTGACTCGCCCGATGATACGTTATCCGATGCACCTACCCTCGTAAATATCTTATCAACCAAACCAATAGAAGCTGCCTTAGCGGGTACAAAGCACCCCATCTGCGCCATCAATACGATCAACCCGGTTTGTCTTAACAATGCCGATTTACCCGCCATATTGGGCCCGGTAATGATGATGATTTGCTGTGATTCGGAATCAAGAAATACATCATTGGTGATATAAGTTTCACCCAAAGGAAGGTTCTTTTCAATAACCGGGTGGCGGCCGCCTTTTATATCTATAATACGGCTATCGTTCACCTCCGGTTTAACGTAATAGTTTTTTATGGATATGGTAGCAAAATTCAGCAATACATCAAGCCTTGCTACCAGTTGCGCATTCAGTTGTATTGGCTTAATATATTCGGCAAGTGAATAGAGCAGGTCGTTATATAGCCTTGTTTCCAACGCTAATATCTTTTCTTCTGCTCCTAATATCTGCTCCTCGTATTCCTTTAGTTCAGGGGTGATGTAACGTTCAGCATTTACCAGCGTTTGCTTACGGATCCAATCAGTTGGAACTTTATCACGATGACTGTGCGTTACCTCCAGATAATAACCAAAAACATTGTTGAATGATACTTTTAATGACGGTATCCCGGTTATTTCTGCTTCCCGTTTTTGTATTTCCAGCAAATACCCTTTACCTCCAAAAGCGATCTTACGCAGGCGATCCAGTTCTTCACTGATCCCTTCATTCATCACACCGCCTTTTACTATCATTACAGGTGGCTCCGGGTGCAGTTCTTTTTCTATTTTATCACTGATGAGTGTGCAGGGGTTCAGTTGCTCACCGATAGCTTTTAAAGGCAGACTGATGGAACTTTCACATAAATGCTTAATACTCTCAATAGCCTTCAAGGCTTTTTTAAGCTGACAAACCTCCCGTGGGTTAGCTTTTTGTAAACCGATCTTCGATATCAATCTTTCCAGATCGCCTATCTGGCGGATATATTGTTGTAGTGTTTCCCTTAGTTCTTCCTGTGCTATCAGGTATTCTACCACACCCAGGCGATCATTAATCGGTTTAATTTCCTTTAGCGGCATCACTATCCACCGGCGCAGCAAACGTGCACCCATTGGCGAACAGGTATTATCCAGCACATCTACCAAAGTAAGCGCATTCTCATTATTAGAACCAACCAATTCCAGATTACGGATGCTGAATCTATCTATCCACAGATATCGGTCTTCCTCTATCCTTGATATAGCGGAGATATGTTGAAGATTCCTGTGTTCTGTTTCATTCAGATAATGCAGCGCCACACCGGCAGCCACAATACCTAAATTCAATTTATCAATACCAAAACCTTTTAATGATTTTACGCCGAAGTGTTTTAACAACGTTTCATTGGCATAATCGCCGCTGTAAGGCCAGTCGTCAAGCGTATAGGTATAAAAGCGGTCGCCGTAAATATCTTTAAAATCAGTGTTACGGCTTTTGGGGTAAATTACCTCGCTCGGCCCAAAGCTTTGCAATAGCTTATCAATATAATCACTATTTCCCTGCGCGGTCAGGAACTCACCTGTTGAAATATCTATCAACGCTATCCCAATGCTGTTCTTCTCAAAATACAGCGACGCCAAGTAATTATTACTCTTTTGGTTGAGTATATTATCGTTGATTGCTACTCCAGGTGTAACCAGTTCGGTAACGCCGCGCTTAACAATAGTTTTGGTAGTTTTTGGATCTTCCAGCTGGTCGCATATAGCTACCCGCTGCCCGGCCCTAACCAGTTTTGGCAGGTAAGTATCCAGTGAGTGATGCGGAAAACCTGCCAGTTCGGTATGTGTAGAGGCGCCGTTGCCCCTGCGTGTAAGTACAATGCCTAAAATGCCTGAAGCTTTAATGGCATCCTCACCAAATGTTTCGTAAAAGTCGCCCACGCGGAAAAGCAACAAAGCACCGGGGTACTTAGCCTTTATCACGTTGTATTGCTGCATTAAGGGCGTTTCTTTGGTAGCGTCTTTTGCCAAGCGGTATACTCCTTTTTAATAGGTGGGTAAAGTTAATGCATTAGGCCGTGTTTAAACATATTGTTGAAAATTTAGGTAAATGTGGATTGTTAACATACCTGTTTATACATAAATAGGAGAATAAGAGGGCGATTGAAACCATTAGCAACGTACTTATAATTAAATACTTATCTATAATTAGCAATAACTTAATTTATTATTAAGTTATAAAGAACAGTTACTATGTTAATAAATTAATGATCATGTGCTTACAATATCCACAAGTAAACTTAAAATAAATTAATATATTAGCAGTAATGAAACCTTTAACCTTCTCACTATTTTTTGCTTGCGGAGTATTATTTATTTCGGCTTGTAAGCTGGACAAACCAGTATTCCCAAAATCGACAACGTCCACCGGCACAACGGATACTGGATCGGGTAGCGGAACAGGCACCGGAACGACTACGTCTGGTGAGTATTATTTTAAGGGAACTATAGATGGCCAATCCATAAACTGGCAGGTAACAGATAATGTTTCCGGTTGGGTTACCGGCTCAAATAGTGGTGGCAGCGTTGATAAAGGCGTATATACCGGCAGTCTTGAAGCTCTTTTGTCCGCCGCGGATGTTTCTCAGCCACAGCTCGGCATTCAGTTCGAAACATTTAATATAGATTACATACAAAACGACGAACCTGCTTATTTTAATAGTTTTGTTAATACAGGCGCGTGGACTTATACAGCTTCATCTAATGATATTGTTGCCGGTAAGAAATCGCTTGAGGTAAATTATGCCGACAGTAAAGGTAATGCATATACAAGCGTTGGCGTACAGACCAGCAGTACAGTAACTGTTTTATCGGTTACGCCGGTTCCTGCCGAGCTTGGCATAAATGAAAGTTTAAAAATCAAGCTTCAGTTCAGTTGTAAATTATATCCGGCAAGCGGATCAGGTAATGCTTTAACTGTAACAAACGCTGAGGCAACGGTTCGGCTTGAGGACTTAATAATACAGTAATTCAATAAAATTAGTTGTTTTAAGTCTTGTCTATCAATAAGTTTAATGTTCGATCATATATCTTGTAACATATTAAAATCCATTTACAGATAATCCCTGTTACATTTTTTCAAAACAATTCATCTTTAAATTTTGTACTACTACAAAATTACAACCGATGAAACGTTTATCAATTTTAGCAGTTACAGTTATATTATTTGCCCTTTCAGCTTGTAAAGGGAACCCTTCAACAACATCAGGCGACTCAACAGGTACCGGCGCTGTAGGTGCAAGAGTACCGGGTGATACAAGCAGTGATACAACCCGCCGGGGCCCTGCCATCGGGGCTGATGCAAAAGATACAGCCAAAACGCCCAGGGATACATCAAGCAGATAACGGTTTTAATACCGCACTACTACCCGCTAAATGCTTTAATTAATAGTTATTTCGATCTAAAAGTGTGTTTCTGTTTAACTAAGGCACTATTTTTAAAAATAGTTCGTTTAACTGGCATAATATATTTTTAGCTTAAAGTTTAAACCCCGAAACAACAGGCAACTCAACCGTACATTTCCATATTTTCATATTCATAATTTTATGATACTTTTTTGAAAATATGATAAAAAGCTAATCTACTAAATCAAAAACTTACTCTATAAGTTATAGAGTAAACACAATTGCAATGTTATTGCATTAATCAACCTTATGAAGATATTATTCAGCTATCTTAAAAAATACAAGTGGACCGTACTGCTTGCCTTACTAATGACAGCCATAAATCAATGTTTTGCGTTGTTTGACCCACTCATTACAGGCAAAATAGTTGATGATTACATTGTTAAAAGAAACCTGTTCACTCACGACGAATACCTTAGAGGAGTATTAATGCTCATAACCTATGGGGTTGGTGCCGCGCTGATATCACGAATAGCCAATAATTTTCAGGATTACTATACCATTACAGTTTCTCAACGCCTGGGTGCCGATATGTATGCTGATGGCATGAAACATTCCTTAGCCATCCCCTACTATGATTTCGAAGATACGCGAAGCGGTGAAAAGTTAGGCGTACTACAGCGTGTAAGGAGTGATGCCGAAAATTTTATAAGAGCATCTATAAATGTAACGTTTATGGCTTTTTTCGGGATAGTTTTTGTAGCTGCATATTCTTTTTTGATAAGTTATAAAGTAACCATAGTTTTTGTGCTGTCTGTACCCATAATTACTTATTTAAGCTGGACGTTATCAAAAAAGATCAAGGTTATTCACCGGGCAATTATATTAAAAACATCTGTATTAGCAGGCCGTACGCATGAATCCTTAAGAAATATTGAACTGGTAAAAAGCCATGGCCTTGCCGACCAGGAAATTGAACGCCTAAACACTACAACCCATAAAATTTTAAGCCTGGAAATTGTAAAAACCAAGATCCTGCGGTTTTTAAGTTTTATACAGGGTAGTACTGTAAATGTTGTGCGCAGCGTAATGGTTATGGTTTTACTAATGCTGATATTTGACAAAGAGATATCACCCGGACAGTATTTTAGTTTTTTACTTTATTCTTTCTTTCTTTTCGGGCCTTTACAGGAGTTCGGGCACATGGCCTTAACCTGGCGCGAGGCGCAAATATCATTAGGTAATTTTAAACGGCTGATGGCTATGCCTATAGAAGTAATACCTACCGACCCTACTGAGATCAACTCGATAGTGCATATTGAGTTCGAAAACGTATTTTTCAAGTATAAACAAAGCAACCGCTATGCATTGAATGGTGTATCCTTTCATGCCGAAAAAGGTGAAACAGTTGCATTTGTAGGTCCGTCTGGCTCAGGTAAAACCACTTTAATTAAGCTACTGGTAGGTTTATATAAACCTATGCAAGGCGAAGTACTGTATAACCAAACTTCATCAAATGATATACACCTTGACGATCTGCGGCAAAAGATTGGTTTTGTAACCCAGGATACGCAACTGTTTTCAGGGAATATAAGGGATAACCTGCGTTTTGTTAAACCCAATGCTACTGACGAAGAGTGTTTAGAAGCACTTAATAAAGCCGCCTGCCAATCATTATTAGCAAGAGCTGAAGATGGGCTGGATACAATGATAGGTGAAAGTGGTGTAAAGATATCTGGCGGCGAAAAACAACGTTTATCAATTGCAAGGGCATTGCTACGCCAGCCAAATGTGCTGTTATTTGATGAGGCCACCTCAGCATTAGATTCATTAACCGAGGAAGAGATCAGTAAAACGGTGCGTAAGTTATCTGAACTGAAAGATCATATCACAATGATCATAGCGCACAGGCTCTCAACCATAATGCATGCTAACCGTATTTATGTGTTGGAGAATGGCCACGTTATTGAATATGGCTCTCATGATGAATTAATCAACCTAAAAGGATTATACTATGCCATGTGGCGGCAACAGGTTGGCGAGCGCAGACTGCACGAAGAGCTTAGTGCTTACACCCGCAAACCTGATCAGATACCCATTATTGCCGGTATACCTATCAATCCAAATAGCTAATAAACTAAACAGGGCGCTTATATGAGCGCCCTGTTTAGTTATGTTTTCACCAGTAGTTGCAGTATCACTATAAAATCTTGTTTTATTATGTGATATGTATCAAGCAGTCTGGCATAATTATATTATTATTTTACTGTCTCCATAAATAAACATTTTTTTGTATATCAAGCACTTAACATTTATCATGAACGTAATATACGGGCTTTATACGTTTAGGAACGGTTGTTGTATTATTTAAATACACATTTATTAAAAACACAAACCATGAAAAACCTAAAAGCATTAGCGACAGCATTGATCGCTACATGTGCATTTCAGTATGCCATAGCAAATACAGGTAGTTCTGTAAAAAACAAAAGCATGAAAATCACCGCGGCAATGGATACGGTACCTACTACCCCAAAACCAACGCCGACTCCTGTACCAATACCAAACCCTATGCCAACACCACCGACTCCAACCCCAAGTCCTACGCCTGTTCCTGCGCCAACACCAATGCCGACACCTGCCCCAACGCCAACACCTCCGTCGCCAACACCAAGCCCTAACCCTACTCCACCAACTACACCTCCATTACTTTAAGTAATAAACATATATATGTTTCACAGGCAGTATGATCTTGCACAAGAACATACTGCCTGTGTCATTTAGGGTTAACACTATCTAATTAGCAGCAACAGGGTTGTTCATTATCGCTTTATAGTCATCAGTTTTCCTGATATTATCCAGATCTTCATCAGCAATTATATATTTTTTTGAATAGCCTTTATCTACAGATATCTTTAAATAAACATTTGCTTCATCAGGTTTATTCATCAATGAGTATAAACAAGCAAGGTTATAATATGCGGATAACTGACCAGAATTTTCCTTAGCATTTAACAGATTATCTTTTAGTATAGCTATTGCCTTATCACCATTCCCTATGTAAAAAGTCGAAAAAATATAATTGACTGATTTCCTTGTAGTATCAAGCTGTAAAACTTTATTAAAATCTTTGAGTGCAAGGCTTTTATCATTCAGCTTTTTCAAATACACTTTACCTCGGTAAAAATAGGACGAAGCGTTGCTGGTATCTATTGAAAGAGATCTACTGCAATCACTTATAACCTTATCAAACTCACCAAGAAAATATTCATCATTAGCAATACAAAAATAAAAATAGGCCTTTAGCTTATTATTATCCGTTGTTAAATTCAACACCTGCCTGTATCTGTCTATCGCCTTTTGGTAATCGCCGTTCTGTGTGTACGCTATAGCCTGGTTAAAATACGCACTTTTATTATCAGGATCTAAAGCTATTGCTGTAGAGTCATCTTGTATAGCGGGAGTTAACAAACTTTGCCTGGTTTCATTAACAGCACGGTCATCGTACAGCTTGGACATATCTGTATTACTATCTTTATAGAAACTAATCGCTTTAGTATAATCATCCGCAGCTAATATATAATCGCCGTTATAATGATATGAGGCCCCTCGATCCCAATAAGCTACCCTATTTTGATTATTCAATAACAGGGCATATGAAAAATCATTAATAGCATCCTTATATTTTTTTAAACCATTTTTGGCTATACCTCTGTTAGCGTATAATTGGGATAGTTTCTTGTTATCAAACTCATTGGTATAGCTCATTGCTTTTGTAAAAAAACCCATAGCAAGTCCATATTCCTTACGAAAATTATGAATATTACCCATTATTATATATGGGGCGCTTGCAGACGGATAAAGCGATATGGCAATTGAATCTGAGGCCATCGCTTTATCGGCTTCTTTGAGATCTAATTCATCCAAAGCTATATTACCATATAATTGCGACAAACTCAGCTTATTATTTGTTAAGCTTATAACCTTTAAGTAATCATTTATTGATAATTGAAATTTGGTGTTTTTACTATATATGTATGCCCTACTCCAATATACATTAGGAACCGTCGGATCCAACGAAATGGAAGTAGTGTAAGCTTTAATTGCCTCGTCAAATTGCCTCAGGCTATCTTGGCAAAGTCCAACTTTATAATATAGTTCTGCTGCAGCAGCTTTACCAGCGTTATTCTTTTTTATAGCATTATCATAATTATCAATGGCTGTTTTAAATAGTCCCGCAGCAAATTTCGAATCGCCCACATTTTTATAGGTGTCGCTGGTTTGTCCGAATAGGTTGGTACTGCATAGTATCAGTATTATCAATGAAAATAAATTGCGCATGCGATGGTATAAGGTGGTTTAAGGTATAAAACTATTAATAATATAAATATGTAAAAAAATCCATGTTCAACAAAGAAGGTCTGTAACTTTATTGTTCACAACACGTCTTATCATAAATATCAATTATGGATTCATCCCTTATTACCACCAGTACCAGTTTAGAAGGATATCGTATTGTAAAACATTTAGGCGTTGTACGCGGTATAACTGTACGTAGCCGCAGCGCGCTTGGTAATATTGCAGGGGGCTTTCAGTCGCTTTTTGGCGGGCGGCTTTCTATTTATGTTGAACTTTGCGAAAATGCCCGTGAAGAGGCTTTTGTATTATTAGCGCAGCATGCCCAGGCTCTGGGTGCCAATGCTATCATTAATATGCGTTACGATGCCAACGAGGTAATGCAGGGCATTACCGAAGTATTGGCATACGGAACTGCTGTAGTAGTTGAGAAAATTTAAGGCCTTAACTGGCCTTAAGATGATCTGTTTTGTGTGCCGGGCCTTTTTCAGGTGGCGTTGAGGTTATTTCACCAAACTCATTAACATAGGCCATCATACTTTCAAGGCTGCCGTCGGCTTGGTTTTGCTGGCGTTCCAGCTTACGTTGTTCTTTATCTTCTTTCTTTTTTTGCCTGTTTTTTTCAAGCTGTTTTTTCATGAATGTTGCCTGCGATTTTGCCATAAATTATATTTATTAGTTATAAAAACTCCGTTAACCACTGTAACAATGTTTCCTGTTTGATTAGACGGAACGGGGCAAAAATCAATTTCGAGGGCGGCAACAGGATGAGCAGCTAAGGAAAATGGTCTGATCAAGAAAGAAAACGGTTAGCTGGTTAAGCTATAGAGGAGTGTAAATTATATCCTGTTTATTGCAAATATACGCATTTTAAGGCAATATCCCTAATATTAACGACCTTTACCCCTATTTAAAATACGATAGTGGTATCTCCTTCCACATGCCATGGGCCAGGTGACCTATAAGCAGTTCATATACAAGATAAACAGGCCAAAATATGTAAGTAATCAGCAATACAATAAGGCTGTGGTTATAATACCAGCTTATCATTAAGGAATATAAGCCTAAAAGGAAATATAGTATGCTTGAATCTCTTTTATCCATTTTAATGCGTGTAGCGGTTTAAATGTGAAATTACACTTTTTTCCGAAAAACAAATAAACTGCATTTTTTTTGAAATAGTGCACCGCTTAATGTTTGGTTAAAGTAACCATTAACTTAAAAATATGTTAATTACCTATAATATGTTAATAATTTTTGGTTGAGTTTATATATAAACTAATTACAATAAACTATGTTTGTTAAAACAAATGTCCCCAACAGGGGTTAAATTAAAAAAACAATTTAAACTAATTATGGCAACACCACAAAGCGGCGGTATTACCGCCTATTCTGTAAAAACAAAAACCAAGAATGTACCTATGATCGATCCGGTTATCGATGTGAAATCAGGAAGGTATATTGCAACTGGTAAAGACAGTGCAGGTAACAAAATGGCTGCAATTATGAGTAAAGCTACAGCAGAAGGCCACATCAGCAGCGGTAGCGCTAAAAAAGGTTCTGGCTGGTAAGATATTTTTATTTTAATTAATAGCATTGTTGCCTGTAACAGGGCCTCAATGCTATTTTTTTTATTTAATAGCGGTCTTTCCGGCATAGTTATACCTATTCAGGGAAAGCTGCCATTCAAAATCAAATCATTAACCATACTAAACTAACCCGATATCACCGGTTAATTTGGAAAGACTGCCCGGCACAAAAATTATCTTTGTGCACATACCAGCAAAGCACGAATTCTTCTTTGTTGGCTATCAATATTTTAATCACCTTACATTGTGCGTAATTGTAAAAAAAGTGTTAAAGCATGTTAAACTGCTTATGCTGTGCTTTTAAATAGATATATTTAACCGCTATATCTTTTATTTCAATTCATGTTGATGATCTTTAGAAAACTTTTACTTACTACCTGTTTATCGTTAGTTGTGGCATTATCCGCATTTGCGCAGGATGATAGCGTAGCATTAACAACTATTATTTCAAAAACCGCAAAATTTGCCACAAACTATCCTGTTGAAAAGGTATATCTCCATTTTGATAAGCCTTATTATGCCGTGGGCGATACCATATGGTTTAAAGCCTATGTAACTATACAGGATCATCAATTATCGGCATTAAGCAAAATTGTTTATGTTGATATGATCACTAATCATGACTCCGTGGTACAATCCGTACGCTTACCTGTTGTTAATGGCGTTGCAAATGGCAGCTTTGTACTTCCCCAGGTTTCATTTATTGAAGGCAATTACCATGTGAGAGCCTACACCAACTGGATGCGGAATTTTGACCCTGCCTATTTCTTTACAAAGAATATTACTGTAGGCAATACCGTAGATGAGAAAAACCCGGTAAATACACATATTTCATTCGTTAATTCGCTATCAGGCGGTAGTGAGAAGATAGATGCAAAAATTATCTATAAGGATCAGGATGGCGTTGCTTACATTAATAAGAAAGTATCGTGGAAGGTACAATCGGATGATGAAACAATAGATAAAGGCAAGGGCACTACCGATCAGAACGGTGTACTGAACCTTACATTTTCAAGCAATAAACCGGGCTCATTTGGCACAGCCGACCTGGTTACCGATATTGAGTTGAATTATAAAAAATCTATTTCCAACTCATTTTCGTTAAAAACGGCAGCCATACCAAAAGATGTGCAATTTTTCCCTGAAGGTGGTAATATCATAAATGGCATCCGTACAAAAGTTGCGTTTAAAGCCATTAGCTCCAATGGTTTGGGTGTTGATATTAAAGGTACTGTAACTGATAATGACAATAAAGTTGTAGCAAATTTCGCATCCCAGCATTTGGGGATGGGCTTGTTTACATTAACACCTGAAACCGGTAAAAGCTATAAAGCAAATGTAACTTTCCCCGATGGTACACATAACAGCTATGATTTACCAAGAATAATGGATGAAGGGATCGATCTATCAGTAAATAGCAACAATCCTGATAGTTTGAACCTTAAAATATCCTCAAACTCCGATTTTTTACAAAAATTTACGGATACGCGTTTTTATATTGTAGCCCAAAGCGGAGGAGTAATTTATTATGCCGCCCAAACCAATCTGCACAGTTTAACTTATTCTGCATCTATACCAAAGATTAAATTCCCTACAGGTATTCTACAGGTATCACTCCTATCCTCTGAAGGTGATCCATTAAGCGAAAGAATAGTTTTTATTCAGCATAATGACCAGCTGAATGTAGCTGTGAATACTGATCGCCCGTCATACACCCAAAGGCAAAAGGTTAGAATGACCATGACTGTAAAAAACAAGGATCTGCCTGTTTCTGGTAGCTTTTCATTAGCGGTTATTGATGAGAGCAAGGTGCCTTTTGATGAAAATGCCGAGACAACCATTCTCTCAAGTATGCTGTTAACCTCTGACCTGAAGGGTTACATTGAGAAACCAAACTATTATTTTAACCATGTTGATGACACCAGAGTGGCAGATCTGGATATTTTGATGCTTACCCAGGGTTATCGCCGTTTTACTTATAGTGATATTGTTTATGATAAAAACCCATCTATCTATTTTTTCCCTGAACAGGGGATAAATATATCGGGTATATTAAGGGCAAGTAATGGTATAGCTGTACCTCGCGGCAATGTGCATTTAACCATTCCCGACAAAATATATTATAAAGATGTAATTACTGATCCATCGGGTAATTTCCTGTTTCAGAATTTAACGTTCCAGGATTCATCACAGGTAATATTAAATGCCAAGAATAATACAAATGGCAAATTTATGGAGTTAACCGTTAATGCCGATACCTATCCCGGATTACAAAAGAATGTAAACTTGCCTGATAATGTAGCCAATATTGATAGTATGCTTACTACATACTTACTGAACACTAAAAAGCAATACGCCGGTAATCGTGTATTAAAAGAAGTAGTTATTAAGGCAAAAAGTGAAGTTAAAAAACCAAGCCACATGGATTATCCATCATTAGTAGGATTAAGCCCGCAGCCTGACCATATGATAGAAGGCTCGCAGTTTGACGGATGTAACGTATTACTCGATTGCCTTAAAGGTGCCGCATTTGGCCTAACCTATGATGTTGATGACTTTTATATAACGCGGGACTACATGCAGGGTAACAAAAAAACACCTGTACAAGTATATTTTAACGGCATGCCTGTTGAAACAAATTATTTGAATAATATCGACCCAAAAACTGTTGAATCGGTTGAGATATTTTTAAATAACGGCATAACCAATATAGGCTCGCTGAACAACACAAAAGGTGTGCTGGTTATCAACTCTAAAAAGATACCTAAGGGCGAAAAAATCAGCCTTGCTGATTTAAAAAACCTGATACCGCAAAAGAACCTGATCACCATCAGCCCGATGGGATATGGTAAAGACCGCCAGTTCTATGTACCAAAATACCTGGTTGCAAGAACGGCTATGGAAGTTCCAGACTATCGTACTACTGTTTACTGGAACCCTAAAATAATAACCGACAAAGCAACTGGCAAAGTTTCGTTTGAGTTTTATAACTCAGACGGAAAAGGCACTTATAAAGCCGTTATTGAAGGACTTGATATTGACGGAAACATAGCGCATTATGTTTACCATTATAAGGTGGATTAAAGCAATCTTTGCCACAACAAAAAGGGCGCTGTACATAGTACAGCGCCCTTTTTGTTTAATTAATCTGCTTGAATTGTTACCCGTTCAAAATGCTTTTTACGTAAGCGCAGCTTTTAGTAATGCTTACATAAGGATCAATATCAGTATAGTTTTCCTGCTCAACTATAAAATGCTTAATGCCACCTAACTTTGCATAACCTATGATCGATTTAAAATCAATAGTACCATTACCTACTTCGGTATTTTTTTCATGGTTAGTTTTATCCATATCCTTTATATGAAAAGCAAAAAACCTACCCGGGTGCGCTTTTATAATAGCTGTTGGGTCCTGACCTGTACGTACTACCCAGTATAGGTCCATTTCCATGCTCACTAATGTTGGATCTGTTTTAGCCAGTATAGTATCATAAAAAGTTGTACCATCAACCGGTTTCCATTCAAAGTTATGGTTGTGGTAGCCCAGCTTTAAACCTGCTTTTTTACAAAGTTCACCGGCTGTATTCAGTTTGTCGGCAATGTTATTAAAATCGCTGACAGTTTTTATATAGGCATCATTAAGATGAGGCACTATTACGTACTCCATCCCGGTGATATTGGCCGCTTCTATATAGCTTTGTAGTTCATCAGTTTTGCCTGCACCTAAAAAGCTATCAAATTCAAAATGTCCGCTTGGGGTACTCAAGCCGTTATCTTTTAACAGCTTGCTAAAATCCTGCGCGTTCAGTCCCCAAAAACCATCAGCTTTGCTGTAGCCAAAAGGTTCTACTTCCTTATATCCGGCAGCGGCTACCTTTGCTATTACACCTTTTACGTCTGGTTTTATCTGGTCGCGCAGGCTGTATAATTGCAGCCCCACTACCTTGTTCTTCCCCGCAGCTTTTAATAATTCAGGGGCTACCATTAATCCAGCCGAAACAAGTCCGGCCTGTGTTAAAAATGTTCTTCTGTTAGTCATATTAATTGGTAAATATTTAAAAAAAGAATCAGGAGCCAGGAATCAAGATTCAAGATAAAATTGAAACTTCCTAATTCTTGACTCTTGATTCCGGGTTCTTGAATTGTAACTCTTAATTCTTGACTCTTATAAATTAAACTCCTACTTTCCAGCCTTCTCTGTATTCTCTTTTTACAAATTGGTTTACATCATCAAAGTTGGTTACACGCATAGCGCTGTTATCCCATTGCAGTGTAATACTATCGCCTGGGTAGCTAACACCTTTGCCATCGGCATTTGGTTTTTGTATACTATGGCCTCTGATAGATAAATTAGCCATTAATAATGCCTCTGTTAATGGCCCGGCCAGTTTAAACGGAGAGCTTACATCATCAGGTTTACCTGCAAGCGAAGCTTCAACCCATTGTGCATAATGGCCATCCTGGCCACCTGGTACGCGTTTAATAGTTTTAGGAACGTTTACTTCTTTAGTACGTGATGTTGGCAATAATTGCGGATTAAGCGAATAAGTGCTCGCCATCATCTTGCCTTTGGTGCCAATAAATAGCATACCGTTACCATCATCGCCAAAATCCTCATTCGGGCCTAATTCCGCAGGTCTCTCAGGTTGTATACCACCATCCATCCAGTGTACGGTAACATCACCTTTTGTTTTTTCGGTTTTAGGATATGTCAGTGTGATATGACTTGACGGAGGACAGCTATCAGGATAATACGCTTTGTTAAAAGGCCCTGTATATACCGTACCTATACTTGACTGCACGTTTTTTACATATTGCAGATCGAGCACCCTAAATGGTGCTTCCATTATATGGCAACCCATATCGCCTAAGGCGCCGGTTCCATAGTCCCACCAGCCGCGCCAGTTAAAAGGAGCTATGCCATCCATATAATCCCTGTATTTTGCCGTACCCAGCCAAAGGTCCCAGTTTAACTCTTTAGGAACATCCGCTTTAGGCGGCCAATGCACCCCCTGAGGCCATACAGGGCGGTCTGTCCAACAATAAACGGTATGCACATCACCAATTTCACCGGCATCATACCATTCACGTAGTTGCCTTACACCATCATTTGATGAACCCTGGTTACCCATTTGAGTAACCACTTTATATTTTTTGGCAGCCTCGGTTAAAGTGCGGGCCTCATAAATATCATGCGCCATTGGCTTTTGTACATATACGTGCTTACCCAGTTGCATAGCCGAAAGCGCAACAATAGCGTGGTTATGATCAGGGATTGACACCGATACGGCATCGAAGTTTTTATGATCCTTATCCAGCAATTCGCGCCAGTCGCTATAAAATTTAGCTTTAGGGAATTTCTTTACCGTATTAGCCGCGCTGCGGGTATCAACATCACATAAAAATGCGATCTCGGCTTTGCCACTGGCATAAAAGTTGGCTATATCACTATTACCCTTACCACCTGCGCCAACTGCGGCTATTACCAGGCGATCACTTGGCGCTGTAAAGCCTTTGCCGCCTAATACATATCGTGGAACTATCATTATGCCTGCAGCTGCTATTGAACTGCTTTTAATAAAACCCCTGCGTGATGGGTTTACTGAAGAAGTGCTTTTTTCCTCGCTCATAAAATATAATTTGGTTGTTTTTTGTAATGGCTGAATCCCATACTATTGGTAACAATACAGGTTTACCAAACATAACAAAATATTTAGAAAAAAGCATTTAGCTACAAATATGTTACTCAATATCCCCACCTGTTCATAACCTTCAAATCCAGCTTTGAACATTCCAGCGGATCCATGCCCTGGTACTCCTCCTGTTCAATAATAAACTGTGAGGTGCCCCCTGTTTTACGTGCTTCTTTTAGTATATCTTTTAGCGGTAATATCCCCTTGCCGAGTACAGTATTCTCATATTTACCACTGGCATTTTTAATCTGATCCTTTACGTGCATCAGCTCAAATCTGCCGGGGTATTTTTTTATATAATCAAGCGGCATGGCTCCTGTTGGGTACATATTGCCAATATCCATTTGCTGGGCTACTAATGCACCATCAGTGTTATCCAGCATCACGTCATATAAACGAACGCCGGTAAATAGTGTGGTAAATTCAAAATCGTGATTATGGTAACCAAACTGAAGGCCTTGTTTCTTACATAATTCGCCACATTTGTTAAATACGTCCATGAATCTTTTAAAAGCGTCAACATCCGTTAACAGATCGCTGTCCAATCCGGGGCTAATCAGGTACTTCTGCCCTACTTCCGCGGCATCGGCAACTGCCTGTTTCCATTCATCGGTAAAATCATTATTGGCAGCATCCCAGTGTTTTTGTAATAGTGTTACGTGCCCACTGGTCATGTTTAAATGCGTATCATCCAATATCTTTTTTAAATCCTTAACTGTGTACCCATAAAATTTACGGTTACTATAACCGGCATGTTCTATCTGGAAATATCCCATATCCGATAGCTTCTTTAATGTACCGGCAGGATCAGCATGCATGGCATCACGCACAGTATAAAGTTGCAGCCCCAATCGTTCAATTTTTTTGGGCGATGCAAACAGGTGTTGTGGCATAAAAGCCGCGCCTGCAGCCAGCACCGCGCTGTTTCTTAAAAATATTCTTCGTGAATGTTGTACCATTATTATTTAGCTATTGGATATACCGGGAATAACAACTTCGAATTGCTTACAAAAGCGATGTGCTTACTATCAGGCGACCATGATGGTGTGTTGATTGTACCCTGACCGCCATATAAATAAGCGATAACTTTTGATGGCCCACCACCTATAGGCATCAATCTTAAATATACGTGTCTGTAAAAAGGATGATCGCCTGGTGATACTTCATTTTTATTGAAGGTGATAAAAACTATCCATTTGCCATCAGGTGAGATATGCGGAAACCAGTTATCATAATCATCACTGGTAATTTGTGTTTGCTCACTGCCATCAGGTTTCATACGCCATGCTTGCATCAAACCACTGCGCACTGAGCAGAAATAAATATATTTTCCGTCAGGTGTGTACTCGGGCCCATCATCGAGGCCTGGGGCTGTGGTTAACCTCACCTCCTCGCCGCCTGCTGACGGCATGCGGTAGATATCATATTCATTATTCCTATCGCCGCAAAAAACAAGATACTTACCATCCGGCGACCAGCCATGCATGTATGATGGCCCTATTTTATTCATCCGTTTGGCATCACCACCCTTTGATGATAAGGTATAACCTATAGAACCATCCTTCTCACTATTACTTACCGCCAGCATTTTGCCATCGAATGAAAGCACGTGATCATTATTATTATTGGTGGCGACACCTGTATTGAGTACTGCGGGGGTATTTGTAGCCAGATCATATTTATAAAGCAAACCATTACTATTATAGATCAAAGATTTTCCATCTTTTGTCCAGTTTGGGGCCTGTAATGATTCTGGTGATTGGTAAATAATCCTGCTGTTTTGTGTTTCCAGATCGAGGATATGTATAGCACTGCCAATATGCTGCTGATAACCATTTTCGCCATTGGCCGGCACAACGATACGTACATTATGAAACAGTGCTGATTCAGTAACATTTGGATTGTGGGCGCATACAAACAGGCCCACATATACTTCATCGCCCAGATCAAGGCTATCAACGTGCTCGGTAACAAAAGTTTCGCCGTTATGGGCTACAGACATAATATAGGTGTTACCTTTCCTCTCCAGTTGAATAACATCAGCCGATGTGAGTTTAGATTTTATTTCCTCGGTACCAGCGCCGTTTGTGCGTCTGAATTGCAATGAAGTTAACCCATCACCATGTACAACAGCATTGATGTGTTTCGAGTCTGAATCGAGCGATGTGCGCACCATCCAGCCCATTTTGCGGTGCATCTCGACACCTTTGCCAATAAATGCAGCATTAGTGGTAAGTATAAAATCACCTTTAATGCGTTTCCATACAAAATGAAAATCATCATGATTGGCCCATATATTTTGGCCTGAGCCAGATATTTTATATTGCTGTAAAGTTGGGTCGTAACTTGCAGTGCCAGCCGGTTTAACGCTGCCAACATCCGTTTGTCCGTCGAAGATTCCTAACGTTGATTGTGCATAGCTATTATTAAAAAATAGCGCAAGCGAAAAGCATAACAATAGATAGCTTAGTTTTAATCTCATATAACTGGTTGATTTGTAATTTAGGATTCACTAAGTTAACTATTCCATTGGTAAAAGGTATAGTGATTTTTTATCCCAATGTTGTCTTTTTCCACTATAAACAAAAAAGGAGATGCGTTTTGCATCTCCTTTTTTGTTTATCAGCTATTGATCTTTTCTTACAGATCGGCAACTAATGCTTTTTTAGTTTCTTTTGCATAAGCTTTAGCTGCTGCTTTAGCCGCAGCAGGTTCAGCACAATAAGCTAAATAAAATTCCTTTTTCGAGTCGCGATAATGGCTTACCGCTCCTATCATACTTAAAAGTTTTATATAGCACCATGCCAAGTCGAGCTGGTAAGGCTTAAAGCCTGAGCGCGCGCTTTTTGGATACAAGTGGTGATTGTTGTGCCACTCACCAGCTACATAGCCTGGCCATATTTGGTTTATTGACATATCCTCACGGTTATGATCAACACCTTCACGGCGCTTATCTTCGCCTTTGCCATGGCCTTCATAGTTGTAAGTACGTACACCTACCGCCCAAAAACCTGCAGCACCAAACATAGCGCATACAAGACCAAAGCCGCCCATTAGATAAAATGCCGCGAACCAAAAGCTCCAGTTTAATATTACGCTGATAATTGTGCGCACAGGAGAAGCTAAAGTCCCCCATTTTTGGTATTGTGCATAGCTATTGGTATTTACACCTGTATGGCGCATTAAATTAACGCATTTGCCATAGTTCTTCTCCGTCATATTCCGGTTAATGGGCTGATGATTTACATCGGCCAAAAAGCAGTATAAAAAACCTCCTGAAGCGTTATAAGGATCGCCAGGTTGATCAGACAATGCATGATGCACGTGGTGGGATATAGCATATATCTCTTCCGGAATAATTTTAAGAGTGAGGTTCTGCGTAAAAAATCGCCAGAATTTATTACTGAACTCATAAGCACCATGTGTACAGTAACGATGATGCCATATGGTACCATGTGTACCCATTACTATCATGCTATACACAAAAGCTGCTATTAACAGCTTAAACGAGAAATATTTAAAGATAAAAAGGAATAAAAATGGCGCCAGGCATAAAACCATAAACCAGCTCATAAATGAAAGCCAATTTTTTTTGTTTTTAAAGATGTTTAGCCGTTTAAAAAATTCTTTTAGTATTTGATTGGAACTCGGTTCCGAAAGGTTACCACACTCATCCTTCCACCCATACGAGGGCGGCTCCAGCACGCTGTCTAAGAAAGCCATTATTTTATTGAAGATTAGTTTATAATTATACCAGGGTTCAGCTTGTAAGGTATATATAATTTATTGAAGCGAAGAAAATATCTTAGAACCCTAAAGAATAATGCGAGGGGAATAATATACTGCCAAAAACCGAAATAAAATCTCTTACTTTATTAGAACGATACAATAATATTAAAAGTATCGCATTGTCATAATAAATTCATATTTCTTCATGCTGTTACTGTACAGCGTTCACCAGCAAGCAACAACTTACATTGCTCATAGTCGTTAGGCATCCGGATAGCGTCAGATTCTTTCCGGTAGTTTTGTTTGAGTTCCTTACGGCGCTTAGCCTCTAAAAAACGCCTTACATCTTCCCTGTTCTCCAATATTAGTCCGGGAACTTGGACCAGATTATTGTCTTCATCCTTGGCCACCATGGTAAAGTAACTGGTATTGGTATGCTTTACGCTATTAGTTTTAATATCTTCAGATATCACCCTTATACCTACTACTAACGAAGTATTGCCCACATAATTCACCGATGCCATAAGCGATACCAGCTCACCTACTTCAACAGGCTGCAAAAAATCTACCGTATCTATCGATGCGGTTACGCAATAATTACCCGCATGTTTGGCCGCGCTAACATAAGCTACCTTATCCATCAACGACAATAATACACCGCCATGTATTTTACCGCCAAAATTGGAATAGGAAGGTATCATCAATTCGGTGATCACTGTTTCGGAAAACCTTACACTTTTATACGGGAGTTCATTGGTTTGGGCTGCCATAGCTTTCAATATTAATAAGGCACAAATTACTCATCATGAATTGTATTATTACAATATTTATTACACATTGCATAAAATAACATAGATAATATCTATATTAATAAACTACAAACCGAACTAATATCTGTGAGAAAATATATTCTGCTTACTATTACCCTATTTTATATGGGAATCTGTTTTGCCCAGGATACTGTTAAAAGTAACCGGGAAACTGTGGAACAAAAAAAAAGATTAACGGAAACCGTTACAGAAACCTATAAAGTATTAAAGGCTGATAAAAAGACTAAAGAAGGCTTATATACAGCTGTATATAAGCGAAAAACTGCCCTCGCTGTTGGGCGTTATGTTGATGACAAGCGAGCTGGCACGTGGCATTTTTATGATATTGATGGACATCTGGTTGAAAATTTTGATTATGACAATTTGAATTTGCTATATGAGGAACCAATGGATAGCCTGTCGCAAACTAAAATAGTATATAGTTTTGATAATAAATTTACAGATAGCGACCGTGTTACCCGACCACTCAAAATAGGCGGCAGATGTTTTGGTTTTATACCTTATTTAAAGGTTTATACGCTTTCTGAGGATTTATATGGTATTAATCTATATACCGCGGTTGCTATTTTAGAAGTGCTGGTTAGTCCGGGTGGCCGGTTAGCCGATTTTAAGGTACATATCCGGTCAAATGGCTATGAAAGAATAACCAGCTTTAGCCCTGAGCTCATTGCTGAGGATGATAAAGTATTTGTACCCGCCACGCTTAACCATAAGCCTATATTATCGCGTATATTCATAAAGTGCAGGTTAACCAATTATGGGGAGTTGGATGTGGATTAATAAGGTTAAGGTATATAAAACAATCCCATAAAAAAGCGCCATTGCGAGGTACGAAGCAATCCTTAACTATACAGAGCGGCTCTTCTAATCGGGGATTGCTTCGTACCTCGCAATGGCGCGTGGGAATATTTTATATTATCGGCACTTATTAATGCGCGTGATGACCATCAGCTCCGTGAGCGTGGCCATGTGACAATTCTTCTTCAGTTGCCGGGCGAACATTCAGGATGTTACCTTTAAAATGAAGCTCCTGGCCAGCCATTGGGTGATTAAGATCAACAATAACAGCATCTTCAGCAATAGATACTACCTGGCCCTGAAAACGGTTACCGTTATTATCCTGTAGAGGTATTATACTGCCAATTTCTGGCACATCAGTACCTTCAAACATTTCTTTAGGCAGGTTAGCTACAGCTTCTTCATCATATTCGCCGTAAGCATCTGCGGCTGATAATTGAAAATCATAAGTATCTCCGGTTGAAAGAGTACTTAAGTTTTCTTCGAATTTTGGAAGCATTTGTCCTGCTCCGAATAAAAATGTTAAAGGCTGTTCTTGAGTAGCGCTCTCAACTAATGTTTCAGTGCCATCCTGATCTACATAAAGATCATAAGTTAACGACACTACGTTTTTTGGTGCAATTTTCATTATCAAAAGTGTTTTACTATATAAGTATTTTCGAATTAATTTGTTTCAGGGCATCGGTAATATTATCAACCGGTAAACTACATGTTTTATCTTTACATATGTAAACCTGGGTTGTATCATTAAACTTATCCCGCAGCAAAGGTAAACTTCCTTTTTTACCTCCCAATATTATTTTGTTGGGGATGTAATTATTTTCTATTTCTATCCGGAAAGCCTCGACATTTTCACCTGTTATCGCTACCTCATACACACCAAAAACCTCATTAAGCAATAACGAAGACCAGTTTGAATAAGCCGACCCATATTTGGCCAAATGCGGTAAAATATTACGCAGCAATTGCGCCGAAATATCCGTATATTCTCGTTCATCAAACAGCAAACCTAATTTCTTAAGGTTATGCGCCATAACCGAATTTGATGCCGGTATAACCCCATCCATGATCTCCGATTTACGGGCAATTAACTGTTCATCCTCGTCGCCGGTAAAATAGAACATGCCTGTACCCTCTTCATAATAATGTATAATGGCATAATCAGCCAGCATTTGCGCATTGTTTAGCCATGATTCATTAAAAGTAACCTCATATAAGGCAATCAGCCCATCAATAACATTGGCATAATCATCTAAAAAGGCGATGGAATCATTATTCTTACCTTTATATACGCGCGATAATCTGCCATCTGCATTTACCATATTGAGCATTATAAATTCGGCATTATTTAAAGCTATCTCCAGGTATTCAGCTTTATTAAATGCCCGATAAGCATCACAAAGCCCTTTCAGCATCAAGCCATTCCATGAGGCCAATATCTTATTATCCAACCCGGGTCTGATACGGATTGCTCTTGCCTCAAATATCTTTTTGCGGGATGCTTCTACATTAGCTACCATATCCTCCAGTACTACGCCTAATTTGTTAGCCAAATTCAGGTCCTTATCTTTTCTGAATAGCACATTGGTCTGTTCTTCCTCCCAATTCCCTTCCTCTGTTACATTATAATAGATACCGAACAGTTCGGCATCATTGCCCAGTATTTCTTCTATTTCAGCTTTAGTAAATGTATAAAACTTACCCTCCACACCTTCACTATCCGCATCCAGCGCACTGTAAAATGCTCCCTCCGGTGATGATAGTTCCCGAAGCGTAAAGGTTATGATCTCATCTACCACCTGCTTGTAAAGCTGTGAGCTTTTCCAGGTGTAGGCCTCGGAATAAAGGCTAACCAATTGCGCATTATCATACAGCATCTTTTCAAAATGCGGCACATGCCAGCGGCCATCCACGCTGTAACGGGCAAAGCCTCCTCCTATATGGTCATAAATACCACCGAAGGCCATTTTTTTGAGCGTTAAGCTAACTATCTGCGCTACCTCGCTATCGTTCATCAAATAAGCATAGCGCATCAAAAACTGCCAGTTATTAGGCATCGGGAATTTTGGCGATGATCCCATGCCGCCTTCTTCCTTATCAAAGTATTTTTTCCAGTTGTCGACTATCAGCTGTAGGTCATCCTTATCGTATTCTGGTTGCTCATTTACGAAACCTATCGACTCATATTGTCTAATGCCCTCAGTTAACTTTAAAGCGTATTCATCAGCTTCGGCAGGTTTTTGTTTATAGAAATCGGCAAGATTAAAAAGCAATGACGTCCAATCGTTTTTACGGAAATAGGTTCCTCCATAAATAGGCCGCTGATCGGGCAGGCAGATACAATTTAATGGCCAACCGCCCCTGCCGCTCATTAATTGTACCGCACTCATGTAGATCTGGTCGATATCAGGTCGTTCTTCCCTGTCAACCTTTATACAAACAAAATATTCGTTCATCACCGCGGCCACTTTTTCATCCTCAAAGCTTTCATGTTCCATTACATGGCACCAGTGGCAGGCGGAGTAACCTATGCTTACCAGTATCAATTTGTTTTCATCCTTAGCCTTTTTTAAAGCTTCAGCACCCCATGGATACCAGTTTACAGGATTATTGGCATGCTGCAATAAATAAGGCGATGTGGAATTGGCGAGGTGATTCATATAATTTATTAACAGCTAAAGTGCAATATTTAAAGCAATTATAGCATGTAAAAGTTTTTAGACCGGGGGATTAGTTTTTAACAATGATGTAGCAAATACAAACTACAGATACATAACTTATCTTTCAGCTTACAGATTTGCTATATGGAAAATAAAGGAAGAATTAATGGATCTTGTCGATTGTCCCAAAAATAAATAATTTCAATAATGTTGTTATTTACTCTATAAAACATTGAACAATTCTTATGAAGAACACATTTTCTTAGTTCAATATTCTCTGGTGCTATTGGATATAAAAATGGAGTTTCGATAATATTATCCAAGGAATAGGAAACTTTATCTTTGAATTTCTTTACAAATTTATCACCCCATCTTTGGTTTAACTGGGTGATTATTTCATCGAATGTAATTATCGCTTTAGGAGAAAACCTTATTTCAAAGCTCATTTATTTGAAAGATGCTTTTCTTTAAACTCCTTTAATGATATTGTTTGGCCGCTTTCATGCTGCTTGATACTCTCTTCAATACCCTTTAATACATGAGGTGGTAAAGTATTAGGCTGTGGCTCAAACTGAATATTTAATGCTTTTAAAAAAGCCTTAACAGTTTTCAATTGTTCAGCACTTTCAGGATGTATCAATATAGATTCCATAATATCAAAAATACGCATCACGATAAACAATTCAAAAATATATTAATCTGCACAGATTTGGCTTTTGTATCATCCTTGTTAACAAATCTTTAATAAAGATTAAATTTTATTATTTTCGCCGCTTTAATTGACCCAAATGCTATTTATAAAATTCAAATACCTGCTGGCTGGGTGTGCCGTATTATTATTGGCTGCCAATACTTCATCAGCCCAAACTACCGACTCTGTTAAATACGACCATAATGACATTTTCGGCCCTATTACATGGCCCGTTACCAGTGGTAATACCCGCTCAGCAAACGGACAACCGGGCGAAAATTACTGGCAAAACCGTGCCGATTATCTTATTCACGCTACTTTAACTGAAGGCAAACAGGACACCACCATTACCGGCGATGTAACTATCAACTATACAAATAATAGCCCCGATAAACTGGACTATTTATGGCTTCAATTAGACCAGAACCTGTTTAAACCCGACTCCCGCGGTGCTGCGGTAACCCCGATGAGCGGCGACCGTTTTGATGTAAAAGGTTTTAATCGTGGTGGTTATCATATTGAATCAGTATCGGTTACCTATAAAAATCAAACTTATACAGTTACGCCAATCATAACTGATGCGCGTATGCAGGTTAGATTAAACACGCCGATGGGGGCAAAAGGCGATAAGATAATTGTAAAAATAAATTACAGCTTTTCTATCCCGGTATATGGCGCCGATCGCATGGGCCGCCAGAAATTTAAACAAGGCTATGTTTATGAAATTGCGCAATGGTACCCGCGCATGTGTGTTTATGATGATGCCGAAGGCTGGAATACTTTGCCTTATATGGGCTTAGGCGAGTTCTTCTGCGATTATGGTGATTTTGATTACTACGTAACCACACCTGCCGATATGCTGGTTGTTGGCTCTGGCGATCTGCAAAATGGCGCGGCGGTACTAACACCAACTCAGCAAAGCAGATTGGCTGAAGCGCGTAACAGTGAAAAAACTGTAATGCTGATAAAGCCGGAAGAAGTTGATCAGCCTGCAACTCATCCGTTTAAAGGCACACTAACCTGGCATTTTAAAATGCAGAACAGTCGCGATGTATCATGGGCAGCTTCAAAAGCATTTATATGGGATGCTGCAAGAGTTAATTTCCCATCGGGTCGTAAAGGTATTGCCATGTCGGCCTACCCTGTTGAAAGTTCAGGTAACGACTCATGGAGCCGTTCAACCGAATACCTGAAAAGTAGCATGGAAATTTATTCAACCGGATTTTTTGAATATCCATGGAATTCGGCTACCAGTGTATCAGGCGTGGCATTAGGCATGGAATATCCAGGTATTATATTTTGCCTGAATAATTTAAAAGGCAAACACCTTTGGGGAGATATTACCCATGAGATCGGCCATAACTGGTTCCCGATGATTGTAGGCACCAACGAGCGTAAATATATGTGGATGGATGAGGGTTTCAACACCTATATCAATGTTTACGCTACAGATCGGTTTAACAATGGTGAATACAAAGACACGGCAAAAACAGCCCAAAAAGTTTTAAAAGGTTACATAAAAAGCACCGACCCGCTAATGACGCCGCCGGAAGCTATCGGGCTGCATGATTACGGGCAATACTATGCAAAAACGGCATTAGGTTTAGAAATGCTGCGCAATGATGTGGTTGGACCTGAGCGCTTTGATTATGCATTCCGCGAGTATATTAAACACTGGGCATTTAAGCACCCATTGCCTTATGACTTTTTCAGGGCGATGAATGATGCTACCGGCGAGGACCTGAACTGGTTCTTTAAACCGTGGTTCTTTACTACCTGGAAACTTGACCAGGCTATACAGTCGGTTGAATATGTTGATGGTGATGCTACCAAAGGCGCTATCATCACACTGGTAAACAAGGGAAAATTAGCCATGCCTGTTGTATTAAAAATAACCCAGGCTAATGGCAAAACAGAAACTATAAATTTCCCTGTCAACATTTGGCAGCGTAATGGTGTATGGGAGTTCAAATACCCATCAACCTCAACCATAAAAACGATGGTGCTTGATCCGGAACATGATCTGCCGGATACCGATCTAAGCAATAATGTTTATAACCCTAAATAGAATTTAAGAATCAAGATGTAAGAGTCAGGAATCAAGAATTATAGGAGGTTTTCCTATCTTGATTCCTGACTCTTGTTTCTTAAATCTTTTTTTATAGATTAGCTTAACAAAAACATAATACCATCTACCATGACTATCCCCATCTACCAGGCTGATGCTTTTACTGATAAACTGTTTGGCGGCAACCCGGCTGCTATTTGTCCGCTAACGGAGTGGCTACCGGATGAGATCATGCAGAAAATAGCGGTCGAGAACAATCTTGCCGAAACAGCATTTTTTGTAAAAACTGAAACAGGATATAAATTAAGATGGTTTACGCCAGAATATGAGATAGACCTTTGCGGGCATGCTACATTGGCATCGGCACATATTTTATATACCGAACTGGGTTATAATGAGGATGCCATACATTTTGAAACCGTAAAGGCAGGCACTTTGCATGTTAAAAAGGAAGGCGATAAATATACGATGGATTTTCCGTCCCGCCCACCTATTCATATTGATGCCCCTAATGGTTTGGTAGAGGCACTGGGAGAAAAAAAGCCTGTTGAAGTTTTACGTTCAAGGGATTATTTCCTGGTTTATGAATCGGAGGATGATATAAAGGATATCGCACCTGATTTTTTTGCTTTATCAAAAATGGATACCGTAGGTGTAATAGTAACCGCGCCCGGCAAAAATGTTGATTTTGTATCCCGCTTCTTCGCACCTGGCGCAGGTATTCCTGAAGATCCGGTAACAGGCTCGGCACATTGTAACCTTATACCCTACTGGGCAAAACAATTAGGCAAGGATAAACTACATGCTTACCAGCTATCATCACGCAAAGGAGAGCTCTGGTGCGAACTAAAAGGCGACCGTGTGTTGATGAGCGGAAAGGCAGTAACTTATTTAAGGGGGACAATTGCTGTTGAGGCGAAGGGATAAAGCTAAAAGGAGAAAGGTCAATTTTAAAATAACCTTTCACCCTTTAACTTTCAGCTTTAATCTCATTTAATATCCCACCGTAAAATGCCCTTTAATATGCATAGGATTCTCTATCTCATCAACAATCGCGATAGCATAGTCTTCCATTGAGATATGACTTTTGCCATTTGCATCAGTTAGCAGTTGATTATCACCTGTGCGGAATTTACCTGTACGTGTACCGGGATAGATCTCAGCTGATGGGCTTACAAAGGTCCAGTCCAATTCACTTCCCTTTTCCTTTTCATAAATACCTAATGCTTCGCGATGAGCTAATGAAGCAGGTTTGTATTCAGCAGGAAAATCAGGTGTATCTACCAATTGTAAACCCGGCGACACTTCTAAACTACCCGCTCCACCAACAATCACCAGTCGTTTTACATGAGCTTGTTTTAACCCGTTAATAAGCGGAATAGCCACTTCCTTTATGGTTGATGCCGGTATATCTTTGGCCGGACTATAAGCCGACACCACTGCATCCTGGTTAAAGGCTGCTGTTTCCACATCCTGTGAATTAAACAGATCAGCCTTGGCAACCTTCAGGTGCTCGTGTATAACGGTATAATTTTCGGGGTGGCGTACTGCTGCGGTAACATCATGGCCACGGTTTAAAGCTTCTGTAACTATGCGGCTGCCAATGCGGCCGCCTGCTCCAAATACTGCAATCTTCATGATAAATTCAGTTAAAATTATGTTGATAAAAGCATCGATACAGCCGAAATGTTTTATCAGCATAAAATCAATTTTATATTTTAGGATTTCGTTTTTTTATGACTAATTTAAAAGTTCGGAATTTTTCGAGCCTTTATAATTTAAATGCAGCTTACATCTTTAGAAATCAAGGGGTTTAAAAGCTTTGGCGATAAGATTACCATCAATTTTAATGAGGGTGTTACTGCTATTGTGGGTCCTAATGGCTGCGGAAAATCAAACGTGGTGGATTCTATCCGCTGGGTACTGGGTGAGCAAAGCACCCGGATGCTCCGTTCGGAAAAGATGGACAACATTATTTTTAATGGCTCCAAAAGTCGCAAGCCCGCTAACCTCGCTGAAGTATCGCTCACTTTTGATAACACAAAGAACATATTGCCCGTTGAGTTTTCGCAGGTTACGCTAACCCGTAAATTGTACCGCAATGGTGATAGTGAATACCGCCTGAATGATGTACAATGCCGCCTGAAAGACATTACCGATCTTTTCCTTGATACAGGTATTGGTTCCGACTCCTATGCGATTATTGAGTTGCGGATGGTTGATGAGATCATCAGCAATAAAGAGGGCTCGCGCCGTAATTTATTTGAGGAAGCATCGGGCATATCAAAATATAAGCTGCGTAAAAAACAAACTTTTGCAAAGCTAAAGGACACCGAAGCCGACCTGGAACGTGTAGAGGACCTGCTTTTCGAGATAGAAAAAAACCTGAAAACACTCGAGAATCAGGCTAAGAAAACGGAGCGCTATTACCGCATCCGCGATCAGTATAAATCGCTGAGCATAATGCTGGCTTCGTTCAGGATAGCTTCATTCAGTGAATCGCTTGCCCGCATTGAAGAAAAAGAACAGGTTCAACTGGTTGAAAAATCGGGCATTGCAGCTCAGATAGATACCCTTGAGGCCGCATTACAGCAATCAAAGCTGGATAGTCTGCATCAGGAGAAAAACCTGTCCATCCAACAAAAAGCTACCAACGAGCATGTAAGTAAGATCCGTGCTTATGAAAGTGAGAAAAAGATAAAGAACGAACAGCTAAAATTTCAACAGGATAAGGAAACGCGATTAAATGAAGAACTGGAACGCGACCGTAACCAATTGAACCATGTACTGTACAATATAAAACGCCTCTCCGAAGAGAAAATGCAGGAGGATGAAGCCCTGCATACGGTACAATCTAAAGTAGCTGATCTTAAATTGGCTGTTGACGAATTGCGTTTGGATCAATCATCATCGCGCAATGAGTTGAATGAGCTGACCGGGGTTAATAACAGACTGCAAAATCAAGTTTATAAGGCTGAAAAGGATCTGGAAATCCTGCAAATTCAGCAGCAGGCATTGGAGCAGGAAAGCCAGCGTAATATGGAGGATGCCACCAATAAAGAGGTAGAACTCTCCCACTTTAACCAGGTGGTAGCCGAGTTGCAGGAACGTACCGAAACCCTTGAAAACGAATATAAAGTACTGGTCGACTTTGAGCAGCAATTAAAGGATCAACTGGTAGATATTGATGAACAGTTAAGTACGGTTAAGGAAAGCATTATTGCCGACAGCCGTAAGCTGGATGCCAAACAAAACGAATACAACCTTACTAAAAGTATGGTTGATAATTTGGAAGGTTTCCCGGAATCGATCCGCTTTTTAAAGAAGAATGCAGACTGGTCTAAAAACGTTCCCCTGTTCAGTGATATTTTATTTTGCCGTGAGGAATACCGTGTAGCCATTGAAAACTACCTGGAGCCGCTAATGAACCACTATGTGGTGAGTAATTACGACGAGGCCATCAGCGCTATTAACCTGTTAAGTAAATCAGCCAAAGGCAGGGCACAGTTTTTTGTACTGGATAGTTATAAAGATGAGCCACGCTTAATTAATGATTCTGAAAGCGGAGTTGCCGCGTTGCAAGTGGTTGAGGTTGATAAACTTTACCAGCCACTATGTAATTTTCTATTAAAGAATGTTTATTTGGTTGATGACAGCAGCGAGCTGGTATTAAATAATGCGGCCTTGCCCGATGGCGTTGTATTGATAGGTAAAAGCGGTAAGTTCAACAAATCGAAACATACCATGGCCGGCGGTTCGGTTGGATTGTTTGAGGGTAAACGTATAGGCCGGGCCAAAAACCTGGAGAATTTAGCCAAAGAAATTAAGCAGTTTGATACCCGCATTAACTATTCAAAGGAAGAATCCTTAGCCTTGCAAAGCAGATCGGCGGCATTAAAAGCATCCGGCAAAGCCGAAGATGTAAAACAAAAACAACAGGAACTAAGCAGGCTAAATACTGAGCTGATTACCGTTAAAACCCGGCAGGAACAATATCAAACTTTCATAACTAATAGTTTGAACCGTAAGGATGATATCGCTAAAAAGATCAAAGGTATTATAGAAGAAACAGCCGCCTTACGCCCTGAGTTAGCAGAGTTAAAAACGCAAAAACAGATCCAAAGTGAATTGCTGATTGAAAAACAGGCCATATTTAATGAGCTGAACGAGCACGTAACCGTACAATCAAACGCTTATAACCAGGAGAATATCCGTTTCCATCAACAGCAAAATAAAGTTTCAGGTTTAATAAAGGATTTGGACTACCGCGAAACACAAAAGGAACATCTGGAAGTTCGGATCAAGCAAAATGCGGTTGAGTTTGATAAGGTAAAGATCGCTATACAGGAAAATCTGCAACAATCTGATCTGAATGATGATGATCTGATTGAGATGTATACCCAAAAGGAAGAGCTGGAAAAAGCTACCCAGCAAGCTGAGCAGGAATACTACGAATGGCGCGGAAAAATAACTGAAACAGAAAACGAGATAACCGATTTGCGCCGGAAAAAGGATAATGCCGCCTTTATAGAGAACGCGTTGAAAGATGAGCGCAACAACCTTAAACTGGAACTGAATGCATTAAAAGAACGCCTTTCAGTTGAGTTTAATGTGGATATACAGGAGCTGATAGATACTGATGCCGCTGTTACCGAAAGCGAAGACGAACTGCGTGAGAAAACCGAAAAGCTCAAAAAGCAAATGGATGATTTCGGCGCGATAAACCCTATGGCGGTTGAAGCTTATAACGAGATGAATGAGCGTTACCAGTTCATCCAGGCGCAGAAGAAGGATTTGGCGGAAGCTAAAGCATCATTGCTGGCAACTATTCAGGAAATTGACGACACGGCTAAGGAAAAATTTATGGCAGCGTTTACTACGGTGCGTGATAACTTTATTACCGTTTTCCGTTCGCTGTTTAATGAAGAAGATTCATGCGATCTGATCCTTACCGACCCGCAGCGTCCGCTGGAATCTGATATTGATATTATTGCCCGACCAAAAGGCAAACGCCCCCTATCTATCAACCAATTATCCGGCGGTGAAAAAACGCTCACTGCTACTGCTATCCTGTTCTCGCTTTACCTGTTAAAGCCTGCACCTTTCTGTATTTTTGATGAGGTTGACGCACCGCTTGACGATACCAATATTGATAAGTTTAACAACATCATCCGCGAGTTCTCTAAAGATTCGCAATTCATCATTGTATCGCACAACAAACGTACTATTGCCAGCACCGATGTTATTTACGGTGTAACCATGGTTGAACAGGGAATATCGCGTGTGGTACCTGTGGATTTGAGACAGTTAGCGGATTAGAGTTTAAAGCTTAAAAGCCCTGTAAAAACTATTACTCTGCCTTTTACCTTTAAGCTTTTGCCTACTTCTTCCTGAAAATCATTGGCTTAAACTTATGCTTATTTAACGCAAGAGATACAGCCCGTGATTGCTCAACAGAGAAAGTTTTTTCTTTTGATAAGCCTTGAGGTAATTTTAAGGCAAATGAACCGCTTTTAACATAATTTAAGGCGTACGATAACAGCATTTCTGTTGAGTCGCCAAATTCCTTGGTGATATCATCAGCAGCCAGTTTACCGGGGTATGTGGCCGTACCGGGGGTCATGCCCGAATAGTAATCACCTTTATTGGCAGAGTTCTCTACATACAATTGCGGTGAGTACAGGTAGTATTTATTTATAGGGATCGGTATTTCGCCCACCGGTTTACCATAGGTTGTACTACCTATTAAAAACACATTTAGTTCTGGCAGCAGGTTATTAATAGTGAGTTCGCTTGATGAAGCAGTTTCATTGGTCACAATAAAAAATACCCTGCTGATATTTAACGACAACTTTTTAACAAAATTCGTTTGATTATTCACCGGTAAAAACTGACCGGGCTTAAGGCTATATTTCTTACTCAGTAATGGGTCTTTATCAGCTTGCAGGTTACTGTTGAAGTATTGCGTATACATCAAAGTATTGCTCTTTGCAGCAGGAACGATCAGGTCGTCCAGGTATTCGGCTGTTTCACCCGCCCCTCCGCCATTATAGCGCAAATCAACAATCAATTCGTTAATTCCGTTCGTTATGAAATAATCAAAGGCGGTATTTAATTGTGATTGCGCATTGGCAAGAGCGGTAAAGCTATTAAAAACCATATACCCTATCTTGTGCCCGCTGCCTTCATTAAAAACCTTATAGGTTATTACAGGGTTAACCGTGTAGCTGGCAGTAGATAATGAAACACTTATACTTGAGCCATCGGGCTTTAATAAGGTCATTTTAATGGTCGCACTATAATATACTGCATTAAGAACAAACTTCAGATCGTCATTATCGCTATATGATAAATTAGCGCTGCCATTTATGGCAGTTATCTGGTATCCGCGTTTTATGCCGGCCAGATCAGCCGGCGAACCAGCATATACATATTTAACACGCAGATCTTCATCAGCTATATAGGCTGGCTCGAAACCAAAATCGCCGTTTGTACCATTAAGCGATGCTGTTTCCGTTCCATCATCAATAAATGAATATTTAGGGATCAGAGGATTGGTTGCGAAATATTCATACGGGGCATTGGTTGAAGGATTGATCTTCAATTGTGATATAGCGAAGATTTCACTGTTCAATGCATCCTGATCATTGTCGGATGTATACGAGCGCGGGTCAAATGTGGAATATGACGGGATGGCATCGTTCCACAAATAATCCTCTTTTTCGAAATAATAAATGGAATCTTTTATTTGATCGAGCGTTGTGGCAGCCTTAGTACTTTTATCCTTTTTGCAGGATGTTATTAACCCAGCGAATAGTATAATGATACAGAAAAATAGTTTTTTCATATACAAGGGGTTATATACTAAGGCAGAAATAATTCTTTTACGAAAATAAGGTTTAAATCCTATTCTCTATAAAAATTGTTCAGCATTCAGGTAATCTATACCACATGCCTCAGCACAAAGCCTATCATCCTCCGCATTTTCAATCATAATTATATCCCGGCGCTGTAAATTGTGCTCCTTTAATATTAAATGGATGATATCGGGCTCCGGTTTTGGTGTGGTTTCATCAGCAAAATAACATACCAGGTACTTTTCAAGTCCGTGCCATTCGGTTTGCTTTATTTTATTGAGTTGCTGTTCTGGGTTTCCGTTGGTTACAATAAATAGTTTTTTTCGGTCAACCACTATGTCCTGCATCAGCTCAAGCATATTTTGAAATAGCAATAGCTTTAAAGGCAGCTTGGCAGTCAGCAATTGATTATTAAGGCTCGCACGGTATTTTTCATCAAGATGAAACCTTTCTTTCACACGATCAAAAACCTTGTCCTTGCATTCAGTCTCATAGGTTGATGTCATTAAGCCGAGTACGGCTTTGGCGTCATGCAGTTCTGTATATTCAATCAGGTTGGCAAATAGGTAATAAACCTGGTATAAGTAGTCCTTTTCAGGATAAAGCACATTATCCAGCTCAAATATGAACGCCGTTTTGCGTTTGTCGATGTCTGTATATTTCATTTAAAATGTATTTTCTGTAGAGACGCAACACTTTGCGTCTTATACCATTTAAAGGGGACGCAAAATATTGCGTCTCTACGTTTGATAAACAATATTTATCCCGTACTCAGTAAACAATTGCTCCGATTCCTTCAATAGCACCGCCTCTTCTTCCCGCAAAACATAAAGCGTATCTATTTTTTTATCCAGGCAAAGCGTTAGCATCTCGTGCATGTATGAAACAGATTTGGGGTTGGGTAGCCTTATCATCTTACCTGATTTTACCATTATTTCAGGCAATTCATGGTAATCGCCTAAAAGAATACTCCACGCGCTTAATTTACTTTTAAGTTGATAGGCCTCAGCCGAGTTTGCCGCTGTAATAAGTACGTTCACTATTGGGTAATTAAGCCGTCCTTCATTAAAACCTTACGATCAGACAATGCTGCCAGATCTTCATTATGCGTAACGATCACAAAAGTTTGGTTAAACTCATTGCGCAATTTCAGGAACAACTCATGCAACTCGCGCGCGTTTGTTGAGTCCAGGTTACCCGATGGCTCATCTGCAAATATTAGCGCCGGATTGTTTACCAGCGCACGCGCCACTGCAACACGTTGCTGCTCTCCGCCTGATAATTCATTGGGCTTATGTTTTAACCTGTCTCCCAGCCCCAGTAATTCCAGTAACCCAGTCGCGCGTTTTTCGGCCTCGGATTTTGATTTCCCTGCAATGAATGCCGGTATACACACGTTTTCCAGCGCATCAAACTCAACCAATAAATGGTGAAACTGGAATATGAACCCTATTTTAAGGTTGCGAAAAAGGCTCAGGTGTTTGTTGCTTAACTTGCTTAATTCCTGATCGGCTATAAATAACTGACCTGAATCGGGCCTGTCTAAAGTGCCCAGTATATTCAGCAACGAACTTTTACCGGCACCGGATGCGCCTACTATGGTAACAATTTCGCCCTTTTGCACTTCCAGGTCTACCCCCTTTAGTATTTCAAGCTGACCGTATGATTTATGTATGGATTGCGCTTTAAGCATGGGCGAATTTAGTGATTTGTGATTAGAGGTTAGTGATTAGTAAAATTTTTTGTATTTGTTAGCCAGTAAAAACTACTCACAATTCACCGCTCACTACTCACCAACCTCCCTGTAACCAGATTAATACTCAAATTAATGTAAAAACTATTCACTTATATATTGCCACTAATTATTGTTTTTGAAACAAAATCGTAGTTTTACCGCAAATTCTTTCGAAAACATGAATATTCACGAATATCAGGGTAAAGCCATTCTAAAAAGCTTCGGTGTTAGGGTTCAGGAAGGTATCGTTGCTGATACTGTTGAGCAAGCTGTTGAAGCGGCTAAAAAATTAAAGGACGAGTACAACTCAAGTTGGGTTGTTATAAAAGCACAAATACACGCAGGTGGCCGCGGTAAAGGCGGTGGTGTAAAATTGGCTAAGAATTTAGACGAGGTAAGGGAAAGAGCCAATGCCATTTTAGGTATGCAGCTGGTTACCCCGCAAACCGGACCTGAAGGTAAATTAGTTAGAAAAATATTAGTTGCCCAAGATGTTTACTACCCTGGTGAAAGCGAAACCAAGGAATTTTATATTAGCGTACTGCTTGATCGTGCTAAAGGGCGTAACATCATCATGTATTCAACCGAAGGCGGTATGGATATTGAAGAAGTTGCACACTCAACCCCTGAGCTGATCCATAAAGAAGAAATCGATCCTAAAGTTGGTTTACAAGGTTTCCAGTCACGTAAAATTGCCTTTAACCTTGGCCTTTCAGGCGATGCCTTTAAGGATATGGTGAAATTCATCACTGCTTTATATAAGGCTTACGATGCTACAGATTCATCACAATTTGAAATAAACCCTGTATTAAAAACATCTGACAATAAAATTTTAGCGGTTGATGCTAAAGTGAACCTGGATGATAACGCTTTATTCCGTCACCCTGATTTTGCCGCTTTACGCGATACAAATGAAGAAGACCCGATGGAAGTTGAAGCCAGCAAATCAAACCTTAACTATGTAAAGCTTGACGGTAACGTAGGTTGTATGGTTAATGGTGCAGGTTTAGCTATGGCAACTATGGATATCATTAAAATTGCCGGTGGCGAGCCTGCAAACTTTTTAGATGTAGGCGGAACTGCCAATGCTGAAACTGTAAAAGCGGCCTTCAACATCATTTTAAAAGATCCGCATGTTAAGGCTATCCTGATCAACATCTTTGGTGGTATAGTTCGTTGCGACCGTGTTGCACAAGGTGTTATTGATGCCTACCAGGAAATTGGTGACATCCCTGTTCCTATCATTGTACGTTTACAAGGCACCAACGCTGTTGAAGCCAAAGCGCTGATAGATAATTCAGGGCTGAAAGTTTTCTCAGCTATATTACTGAAAGAAGCTGCAGAACGCGTTAAAGAAGTTTTGGCACTGTAGTTTATTAGTTCATTGGTTCATTAGAACTAGTTGGATATAATCATAACAAAAAAGGGGAGCAAATTGCTCCCCTTTTTTGTTATCTGTACGCGTCATTGCTGTAACGAAGCAATCCCTACGTAGGCAGGTCGAACTATACTTTTCTATGTGCTCTGTATAGCATATAGATTGCTTCGTTCCTCAATGACGCAGGATGAAAAACCAGTGCACCAATAAACTAATGAACCAGTGAACAAATGAACTAACCAATAAAAGCACTCGCCTCCGTTGAAGCTACTTGACTCACGTTACTATAATCAGGTACAAAAGTATTTTCACTGCTGATGGCCATATCCATTTCGAAATTTAGTGGATAGGGTGTATTTAGCAGGCTGCCCTTCGGGATATAAGGGAATAATTCGCCATAAGTTTGGATCTGGTTATTACTAACGCGACGATAGATAAACATTCGGTGAATATCACACGGGTGCTGTAAGCCTGCCGCGCCTATCATTTGAATGGCGCTGCTCACTGTTGCTTTATGGAAGCTGGCTACCCTATCCTTTTTCTCACCGACAACTAATCCCTTCATCAGGCTTTTATCTTGCGTAGCAACACCTGTTGGGCAAGTATTGGTATTGCATTCCAGGGCCTGTATGCAACCTAATGCGAACATCATCCCACGGGCGCTGTTGCACATATCGGCACCAAGCGCAAAATTCTTCACCAGGTCGAAACCTGTAGCTACTTTTCCTGATGCTATAATTTTTATATGTTTTTTGAGATCAAAGCCTGTAAGCGCATCATAAATAAACGCCAAAGCCTCACGCAAAGGCATCCCAACAGAGTTGGAGAATTCCAATGGCGCGGCACCTGTACCGCCTTCGCCCCCATCAACCGTAATAAAGTCAGGATAAATGCCTGTAACAACCATCGCTTTACAAATGGCTAAAAACTCACTTTTATGGCCTACACATAGCTTAAATCCAACTGGCTTCCCCTCTGAAAGTTCACGCAGTTGTTTAATAAAGCTCATTAGCTCCAGCGGTGAACCGAAGGCTGTATGATATGGTGGTGATATCACATCCTCTCCCATCTCCACCAATCTTATTCGTGCTATCTCAGGTGTAACTTTGGCAGCAGGTAAAATACCACCGTGTCCGGGTTTTGCTCCCTGAGATAGTTTTATCTCTATCATCTTAACCTGCGGCAATACAGCGCGCTGTTTAAAGGCATCATAATCAAATGTACCATCCTTGTGGCGACAACTGAAATAGCCTGTACCTATCTGCCAGATAATATCACCGCCGGGTTGCAGATGGTAATCGCTCAACCCACCCTCGCCGGTATTATGTGCGAAGTTGCCAATCTTCGCACCGCTGTTCAATGCTAAAATGGCGTTCTGACTCAATGAGCCAAAACTCATAGCCGATATATTATATACACTTGCCGAATATGGCTGTTTACATAACGGGCCGCCTACGATAATCCTCGGATCTAAATTCAGTTTAGTATGATCCAATGCCGCGATACTGTGATTTAACCATTCGTAGCCATTTTCATAAACATCCAGTTCGGTACCAAACGGGCGGGTATCATCAACCTTTTTGGCCCTTTGATAAATCACACTGCGGTTTTGACGGTTGAATGGTGTGCCATTGGTATCGCTTTCAATAAAATACTGGTAAACTTTTGGCCGCAGGTCTTCCATCAAAAATCGTAAATGCCCAAATACCGGGAAATTGCGGGTAATGGTATGTTCGGTTTGTAACAGGTCATAAATACCTAAAATAAAAAATGGAACAAATATCACCAGCGACCATACTGCCGGTTTCCATAAAAAGGTCCACCCTATGAGGGCTGCCAAAATTATTATAGTTGAGAAGATGAAGAGCTTACGCATTGGTAACAGTTATTTAATGTAAAACTAAAGGTTTATGTAGAACAAAAATGCACATTAGGCGTTAAACTTTTCATGCATTGTTGATAGATTGTAATCTTCAATAATAGATAGATGTTTAAACACATATATAATTACATTTGTATCACAAAAACAAAAAATTAAAAAAATCATGGCAACAACAACCAAATGGGTATTAGACCCAATGCACTCGGAAGTTCAATTTAAAGTAAAGCACTTAGTTATATCAACTGTAAGTGGTTTTTTCAAAAGTTTTGAAGGCGAGTTAGATACTGCAAATGATGATTTTTCAGATGCAAGCATCTCTTTTTCATTAGATATCAACAGCATCGATACCAACCAAACCGCACGTGATGAACATTTAAAATCAGCAGAATTTTTTGATGCTGCACAATATCCAAAAATTAGCTTTAAATCAAACTCATTCACTAAAGAAGTTGATGACGAGTATGCTCTTGCAGGCGACTTGACTATAAAAGGTATAACTAAACCAGTTACTTTAGACGTTGAATTTGGTGGCGCAGCTGCTGATTTTTACGGTAACACTAAAGCAGGTTTTGAAATTACCGGCAAAATAAACCGTAAAGAATTTGGTTTAACCTGGAGTGGTGTGACTGAAGCAGGCGCAGTAGTTGTTGGCGAAGACATCAAATTACTGATCAACGTTCAGTTTGCTAAACAAGCGTAATTAATTTCGGCATTCGGCTTTTCGATTTCGGATATCTGAATTATATAATTTAAAAGCCATTTGCTATGCAAATGGCTTTTTTAGTTTTATTTGGTTAATTTTATATGCCAAATCCTGATGAAAAAATCGCTTTACCTGTTGTTATTAATTATTATATGTAGTTGTACAAATCAGGCAAAAAAATTATCAGAGCTTTCAATTCATAAAGACACAATTCTCGCAGACGAAAAGGATAGTATTGTTATAGATTCCAGTGATGGCTACAAACTGACAAAGAGAGAGCTAAGAGAAATTATAAAACAGCATCCTGAGCTAACTACAAATCTTATTCTTCAGCCTGACATAGCTTATCATCAACAACATGATATAAATTTCAATAGCGAAGTAGGCCAGGATAATTACTATTTATTGTACGCGTATTTGCTAAAGAATAATAATGGCACTATAAAATCCCAGGAGGAACGAACAAAATTGACAGCTGTTTTTGAAGATATAAATAAAATATACGACAGCATAAATAACGGTGGAACATATTATGCACATGAATATTCACGAATACCTGCTTACGTGGAATATTCGATCTATCAAGGCAAAAAAAATGATTACTACGTTAAAAATTACGACATCTCTAAACAAAAAAGCTTATACATAAATTCCATAAAACAATTGATTACTGATGAATTAAACAACAACTTCGATGTCAACAGGAATGAAATACCTCAATTAAAAAAGAAGTTGATTGAAACAGTAAATCATATGGATGGTTTAATAACTAACACATTTTATTTAAAAATGGCACAACAATTTCAGTATTCAAATTATTGATGCCACTAATCGATATATGCTCATAAAGATTTACCCAGAAAACCCGAACCCAAAAGCTATTGAACAGGCGGTTGAAGTGCTGCGCAAAGGCGGGCTCATCATATACCCCACTGATACTGTTTATGGTTTAGGCTGCGATATTACCAACCACAAGGCGATCGAAGCTATTTGCCGTATCAGGAACATCAAGCCGGAGAAAGCCAATTTTTCATTCATATGTTATGATCTGAGTCATATATCAGATTATATTAAGCCGATTGATAATACTACTTTCCGTGTGCTGAAAAAGGCATTACCGGGGCCGTTTACTTTTATATTTAACGCAAGCCACATGGTGCCCAAGCTGCTTAGTTCCAACAAAAAAACAGTGGGTATAAGGGTGCCCGATAATAATATAGCCCGCGAAATTGTAAAAGCTTTGGGTAACCCCATCGTTTCAGCATCTATAAAAGATGACGACGAGATCATCGAATACTCAACCGACCCGGAACTGATCTATGAAAAGTACCAAAACCTGGTTGATCTGGTAATTGATGGCGGATACGGCGGTAACGTTGCCTCTACCGTAGTTGATTGCACATCAGGCAACTTTGAAATAATCCGTGAAGGTAAAGGCGAGCTGGATTTGTATTTGTAACTACGGCCGTATCCCCTTCACAAACGCCGGTATCTTCTCCAAATAATTGTCCTCAGCCAACAATTTAACAAACGCGCTGCCTACAATTGCGCCGCTTGCGTACTCACATGCCTTAGTAAAAGTGGAATTGTTTGAGATCCCAAAGCCAATAATAGCCGGGTTATTCAATTCCATAGCCTTAATACGTTTGTAATAATCCTCAATATTGGTTGATACATTTAAGCTGCCGCCAGTTATGGATGACGAAGAAAGCAGGTAAATAAAGCTGTTGCTCAGTTCATCAATCTTACGGATACGTTCTTCAGATGTTTGTGGTGTAACCAGGAAGATATTGCTCAGGTTATTATCCAGAAAATACTGGGAATACAAGGCCTCATACTCATACATGGGTAAGTCGGGCACGATAATACCATCTACTCCTACCTCAGCTGCCGTTTTGCAGAACTTTTCTATGCCATATTGCAGTATTGGGTTAACATAACCCATTAACAATATAGGAATGTTCACACGCTTACGCAAATCTTTTAGCTGCTCAAACAAAACGTGCACCGTCATGCCATTTTGCAATGCAGTTTCTGAACTATGCTGAATAGTAGGCCCGTCAGCTACCGGATCAGAATACGGGAAACCGATTTCCAGGAAATCAGCACCTGCTTTTTCCAATGCCTCGGCAATGTCGACGGTAGTATTCAGTTCAGGATAACCAGCTGTATAATATATAGATAGCAGGTTATTTTTTTTTGTATGGAAAAGGTTTTGTAAGCGGTTCATAAGGAAAAATGAATGAACCAGGATTTATGGGATTTCAAGGATTTACAGGATGCATGTAACATCCTGTAAATCCTTAAAACCCCGCGAATCCCGATTAAAAATTAAAATATTTTATATAAGTCTCTAAATCTTTATCTCCTCTGCCTGATATGCAGATCACTACATTATCGTCAGCCTTAAATTGCATTTTTTCAAGCTGGGCTAAAGCGTGAGCTGTTTCAATAGCTGGGATAATGCCTTCCAGTTGCGAGCAAAGCAAGCCCGCCTGTAAAGCCTCATCATCGGTAATGCTTACATACTGGGCACGGTTTATTTTATATAAGTGCGCGTGCTGCGGGCCAATGCCGGGATAATCCAGTCCTGCTGAAACAGAGTAGGGTTCAACAACCTGCCCATCGTCGGTTTGCATAAGTATAGTACGACTGCCATGCAGCACACCTTCCCTGCCCAAAAATGTAGTAGCTGCCGAATGCCCGCTGTCTACCCCTTTACCTGCAGCTTCAACTGCCACCAGTTTAACACTCTCGTCATCCAAAAAATGATAGAACATACCCATGGCATTACTGCCGCCACCCACGCAGGCCATTACATATTCAGGTAATTCCTTACCCGTATGCTCCAATAATTGTTTTTTTGCTTCCAGCGATATAATGGATTGAAAACGGGCAACCATATCCGGGTAAGGATAAGGCCCAACTACAGATCCTATAATATAATGTGTATCAACGGGATTAGCGATCCAGTCGCGCATGGCTTCATTGGTGGCATCCTTAAGCGTTTTACTGCCCGATGTTGCCGGAACTACCTTAGCGCCCAGCATCTTCATACGGGCCACATTTGGCGCTTGTCGGGCCATATCGATCTCACCCATATAAACAATACATTCAAGCCCCATTAAAGCGCAAACTGTTGCTGTTGCCACACCATGCTGACCGGCACCTGTTTCAGCAATTATCCGTTTTTTACCTAAGCGCTGTGCCAAAAGTATCTGCCCTATAGCATTATTTATCTTGTGTGAGCCGGTATGGTTCAGATCCTCACGCTTAAAAAATATGTTTGCACCATATTTTTCAGAATATCTTTTAGCATGATATAATGGCGAAGGGCGGCCAACATAATCCTTTAATAATTGGTCGAATTCAGCTTTAAAACCAGCGTCGTTAATAATATTTAGGTACTGCTGCCTTAATTCCTCAACGTTGGGGTAAAGCATCTCCGGTATGTATGCTCCGCCAAAATCGCCATAATAGCCTAACTCGTTAACTCCGTATTTCATTGGTATCAAATTGTTTAAGGGCAGTAAATGCCGCTTTTAATTTCTCTATATTTTTTAAACCCGGTGCAGTCTCAAAGCGACTGTTCAGGTCGACCCCATAAAACTGCGGGTGGGTAATCTTTTTTATTTCTTCCAGGTTATCCAAACTGATGCCACCACTTAAAAAGAAAGGTACATCCAGCTGGTATTTGTTCAATATTCCCCAGTCGAACGTTTTGCCCGAACCACCGTGAATATCTGTTTTAGTATCGAACAAAAAGAAGTCGACCTTATCAACATAAGCATTCAGCTGCTCAAAATCAAAGCTATCATTTAGTCCGAAAGCCTTTAATACTGTTACCTTACCTTTAAATTCAGCGCAGAACTCAGCGTTTTCATTACCATGTAATTGTATGGCATCAAATTTAAACTGATCTATAAGTGCATCAATATTTTCTGCAGCTTCGTTAACAAGCACGGCTGTTTTAATAATGGATAAAGGTAACGTGTTCAAAGTTTCCACCGGCACTTCAGCAACAAAGCGTGGCGATGGGCCATAGAAAATAAAGCCCACATAGTCGGGGTTTAGCCCAACTACCTGTTCAATATTCTGTGGATCTCTTAAACCGCAAACCTTAATTTTCATTGCTTTAATTATTGATCAAAGTTTTAAAACTGTTCAACGGTTTCTTAACCCGAAGAGCTTCCTCTGCTTCGTAAAAACAATCAGCAAAGCTTTTTTCGGGGCAAATTGTTTTAATGGCTAATGCAGCATTACATAAAACAACGTTCACTTGCGCTGCGGTAGCTTCAGCATTAAGCACTTTCATAAATATATCAGCCGACTCACTTACGGTATGGCCGCCGGTTATTTCAGCCGGGTTCAGCTTATCAAAGCCTAAACTCTCTACCGTATTTATCTTCTCACCATCAGCGCTGAATGTCTTAAAGTCGCAGGTTAATGAAACTTCATCATAGCCCTCAAGCGCGTTTACTATGGTATATTTCCTGTCGGATTTTTGATAAAGATAGGCAAATACACGGGCAAGCTCCAGGTTATATACGCCTACCAGCTGATTTTCAGGCTTCGCCGGATTTACCAGCGGGCCAAGCATATTAAAAAATGTTTTCACCCCCAGCTCACGGCGGATAGGCGCAACAGTTTTCATAGCCGGATGGAATAACGGAGCATGCAGAAAACAGATATTCGCCTTATCAATACTCTTCCTTAACTTATCAGCATCATTAGTAAACTGATAGCCCAAAAATTCGATCACATTTGATGAACCGCAACCTGACGATACACCATAATTACCATGTTTGGCCACTTTATAACCCGCGCCTGCCACTACAAATGATGCCAGGGTAGATATATTAAAAGTATCCTTACCATCGCCGCCTGTACCGCAAAGATCAATCAATTCACCTGTTTCCAGGTCGATATTAAGGCAAAGCTCCAGCATGGCATCACGAAAGCCTTCCAGTTCGTTAACGGTAATGCTGCGCATGCAATAGGCCGTCATAAATGCTGCCATTTGCGAGTTATTGTATTTACCCTGCGCAATGTTTATCAAAATTTCTTTTGACTGCTCGCGGGTAAATGTTTTATTTTCAAAAAGATGGTTTAATATCTGTTTCATATTTAATTTCTGCTTGTCATTTCGAACGATTTGAGAAAACTTCTTCAACTTACCCGCCGGATTTGCGTCCCGTAGAAGATTTCCCCTCGTACCTCGTTCGAAATGACAGTTTGTAATAGCCATAAAAAAAGGGTTACCATGTGGCAACCCTTCTTCTGTATATGTTAAAAAAACAAAAATGGAATTGCCTTACGATTACTCGTTAAGCCACCACCAATTGTTGTTTAATATTTTCACTGTTATTATTATGCGACAAATATGGAAATAGTTTTTACTAAAAGCAAACAGAATGATAAATTTACGAAAGTTAAGTTGATTAGGTGAGTAGTTTATTGGTTGATTAGGTTATTTAACAAAACCTAAACTTAGTAACCACTCACTTAATCAACCAATCAACTTAATCAACCAGCAAACAATGTCCATACCTACCCGAAAAGTTAACCCCGAAGACGACCTTGGTTTTGGTTACCAGCCGGTGATGAAAAATCAGCCGCTGATAAATAAGGACGGTTCGCCAAACGTGAAACGCAGGGGATTGCCCTTCCTGAATACAGCGAATAATTACCATAAGCTCATCACTATGAGCTGGGTGAAATTCTGGGGGCTGGTATTGAGTGTTTATCTTATTGCCAATGTTATTTTCGCGCTTATTTATGTAGCAATAGGGCCCGATAGCTTGTACGGCCATCATATTGATGGCGAACTTAACCGCTTTTGGGAAGCTTTCTTTTTTTCAGCGCAAACCATATCAACTGTTGGGTATGGCCATATTAATCCACGTGGAATGGCTGCAAATAGTGTGGCTGCACTTGAATCAATGATGGGCTTATTGGCATTTGCTTTGGCAACGGGCTTGCTTTACGGGCGTTTCTCAAGGCCATCAGCAAGGATCATCTATAGTAAAAATATTATTGTAGCCCCTTACCTGGAGAATGGGGTCGGCCTGATGTTCAGGTTAGCTAATCTGCGCATGAATATTTTGGTCGACCTGAATATGGAGGTTATTTTTTCCTATAACGAAGATGTGAACGGAAAACCGGTCCGCAGGTTTTTCCCGCTCAAGCTGGAAAGAAGATCTGTAAGCATATTAACCCTCAATTGGACCGTAGTACATCCGCTTGACGATCATAGTCCGTTAAAAGATATGACGCTGGATGATCTTAATAGATCGGAGGCCACCTTTGCTATTTTGCTTAAATCATTTGATGATGCGTTTTCACAAACAGTACATTCGCGTACAGCTTATCAAAATGAAGATATTATATGGGGTGCAAAATTTCGCACAGTGCTTGACCGTGCAGATAACGGCCGCATAGTATTGGATTTAAGCAAGATAAGTGATTACGATTTGGTTGAATTGCCGAAATTATCCGTCAAAGCCGAAGTATAATTAAAATCTACTTCAACAATGAATCTTTCTCTTTAGAGAACACATTATAAACCATCTTATCTAAAAAGCCGGGAATGAATTTGCTTAGGGCTACAGTTAGCTTGCCCTGCCCTGTCATGATCAGTGTACGAGAACGGTTCTCCACTCCGTCAGCAATAATTTTGGCCACTTCATCGGCTGTCATCATTTTTTCTTCGTGTAGGGTACTTTCACCCTGCTGTTTGCCATTTTTATCAAGTGCTGTATTACGGATGTTGGATGCTGTAAAGCCCGGGCAAGCCGTTAGTATATTTACACCGGTTTTCAAAGTCTCCACCCGCAATGCATCTAAAAAGCCGTTCATAGCAAATTTTGATGCCGAATAACCTGTACGGCCCGGCAAACCTTTGTAACCGGCTATAGACGACACTCCAACAATTGTACCCTGCGTTTTTATAATTGAAGGCAAGGCGAATTTGGTACAATAAACTGTACCCCAAAAGTTTACATCCATTAACTCCTTTAAAACTTTAACATCAACATCTTTAAACAATGCCCGCATGGATATGCCCGCGTTGTTTACCAGCACATCAATCTTTTTAAAAGTTAAGAGCGTTTGCTTTATCAATTGTTCGCATTCATCTTCTACCGAAACATCACAATGTATAGCTACTGCTCTTACGCCATATTTCTGCTCAAGGTCTTGTGTTATTTCACATAAAGCCACATACTGGCGTGCGCCTAAAACAAGATTGGCACCGCGTTTGGCAAATTCGTAAGCTAATGATTTTCCGATACCCGATGATGCACCGGTGATGATTACAACTTTATCTTTCAACTTCATATAACAGGGGCAACTGTGGTTGCGGCATGCCTGCTACTTTAATTTCAGGCATCTTGAATAAATATTTTAAAGCGAATATAAGCATAGCGCCATAAAAGTATTTAATAAAATGCCAGTTAAATTTAGGCAGGTTGCTATCACCTGCGTTTATGATATATGTTTTAGGGAAATAGTAATTCTTATAACCTGCAAGCCTCAGGCGGTATGAAAGGTCGATATTATGACCATACATAAAGAATTTTTCGTCAAACAAACCTATTTCATTTAACGCTGATTTGCGGAGCAACATAAACGCGTCATTTAAAAAGTCAACTTCCGAGGTTTGAAATTCTTCAACCCAATCCTTGCGGTTACGATCGAGCAGTCTTGATTTTGGGAATGCACTTGCCAGGCCTATAAGCTTAAAAAACGAGATCCATGATGGTGTAAGTCCGCGGTTCGACTCCGGTAAAAACCTGCCTTGCGGAGTTACCATGCGTACGCCCAAGCCTCCTGAATCTGTATGGATATCCATAAATTCAAGCGCCCGTTCTAAAGTCTTTTTGGAGCTTATTATATCCGGATTGACCAGTAAAATATACTCACCCTTTGCCATGTCGATAGCCTTGTTGTAAGACTTTGCAAAACCTTCATTTGTAGTATTGGCAATAACATGAAATTGCGGAAATTCATCTTCAAGCATCTCCACTGATCTGTCAGCAGAGGCATTATCAACTATAAAAACCTCGTAATCAATATGTTTACCAGCATCAATTAAAGAGCCAAGCGTATGCCTGAGCATTTCACAAAAATTATAATTGACAATGACTACAGACAGCTTCATATTTTATCGCGATAATGAATTCTCGTATGGAACACGTGTGGCTATTGACCGACCTAAAGTTAGTTCATCCACGTATTCTAATTCACCACCAAAAGCTATGCCACGAGCTATAGTTGAGATAGTTATATTGTAAGATTTTAATCTTTTGTTTAAATAAAATATAGTAGTATCCCCTTCCATGGTAGCGCTCAGGGCAAAAATCACTTCACGTACCTCATTTTCCTTCAGGCGTTCAACCAGTGTATCCACTTCCAGGTCAGATGGGCCTACCCCATCCATTGGCGATATTAAGCCACCCAAAACATGGTATAAGCCATTGTACTGATTAGTATTCTCTACGGCCATTACATCACGTGTATCCTCAACTACACATATCAATCCCCGGTCGCGTTTTGGGGCAATACATATCTCACACACAGCATTATCTGATATATTATGGCATGTTTGGCAAAATTGTATGTTATTACGCATGCTGCTTATGGCCCCGCTAAACCTGTCAACCTCGGCCCTATCCTGTTTTAATAAATGCAAAACCAATCGTAAAGCAGTTTTTTGCCCCACACCCGGCAGCTTTGAAAATTCTGCAACTGCATCCTCCAATAACTTTGATGAAAAGTTCATGACACAAATGTAATTAGCGATTGAGTGATTGAGTGAACGAGTGATTAATTATTTTTGAATATACTACAAATGGGTGATTAAATTACAGATAACCCATCGCCAGTCTTCGGGCTTTTATTAATTTCGCCGCTATATATCGCTAATTCACTCAATTATTAACGAAATGAAAAACATTTGCATTTTCTGCGGCGCTAATTTTAGCGGGGATCCTATATTGGAACAGGCTATTGGCCAGTTAGCTGAGATAATGGTTAATAATGATATAGCGTTGATATTTGGCGGCGGCAAGGTTGGCGTAATGGGCATGATAGCTGATGCGATATTAAACAAAGGTGGCAGAGCAATTGGCGTAATACCACAGTTCTTAATGACAAAGGAGATCGCGCACCCCGGCTTAACAGAATTGCATGTGGTTGAAACTATGCACCAGCGCAAACAATTAATGAGCGATCTGTGCGATGGCTTTATTACTATGCCCGGTGGTTTAGGTACCATGGAAGAGTTTTTCGAGGTATTAACCTGGCTGCAATTAGGTTTGCACAGCCGCCCGGTTGGTATTTTAAATGTGAATGGCTTTTACGATCTGCTGTTAAAACAATTGGATATAATGGTTGAACAACGCTTTTTAAAACCTATAAATCGCCAACTGGTATTATCCTCCGGCGATCCTATTGAGTTAATTAGTTTGATGAATAATTTTAAAGCTTATAATGATGAAGCTTGGTTCAGGGACAGGAATCTTATCTAACTGATAAATAACGTTCTCCAACTCAATTTTTTTAACTATTCTTAATTTATTTTCGCTACAAGATAATATTAATTATTGTTCAATAATTAATCAACTTTTTTATCTTTATAGTGTTAATAAAATAAATTGAATAATTCTGCTAAATGCATTTTATACGCCCATCAAGTTTAAACCCAAAATGTAATGCAGACCATTAAAGTGCCTTTGTTACGTTTATGGTATAAGTATAAATTATTTGTTGAAACCAATACCCGCGGAACTGCCGAAAATGCAAAGGAAGACATTACTTACTGGCGGGAAAAGCTCTTCACCAACTTCATTATCTATTTTTGGCCCATATCTCTTATTGTATTTATACCCGGCGTTATTATTGGCATTGAGCAGGGATATATTTTCATGTCGGTATTTGGCATAATAGCGGGCATACTTATTTTTATTATTGTATTCAGCAATGAAATAAATCTCCTTTTCAGGAAGGCTTTTGTAGTAGCCATAATATATTGTCTGGCCATAGTACTCCTTATTAGTCTTGGGTCTTTTGGCCCCGGACTAATTTATCTTTTTGGCATGAGTGTTTTTATCACACTTACATTTAAACAAAGAGCAGCCTACTGGTCTGTGGCGCTTAACCTTTTTATATGCATTTTATGTGGTTTAATAATTGGATTTAACCTATTTAACTCCCCATTAATAAAGCAATACAACATTGGCAACTGGACAGCTGTATCATCAAATTTAATATTCCTTAACCTGGTGAGTGTAGTACTCATCAGCAACACTATTGAAGGATTTGAAACAGCTATAATTAATAAATTACGGTTACAAAGTGAGCTGAATATTGAAACGGTAAAAAGGATAAGAGGAAGCCAGTTGTTAAAAGAGTCTGAAGGCCATTACAAATCCCTGTTTTTTCAAAACCCATCGCCCATGTGGGTCTTAGATGCCGAAACTCTTAAGTTTTTACAGGTTAATGATGCTACTCTGAACAAATACGGCTACACTAATGAAGAGTTTATGCACATGACTCTTGAGGATATAAGACAGGGAAAAAATAATCAGACCATCGGCGAAAAAATAAACAATAACCTGCAAAGCGATAAACCGGTTAACAATATAACATCTCTGCACCGGAAAAAAAATCAGGAACAGTTTTATGTAGAAGTTACCTTCAATACTATTTTGTTTAAAGGAAGAAAAGCCATATTAATCATAGCCCGGGATATGACGGAACAAATAAATTATATTGAAGCTATAGAGAAACAAAATGCCAAGCTACAGGATATCGCCTACATGCAATCGCATGATGTAAGAGCACCATTGGTACGGATAATGGGCTTGGTTGACCTGATGAATAAGAATAATGATGAAATACCTGATCCTGAACTATTATCATATCTTGATCAATCGGCACAGGACCTTGATAATGTGATCAGGAAAATAACTGATAAGGTTGGGTAAACTGTAAATGTTTTTTTCTTTTCATTGTTCTGCAAAAACAAAATTCATCCAAACAAGCTTTTCCTGCTATAATTTACCTAAAATTACATTTCACATAACAGCCAATTATGGATCTTGAGTTCAATAAAAATGAAGATATTAATAAACAGCTTGTTTATGACCTCTCAACCCGTTTAAAGAAGATTTTTATAGGTGGCGGTGAAAAAGCTGCCGCTAAACAAAAAGAAAAAGGCAAAATGCTGGCGCGCGAGCGTATCAGCTATCTTTTGGATAAAGACAAACCCTGGCTGGAGATAGGCGCATTTGCAGGCGACGGATTATATGCCGAGCATGGCGGCTGCCCTTCAGGAGGCGTTATATGCGGAATTGGTTATGTATCGGGCAGGCAATGTGTGGTAGTTGCTAATGATGCTACGGTAAAAGCCGGAGCATGGTTCCCTATTACCGCCAAGAAAAACCTGCGGGCTCAGGAAATTGCCATGGAAAACCGCCTGCCTATTATTTACCTCGTTGATTCTGCCGGCGTTTATCTTCCTTTACAAGATGAGATCTTCCCCGATAAAGAACATTTCGGGCGCATATTCAGGAACAATGCCATTATGAGCAGTATGGGCATCGTACAAATATCGGCTATTATGGGTTCATGTGTGGCAGGTGGTGCTTATCTGCCTATTATGAGCGATGAAGCAATGATAGTTGAAGGAACCGGTTCAGTTTTCCTGGCGGGATCATACCTTGTAAAATCAGCAATTGGCGAGGATATTGATAATGAATCGCTCGGCGGTGCAGCCATGCACTGCGAAATATCGGGCGTTACCGACTATAAACAGCCTAATGATAAAGCTTGCCTGGATAGTATCCGCAATATAATAAGCATGGTGGGTGATTATACCAAAGCAGGATTTGATCGGATAACATCGGCCCCGCCTAAACTTGATCCCAAAGATATTTACGGCTTGTTGCCCGGGACACGCGATAAACCTTATGACATGCGGGATATTTTGTTTCGCTTGCTGGACGATTCGGAATTTGAAGAATATAAGGCTGAATACGGACAATCTATTATTTGCGGCCTGGGCCGTATTGATGGTTGGGCAGTGGGTATAGTGGCCAATCAGCGTAAAGTTATAAAATCGGGCAAAGGCGAAATGCAGTTTGGCGGCGTGATCTATTCTGATTCAGCCGATAAGGCCACACGCTTTATCATGAATTGCAACCAGAAAAAGATCCCGCTGGTATTTTTGCAGGATGTAACCGGCTTTATGGTAGGTAGTCGCTCCGAACAAGGGGGCATTATAAAGGATGGCGCTAAAATGGTAAATGCGGTTGCTAACTCAGTAGTGCCAAAATTCACTATTGTAATAGGCAATTCTTACGGTGCAGGCAACTATGCCATGTGCGGCAAGGCTTACGACCCAAGGCTAATCTATGCCTGGCCATCAGCAAAAATAGCGGTAATGGGTGGTTCGCAAGCAGCAAAAACTTTATTACAGATCCAGGCTGCGGGCTTAAAGTCAAAAGGCGAAGAAGAGATTACTAAAGAAAAGGAAGCTGAGCTGTTAAAAGAGATCAGCGATAAATACGATTCACAAACCACCCCTTACTATGCTGCAGCCAGATTGTGGGTTGATGGCATTATCGATCCGCTGGAAACACGCAAAGTAATATCAATGGGTATTGAGGCGGCCAACCACTCACCTATTGAGAAAGCATTTAATGTGGGTATAATACAAACATAATTTTTGTAGAGACGCAATATTTTGCGTCTCTTTCAGAAAAATATTGTAGAGACACAACAACACGTTGCGTCTTCCGGACAAATTATAAGAGCCACAAAGTATTGTGACTCTACCATTTTTTCTATTTTAGATCTATGAAAAAACTGACCCTTGTTTTATCCCTGTTGTTTATAGCAACTATTCGCTCCTATGCCCAAAACGCTATGGAAATTCACCAGCGCGCTATTTTAGTTGATACCCATAACGATGTGCTCTCCAATGTGCAGATCAACCACCTGGATATCGGCAAATTGCAAACTGAGGGCCAGCTCGACTTAGTACGTGCAAAAGAAGGAGGCTTAGACGCGCAGGTTTTTTCTATCTGGTGCGGGCCACAATATGGCAAGGGCACTGCATTCAGGTTCGCTAACCGCGAAATAGATTCACTGTACGCGTTATTGAACCGTTATCCTGATAAAATAACATTGGTACGCAATTCAGAAGAACTAAAAAAGGCAGTGGCTGACCACAAATTTGCCGCCTTAATTGGTGTTGAAGGTGGGCATATGATTGAGGACCGGATGGATTACATTGATAGCCTGCACAACCGCGGCATGTGTTATTTAACCCTCACCTGGAACAATAGCACTTCATGGGCAACATCAGCCTATGAAGAGCGGTTTAAACACGATAGCTTAACCCACCACGGCCTTACAGCATATGGTAAGCAGATAGTTCATCATTTAAATGATCTGGGCGTAATGATAGACCTTTCGCACCCCAGCGAACAAACCTTTTATGATGTACTGGCGACTACAAACAAACCGGTTATCGCATCACACAGCTGTGCTTACGCGCTTAACCCACACCAGCGTAATTTAAAAGATGCGCAGCTTAAAGCGCTGGCAAAAAATGGCGGGGTGGTGTTCGTGAATTTTTACAGCGGTTTTGTTGACAGTACCTATCAAAAAAAGGCAGCAGATTTTCGCCATAAACACAGTGCCGAACTTGATTCACTTATAAAGATCTATCATGATGAGGATTTGGCTAACGACAGGCTATACGCTATTTATAAATCAGAATCAGAACATATGCGCCCGCCATTAAGCCTGCTGATAAAACATATTGATTACATAGTAAAACTAATAGGCCCTGACCACGTGGGCATAGGCTCTGATTTTGATGGTGCCGAGTCATATCCAAAAGGAATGGACGATGTGAGAGATTACCCAAAAATAACCGCTGAACTGCTAAAATTAAATTACAGCGAAAAAGACATTGACAAAATTCTGGGCGGAAACTTCCTAAGGGTATTAAAAGCGAATACAGGGAAATAGTAAATTACTTAACGTAATGTAAATTGATTGTCAGCAATCAATAAAAATCTCAATAATGTTACACATTATGCGATTGAATGTATTGTTAATTAATTACATTAGTATTATTAATACCCATTATTATTTTAACCTTAAACTTAAATCGCTTACATTATGAAAAAGTACGTCTATTTGCTCGCATTTTTGATGATCTCGCATCAATTGTTTGCACAAACAAAAAAGGTTTTTGTAACAAAATCAGGCAGCTACACCGCTAATAGCGATAAAGCTGTATCCTACCTGTTAGTACAGCAACTCAGTGGCGATTCTGCCTACTTGGCAAAGCAGTATAATATGAATAACGCCTTGATGGTAAAAGGTACGTATAAGGATGCTGCACTTACTATCCCCAACGGAAAATTTGTTTATTACACGCCGGATGATAACAGCGCTACCAGCTATGCATCAACAGTAGGCTATTTTGTAAATGGAAAACGTACCGGCAACTGGAGCGAATTTGCACTTAACGGCCAAACCACGCTTGAATATAGCTTTGAAAACAATGTATTAAATGGCCCATATAAAACTTACGATGCTATCTCAGGTATACGTGGTGAAGGAAATATGGTGAACGGAAAATTAGCCGGGGACTATAAATGGTACAATAATGATGGCTTGTTAGTTGCAGGTGCTCAACTTGAAAATGGCAAGATTGTTAAAAAAACAGAGTACATGAAAGACGCTAAAGAAAGCATGAACCTGCATGCTTATGTTGAGCAAAAGCTAAAAAAATACAGTAGCGTATTGTACGATTCTCAATTTACAGTAAAGTATGATATCAGTAAAGATGGCAAAATAACTAAACCACAAATAGTGAGCGGTTATACACCTGAAATAAACGCAGAAATACTTAACGCATTAGCAAACCTGAATGCTTATAAGCCGGCTACCTATAACAATGCTGCTATCAATCAGAAAACATCCGAAACATTCAACGTTTTTAAAACAATGAGCATGGCCAGCAGCAATTATGATCTTAATCACCCAATACGTATTTGTGACATTACCCCACCTATGCACAACTTTAATTCAAAAACTTTATAATTATAAGTTATATCAAATAAAAAATCCCTGCCGTTTAATAGCGAGCAGGGATTTTTATTATAATATTTTATTGAGGATCGTTCAGCAACAATTTAAGCACAACAATAGTAACAACCACTATAATTACCAGTAGCGCAATAAATTGCCACAATGCTTTGTTTTTATCTTCCATAGGGAGAATTTAAAGATGTGCAATATTAAACAGATTCCGCATGCAAAAGCAAAATTCCACAATTGATATGTTTACCAACATCTGACCAACCAAATTACCTTTTTTCGTACATTCGCACTTCATTATTTAATAACAAATGTCTCAAGATATTGAACACGTAAAATGCCTGATCATAGGTTCAGGTCCTGCGGGATATACCGCTGCTATATATGCTTCGCGCGCTGATTTGAAACCGGTATTATACACAGGTATGCTTGCCGGTGGTCAGCTTACACAAACTACCGAGGTTGAAAACTACCCCGGTTATCCGGATGGCATCATGGGCCCGGAGATGATGGAGAACTTCCGTCAGCAGGCTGAGCGTTTAGGTGCGGATATCCGTTTTGGCTATATTAGCTCGGTTGATTTTTCAAGCCTGCCGCATACAGTGGTAGTTGATGAGCATAAAACTATCACTGCCGATTCAATAATCATTTCAACAGGTGCATCAGCAAAATGGCTGGGACTTGATTCAGAACAAAAATATAGTGGCTTTGGTGTTTCTGCATGTGCAGTATGCGATGGTTTCTTCTTCAGGGGACAGGATGTGGCATTAGTTGGTGCTGGTGACACTGCCGCTGAAGAAGCTACTTATTTGGCTAAAATGTGCCGTAAAGTAACGATGATCGTTCGTCGTGAGGAGTTCAGGGCTTCAAAAGCGATGATGCACCGCGTATTGCATACACCAAATATCGAAGTATTATACAATACCGAAACTGTTGAGATATTGGGCGACGGGCAAAGTGTAACCGGCGTAAAAGTGATCAATAATAAAACACAGGAACACACCACAATTGATATAACAGGTTTTTTTGTTGCCATAGGCCACAAACCAAATACCGATGTATTTAAAGGCTGGATCCATATGGATGAAACAGGCTATATCATTACTCACCCGGGATCAACTGAAACTAATGTTGAAGGTGTATTCTGCTGCGGTGATGCACAAGACCATATCTACCGCCAGGCAGTAACAGCCGCCGGTACAGGCTGTATGGCTGCTATTGACGCCGAGCGTTATTTGGCTGCTAAAGAGCATGTGGTAACAGCGTAAAATCCCAGGTGTTATTGCGAGGAGGAACGACGAAGCAACCTCGTCGCGTTTATCGCAAGGCGACGAGGTTGCCGCGCTAACGCTTACAGCAATGACATAGTTTTATAATCTTCAAAACAATTCCCCCCCTTATACCTTTATAATCTAAACAATTATAAATACCATGGGAAGAGGAGATAAAAAATCCAGAAAAGGTAAAATAGCAATGGGCTCATTCGGCAAAAGCCGACCGCATCACGTAAAAAAAGCTGAAACGGCGGTCCCATCGCAAAAAGAAGAAAAACCGGCCGAGCCTGTTCAAAAAACAGAAAAGGCAAAAAAACCATCCGCTTAGGCGAATGGTTTTTTTATTTTATTGACATTTTTACACAACAGAAGCTTTATGTTTTTTCAAAATCTGCTATATTCACAAACTCGTATTTAATTTACTATGTATAAAAAGTTTTTCCTGCTATTTTTTGCTATTGGTTCCCTTTCTATAACAATTACTAACGCCCAGGATGGCGGCCCAAACCTGGGGATAATCCCGGTTCCCGTATCCTTAAAAAAATCATCCGGCAGTTTTACCTTGAGCCGACAGACAGCTATATTGGCTGATAGTACCAATAATAAAGCGGTACTATTTTTAGCTGATTATCTGCGCAGCAAAAAAATGCTCAGCATTAAACCAACTGTTGATTCTAATAAGAACCTACCCAACAGCCTGATATTAACCTCTGCGGGTACAGACAGCCTTCCTGCCGAAGGATATAGGCTAACCATTACCCCACAGCAAATCACCATTGCAGGTAAAGGAGCAGGTTTATTTTACGGGATACAAACCCTTATACAATTAATGCCAGCCGATGGCGGCGCTACCATACAATTACCATGCGTACAAATTGTGGATTACCCACGTTTTGGCTATCGTGGCGTAATGCTTGATGTTTGCCGTCACTTTTTTTCGGTTGAGTTTGTTAAAAAATACATCGACCTGATGGCGGCCTATAAGCTCAACAACTTTCACTGGCATTTAACTGACGATCAGGGCTGGCGTATCGAAATAAAGAAATATCCGAAATTAACCTCTATAGGAAGTCAGCGGGCGCAAACCGTTATTGGTAATTACCATGACCGCACCCCACAGCAATTTGATAACACTCCGGTTGGCGGTTTCTACACACAGGATCAAATTCGCGATGTAATTAAATATGCTGCCGACAGATACATCAACATTGTACCCGAAATAGAAATGCCGGGCCATTCTGAGGCTGCTTTAGCTGCTTACCCCGAGCTGGGTTGTGAGCCTTCATTCCCTTACAAAGTATCCGAAACATGGGGTGTTTTTCATGACACCTATTGCCCGTCAGATAAAACTTTCGGCTTTTTAGAGGATGTGCTAACCGAAGTAATGGAATTATTTCCATCAAAATATATTCACATCGGAGGTGACGAAGCACCAAAGGATGCCTGGAAAAAATCAGCATTTTGCCAGAAGCTTTGCAAAAAGCTGGGACTGAAAGACGACCGTAACTCAACCAAAGAAGATAAGCTGCAAAGTTATTTTATACAACGGGTTGAGAAATTTGTAAACTCAAAAGGCCGCAGCATTATAGGTTGGGATGAGATATTAGAGGGTGGCCTCTCCCCTAATGCTACCGTAATGAGCTGGCGAGGCGAAGCCGGTGGTATAGCTGCTGCACAGCAAAATCATGATGTGATCATGACTCCGGGCAGTGCAGGTTTGTATATCGACCACTCGCAAGGTAAACTAAGCGAAGAACCATTAAGCATTGGTGGTTACGATCTTTTATCAAAAATATACAGCTATAACCCTACCCCGGCGGTACTTACCCCCGATCAGCAAAAGCATATTGTAGGTGTACAAGCCAATTTATGGACGGAATATATCCCAACAGAAAACAAAGCAGAATACATGTTATTGCCGCGAATGCTGGCCTTGAGCGAGGTTGCATGGTCGCCATTAGCGTATAAAAATTACAATGATTTTGCCAATACCCGCCTGCCATCCCATTTAGCATGGCTTGATAAAAACGGTTTTGATTACCATGTACCCCAAGCAATTGGTGCTCAGGATACGATCATATTCGGCTCACAACTGAATGTAAATTTAAAACCATCGGTAACAGGTGCAACAGTTTATTATACAATTGACAGCTATACCCCACGCGAAACTGATATCCCCTACACCATCCCTATGACCTACAATGTGCCACAGGATCAGTATCGGGAATTGGAAACTATTGTTATAACACCATCGGGCAAGCGCAGCAGGGTTACCAGCACATTTGTATATAATAAGTCGTCATTACCGGCTGTTAGTTACCAGGGCACTGCAAGCGGCTTAAAATACTTGCTATATACCGGCACGTTTAATAACACAGGAGATTTGTCTACCGCCGCAGCTGTTGATACCGGCATAGCAAAAAGCTTTAATACAAGCATCATCCGTAAAAATAATCCGGCCTTTGGTATAATTTACAGTGGTTTTATTCGTATTGATAGTGATAATGTTTATGGATTTTCTACCCAGTCAGATGATGGCTCGGAATTATCTATTGATGATATCCCGGTTGTTAAAAACGATGGCAAGCATGCTTTAATTGAGCAAGGCGGATCGGTTCCTTTACAAAAAGGGTACCACCACTTTACGCTAAAATATTTTAATGTTGGTACTGTAGGCTCGCTTCGTGTATATTTGACTATACCGGGTAAACCCAAAGGCGAACTATCGCCGGATGAAATGTATAATTAAGCCGATTTATGAAGATGAATAACAGGTTTTATTTATTGATACTGGCAGCTTGCACTATAATAGCAGGCTGTAATAATAACGATGATAAAAAAACAGACACCACTCCCATTGTGGCAAAAAAACCTGCTATAATGCAACCATTCCGGTTTCACAAATTGATAGAGGTTTCGCCCGGCAATGATTTTGATGTACTAAGCTGGGGACGAGGCTCACAAGCGGTTGGTTCCTTTCTCATATTACATTCCGATTCATCGGGTATGAAATATAACACTACTACCAGTGATCTGGATGGTTCAATTGTAGATGTCTATAATTCAGACATGGACCTTGATGGCAATCCTGAAATATTAATTCAAGCCAAAGCTACTGATACCACCAATTACGCTGTTATATATGCGTTTGAGTTTACCAACAATAAAGCAAACAAGCTTGATTTCCCTAAATTGACATCTTCACAAAAAAAGGGCTATCGTGGTAACGATAATTTTTACATTAAAGAAGGCAAATTCATGCGTGAGTTTCCGATATATGATGGGGATAGTAAGGATGCCAAACCAACCGGGGCAAAACGTTTATTACAGTATGGCTTAAGGAATAATGAGTTTACCGTACAACAGATAAGTAAGGATTCCACAGCAAAAAGCAACACTAAAACTGTGGCTACTCCAGTTGCAAAGGCTGCTTCTACCACTAAAAAAACAACCTCCTCAACATCTTCACAAAAGAGTTCAACTTCAAGTAAGAAGAAAAAGAAGTCGGATGAGAGTACTTCAACTACGCATAAAAAGAAAAAGAAACATCATCACCATAGCAGCGACGATAATTGATTAAGCTACGCTCCGTTGATCCGAGCGTCATTGCGAGGAACGAAGCAATCCCCGACTGTACAGAGCGGATAAAACAAGCTCCGTTGATCTGCTAATCGGGGATTGCTTCGTTCCTCGCAATGACGCTTTGGGAATAAATCATCAAATAATAAAAGTTAAAAGACCTCATTTTAAATCGCCGTAAGCAACATTTTTTTATGTGCATAATAACTAATAACCATATATTTGAAAATTGGATCAGCTGATTTATGGCTGAAATACATTATTTATGACAGTTCTCACAAGCGATATTAGTGACAAATATGAGTTGGTTGTAGGGTTAGAGGTTCACGCGCAATTATCTACTTTTAGCAAAGCATTTTCATCAGATTCAGCTGCTTTTGGCGCTGAACCCAATCATCATATTAGTCCGGTATCATTAGGGCACCCGGGTACGCTACCCCGCCTTAATAAAAAGGCGGTAGAGTACGCAGTTAAAATGGGCCTGGCCTGCAACTGCACCGTCAACCTGAATAACACATTCGCCCGTAAAAATTATTTTTATGCCGATCTGCCGAAAGGTTACCAGATCACCCAGGATCATAAACCAGTGGTTACAGGTGGTTTTGTACCGGTAAGATTAAGTGACGGTACTGCAAAAAATATCGCCATCCATCATATCCATATGGAAGAAGATGCCGGCAAAAGCATGCACGATCAGCATTTTGATGATTCACTCATCGACCTTAACCGTGCAGGCGTACCCCTGATCGAGATTGTTACCGAACCCGATATGCGCAGCAGCGAGGAAGCTGGTCAGTTTTTAACTGAAACCCGCAAGCTGTTACGCTACCTTGATATTTGCGATGGTAATATGGAAGAAGGCAGTATGCGCTGTGATGCCAATATTTCGGTAAGGCTTAAAGGTGCAACAACATATGGCAACCGTTGCGAAGTAAAAAATCTGAACTCCATACGCAATGTACAGCGTGCCATTGAGCATGAATTTGCCAGGCAGATAAATGTTATTGAGAATGGTGGCCGTATAGATCAGAACACATTAAATTTTAATGCTGATACAGGTGAAACATCAGTTTTACGCTCAAAGGAAATGGCTAATGATTACCGCTATTTCCCTGAACCCGACCTGGCGCCTCTGTTTTTAGATAAATCCTATATCGACAAGATAAAACAGGCTATGCCTACTCTCCCTAACCAGCTTTATAAAAAATACATTACTGAATTAGGATTATCGGATTATGATGCCGGAGTTATTACAGCTGACAAAGAGCTTGCTTTATTTTTTGAGGAACTGATCAAACATACCAATAACTATAAATCAGCTGTTCACCTGCTGATGGGGCCGGTTAAATCGCATTTAAATGAGAGCGGTCTACACATTGGCAACATCGGCGTTAAACCTTCAAACCTTGCCGGTTTAATTAAATTGGTTGATTCAGGTCAGATCAATAATACCGTTGCATCACACAAATTGTTCCCTGCTTTGCTTAAGTCGCCCGATAAAACAGCGGAGACACTTGCTGCCGAACTTAATTTATTGATAAGCACTGATAATGATGATGTGAGCCAATTCATCCAGGCTGCTATTGCCAAGTTTCCCGATAAGGTTAAAGAATACCAGAAAGGTAAAAAAGGCGTTTTAGGTTTGTTTATGGGCGAAATAATGAAAAGCTCAAAAGGCAAGATCGATCCGCAGAAAACAAATCAACTACTTATTAAAGAATTAGAATCTAAATAAATGAAAAACCGTTTAATATTAGGCAGCATTGTATCTATCTCAATGCTGATATTTTCGTGTAAGGATAATAGCGCGTTTACTATATCAGGTACCGTTAATAATCCGGCAAGTTTAAAAACTGTATTTCTGTTAGAGAGCGACAGTACCACTACAAACGTGGTTGACTCAACCAAACTAAGCGAAGGTGGTAAGTTCCAGTTTAAACATATCGCTCCTTATGCCAACCTGTATAAATTACGTATAGGAGGTAGTGTTTTCGATCTGATAGCTAAAAATGGCGATGCCATTGATTTCAGTACAGATCTGAACGATAATAAACACGGGTACACTATTTCAGGTTCCGAAGAATCTGAAAAGATCCAGGAGTTTAACAAGATAAGTAACGTTTATACTGAGAAGAATACCAAACTGGCCGATGAATACCAGGCAAAATCACAGGCTTTGGGTAAGCAGTCGGATTCACTCATGAAAATATACCTGCCAGTATTTCAAAAAAACATAGCCGATTATAGCGCTGTTACTTTGAAATTCATGAACGATAACAAAAACTCACTGGCTGGTTTTTACGCGGCAACCTCGCTCGATCCTGATAAATATGAGCAGCAGTTAATTGCTTATGCAGATCAGATAAAAGATAACTTTAAGGATAATGCCGGTGTACGGCAATTCATCAAACAAATGATGCTGGTTAAGCCGGTATCAATTGGTCAGCCTGCACCTGAGTTTACCATTATAGGTGTAGATAATAAGCCCATTAAATTATCAGACTACAAAGGAAAATATGTAATGCTCGATTTTTGGGCATCATGGTGCGGCCCATGCAGGCAGGAAAACCCTAACGTAGTTGCACAATATGCTAAGTTCAAATCAAAAGGCCTTAACATACTTGGCATATCATTAGATACTGATAAAGATAAATGGCAACAGGCTATAGCAGCAGATAATTTAACATGGAGCCATGGTTCTGATCTCAAGAACTTTGAAGGCCCAACTGAAAGATTATACCATATAGAAGCGATACCATCAAACTTTATAATTGACCCTCAGGGTGTTATTGTAGCGAAAAATGTAAGAGGTGCTGATCTTGAAGATTTTTTTAATAAAACATTTAATAAGCCTTAATTAACTGTTAAGATAAAGTAACATTTAACAATTTGTTAATATTGGCTTAACTATTTGCTTCTTTTAAGCGTATACTTTTATACAAAAATTAATCATGAGCAACATATCGAAACAAAAAATACTTATTGTTGATGATGAACCGGATATTTTAGAGCTGATAGAGTATAATTTAAAGAAAGAAGGCTACCAGGTTTTTCTTGCCCACAATGGCCAAGAGGCTGTTACTGAGGCCAAAAGATCACTCCCTGACCTGATTGTACTGGATATTATGATGCCTAAAATGGATGGCATCGAGGCTTGCCGCATTATGCGCACCATGCCCGAATTTAAGAATACCTTTATGGTATTTTTAACTGCCCGCAGCGAGGAATATTCTGAAATTGCCGGCTTCAACGTTGGAGCAGACGACTATATTGCCAAACCTATAAAGCCTCGCGCTTTGGTTAGCCGTATTAACGCTATATTACGTCGCAACGCTCCTGCTGAAGATGTTACCGATAACAAATTGGAGATTGGCGACCTGGTAATTGACCGCGAGGCTTACCTTGTTTTTCAAAAAGGCGCTAAAGTAGTATTAGCGAAAAAAGAATTTGAATTACTTTACCTGCTGGCTTCAAAACCCGGTAAGGTTTACACCCGTGAGGTGATCCTGAAAAATATTTGGGAAGACTCGGTAGTAGTTACCAACCGTACCATTGATGTACACATCCGTAAGGTAAGAGAAAAGTTAGGCGATGATGTTATATCAACCGTAAAAGGTGTTGGATATAAGTTTGGAGCTTAAAACCCCAATTTTACAAAATACAAAAAAGGTCGATAAATATTTATCGACCTTTTTTGTTATAAAAACGCGTCATTGCATGTAAAAGCCTTGTGATTATGCAATTACAAGACTTTTATAGATTGAATATTTCTTATTTAGCAGCAACAGCTTTCTTAGCAGCAGTAGCCTTTGCAGCTACAGTTTTCTTAGCGCTTGTTACTTTTGCAGCAACTTTATTCTTAGTGTCAGTTGCTGATTTTTTAGCAGCAACTGTTTCTGTTTTAACTTTTGCTGTAACTTCTTTGGCTTTAGTATTAGCTTTGGCTTTTACATCCGATGCAATCGTTTTTGCTTTTGTAGCCGTAGTTGATGCTTTATGAGCAACGCTTGCTTTAGCAGTTGTAGCTTTTTTAGCAGTTACTTTATCTTTAAGATGGTCAATTGTGTCGCCGGCTTTATCTTTTAATTCTTCGGCATTATCTTTTGTGTCATCCCAAAGGTTTTCAATTGTTTCTTTAACCTTTTCAAAAAATCCTTTTTCTTCTGGTTTAGTGCTGTTATTGCTCATGGTTTTGTAGTTAGATGTATGTTAATAATTTATCAAAATACAATTACTATACCAACCTTATTTGCTGTTTTAGAAGTTAGGTTTAAGTACATATTTATCATAAAAACGGAAAATATGTTCGGTAGCTTCTTCGGCAGTGTCTACTAAACGATACAAATTCAAGTCCTCCGGGCTTATATTATGCTCATGTTCCAGCATGTTCTTCTCCACCCAGTCGAACAACCCTTTCCAATAATCAACCCCTACAAATACAATCGGGAAACGTGCGATCTTACCGGTTTGTATCAGCGTCATGGCTTCGAATGATTCATCCATAGTACCAAAACCACCTGGCAATACAATAAAGCCCTGTGAGTATTTCATAAACATTACTTTACGCACAAAAAAGTAATCGAACTCCAATATCTTATCCCTGTCGAGGTATTTATTATGGAACTGTTCAAATGGTAGTTCAATGTTTAACCCTACCGACTTTCCTCCTGCCTCAAACGCGCCTTTGTTGGCCGCCTCCATAATTCCCGGCCCACCGCCTGATATTACGCCATAGCCCCGCTCTGATAGTAAACGGGCGCATTCTTCAGATATCTGGTAATATTTATTATCGTTTTTTGTACGTGCTGATCCAAATATGGATACACATGGACCTATTTTAGACAGTTTATCAAAACCATCAACAAACTCGGCCATAATCTTGAAGATCTGCCATGAGTCGGTCACTTTAATTTCCTGCCAGTTCTTATTTTCAAACGCGCGTCTTATTTTATCATCATTTGTCATAAAATTATATAGATAGAGTAAAAGTATTAAGCACTGATCGCTGTTTTTGTTTTGGCCGTTGAGGTGATCAGCAACCCGGCAAATGTAATTAATCCGTTAACAATGATGAGTTCATTGTCAAAAACATAACCACCCAATAGCTTCTTTGATGAGTCGCTCAGAAAATAGCAAACCGCAGGAGATATTAAACATATAAAAGGCACCAGCTTGTCCCTAACCTGCCTGTTTTTCATAAATAAACCAAAACTATACAGGCCCAGTAGCGGGCCGTAGGTGTAGGATGCTACCCTGAAGATAGCTGTTACAACCGCAACATTATTAACAGCATTAAAAGCGATAATGGTCAACAGCATTAATACCGAAAAACCAATATGCACAAAATGCCGGGTGTTTACATTCTTTTTACTGTTGATAGTTTCGCTTTTATTAAATCCTAAAAAATCGATACAAAAAGAAGTCGTGAGCGCTGTTAAAGCGGAATCGGTAGTTGCAAAGGTGGCAGCGGTTAAGCCCAGCATGAATACCATGGCAGGCACTATGCCCAAATATTGCAAAGCAATGGTTGGATACAGGTAATCGGTTTTGGCAACCTTAATGCCATTATGCGCGGCATATATATACAGTAATGCTCCCACGCTCAAAAAGAAGATATTAATCACCACAAAAACAGCTGTAAAGCTGAACATATTCTTTTTCGCTTCGCGGATGTTGGACAGGCTTAAGTTTTTCTGCATCAGGTCCTGATCCAACCCTACCATGGCTATGGTGATAAACATACCGCCTAAAAACGCTTTAACAAAATGAAACTTACTACTCAGGAAATCATTAAAGAAAAACACCTTGGAATAGCTGCTGTTCTTCACCGCGTCAAACGCCTCGAACAAATTTAAATTAAGGCTCCTGCAAATGAATATGATCGACAGGAAGACCGATGATACCAGGAACAATGTTTGCAGGCTATCAGTAATAATAATGGTTTTAAGGCCCCCTTTAAACGTGTACGACCATATGAGCAACAGACATATCAGCACCGTCACAGCAAACGGCACATGGTAACTATCGAATATAAATTTTTGCAGTACAATAACCACCAGATAAAGCCGAAAACCCGAGCCAATTATCCTACTGATAAGGAATATGCCCGCGGCAGTTTTATAGCTCCATGTACCTAAAGCGGTTTCGATATAACTATAAATAGATGTTAATTTGAGGCGATAGTAAAGCGGCAGCAACACGGTAGCAACAATAATAAACCCTGCGGCATTACCCAATACAAACTGAAAATACTCAAACTGATCGCCGGTTGGTGCACCCACTTTACCCGGTACTGATATAAACGTAACTCCGCTTAAAGCCGTACCTATCATCCCAAAAGCTACCAGATACCATTTTGAATTGCGGTTGGCTACAAAAAAGGTATCATTATCAGTTGATTTACGGGAAGTTAGGTACGAGATAACCAGCAACACCAAAAAGTAACCGATGATAAAAGATAAGAGTATTGCGGGAGACATGTTATTTTTAGTATTTAGTAGCTGGTATCAAGTAGCAAGATAGTAATAATCTGTTATGACAATAAATTTGTAACAGAATTTATCCAACCTGTCGTTCTGAGCGATAGCGTAGAACTTACATGTGATTAACCATGCGGATAGATTCTTCGCTATTGTTCAAATGACAATTACTGAAACCATTCGCCTAAGTCTACGTTCAATAACTATGAAAATTAACCGGCTTGATCATTTAGTTTTAACGGTAAGGGATATAGAGGCTACCTGTATCTTTTATCATGATGTTTTAGGAATGGAGATTGAAACCTTTCAGCAGAATCGCAAAGCGTTAAAATTCGGCATACAAAAGATCAACCTGCATCAATATGGGCACGAGATCGACCCTAAAGCCATCAACCCTACTCCCGGCTCGGGTGATCTTTGCTTTATTGCTGACACACCTGTTACTGAAGTTATACAAATCCTCAAGAGTAAAGGGGTTACTATTGAAACAGGTCCTGTGGATAGAACCGGTGCGACCGGAAAGATCTTATCAATATATATAAGAGATCCCGACCAAAACCTTGTGGAAATAAGTAATTATATTTAGCTTGATGAACAAAAGCTTTTTTGAGTTAGATAAGTCGGTTTATTTATCACACATTTTATACCTGATAAAAGTGATATTGGGTGTTATCTTCTGTTACATCCTTTACAAGTCTATTCCTGAATACCCCTTTTACTGGTCGCTGGTTTCGGTTGTAATAGCAACCTCGCTCGATAGAAGCACTGACCAGGCATATGACCGTATAAAAGCAAACGTTTTGGGTTGTATGGTAGGTGCAAGCCTATACCCTATTCAATTACCAGAGTTATTGATCATGTGTATAGGTGTTATTATCATCGTGTTCTTGGCTATCGGCTTTAAAATAACCAGTACCTTAAGAAGCGCGCTTGCCGCGCTCATCATTATACTATTACAGGCAGAAACCACCAAACACTGGTATATAGCACTGGAACGTGTGGTATGCGTTGTGACAGGTTGTGTGGTGGCTTTATTGCTTACGCTATTCTTCAATAAATTTTGGCCGAAAGCGCCGAAGATGAAGGTGAAGGAGGATTTGTAAAAAAACCAGTTGTCATTTCCTTTAGATTAGCTTCAACAAAATAGTGATGGTTATTATTATCGTTGAAGCTAATCTAAAGGAAATGACAATTTGAATTACCTTGTATAGTTAGGCGCTTCCTTAGTTATCGTAATATCGTGCGGATGTGATTCGCGGATACCTGAAGCGGTGATCCTTACAAATTTTGCATTTTGTAAAGTCTCGATATTTTTAGCACCGCAATAACCCATGCTGGCACGTAAGCCACCTACATACTGGTAAACCACCTCGGCTAAAGTACCCTTATATGGTACACGGCCTACAATACCTTCAGGTACTAACTTTTTGATATCATCCTCAACATCCTGAAAATAACGGTCTTTTGAGCCTGATTCCATCGCCTCGATAGAGCCCATGCCACGGTATGATTTAAAACGACGACCTTCATATATAATGCTTTCGCCCGGTGATTCTTCAACACCTGCAAATAGCGAACCCGCCATTATTGAGCCTGCACCAGCCGCGATAGCTTTAGCAATATCACCTGTATGTTTTATACCACCATCGGCAATTACCGGTACACCTGTTCCTTTTAATGCTTCGGCACATTCATAAACGGCATATAGTTGCGGTACACCAACACCGGCAATAATACGGGTTGTACAAATTGAACCCGGGCCTATACCTACCTTAACACCATCAGCACCTGCATTTGCCAGCGCTAATGCTGCTTCGCCGGTTGCTACGTTACCTGCTATAACCTGCAGATCAGGATAAGCAGCTTTTACTTCTTTTAATTTATTGATAACACCCAGTGAGTGACCATGAGCTGTATCGATAGCGATAACATCCACACCGGCTTTATATAATGCATCTACCCTTTCCAATGTATCAGCTGTAACACCTACGGCAGCGCCAACACGCAGACGGCCATGCTCGTCTTTACAGGCATTAGGAAAGTTTTTAAATTTTTGAATATCCTTAAAGGTGATCAACCCGATCAGTTTGCCATCGGCATCAACTACGGGTAGTTTTTCTATTTTATGGTTTTGCAATATGGCCTCGGCTTGTACAAGGTTAGTTCCTTTTGGCGCAGTGATCAGGTTTTCCTTAGTCATGATATCGCTTACCGGGCGGGTTGGATCTTTTTCGAAACGAAGATCACGGTTAGTAAGGATACCCTTCAGCTGGCCTTCGCCATTTACAACCGGGATACCACCTATCCGGTATTCCTTCATTATTTTAAAAGCATCTGCTAATACAGCGCTTTCATGCAGCGTAACCGGATCCTGAATCATGCCGCTTTCAGAACGTTTTACTTTACGTACCTCATCGGCCTGGCGCTGGATGCTCATATTTTTGTGCAACATACCTAAACCACCTGCCTGCGCCATAGCAATTGCTAAAGCCGCCTCTGTAACGGTATCCATCGCAGCTGAAACCAGCGGAATATTAAGCTTTATTTTTTTTGTTAAATAAGAACTTGTATCAACCTCGCGGGGTAATACTTCTGAATAAGCGGGAAGTAGAAGGACGTCGTCGTAAGTTAAACCTTCGGCAACAAATTTAGAGGGGTTTGACTGCATAGCAAATAATTATTTGTAGGTATTATTTGCCGGACAAAGGTAGCAATTTATTTTGAATTACGGAATTTGGATTTCGGAATTGTTTGGATTGGGTATTTGTTGATTTGGAGATGACAATTGGAGATGCGTTTGCCAGTTGCAAACTGGCTGAGTTAGAGCAGAGCATCTTTTAGGCTTCAGTTAAACTGAAGCCAGTGGCGGAACCATTATTTATTTATATGTGTTGTACAATTATAATAACTCCACCTATTATTGCTCCTATACCAGCACCCAACATTTTAATATCAGCACCTAACTTATCTTCCTCACCTTGGTTATAAACCTTCAGCGTTCTTGTTGTTTGCCATATTCCAAAGGCCAACAGTACTATTCCTCCCAATACATATAAAGCACTCATTTTATTAGTCTATTACTAAACTAATATATTAACTATTATTCATAATTACTCTTCCCCCATTTTATTATTGAAAGGACTCTGTATTGCGCCGCTCATCAATACTTCCCCACTATCACCTTATAAAACCCATCCAAATTCAAATACTTATCAGCCAGTTTTATCAAATCATCTGAGGTGATTGCTCTTATGGTTTCGGTATAGCGATCATAATAATCATAATCCAAACCGGAGAAATACAGGCTTTTGAATTTATCAGCATGAGAAAAAACATTCTCTAAACTGCCCAGTAATGAACCCAGCATATAGTTGCGCACCAGGGTAAGTTCTTCTTCGGGGACTAGTTCGGTTTTAAGGATATTGATCTCTTTTTCAATTTCACTTACTGCCGGTTTGCATACATCCGCCCCTACTTCAGTAGCTATGAACAAGGCACCGGCATGTTTTAATGAGCTCATGCCCGAGCCAATGCCATAGGTATAACCTTTGTCCTCGCGGATATTTGCCATCAATCTTGAACCAAAATAGCCGCCCAAAACAGTGTTTAATACCTGTACCGATGGAAAATCGGGATTACTACGATTGATGAACGGCAAACCCATACGGATAGCTGATTGCAGCGCGTCAGGCTTTTCGGTAAAATAGAAATGTTCGGCTGCTGCTGTTAATTCGGGTTGAGTCGTATCAGGCTTCTCGGCGGTATTTGTCCAACTATCCCCGAAAGTATTTTTTAGCAGGTCAATAGTTTCCTGTTCAATTTTACCGGCTATGATGATGGTGCAATTTGATGGCTGGTACATTTGTTGGTAATGCGCCAACAGATCATCACGCTGCAAGGTTTTGTAATCATCGGCAATACCTGCATAACCGTATATGCTATCACCATATATGGCTTTGTTAAAGTTACGCCTGGCAACTACATCATTCTTTTCCAGGCTCACCTGCAATTTTTGCTGTTGGTTGCGCACAAAGGTTTCCAGTTCCTTTTCCGGGAAAATAGAATTGGTAAGGATATCCTTTATAACCGGCAATGTTTTGTGCAAATGCTTGTTTAAGCTGTATAAGGTAACTTCCGAATTATCGTAGCCATATTCCGCCTGGAAAAAAGCGCCGTAAAAATCTATAGTATCAGCAATCTGGGCAGCGGTTAGGGTTTTGGTACCATCGTTCAGCATAGTATTTACCGCTAAATTTAACAGCGGGTTAGCCGGGTTAAATCTTAAGTTACCAAATACCCACTCAATACGTACCAATTCCTGGTCGCCGGAGTTGAAGCAATATATATTACAGCCATTAGCCAGTTGGGTATGCTCAGGCTTTATTAAATTAATATGATCGATGGCCTGATAAGCAGGCGCTTCTTTTCTGTTCATTTCTTTGTTGTTCATTGGTTCATTTGTTAAATGGTTCATTGGTATCGTTCAATTGTTCGTTGGTATGCGCTTTGCACCAATGAACTAATGAGCCAATGAACTATTGAACCTTCTCCGCAAGATAAATTAACGTTGATGAATTATCTTTTCTGAATAATTTATTAGCCTGTTGCTTTATATCTGCCGCTGTTACTGCAAGGTATTTTTCGGTTTCGTGGTTCAGCTCATCTGCATCGCCCAAAAGCTCATAATAAGCCAGGTTCATCGCCTTATCCAGCAGCGACATTTCAGAGAAGATCGTGGTTGATTCGGTTTTGTTCTTTACCTTGGTCAGCTCATCAGCGGGTACATCGGTAGTTTTAAGTATTTCCAGTTGTTCCCAAATTGCTGCTTCAGCTTGTTCAATGCTTATGCCTTCCAATGGTTTACCTTCAAACACAAACATACCGGTATCAAGGCTGCCACTTAAATAAGCATGTACATCGCTAAATACCTGGTTTTCCTTAACTAAGCTCTTATACAATCTTGATGAATGCCCACGCGAAAGTATATCTGATAACAATTCATTAGCGTGATAAACTTCATCGGTACGACCTTCCATCTGGAAAGCGATATAAACATCATTCAACGGCACTTTAGCTGTAATCGTTTCACGGCGTTCGTCGTGCTGTTCAGGTTCCTGCGGCAGATCGCGGTGATATTTTTCACCTGCGGGTATCGGCCCGAACCATTTTTCGGATAGTTGCTTTACCTGCTCCAGATTCACATCACCCCCAACTACCATGACAGCATTTTGCGGGTTATAATGTTTTTTAAAGAAGGCTTTTACATCTTCTATGCGGGCATCCTCAATATGTTTTATTTCCTTGCCGATGGTTGCCCAGCGATACGGGTGCTTTTTGTAAACCAGCGGGCGTAGCTTTAACCAAACATCGCCATAAGGCTGGTTCAGGTAGCGCTGTTTAAACTCTTCTATCACCACATTGCGCTGCACATCAAGGCTTTTTTTATTGAAGGCAAGGCTCAGCATGCGGTCGCTCTCCAGCCAGAAAGCAGTTTCGATATTATTTGATGGCAGGGTGATATAATAATTGGTAATATCATTGCTGGTGAAGGCGTTATTTTCGCCGCCTACCCTTTGCAGGGGTTCATCATAACTTGGGATATTTACCGAACCGCCAAACATCAGGTGCTCAAATAAATGGGCAAAACCGGTTTGTTCGGGGTTTTCGTCGCGCGCGCCAACATCATAAAGTATGTTAACTACCGCCATTGGTGTTGTATGATCTTCATGAACAATGACACGCAGGCCATTATCGAGTGTAAAACGATTGAATTTAACCATGTAGTAATGTTCCGTTAAAACGGTTGACAAATGTATAATTTTTTTGATTTGATGACAGACAATTTGAAGATTTGACAATTTACGGATTTGAAGATGAGTTTGATTTTAACTAATTTCAAATTCTCAAATTATCGAATTTTCAAGCCAAATCGTGACGCAGGCCGAACTCATACAGCAATTATCAGCCACCTTTGGCAAAACAAAGGTGAATAAACTGGCTGTGATACTGAAGGAACGAAAATTTGCTTTACGCGATTTGATTGATACAACATTCAATTCCGATAAAACCATCGCCTTTCGTGCCGCGTGGCTGTTGGAAAATATTTTCCTGGCTGATCCGGACTTTTATTTAACCGATCTGGACTATTTGCTTACGCGATTTAAGGATGTTACTTACCCAAGCTGTCAGAGACATTACGCCAAGATCATGATGCACATTACATCCCCAAAAACCTCTATCCCAATAAAAGAAAAAATACAATCAACTGATATGAAGCCCGTGATTGAGCAATGCTTCGATTGGATGATCGACCCCAAAATGCTTATCGCCGTAAAAGTACATGCCGCTGAAGCTTTGTTTAACCTGCGTAACCGTTACCCATGGATAGCGGAAGAATTGGCAAATCAATTACAGTTTTTGATGAAGAATGGAAGCGCGGCTATACAGGCAAGAGGCAGAAAATTGCTGGCAAAATTATAGCCTCTCATAACAACATGTCATTGCGAGGAGGAACGACGAAGCAACCTCGTCGCGTTTTAATATACAAGCTACGAGGTTGCCGCGCTACGCCCGCAATGACACGGCCTTTTATTTGGATTAGTTTTTATCCTCAGTCGGTTTATCTTCCCTGTGTAAATTATCGCTCACCTGATTGTGGTTTAACTTGGCTTGTATGGCCGATGAACTATTATTGGCATAAGTTCCGTAGGCGTTAATTAATACACCTTTCAGTTTATATTTATCAGATGTAACTGCGTAAACTATCGACATATCATCCGGATTACTTGGCCCTTCAAAACGATAGAACTCATCTATCTGAAAGTCGTCGGCAGTCATGTGGATGTTTTTTTCTTTGTCGTCTATCGTATCGCCTTCAAGGCTCAGGTTTTCGGTATAACCCCTTTTCATCAGGTCGTTAGTAGCTTCTACTAAATTGTTATATGTTATCATGGGTGATGGTATGTTTAAGTAAATGATTATGCTTTTTTGATATATGTATAACCAAGCAATAATGTTATTGTTTGGTTAAAGCTACCTGCTGTAAGCTGCCATAATTGATGTGTAATGTTTATTGGCTTACTAATCAGGCAAATATTTTACGGTAATACCGTTTATTTCTGATAATTTTGCACGCTCGACATTTAAATGATTGCTTTCCCCTAATGAGGTCATTATAATTGAAGAATATTTATTAATGCTATTGATTAAACTTAATCCCGCTCATTTGAACATGAAGTTCTTTACCCTTGCTTTCTCTTTATTACTTGCAATCAGCTTTACAGCCTATGCGCAAAATGGTGTTCCTGATAATTATCCTACGGCAAAAATTTATATAGTTGACGCGCAAAACGGACAGGAAGTATTAGCCAACAGCGATACCGCGATCTTATTTAAAAACGCGCTTATCGACCTGGTAACCAACACCATCATCGTCCAAAAACAATATAAGCATGTAATGGGGCATAATGCCTATGTGATCACCCAGACAGATCCTTCAAACGGTAACGAATACCAGTTACAGGAAACTACCAAAGTATTTGGCACTGTTGTACCTGTTTATACTTTTATTTACAATGTAGATCAAAACAAGCTGTATTATAACGATCCGCATGGTGCAGGTGGTGACCAGAATCTTGCAGCGCAATGGATCTCGCAGGATAATATGGCTAACTTAAACAGGTGCCAGCAATTAGGTTGGTTCAATAACCTGAGTGCCCCGCCTGATAATACCCAACAGCAACAAACGGATGATACTACACCTGTAGATACTACAGCAACCGCGTCAACACCTCCACCGGCCTTGCCTACCTACGATCAGCCTGAATGCCCGCAGGATGGCTATTTATGGCAGCCCGGCTATTGGGCATATAGTATAGATGCCAGGCAATATTACTGGGTTCCGGGTGTGTGGGTAGCACCGCCATCAGATGGGCTTTTATGGACGCCTGCTTACTGGTCGTTCAATGGCTTTGGTTATTATTATCATTCCGGCTATTGGGGTACCAGTGTAGGCTATTATGGTGGCATTTATTATGGCTATGGCTATGGTGGCCATGGTTATTACGGTGGTGAGTGGCGCAGCGGCCATTATCATTACAATACTGCTGTAGTAAGGGTAAGCGTAAGTATACACAATACTTATGTAAACAATACGGTAATAGTAAACCAAACAACCCGCAACAGCAGCAGCTTTAACGGCAGAGGTGGTGTTATAGCCAAACCATCGCCACAGGAAGTACAAATAGAACGCCAGCCACGCATACAACAAACTCCTGACCAGATCAGGAATCAACGCACGGCAAGGAACGACAAAAACCAATTTGCTTCACCAACCAATGGCAATAAACCCATGAATATTGCCGCACCAAGAGCACCTGCAAAAAGCGTGACTGCTACACCGAACCAAAGGCCAAATGCTAACCCAGCTGGTAATAATGGCAATCAAAGAGGCGGTTACAATAACCAGAATACAAAACCAGCCACAGGTAATGGTAATACAAATACGACTAACCAAAACCCTGGCACAAATAACACAGCTTCAAAACCTGGTTATAACAATACAAAACCGGCTGCCAATAATACCAATACTGTTAACCAAAATCCGGGCACTGCTACTACTACTCCAAGACCTACTTATAACAACCCGAATGGAAGGACAGGTACAAGCAACACGCCCAACCAAAATTCTGGTGTGAGCATACCTAAAGGTACAGGCAGCGTTACACCATCTTCAAACAATGGTCATGGCGGGACATATCAGAATCAGCCTAATGGTTCAAGAGGCGGCAGAAATCCATCAAATAATCAAAAACAACAGCCGAAGTCTCAGCCAAAAAATGATAAATCGGATAAAAAATAGGATCTGTTAAGCAATATATTAACACAAAAGAGCCGCCCTATTAAGGCGGCTCTTTTTATACATGATGAATTTAACTACATTAAACTTCAGCGGTTTCAGGTGAATTCAGAAAAACAAAGTTGTTATCAAAAACATCCAGCTTGATCCTGCTGTCTTTATCAATTTTACCTGCGAGGATCTGTTTTGACAGTTCATTAAGGATCTTCTTTTGGATAACCCTTTTCAGCGGCCTTGCACCTAATTGCGGATCGTAACCTAGTTGCGCCAGCCAATCCAGTGCTTCTTCTGATGCATCCAGCGTGATGCCCATTTCAGCTAAAGTTTGCTGTACATGCCTGAACTGCAGTTTTACAATGTCACCTATTTCATCACGGGTAAGCGGGGTGAACATGATGATCTCGTCGATCCTGTTCAAAAACTCCGGACGGATGGTTTTCCTCAGCAACTCAAATAGTTCATTTTTGGTTTTGGCGATGATACCATCACGGTTATCGTCTTCCAGCCCTTCAAAATTCTCCTGTATTATGTGCGAACCAATATTGGAGGTCATTATGATAATGGTGTTCTTAAAGTTAACCACACGGCCCTTATTATCCGTTAAACGACCATCATCCAAAACCTGTAACAGAATATTGAATACATCCGGATGGGCTTTCTCAATCTCATCCAGCAAGATCACACTATATGGCCTTCTGCGAACGGCTTCAGTTAATTGTCCGCCTTCATCATAGCCCACATAGCCCGGAGGCGCTCCTATCAGTCTTGATACGGCATGGCGTTCCTGGTATTCGCTCATATCTATTCTTACCATGGCCTGCTCATCGTTGAACAGGTATTCGGCTAAGGCCTTTGCCAGCTCGGTTTTACCAACACCGGTAGTACCCAAGAATATAAACGACCCAATTGGTTTACGTTTATCCTGCAAACCAGCACGACTACGCCTTATAGCATCGCTTATCGCCTCGATCGCTTCCTCCTGCCCTGCTACACGTTTGTGCAGCTCATCTTCCAGGTTCAGCAATTTTTCGCGTTCGCTTTGGATCATTTTTGAAACCGGGATACCTGTCCAGCGTGAAACAACGCCTGCAATATCATCAGCAGTAACTTCTTCCTTCAGCATACGGCTGTCGGCTTGGTTTTCAAGCAGCGCAGCTTTTAATTGTTCTACTTCCGCCTGCGCCTTAACTATGGTTCCGTAGCGTAATTCGGCTACTTTGCCATAATCACCGGCACGTTCGGCCTGGTCGGCTTCCAGCTTGTAATTTTCTATTTGTTCAACTTTTAAGTTTATACCATCTACCAAATCTTTTTCACCCTGCCATTTGGCACGCAATGAATCACGTTCGGCTGATAGATTAGCTATCTCTTCGCTTAACAATTTAACCTTAGCGGTATCCTTTTCACGTTTAATAGCTTCTCGTTCAATCTCCAGCTGCATTATTTTACGTTCCAGTTCATCAACAGCTTCCGGTACGGAATCCATTTCTAAACGTAATTTACTGGCAGCCTCATCCATCAAGTCGATAGCCTTATCAGGTAAAAACCTATCGGCAATATAACGCTGCGACATTTCAACGGCGGCAATAATAGCCTCATCTTTTATCCGCACCTTGTGGTGTGCTTCATAACGTTCCTTCAACCCACGCAGAATGGAAATTGCATCCTGTGTATCCGGCTCGCCAACCAGCACCATTTGAAAACGGCGCTCTAAGGCTTTATCTTTTTCAAAATATTTTTGGTATTCGTTTAGGGTTGTTGCACCAATCGCTCTTAATTCGCCACGGGCAAGGGCCGGCTTTAATATATTAGCAGCATCCATAGCACCATCGCCACCACCTGCACCAACAAGGGTGTGGATCTCATCAATAAATAATACGATCTCACCATCAGCCTGGATCACTTCTTTTATAACCGATTTCAGCCTTTCCTCAAACTCGCCTTTGTATTTAGCGCCTGCTATCAGCGCACCCATATCCAACGAATAAACGGTCTTTGATTTTAAGCTTTCAGGCACATCACCTTTAATAATCCTGAAGGCAATACCTTCGGCAATGGCTGTTTTACCAACGCCTGGCTCACCAACCAAAATAGGATTGTTTTTTGTACGGCGCGATAAGATCTGTATCACGCGCCTGATCTCCTCGTCACGGCCAATAACCGGGTCCAATTTTCCCGATTCGGCATATTCATTCAGGTTACGGGCATATTTGTTAAGTGCGTTGTAAGTAGCTTCGGCATTCTGATCGGTTACTTTGCTATCTCCGCGCAAGCTGATAATGGCTTTTTTAAGGTCCTTTTCATTTACACCGAAATCTTTTAAGGCGCTGCTGGTTTTATCATTACCAGCTAAAATACCCAGTAAGATGTGTTCTACCGATACAAATTCGTCTTTAAATTCTTTTAAATATGATTGTGCTTTTTGCAGCACTGCATTAGCTGCCGACGATAAATACACATCGCTGCCGCTAACTTTAGGGTATGATGCTATTTGCTGGTCGAGTATATCGTTTAACCGGTTGAGGTTAACGTTTAATTTTTTTAATAAGTAGGATATAACGTTTTCATCAACCAATAACAAGCCTTTGAGCAAGTGCGCCGGCTCGATAGCCTGCTGCTGATTGCCGCTTGTAATTTCAGAAGCCTTTTGCACGGCCTCCTGTGCTTTTATGGTAAAGTTGTTAAAATTCATAATAAGTACCATTCAAAAAATCGACCAATGCGCTAACTCTGAAAAATTGGCATTTAAAAATCATTTCTACCTGTCCTTTTGTCGTTGCTTGAGATCAATGATTAATCCCTAATTTACACATAACATCGACGATAACCTTTGGTTTTCAATCACATGAATAACATTACCGACCAATGACTAATGACAAAATGACCAATAACTACTCCACTCCCTTTACATTCATCTTGATGCAGTAAAACGCGGTAGATGCCGTAATGAATAATACATCTTTATCTTTCCCGCCAAAGCATAAATTGCTTGTCCACGGTTCATCAATAGCTATATGGCCAATCTTTTCGCCTTGCGGATTGTAAATGGTTACACCTTTGCCAGTTAAGTAAATATTGCCTTTTTCATCCAGCGTCATCCCATCCGATCCCTGGTTTACAGCTAATGTTTTGTTGATTAAAGTACCATCAGCGTTAATAGTGAACTTATAGGTTTTATTTGCACCGATATCGGCAACATAGAGGTATTTGCCATCAGGCGTACCTACAATACCATTGGGTTTTTTCAGTGTTCCATCAACCGTTATGGGCTGCTTACTATTTTTAGGTAGATAGTAAACTTTTTCGCCATCCAAAGCGGATACTTTTCTTGTCCAGTAATCACGCTGGTAGTAAGGGTCGGTCATATAAATACCGCCTTTGGCATCTATCCATATGTCATTGGGGCCGTTCATGAGCTTACCGTTCAAGTCGGTTAATAAAACCTTTATTTTCTTTTTAGGGCTGATGGACCATAACTGATCGTGTTCATCGGCACAGGTTACTAAATTGCCTTTATTGTCAAAATACATCCCGTTCGATCTGCCCGCGCTATCTAAAAACAACGATAGTTTACCATTAATATCATACTCCCAAATTTTATTATTAGGCTGATCGGTAAAAAAAACATCACCTTTTTTATTTACAGATACGCCCTCGGTAAAGCTGAATTGTTTGGCTATTAAATGTGCTTTAGTAGTGGTATCATATAAAGCAATGCTTTGTGCCGATACGGAGCAAGTTGAAAGGGCGAATAACGCCGCTATCAATAATTTATAGTTGACTTTCATTTTTAAGGTAAATGGCTGTGAATTATTCTGCTAAAGTAAATGCTAATTAAAGATTAATGTACTACACAAATAAATATTTTCTAACTAAGTTTAACCTTCTTTAAAATCATCAATGAAAATACAAGCTACTTTTTTCACCTGCTTATTGGCTGCAATTATCTTCAACACCGCCTCAGCCCAGGACAAGTTAATTTATAAAGATGCAACCCAACCCATGGAAGCCCGGGCTAAGGATCTGGTATCGAGGCTAACATTAAAAGAGAAAGTAGCGCTATTAGGCTATAACAGCCAGGCAGTTCCCCGGTTGGGCATACCTGCTTACAATTGGTGGAATGAAGCCTTGCATGGCGTTGCCCGTGCTGGCGAAGCCACTGTGTTTCCGCAAGCTATAGGCATGGCGGCTACTTTTAATGATGATTTGTTAAAGCAGGTATCAACTGTAATATCAACCGAAGCCCGGGCTAAATATAACCTGGCTATCGCGCAGGATCACCACCTGCAATATATGGGATTAACTTTTTGGACACCCAACATTAATATCTTCCGTGACCCACGCTGGGGCCGCGGACAGGAAACTTATGGAGAAGACCCCTATTTAACCGCAACCATGGGTTCGGCATTTGTAAGGGGCTTACAGGGCGATGATCCTAAATATCTGAAAGTATCGGCCACCGCCAAACACTTTGCCGTGCACAGCGGCCCGGAAGCTACCCGCGATTACTTTGATGCCCAGGTTGATGAGAAGGACCTGCGCGAAACTTACCTGTACGCCTTTCACGCTTTGGTGGTTAATGCTAAGGTAAACTCGGTAATGTCGGCTTATAACCGGATCAACGGAATGCCAAACTCCATCAATAAAACACTACTTACTGATATTTTAAGAAAAGAATGGGGCTTTAAGGGTCACGTGGTAACTGATTGCGGTGCCTTAAATGATGTTTACGAAACCCACAAAACATTGAAAGGCCCGGTTGAAACTGCTGCCGCCGCTATAAAAGCAGGTATCAACCTTGATTGCTCCACAGTATTACAACAGGATATTATTGAAGCCATCAACCAGAAATTGCTAACCGAAAAAGAAGTTAACCAAGCACTTACAACCTTGTTAATTACCGAATTCAAGCTTGGCTTTTATGATGACCAGAATGCCGTTCCTTATCATAGCTACGGTGCAGATAGTGTGCACAATGAGGCGCACATAGCCCTTGCCCGCAAAGTAGCGCAGCAAGGCATGGTATTGCTAAAAAACGACAATAATGTTTTACCATTAAATAAAAGCAAATATTCCAGCATTATGGTGGTAGGCCCCAATGCGGCGGCATATGATCCTATGGTTGCCAATTACCATGGTGTAAGCAATAAGGTAGTAAATTTTGTTGAAGGAATAACTTCGGCAGTTGGCCCCGGTACCAGTGTTGATTATGATTTGGGGTGTAATTATACTGACACTACCCACTTTGGCGGTATATGGGCAGCAGGTAATGCCGATGTTACGATAGCAGTTATAGGTTTATCGCCTGTTTTAGAGGGTGAGGCTGGCGATGCATTTTTATCAGCATCAGGCGGCGATAAAAAAGACCTGAGTTTACCTGCAAGCGAAATTGCTTTTATGACGCAGTTGCGTAAAGCCTGTCATAAACCTATTATCGCAGTAATTACAGCGGGAAGCGATATTGACGTAGATGCCATTGCACCTTATGTAGATGCCATCATCCTAGCCTGGTATCCCGGCGAGCAGGGCGGTAATGCTTTGGCTGATATTGTGTTTGGTAAAGTATCACCATCAGGGCATTTACCCTTAACTTTTTATAAATCGATAGCTAATGTACCTGCTTTTACAAACTACAATATGACAGGCCACACCTACCGTTATTATAATGGCCCAGTGCAATATCCGTTTGGTTTTGGCTTGAGCTATACCACTTTTGCTTATACTTTGCAGGATGGCTTAAAAAATAGTTACAAATCAACCGATACATTAACTACTACAGTTAAAATTAAAAACACCGGGGCGGTTGATGGTGACGAAGTACTACAAGCATACATTGAATACCCGCAAATTGACCGCATGCCATTTAAGGAACTAAAATCATTCGAACGCGTTTCGGTAACTAAGGGCGATGAACAATCAGTTACTGTAAAAATACCTATAAGTGAGCTGCAAAAATGGGATCTTACAACACACAAGTGGAAGATCTATCCGGGTAATTACAAACTGATACTGGGCAGTAATTCGCAGGATAGTAAACTAAGTATGGATTTTGCCGTAGCAAAATAAAATAATTGTCATCGACTGTAAGGAGAAATCTTCTGCGACTTGTTTTAACGCAATGCATATTGAAGAAGATTTCTCCTCCTACCTCGTTCGAAATGACAAAGAATAAAATAATCATGTATTCAAAAGATGAAGCATCACAAATACGGCAGGCATTCTGGACGGCATTTGGACAATATATTTCTCCGCAATTATCTGCTGATGACCTGAAAGTAAACTGGGTAAACTACAAAACAGGCATCAAACATTTGTACTTTAAAATGGAGGCCGATAAACGATTTGCAACTATCGGCATTGTAATTACCCACCCGGATACAGGCATACAGGAACTTTTTTTTGAACAGTTTAAGGAACTAAAAACAATGTTTGATAGTCATTTGGATGAGGAATGGACCTGGGCCTTGCACCATGAGGATGAATATGGCAAAACCATCAGCCGCATTTACCGCCAGATTGATAATGTAAGCATCTACAACCGCAACGACTGGCCGCAACTGATCTCCTTCTTTAAACCAAGAATAATTGCGCTTGATGATTTTTGGAGCGTGGCGCAGTATTTTTTTGAGAGTTTGAAGTAAAAAAGCTTTACCCTCTTTCCGCCGAAGGCGAAGAGAGGGTGGTCGAGCGAAGCAAAGACCGGGTGAGTCGGCGGAGCGCGTTGCAGTTCTGCGTTAGGGATGGTAGCGGATACCGGCCTGTGATTAATGCCTCGTGTAGTATGAGCGAACAGCCCGGGCCGAAGGCAACGCCCAATTATTTACACATATTGTTCTTTTTCAATCCATTTTGCTAACTTTGTTAGCATGAAGCGTTCGGGAAGTGCTGACCTGCCATTGCATTATGGTTATGTGCCCATCTGGCTTGCAGAGCGGATGGCGAAGTTAGGTTTGGCTATTGTGGAGAATATACTGATTGATTATGGTAAGGATGACCTGCTGCGCCGCATCAGCGACCCTTTCTGGTTCCAGAGTTTGGGCGCGGTTATGGGTATGGACTGGCATTCATCGGGCATAACCACCTCTGTTATGGGCGCTTTAAAACGGGCAGTAAACCCGCATAGCAAAGAACTGGGTATTTACATTTGCGGCGGCAAAGGCAAATACTCTAAACAAACGCCCGACGAACTCCTTAAAATAAGCGAAAAGATCGGGCTTGACGGCAATTACCTGGTTAAATGCAGCAAGCTCAGCGCCAAGGTTGATAATACCGCCATACAGGATGGCTTCCAACTTTATACCCACAATTTCATATTGAGCGACACCGGTAAATGGGCCGTAGTGCAGCAAGGCATGAGCGATAAAAGCAGTACAGCGCGCAGGTATCATTGGCTTTCAGAATCATTAACTTCGTTTGTGGATGACCCGCATACTTCCATATACGGGCAAAATACCGGTTACATTTTAAACATGGCCGATAAACAGGCTGATGGCTCACGGAATGGTATAATGCAGATAGCTGCTGAAAATCCAGAGCGCATGCTGAAAGAAATTAGTAAACTGGTAATGCCATCTCACCATGATGTGCGCGCAAAAGACGTAGATCTTAAAAGATTAGGTGCTGTACTTTGGCTGGCGCATGAAAAGCAGCCAGCCGATTTTCAAGACCTGTTATTATTACAAGGATTAGGGCCACGCACATTACAATCGCTGGCATTGGTTAGTGAAGTGATCCACGGCACACCATCACGATTTAAAGATCCGGCACGTTTTTCATTCGCACACGGCGGTAAGGATGGGCATCCATTCCCTGTTCCGATAAAAGTTTATGACGAAACCATCAGCACCTTGCAAACCGCTGTTTATAAAGCCAAGCTGGGGCAATCAGAAAAAACGGAAGCAATAAAATGTCTCTCAAAAATTGCAAAAAATGCCGAGAAGGATTTTACCCCCAATGCCAACTTTGATAAAGTAATTGAAGAGGAACGGAACAATTCATGGAAATATGGCGGCCGTACTGTAATGGATAAAGCTAAACCACCTGTAGAACAGCAATTGAAACTGTTTTAAAACAAAAATAGCGATGAGTTTAAAACTCATCGCTATTTTTTATCCTTTCTCACCGTCATGCTGAACTTGTTTCAGCATCTCATTTACATGGTGTACACCAAGCAAGCTACCCGGCTTACGAGATCCCGAAACGAGTTCGGGATGACTTTTAGTTTTAGTATTATTTTGATCCGGCTAACTCTTTAGCCTTATCTAAATGCATTTGCAGGGTTGGTAACGTTTCAGCTGCAAAAGTTTTTATAGTTTGATTTTTGTTGTCGCTTGCATCTGTAAACAGCTCAACTGCTTCTTCATGATCTTTAACCATCATTTCCAGATAAGCTTTGTCAAACTCTGCGCCTGTTTTCTTACCAAGACTATCGATCAATTCCTGATGCTCACCACTAATGGTATCTTTTTCAGTTAATAATTTATCAGCTTCAATCAATTTAAGCGTGCTATCAGCTTTAGTATGGTCGGCTATAATTGTTTTTGCATAACTTACTACTGCCGGGTTAGTTGAATTTTTTACAGCTAATTGAGATGCAGCTATTTCAGTCAAACCACCCTCAAGTCCGTTTTTAATAAGCGTTACGCCCCCATCGTCAACCAATGTTTTTTCGTTATAGTATTTTGCTTTCCAGTTATCTATACATGATTGCAGAGATAAAGCCATAGCTAATCCTAATACCGGGTAAATAAGTTTTTTCATTTTAAAATGTTAAAGTTATACTATCAACAAACATTAAACTATGCTGTTTAATATTTCATGCAAAACAAATCAATTTATTAATAAGAAGCCAAAAAATCAGCAAATATTTTTAGTATTTATGCCAGATTTCTGCCTGCATTCACAATACCATATACAGTTCTTATAACCAGCTTATCATAAATTTCCGTCATTTCCGGATCACTTTGCTCATTATTAAGGCATTGCAACGCATAATGCTGTACAATTACCAGCGGTAACACAATACGCTCGCGTATACCTATTGAGCGCCTTTCAACCGGGTATTCATCCATCAGCGCGTTACTGCCAGTTAATTCTATCAACATAGCTTTGGTAAGATCATATTCATTTTTCAATGTTTGCCAAAATGCTCCGAATTTTTCATCATTTTGCAAATAAGCCGTAACACGGAAATCAGATTTCGACATGGACATCATGCAGTTATCCAGCATCGTTTTAAAGAAACCTGATGTTTGGTACAGCTGTTTTACTTCTTCCCATTTGCCATCATTTTTCATTTTCTTTAAAGCAGTACCTACACCGTAAAAACCCGGGATGTTTTGTTTCAACTGGCTCCATGAGGTTACAAAGCTTATAGCACGCAAATCTTCCAGCTTCAATTGTGCATCGGCATTACGCTTAGTAGGGCGGCTGCTGATGTTGATGCGTGAAAGCAATTTTAACGGACTAAATTTCTCCAGGTATTCAATAAACAAATCGTCCTGTTTCAAAGCCATAAACAGCTTATAGCTTTCGCTGGCCATATCGGCTATTAAGGCTTTATGGTTCGTACTTAAAAGATCGTTTTTATTAGGGTAAAGCTCTGATACAATACCCGCATTTATCAACTGCTCCATATTAAAACGGGCAGTTTCAATTGATCCGTATTGCGAACTCACCGTTTGCCCCTGTATAGTTAACTGGATGTGCTCATTGGCTATCTCATCGCCCATTGAAGCGTAGAAACGGTGTGTTTTACCTCCACCACGTGCCGGCGGGCCTCCCCTGCCATCAAAAAACGCCAAGTCAATGCCGTATTTTCTGGCCATAGTGGTAAGTTCAACTTTCGCGTTGTATATCGACCAGTTGGCCATTAAATAGCCACCATCCTTGGTACCATCCGAAAAGCCCAGCATTATACTTTGGCGATTTCCGCGGTTTGCTAAATGTTCTTTATAGAAAGGATGTGTATACAACCTTTCCATTATGGTTGCTGCTAGTTTAAGATCGTTGATGGTCTCAAACAATGGCATAAAATCAACACTTAGGCTTTCCTTTTTCCAGCCGCTCCACAAAAACAGGTCTATTAACTGTAATATATCAGATGCCTGCTGGCAATTACTAATGATGAAACGCTGACAAGCTTTTTCACCATTTGCCTGTTGAATATCCTTCATTAGCCTAATGGTGTTCAGCGTATCCATGGTCAGGCTGTCCACATTATCAGGGCATTTAAAATCAGCTTCTTTAAAGGTGATATGTTTTATTTTCCCTTCTTCGTCAAGGTCGTTATAACCTGCATAAATGCTTTCTTTAATACCATCCTGCTGCTCAATGTATTCGTAAACACTACGTAACACACGGCTATCCTGCCTTATATCCAGCGTAGCAAAAAAGCAACCGAACAGGTTAACTTTCCTTATCAGGTCCTCAACAACATTTACAAACAGGCTATCGTGATCTTGTATTAATGTATTCCTAACCGATTGCAGCATAACCAGCAGGTCTTTCTGCACATCTTCCTGTTTTTCCTGCGGATTGAAGGCATTATCGTATAAAAGCTTTTCAATGGTTTCCAGTGTTTTGCCAAATCCCCTGAAAGTGATACGGCGTTTCAGCACCCTGAAATCACGATAGTAACATCGGAATACGATCTGCCTTAAAAATTTAGCTACTGCTTTTGTAGTATCAGTAGTTACGTTAGGGTTACCATCTCTATCGCCGCCCGGCCAAAAACCTAATTCCAATATCTGATGGTTATCAGCAAGGCTTATATCAAACTCCTCTTCCAGCTTTGATTGGATGCCCGATATGGCCTGATAAAATATATTCTCCAGAAACCAAACCAAACTAACTGCTTCATCAACAGGCGTTGGCGATGTTTTATTAAAGAAAGGAGTTTTACCTAATTGTTGTAGCAATTCATCAATAGTATTTATATCATTGATCTTCAACGCCTCAATCATATCAGTCATGATACCCAAAACGGTGCCCGGGTAAAACTGTGTAGGGTGCGCGGTAAGTACCAGGCGTAATGAAAAATCTTTTAATTTTTCACTGATGGCATTACGGGCCTGATCGCTGATAGCGGCTTGCTGCAACAGGCTCTGTAATGATCCGGAATCATCAGGACGGCCAATTTTGCTGAACGATGAATCCTCTATCGCGTCAAACAATACTACCTGACGCTCAATATATTGTATAAACCTGAACAAACGGTTAATCTGTTCGCGGTGATCGATATCTGGTACATACTTTTTAAAGAATGATTCGATGATCTCCTTGGGCGACTCCTGGTTAATAGCACCTTTATCACAATGCGAACTAAAAAACGGCAGCAAAATACCGGTATCTTTCACCTGGTAAAAAGGCAGCGTTTGAAATAAACTGTTATACAACTCAAAACGGGCAACAACTTCATGGTTGAAAGCGGTTTCTCTCTGACTGAGTTTTAACGTTGAGGACATACAAATGGGTTGAACATGAGTGTAAAATTCCGGTGCATATAATGAGGTCGCATTAAAGGGGTGAATTTAAATATCTAAATCTTAAAATCAGCAAAAAATTGAATATTTATTAAAAATTTAACTATATATATGTTAATATTGATTAAAAAACAACCATCCGGTTAAATTTTTTAAATTTGTATTTCTAAATCAACCAATTAGCCTGTATGCAGTTTAGGGAGATAAAAAGTTTTTTTTACAGTCAGTATTTTTCCGATGGCTTGCGCATAACCATAGGGGTTTTGATACCCTCATTAATATTAGCACAACTACATTATTTTGATGCCGGTGTAAGTATGTCATTAGGTGCGCTATGTATAAGTGTTGTTGATACGCCCGGCCCTGTAATGCATAAACGCAATGCTATGGCCATTTGTAACTTGTGCGTATTTTTGGTAGCTGTAATCACAGGCTTTGCAAGGCTTAATATTTATACGCTGGGGCTTGAGGTTACTATTTTTTCCTTCCTGTTTTCCATGTTTACCATTTATGGCAATCGCGCTGCATCAATTGGCACAGGAGCTTTATTGGTAATGATATTGATGATGGATAAAGCCGAACCAGCCGCCGAGGTGCTATCATCAAGTGCCATTATTTTAGCTGGCGGGGTTTGGTATATGCTTTTCAGCCTCGTATTTTTCGGCATCCGGCCCTATCGCGCAGCACAGCAAACCCTTGGCGAAAGTATTGATGAGGTGGCCAAATTCCTGCGGCTTAAAGCTGCATTTTACTTACCGGATACTGATATTGACGAGAACTACCACAAACTGGTATCGCAGCAAATCAAAGTGAGCCAAAGCCAGGACCTGGTGCGTGAAATGCTATTTAAAAGCAGGCTATTAGTGCGCGAATCAACCAGCGCGAGCCGTATTTTGGTGCTTACTTTTATCGACCTGGTTGATATGTATGAAAATATTATGGCTACCCATTATGACTATGCCTACCTGCGCGATAAGTTTAAACATACCGGAATATTAGCCGATGTAGCCAAGATAATTGAACATATGGCTAATGAAGTAGATAAGGCAGCATTTATTGTTCTATCAAATACCAAATACAAAAACCCGGTAGATTTTACCCCGGAACTGGAAAAACTGAAAGCAAAAATTGATATACTGGCTGAAACTGAGCCTGAAACCAGCAATATCATCCTGAAAAAAATACTGGTTAACCTGCGTGATATGAATCAAAAGATCATCAGTATCTACAACTATTATAACTCTGATTCGGCTAACCTGTTATTTGAGAACCGGAGGAAAATAGAGTACTCAAAGTTTGTTACCCATCAGGATTATGCCCCGCATATTTTTACTGATAACCTATCGTTCGGTTCGGCAGCGTTTAAACATGCTTTGAGGGTAGCGTTGGTTTGTTTAATTGGGTTCATTACAGCAAAAACTATCTCACAGGGGCACCATAGTTATTGGATACTGCTTACCATTATTGTTATTTTAAAGCCGGGCTTCAGCCTTTCAAAACAACGCAATTACCAGCGATTGATCGGAACCATTTTCGGTGGTATTTTTGGTATACTCCTGTTAATTTTTGTGCCCGATAAAACTGTACAGTTCTGTTGTATGGTATTCTTTATGCTGGGATGTTACAGCTTTTTACGGTTTAATTATGTGTGGAGCGTTTTATTTATGACCCCATATATACTTATTGTATTTAGCTTTTTAGGGGTTAACCATATCGTACAGGAAAGGATTACTGATACCATAATAGGTTCGGTTATCGCTTTTATAGCCAGTTATATTATTTTCCCGGCATGGGAATATGAGCAGATACAGCAAACCTTGCGCGAGATGATCTGCGCTAATGCAAATTACCTGGTTAAAATAGCCGAAAGCTTATCGGGTAAAACGGTAGATACTACTGAATATAAATTGGCCCGCAAGGATGTTTATGTAAAATCGGGGAACTTATCAGCGGCATTTGAGCGTATGACATCCGAGCCGAAAAGCAAACAAAAAAACATAAAAGAGATCCATAAATTTGTAGTGCTTAATCATATCCTGTCGTCTTATACGGCTACAGTCGCGGCGGAAATTATTGGCAAAACGGTTAATAATTCGCAGCCGGACATTATCAAATCCATTAAAAAAAGTCTGGCTGTACTTAACGATACCAGCGCAAAATTAGGCGGACAAAAAGCAGATTTCAATACCGAAAGATCAACTCCGGTAAGCCTTGACAATAAGCCGGAACTTTTAGTTCCTGATGATAGTTTATTAAAAGAACAATTAGGGTTTATCAATAAGATCAGCGCTGATATTTCGAGGGTGTCGGAGAATATATTGGTCTAACCTTTACGCTCGTCATGCTGAACTTGTTTCAGCACCTCACAAGCCAAGTTTCCGGCATGATGTAAACCTTGATAATGGGATGCTGAAACAAGTTCAGCATGACTATTTCTTTATTTACAACAACTCCGTTGCCAAATTAGCCAGCTCGCTCCGCTCCCCTTTTTGCAGGGTGATGTGGGCATATAAAGGATGATCTTTTGCCTTATCAATCAGGTATGATAATCCGTTACTTTCCGCATCAAGGTATGGGGTATCTATCTGATAAATATCACCGGTGAATACAAATTTGCTATTCTCTCCTGCCCTGCTGATGATTGTTTTAATCTCGTGAGGGGTCAGATTCTGTGCTTCATCTACAATAAAAAATATCTTACTTAAAGTACGCCCACGTATGAAAGCCAGCGGCGCTATGGATATTTTATCATTGGTTACCAGTTCATCAATCTTTGCCTGCATCTTTTCATCATCGCTGAACTGATCCTTAATAAACTTAAGGTTATCCCATATCGGCGCCATATAAGGATCTATCTTTGATTTGATATCGCCCGGCAAAAAGCCGATGTCCTTATTACTTAATGGCACAATTGGCCGGGTAATGTAGATTTGCCTAAAGTGCTTACGTTGCTCCAATGCGCCAGCCAATGCCAACAGTGTTTTACCTGTGCCCGCATTTCCTTGTATGGTAACCAATTTAATATCCGGATGCAGCAATGCGTGAATAGCAAAGGCCTGTTCCACGTTTTTGGGCGAAATATTAAAAATTGGCTGCTCGGTAACCTTTTCCAGTTGCGCGGTTTGCGAGTTATAAAACGCCGGAGCGGTTTGATTTTTCCCGTTTAATATATAGAAATGGTTATTGGGGTGTTTGATATCAAACGTATCTACCGGTAGACTATCGTGTTTATTGAGTTGGGTTATGAGCTTATCTGCTACTTTATTCAGCGTAGTTTTGCCTGTATAAAGCTCATCAACGTTTTTTATCTTCCCGGTTTCATAATCCTCGGCATACAAATTAAGCGATTTAGCTTTCAGTCGCAGGCAAATATCTTTTGAAACCAGTACAATCTTTTTATCCGGATTCTCTTCCTGCAAAACCAAGGCAGCGTTTAATATGCGGTGGTCTGTTTTCTCTGACCCAAAAATGGCTGCGGCATCTGCTGCAATGTTCTTGGTATCGATGATCACTTTAAAGCTACCCTTGCTTTTACCGTTCAGCGGCAGCCATTCATTTACCAGGTTATTGCTGGAGATATCATCCATCAGCCTGATAAAGCTGCGGGCCTCGAAATTGCGGGTATCGTTACCGCTTTTCATATTATCTAACTCTTCCAGCACCTGTATAGGTATGGCCACATCATGTTCCTGGAAGTTTTCAAAGGCATTATGATCGTACAGGATAACGGAGGTATCCAATACAAATATCTTCTTCTTGTCAGTTTTTCTCGAGCCGTCCTTTTGCATAGATGGCTAATTTAGGCATTTGGATTTGAAAACAATGAGGTAGTAGTTGTAGTTTTTACCACAGAGAGCACCAAGAAAAGGAACACAAAGCAGCACAGAGCTTTTATTATGAAAAATGAGACTGTTTAATTTTATTGGTTGGCAGATCATCCCTGTGACTCTCTGTGCAAAAAACTCTGTGGACTTTGTGGTTAACTCCTAAACTCGCTAAAAAGCGAAAACGGAAGCCCTCCTCTTGCGATTTGAACTTCCGTTTCCTAACTCCTTAGCAGCCATAGCCGCCGCGAAGCATCAAGTTTTGTGTATCTCTAACCGACCTGATCTCCTCATCGTTATGTTGCCTACGCTGAAGATCATTATTCTCTGCGAATGCTGATCTATCTCTGTGGTGCTTAATACCGGTTTCTGTTGTTTATCCCAACGGATTGAACGCTGTCAGTTTCGTTTTCACATTTAACTTACCGTTACCCTCGCGGGCGGCGGTTAGTATGTTCATCGAACGCTGATGTTGTTATGATCCTGCGGATACGCAACTCCATCGTTATTTGTGCAACACTTTGATACATCTTTATTCTTAGCGAATGTGATGACTCATCGTTTGCTAACGCTGATTTCTTCAAGGTCATTATTTCGGCTGCCGTCCTTCGTGAAGTTTTGCAGCACCTATAATACCTTTCTATTACTTCTCCGGTTAATTTGCTTTCGCCATTTTTCCGGTTGGTAATGAGACATTTCCCCTGATCTTTAGTTCGCCCGAAGGTCCACCCGATTCAGTTTCTTTATCTCCAAGGCTGTCAAAGTACGTCGTTCTTGATATTTTCAATATCGGGACATCGCTGTTATTTCACAAGGATTTTTTTTATTTTTTCTTAACAGGTTATCAACAATTACCAGGGCGTTGTAAACATCTGTCTTACTATTGATTTTTAACACTTTAAATTAATTATGGCAATAAATATCTTAGTTTACTAACATTTTCATTATCCACAAAAAATAGAAAAATCGCAGATTGATACTATCCCGAAAATTCCCAAAAATGAAAAAATCTTAAATTTTCTCTGTTAAATGCTTCCAATATCGCTTAGGAATATGCCTTAAATGAAGCTTTGTATTTTTCCTGGCGGGGATGTTTACGCTGGTAAAATAGTTTTTCCAAAGGTGCTGGTAAATCTCTTCTTCCTCATTATAGGCTGCTATTACTTTGCCGGGATGATTTACTGCCGAAAATTCAAGCGATATAAACTGCGTATCGTGCAGATCATAATACAAACCATAATTGCGTTTGATATCATATATGATCCATTTTTGATCGGCATAGCGACTTTTAAAATGTTTGATAAGTAAGGGTAATACATTAAAATCAGGCGTTATAGTTGCATAAAACGTTTCATCCTTCAATTTCTGAAACCGGACGAATGCCTCCATTCTATGTTTTTCACGGCGCATCATCCCTACAATTTCTGATACCCGCAACACGTATTTATTACCGTAATCTTCCTCAATATTTTGCCCGGCATCAAATACATATCGTATATAACCTGCAATTATATCGTCCTCCCCTTCCAGTGCGGCCATGTGGGCAATGTATAAACGTTGTACACCGGCAGAAGATAATTTTGCTCTTAATCCTTTTAAAACGCGCACGGCTCGTGCCTCGTCAGTAGTAACTTTTATCATATCCTCAAACATAGCGCTGGCATACCACTCCCCTTTTTGCATTTTTACGTGGGTGAGGCGGCGGTCATAAACTTCAAATATGGCTGTCAACAGGCCTTCAAACGTACCGTCGTGTAGCAGGGTGGTCATATATTAAAAAAGGCTTAGTTGGGTTTGCGAATTCTTTAAATATTTGCTTTTCGATTCCGCCAGAATGAACTGCTTGATATTAGTTCCCGTCAGGTCACGGCGTTCAAATTCATTGCTTTTACAGATGATGAAATATTTTGCCCTGTTAATAGCCACTCCTATCTTCTTTAACTGATCCCAGTTGAGTTTGGCAAACATCCGCGCGCTTACAATCTTTCGTGCCGATTCCATCCCTATACCCGGCACGCGCAATATCATTTGCAGGTCGGCCTTGTTAATATCAACCGGGAAGGCCTGCATATTGCGGATGGCCCAGCCTAGTTTGGGGTCGATATCCAGATCAAGCAATGGCTGCTGGTTGTTTACTATCTCATTTACATTAAAGCCATAAAAACGCAGTAACCAATCAGCCTGGTAAAGCCTGTTTTCGCGCACCATGGGTACAGAAGCATTTAAAGCCGGCAAGCGCTTATCAGCCAAAACAGGCACATAGCCCGAATAATAAACCCGCTTTAAATTAAAAGTTTTATAAAAATGATTGGCTGTTTGTAGTATCTGCTGGTCATTTTCATGCGTAGCGCCGATGATTACCTGAGTGCTCTGCCCTGCTGGTGCAAACATGGGGGCCTTTTTAAACAGCTTTTTTTCTTCGGTACGCTGGATAATTTCCTTATTCAGGAAACTCATCGGATCAATCATATCCTGCCGGTTTTTGTCCGGGGCCAATAGCTTTAAGCCTTCTTCAGTTGGCATCTCCAAATTCACGCTTAATCTATCGGCATATAAGCCTGCTTCGCGCATTAGTTCATCACTTGCTCCAGGGATAGATTTTAGATGAATATAACCATTGAAATTATGTTCAGTACGTAATTTTTTGGCTATTCGAACCAGGCGTTCCATAGTATAATCGGCATTCTTAAAAATACCCGAGCTTAAAAACAGGCCCTCGATATAATTTCGACGATAAAAATTAATGGTGAGGTCAACTACTTCCTGCACAGTGAACGCCGCCCGCTGAATATCATTGCTTTTACGCGATACACAATAAGCGCAATCGAAAATACAATGATTGGTTAGCAGGATCTTTAATAAGGATACGCAACGGCCATCCTCGGTATAACTATGGCATATACCATTACTGGCGTTTCCCAAACCCTTATTCTCATTCTTACGCTTGCTGCCACTTGATGCACATGATACATCATACTTGGCTGCATCAGCCAGAATATTCAATTTCTCCGTTATCCTTTCCGCGTTCATATTTGTAAAAATACTAATATTTTTAGCAAAAAGAATGCCGGAATAAAAAACATTAAATTATTTTTTCAGTTAGACTAAAAAGAAATTATAACCATGGAAAAATTATATACCGCTGTAGTTACAGCAAAAGGCGGCCGCGACGGCCATATTAAATCAACAGATGGTGTTATAGATATGGAATTAAAGAGACCCAAAGCATTGGGTGGCGAAGACGGCTATGCCAATCCTGAATTACTTTTTGCTGGTGCCTGGGGAAGTTGTTATTTAGGCGCACTTGGTTCTGTTGGCAAACGCGACGGCGTTGATGTGAGTGAAGCAACAGTTGATGTACATATAAACTTTAACAAAGAAAGCGAAACGGCTTACGTCCTGTCTGCTGAACTGCATGTACACATTCCCGGAATAGACACGGATAAAGCGCAAAAGATAGCCGACGCCGCTCATCGTGGTTGTCCTTACTCAAAAGCTACAAGAGGAAATATTGAGGTAAAAATTATTGCTGAATAACACATTAAATTCATTGCCGTTGGCTTCAGCCGACGGTATTAAAATGATAAAAATTAATGGCTTTAGCCCAACATTAATTTAGGCTAAAGCCATTTTAGGAGATCAGTATCCGTCTCATAAATGGGACGGCAATGAAATTGTTCTAATTATCATCATTGCAGCGGCTACTTCCGCCCTACTACATTCAAAAGCACCGCGCTGGTATGTACTATGCCCAGCGTATTGCCCGGTTTAACTATAAGGTAGTATTTTAAATAGCCATCCATAATGGCTTTTATGGTTTTGGTGGTAGATTCCCGATACTCGGGCATAATATAATCTATCGACCTATCGAAATACATTTGCCCCTTATCATCAATAAACGCCCAAAACGAATACGAGAAATTTTCATAAGCCTTATTAATGGTGATGTTAAATTCAGGGTTCATATACCCATCGGAATCATCAAAATTATTGGACACATCAGGCTTTACCGCCAGGTACTTAACCGTAACCCGCGGACTTCTACTTTCAAGAGTAACCGGGATGCGTGCTGCAAAAGCACTGTCGGGAATCCTGTCAGCTAACTCAGCTTTCTTTTTGATGAATAACGTATCTTGTTTATCTGGTTTACCTAAAGTAGCGGCATCAGTTTTTAGTACATTTTTTAAATAGTCATTGGAGTAAAAGGTCATGTAAACTAATGAATGTTTCATATGCAGTGTATCGCCCTGCACTTCCAGCACCTGAAGTTTCAGGCTGTCTTTACTCATTTGCATCATTTTAAAGTACGAACGTGCTACGTTAAAAATGGAGTCCCCCTCCATAAACACATAAAAGTTAATGAATTGCTTTTTCTCCGGACTGTAAACACTTGCCGAATCGTTGTTTAAGAAAGTGATCTTGTACGATGGCTCGATTTGAAAACCATTATCATCAAACGACATCCCATTCTTTAAACGCCTGCGCACTTCGGTAAAAGGAATGCCGTATACCGGTTTAAACGAGAGGGTGTCTTTTTTCTTTTCGTCATGATGTATTAACTTCCCCCGGTTACATGAGGTGCTTATTATTGCAAAAAGAAATGTGAAGAGCCAAAGTGGTTTTAGAAACGTATATCTGATAAAATTCATAGTCAATGCATTATGCATCCGGCAACAATTATTTTAATATAACGCAATATATAGGAATTTAGTAATTTCAACGTTTTAAATACTTATGAAAACATTATTTATACTACCATTAGCAGCATTAGTGGGAATTATGGCCTCATGCAAAAACAACACAGGCACATCAGCAGGCAACAGCGCTGATTCCGCGTTAACAAATCCGTTGCTTACAGCAAGTACATTGCCTTTCCAGGCCCCACCATTTGATAAGATAAAGGACTCGGATTATGAGCCAGCCTTCGGGGAAGGCATGAAGCAACAGCTGGCTGAAATGGAAACAATAGCCAACAGCCCCGATGCGCCAACGTTTGCCAATACATTTATAGCAATGGAAAAAAGCGGCGTATTATTACAGCGTGTAAATAACATTTTCAATACGATAACCGGCGCCAATACCGATAGTGTTTTACAAAAAATACAAGAGGAAGTAGCTCCAAAACTGGCAGCTCACCAGGATGCTATACACTTAAACGCCAAACTATTTAAGCGTATTGAGACAATATATAATAACCGCGCGCAACTTAAACTTGATCCGGAATCGGCGCGTTTGGTTGAGTATGATTATTTGGAATTTGTGCTGGCCGGTGCAAAACTTTCCGACAGTGATAAAGTCACTTTAAAAAAATATAACGAGCAACTGGCTTCGCTTAGCGCAAAATATACCAACCAATTACTGGCAGCAGCTAAGGCAGGTGCATTGGTTATTAGTGATACCGCTGAGTTAGCCGGACTTTCGCAAGGTGACAAAGATGCGTTGGCTCAAAATGCAAAAGCTAAAAAGCTGGATGGTAAATACCTGATAGCTTTACAAAACACTACGCAACAGCCTTTATTACAATCGTTGGCAAACCGCGCTACCCGTGAAAAATTATATGATGCATCATATACCCGTGCAGAAAAAAGCGACTCGAACGATACCCGTAACACGATCGTCAATTTAGCCAAAATACGTGCTGAAAAAGCTAAACTATTGGGCTATCCTGATTATGCCTCATGGGTATTACAGGACCAGATGGCAAAAACGCCACAGGCGGTTAATAAATTCTTTGCGCAACTGGTGCCTGCTGCTACAGCAAAAGCAAAAAGCGAGGCTGCCGATATTCAAAAAGTTATCGACCAGCAAAAAGGTGGTTTTCAATTAGCACCATATGATTGGGATTTTTATGCTGAACAGGTGCGTAAGCAAAAATTTGATCTGAATGAAAGTGAGATAAAACCTTATTTTGAGATCAATAACGTATTGCAGAACGGCGTGTTTTACGCGGCTAACCTGCTTTATGGTTTAACATTTAAAGAGCGCCACGACATCCCGGTTTACCAAAAAGATGTGCGTGTGTTTGATGTGATTGATAAAGATGGCTCTCAAATTGGCCTGTTTTATTGTGATTACTTTAAACGCGACAACAAATCAGGCGGCGCATGGATGAGTAATATGGTTGATCAATCGAAATTGCTGGGTACCAAACCTGTAATATATAATGTGTGCAATTTCACCAAACCAGCACCCGGTCAGCCCGCGTTGATCAGTTTTGATGATGTTACCACCATGTTCCATGAGTTTGGTCATGCCTTGCATGGTTTCTTCGGTAGTCAGCAATACCTTACCCTTTCAGGCACCAATGTAGCCCGTGATTTTGTGGAGTTCCCATCGCAGTTTAATGAGCATTGGGCACTGTATCCGCAGGTATTGCAGCATTATGCTACGCATTATAAAACCGGCGCTCCTATGCCGCAGGTATTGGTTGATAAAATAAAAAAGGCTGCTACCTTTAACCAGGGGTATTCGTTAACAGAAATATTGGCTGCCGCTTCGCTGGATATGCAATGGCACCAGTTGCCTGCCAGCGCGCCATTACAGGATGTAGATAAATTTGAAGCCGCATCGCTTGCCAAAACAGGCTTGAACTTATCGCAGGTGCCGCCACGTTACCGTTCAAGCTATTTTTTACACATCTGGGCCAATGGTTATGCAGCCGGTTATTATGCCTATTTGTGGACAGAGATGCTGGATGATGATGCCTTTGCCTGGTTTAAAGAAAATGGCGGTTTAACCCGTGCTAACGGCCAGCGTTTCCGCGATATGATACTATCAAGAGGTAATACCATTGAATACGGTAAAATGTACCGCGATTTCAGGGGACATGACCCAAGCATTAAAGCGATGGAACAAAAACGCGGTTTGATTGCAGAGTAAGCAATCTTAATTTCGACCTGAGGGAGAAATCTTCTGCGACTTACATATTCGCTATACAGGTTGAAGAAGATCTCTCACTACCGTTCGAGATGACATTTGTTTTTTTGCAGAAGCAACCATTACCCAAAAAATACGTTAATGTATTTGTAGAGACGCAATACTTTGCGTCTCTTTATATTACCATGGATGTAAAGGAAATTGAGCGGCTGATAAAAATAAGCAAAGAGCATCCTCTTATGCCTGAAACTTATATCCCATGGCATGAGCAGCCCAAGCCTGAAGAAATATTTTTGCCCGAGATTTTAACCTCCTTACAGGGGCTGGACATCTACAATACATTAACTGATACTCAAAAACTGGAACTCGGCAGGCATGAGCTGGTACAGGTTATCGCCTCCTATGCCTGGGGCGAATGTTTATTCTGCCTGTTCATGACCCGTCACCTGCTTACCCTGCCTGCTGATAATGTAGAACATCGCTTTCTGCTGCGCGAATTGATAGAAGAGTTCAGGCACCAGGAAATGTTTACACAAGCCATAATGCAAATAAGCGGCAAACCCATCAAACAATCAGGTATGCATAAATTTATTGGGCATTTCAGCAATAAATACCTACCTGCTGATTACTTGTTTATGGGTAGTGTATCAGTTGAATTGGTGACTGATGTTTATGGCAACTATGCCCGTAAAAACCCACAGGTTTACCAGGTTTTACGCAAAATGTTCGATCTTCATAATATTGAGGAAGCACGGCATATTCTTTTCACCAAAAGCCTGTTAAAAACATACTCCGCCAAAGCCGGGTACATTAAGCGTACGCTTTACAGCTATGTAATTTTGCTGAATATATACTTTGTACGCACCATGTATGTTAAGCGCGAGATCTATGAGCGCATCGGCATGGAGAGCCCGGATAAAGTTTACCAGATCGCATCAAAAAACTTTAAGCAAAAGTTTGCCGATAAATGCCTGCACGATATTATTGAATTTGTTGATAGCTGGAAAGGCTTCAACAACGCTACCCGCTGGGCCTGGCGCTGGGTTTTGGGTGCGAAAGTGTAACTACCGTAATGTCATTTCGAACGATAGTGAGAAATCTTCTTCGATCGCATTGCGAATATGCATGATGAAGAAGATTTCTCCTCGTACCTCGTCGAAATGACAATTGGATATTAAAATTATCCAATCACCTCATTAATACTCATTTCCCTAATCTCCTTACCTTCTCCCGGGCGGCCATTTTTAAAGGCTTTGCGTGGTTTCAGTCCCAGCAATTCAAACATAGCCATATCGTCATCAAATGATGGGTTTGGTGTGGTTAATAATTTATCACCTGCAAATATCGAGCTTGCACCAGCCATAAAGCATAGTGCCTGTTCAACAGTGCTCATTTCTGTACGGCCTGCTGATAAACGTACTACACTTTTAGGCATAATGATACGCGCGGTAGCAATCATACGCACCATATCCCAAACAGGAATCCGTGGCTGATCGGCCAATGGGGTTCCTTTTACAGGTACCAACGCATTAACAGGTACTGATTCCGGGTGTTGGGGCAAGTTCGATAATGTTCTCAGCATCGAGATCCTGTCTTCAACGGTTTCGCCTAAACCTATAATACCGCCGCTGCAAACTGTGATCTTTGCTTTACGCACATGCTCTAATGTTTGTAAGCGATCATCATAGCTACGGGTGGTTATAATACGTTTATAATCTTCTTCTGAAGTATCCAGATTATGGTTATAAGCATATAAGCCAGCATCAGCCAGTCTTTGTGCTTGTGATTCGGTAAGCATACCTAATGTGCAGCATACTTCCATATCCAGCTCATTAACGGCCTTAACCATATCAATCACCTTGTCGAAATCTTTATTATCACGAACCTCGCGCCATGCAGCACCCATACATAATCTTGAAGCACCGCCGTCCTTAGCTTTTTGTGCTACTGCAATAACTTCGTGTTTAGGCATAATGGCATGCACATCAACACCTGTATTATAACGTGCCGCTTGCGGACAATAAGCGCAATCCTCCGGACAACCGCCTGTTTTTATTGATATCAGCGAACTGATCTGCACCTCGGCATAATCCTTATTTTCACGATGTATAGTTGCCGCCTTATAAATAAGGTCGAGCAAGGGGCTATGATATATTTCAGCTATCTCTTCTTTTGTCCAGTTGTGTCTTACCGCTGTCATGTATATTCAGTTTATAAATTCAAAGTTAAGTAAAAGCTACTTTACATGTGTATGTAATAGCAAATGTGTTGCAAACCACAAAGGCAGTAAAAAGCCTGCGCAGTCTGTAAATGTGGTAATAATGATAGATGATGCCACTGCCGGATCGATGCCTACACGTTTAAGTATTAATGGTATAGATGCCCCGGTTAATCCCGCAACAATCAGGTTACCTGTCATGGCCAGGAATAATACCAGGCCAAGCATAATATTGGCATCATAAAATAAGGCTATAAAAAATACGATCAAACCATTGGCCGCCCCATTTATCAAGCCTACTAAAAACTCTTTAAATACGGTATTGTATGCCTGGCTATCGGTTAGATCACTTAATGATATACGCCTAACCGTTACCGCTAATGCCTGTGTTGCCGAATTACCACCCATGCCCGCAATAATGGTCATGTAAGCCGCAAGTATTGGTAATTGGGCAACCGTGTCATCAAAATGCCGAATGATGGATGCAGCAAGATAAGCCGTGCCTAAATTGATGATGAGCCAAGGCAGGCGGCTTTTAACAGCATCTTTCCAGTTACCACTCAGTTCCTCATCCTCTGATACACCGGAGATCTTTAATATATCCTCGGTATTTTCCTGCTCCATTACATCGATGATATCATCAACCGTAATGCGGCCCAGCAGCTTCATATGGTCATCCACAACCGGGATGGTTGTTAAGTTATATTGTGATATTAATTTGGCTACCTCTTCCTGATCGAGCTCCGCTTTTACAAAAACAAAGTCGGTATTCACAATATCACTTACTTTGGCATTTATGCGAGCCTTTATAACGTCTTTAAGAGATAATATGCCCATCAGCGTATTAGAGTCATCAACCACATATACGGTATAAAACTCCTCCATCTCTTCCGACTGGCGGATGATCTCATCCAATGCCTCCTTTTTATCAAAGTTCATATTCACTTTGATGATCTCGGAGTTCATGATACCACCTGCGGTATCTTCGTCGTATTTTAATAAAGCACGGATACTATCAGCGTCTTCCTGATCTAGGTCCTCAAGAATTTCCTGCTGCTCATCCTCATCCAGCTGCGAGATAATATCCGTAGCATCGTCATAATCCAATTCTTCAACTATCTCTGAACGCTTGTCGGGATGCAGGTTTATCAATAACTCTCCCGGGCGGTGTTCCTCATCCATTTCAGAGATAACCTCTGATGCAACATCGGTTGGCAGGATGTTGATGATTTTTTCCTTCGCCTCCTGTGGCAGTCTTTCAAACAGCAATGCAATCTCCGAAGGGTGATACTCCTTCAGAACCCGTTGTAATTCAGCGTCATCGCTTTCCAGCGCGGCTTTAATGCGCTGCAGGTCGGTTTTGTCTATTTCAAAAGATTGCATACCGTGCTAAAGTAAGTATTTAAAGCCTAAAACAGGACATAAAAAATACCCCCTACGTTAAAAATTATGCTTTGCAGAAGAGGCTTTAGCCAACAAGTTTTATTACTGCTCCGGTTACTTTCTCAAACCTGGCGATGCTTTGATTTACCTGCATACGCCGTATCCCGACCTTCACCATACAGGTATTATCAAATTGCTGATCGAACAGCATAAGATTATCTTCTTTTATAATGCGCATTACATCATTCATCTGCTGGTAGTCAAACTGAATGGTATAAATATCGTTCAGCATTTTTTCAACAATAACAGCAGTGTTCAGTGCTTCTTCTGTTGCTGTGCGATAGGCGTTGATCAAACCCGGCACACCCAATAATGTACCGCCAAAGTAACGTACTACAACTACCAGCACATTGGTAATATTGCGGGAAAGCAGTGTATTTAGAATTGGCCTGCCCGCTGTACCTGAGGGCTCGCCATCGTCATTTATACGGAATACAGAGCGGTCAATCCCCAAACGCATGGCCCAGCAATGGTGATTGGCTTTAGGATGTTCAGATCTTAATTGGGCTAGCAATGGTTTTATATCACTATCGGCAGTTATAGGATATGCAAAGGCTATAAATTTGCTGCCGCGATCACGAAACAGACCTTCGGTTGGTTTATCAATAGTGCGGTAAGTATCTTCAAACAGCATTAAAAATGGTTGGGTAAATAAATAATTGCAATAGCGGCAATTGCAATCGCGATGCCGATCTTATTGAGCAGGCTTAATTTTTCCCTAAAGATGAATAAGCCAACAAAAGCACCCAAAACAATAATGCCAATATCGTTGATGGAAAATACTAAGGATGGCCTTGTTGACAAGGATTGCTGTGCTTTTATAAAGAAAAGTATGTTGCCAAAATTAGCCACGCCTAAGATCCACCCAAACATAATATGCGGCCATGAAAACTTTGACTTTTTTGTACTGAAGCGATAAAATAGGATCAATACCGATAGTACAAAAGCTGTAACATACACCATAAATAACGACGAGGTAAAGGACATCCCATTGTACTCAGACATACGCTTAAGCAGAATATCGATAACACCCATGCCAATAAAAACTATAAGCAGGTACAACCATGCGTTTGCCGGTGCTTTTTGAGATTTATACCGCTCCTTTTTCCAGGGAATAGCGCATAATATAGCTACAAAACCCAAGGTAATCCCTGCAATTTTCAACAGCGTTGGCTTTTCGTCAAATAGTAAGAATGATGCCAGTATGGGGATAAAAAGTGATACACGTTGCGCAATTTCGGTACGCACAATACCTGTATTCCTGATAGATATGGCTACAATTACAAAAAGTAATGGCAATAAAATGCCCAGCAATCCGTAAATATATCCCGGCGATAATAAAAGATTATTTAAATGCGGCTTAAAAAATAGCCAGGTAAGCACAATCGCCATTGAGTAATTCCAGGTAATGGCCTGGAAAACATCTATCTGGTAACGTTTTGCCAGTTTTAGCAAGATGGAAACGATTACGCTGCAGCAAATACTTAAAAAAACGTAGAGCATCGGTTAAATTAAATCATTATAAAAAATTGTCAGGCGGTCGTTTCCTGATAAAACTTCTTCGCCAATATTACCATTTATATGTGGCGCTTTAATGCCCCGCTGTAAAGTAATATTCCCGGTAAATACTCTTGCTTCATCCCATAAACCGGCAGCAATAAACGTATTGAGGGTATGGGCACCACCTTCAATAATTACCGACTGGATATCCTGCAAGTATAGCTGATACACGATATATTCCGGCACATACCTACCGAAATCCTCTAAAGCAATATATTTATTTTTACCGCTAAATTCAGTTTTAATTTCATTAAATATCAGTGTTTCAATTGATTGATCAAATACATTTAAATCGTCACTCAATTTCAACTCACGATCAATCACCACCCGTTTTGGCGATTTACCTGTACCATAACGCACATTTAACTGCGGATTATCAATAGCCGCGGTATTTGTACCTACCAAAATTGCATCTTCTTCGCCTCGCCATTGGTGCACCAGTTTACGGGATTCTACCCCCGTTATCCAAAGCTGGGTATTATCTGCTGGCGCGAAGAAACCATCTTCCGTTTGTGCCCATTTTAGTATGATGTATGGCCTGTGCTTTTGTACACGGGTAAAAAAACGACGATTAAGCCATCTGGATTCCTTTTCTAAAACACCCGTTATTACCTCGATACCTGCTGCTTGCAGTTTCTCTATACCTTTACCATTCACCTGGTCGAATGGGTCGCGGCAGCCTACTACTACCTTTGGGATCTGATGTTTGATTATCAAATCGGCACAGGGCGGTGTTTTGCCATAATGGGCGCAGGGCTCCAGCGATACATAAATAGTTGATTGCTTCAGCAGTTCGGCATAATTATCGAACTTACCGATCACCTGGTTTACCGCATTTACCTCGGCATGTGCTTCGCCATATTTTTGGTGATAGCCCTCACCTATTATGCTGCCGTTATGCACAATAACCGCCCCTACCATTGGGTTCGGACTTGCATAGCCGATACCCATTGCAGCAAGCTCAAGACAACGACGCATATATATTTTATGTTGAGGCATGGTACAAAAGTAGCTTTTATGTTACTTTGTTGCATGAAAACAATTAAGGATGTATTTAGCACCTTTAAGCAAAGTTTGGGAACGTTATACGACACCAGCGAAATTGAGGCGCTAACCTTAATGATAATCAGCGAAATAACCGAATTGTCAAAAGCGATGATCAAGGCTTTTCCTGAGCAGGAAATTACATTACAACAACACGAAAAACTAAACAATATATTAGCCCGACTGCAAACCGGAGAACCCATCCAATATATTTTAGGGCATACCGAATTTTACGGATTAACCTTCAAGGTAAATCCATCTGTACTCATCCCCCGGCCCGAAACCGAGGAGTTGGTGGAATGGGTGTTAAATTCAAAAGTCGAAAGTCAAAAGTCAAAAGTTAGCAATATCCTTGATATTGGCACCGGCAGCGGATGCATCGCTATCAGCCTGAAAAAGAATTTCCCGACCGCACAAGTTTCAGCAATTGATATTTCAACCGAAGCTTTGCAAACAGCAAAGCAGAATGCTGAATTGAATGAAGTTGATATTAATTTTATCCATGCCGATATCCTAAATATTAATTCCGAAATCGAAATTCCGAAATCCGAAATCATCATAAGTAACCCACCTTACGTTACCCTGCACGATAAAACCCAGATGCACACCAACGTAACCGATTTCGAGCCTCATACAGCATTGTTTGTACCCGAAAATGACCCGCTGATATTTTATAAAGCCATTGCAGATTTCGCCATAGATAACCTCGCACCAAAGGGCCTGCTATTTTTTGAGATAAATGAGAGTTTGGGTAAGGAAACAGTTGAAATGCTGGAAAGTAAAGGGTTTAAAGATATTGAATTAAGAAAGGATATGAGTGGCAGGGATAGGATGGTGAGAGCAACCAGATAGAACCAGGATTTATTGGATTTTTGGGATTTACAAGATGTTACTAAGTATGAGGCTTTTGTTTTTCTCTTTTGCCAGTAGGCAGCTTCTCAGGAGTCCAAAACTTACGAAGTTTTAAAAACTTCGTAAGTTTCTTTCCGCTTGTTTATTCGCTTTGCATGGTCTTTAAATCAACGCTTGGAAAACATCCAAAAATCAAATAAATCCCTTAAATCTTGGTTCTTAATTCCTCGGATGAAACTGAATAATAGTTCCCTTTAAAAACTCCCTGTCCAAATGCGTATAAATTTCGGTAGTAGTAATACTCTCGTGCCCTAACATTTCCTGCACGGCGCGCAAATCAGCACCGCCCTCCACCAAATGCGTTGCAAATGAATGCCTGAATGTATGCGGACTGATAGTCTTCTTCAGCCCTATAGTTTCCGCCAACTGTTTTATCAGCATAAATATATAAACCCGGCTTAATCGTGAACCACGGCGGTTTAAAAATACCATATCCTCCTCGCCTTTTTTAATGGCGATGTGTACCCTCACCTGCTCAATCCAGATCTTCAAAGCTTTTATAGCTGCGCCACCAATGGGTACCAGGCGTTCTTTACTCCCCTTGCCCGTTACTTTTATAAATTCAATATCAAGGTACAGGTTTGATAGTTTAAGCTCTGTTAATTCGGATACCCGTAATCCGCAGCCATATAAAACTTCCAGTATAGCCTTGTTTCTTGCTCCATCAGGGCGACTCAGATCAATAGCCGCTATCATCTTATTGATCTCCTCATAGCTCAATGTATCTGGCAGTTTACGCTGCAACTTTGGCGATTCCAGCAGTTCTGAGGGGTCATCTTTAATAATGTCCTCCATCAGCATGTATTTATAAAAAGCCTTTATGCCTGATAGAATGCGGGCCTGTGATGACGATACCATGCCCAGCTCATTTACCCAGTTTATAAACAGCCGAAGGTCGGCAAGCGTGATATTTTCCGGATTGATCTTAACGGTTTGTGCTTCGCTATATTGATATAGTTTTTCTATATCGCGACTGTAGGCCTCAATTGAATTTGGGGAAAGAGATTTTTCCAGTTTAAGATAGGCCTGGAAACCTTTTATTGCCGCGCGCCAATTCAATTGATTTTAGTTTTTATATTTTATACTGTAAGTTTGAACTAATGAAGATACAAATTATTAACGGCCCTAATTTAAACCTATTGGGCGTTCGCGAGAAATCAATTTACGGAAACAGCAGTTTTGATACTTACCTGGCAGAATTACGTCAGCGTTATCCTGCCATACAAATTGAATATTACCAAAGCAACGTTGAAGGCGAACTGATCAATAAACTGCATGAAATTGGTTTTAGTTTTGATGGTGTGGTAATGAATGCCGGCGCTTATACCCATACTTCAGTAGCTATTGCCGATGCTATTGCTGCGATTAATACACCTGTTATCGAGGTACATATCTCCAATGTTTATAAACGCGAGGAGTTCAGGCACCACTCTATGCTGGCAGCCAGTTGCAGAGGAGTTATAGCAGGTTTCGGGCTTGACTCATACCGCTTAGGTTTGGAAAGTTTTTTAAATAGCTAATATTGCGTAATATTTCTATCTTAAACTTAATAATGCATCCTTTATCTCAACGTAAATGCGCAAAACAATTAAACATAGCCCGTTAATTATATTCTTATTTATTCTCTTCGTTTCATACGGAGGGTATGCACAAGGAAAACTTATAAGGCCTACAAGCTTAAGAGAAAAACAGCGCCGGGCTATGCATTCGCGCGATTCGTTATTACGTACCATCAATAAATCTGATACTTCAATAAACAGTCTGCTTCAGCGGGTTGAACAATATACCACCACTTTTAATCAGATAAAAAATAATTTAGCGGAAGGTTTGGATACTGCCGAAGTAGGGCTGCAATTGCCTTCGATAGTAAGAAGGTTAAGCAAAATTGATTCTTTAACAAATACGCATAAATCAAGCACGCTGCGTTATCTATTTGTTTTACGCGATATGTTAGATCGCACACAGGGACAGCTGGGAAGTTGGCAATCAGACCTGGAAGATATTAATACAACGCTCATACAAAACCAAAACGATCTGATAAAATTCACTAAAGATTCGTTAGTAAAAACAAACCCTACAGATAGTGCATTAAAAAGTACTTTTTCTATTCAGCGAAAAGCGGTTTGGCTACTATGGAAAAAAACAGATGCTGATAATCGGACAGATCTGTCAAAGGTAAATTTACTCCAGGATAAAGTAGCTATAGCCTACACCGATCTGCTGGATGAATCGGATCATATCGATTCAAAAATTAACAAATTTGCAACCAAAGCTATTGATGGTGAGTTTGGCTATATATGGGAACTCGACCCGCAATATAGCGGTTTCAAAGGACCCTTTAACAGCACTTTAAAGATCAATCAATTACTGTTCAGTTATTTTATCAAGGGCGCCACCCTAACTCATTTAGCAGGACTAATATTTTTTGTAGTTATACTTAGCTGGATAATATTTCATCGCAGAAAACTAAAACATAACAGTGAGCTTTTAGTAACACTGGCCGATAAAGTAGCGTATATCTATAAAAATCCAATCATTTCGTCGCTGTTAGTAGCAACAGCTATTGTACCTTATTTTTATAGCCATCCGCCGGTAGTGTTTACGGAAGCGCTTTTTTTATTCCCTATGATATTTGTGCTCATATTTATAAAAAAAGAGTTCCCTGTTACTAAATTCAATTTTTCACACAGATTGTTTTGGATCACCATTGTTTATGGCATAAGTAATTTATTTATAGAGATCACAAATATCGATAGGTTTGTTATCCTGATATTAAGCGCAATATCTATTGCAGCAGGCCTTTCATTCATTAAAAAAGCCAAAGCATCACCTGAATCATATCTCCCTTATTCCGAAACGATAATAAAGGTATTTGTGGGCATGCAAATACTATCCTTATTATTAAATATTACCGGCAGGTTTAGTCTTGCAAAAATTATAGGTGTAACAGCCGCATTTAATTTGTGGTTGCTGATCATCCTTTATTTTGTTATTGAAATAATAACACAAGCCTTATTCCTGCAATTTGAAACCAAAGAAACCGGCCATAGCTTATTGGACTGGATAGATTACTCATTAATAGCCGATAAATTCAGAAAAATACTTGCTTTCTTCAGCGCGTTCATTTGGATTTTCTTCTTGTTTCAAAACTTAAATATTGATGATGCTGCACGTGATTATCTAAGCGACTTTTTTGGCCAGTCGCACACGGTGGGTGGCGCTTCGTTTACCGTAGAGGGTTTTGTGATTTTTATCGTTGTTATATGGCTATCCTCAATCGTCTCTAAAATCATCAGTTACTTTTATGATGTTTCAGCATTGCGGGCTGATGACATATCGGTACAGAAAAAAAAGAACCGCACGTCAACATTATTGATCCGTTTGGCTGTTTTTTCAATAGGCTTTTTATTAGCTGTAGCGGCATCCAATTTTCCGTTAGATAAGATCACCATTATCATAAGTGCCTTTGGTATCGGTATTGGTTTTGGCTTGCAAACCATAGTAAATAACCTGGTATCGGGTTTAATACTAGCCTTTGAAAAACCTGTGCAGATAGGTGATGTTATTGAAGTTGACAGCCGTTCAGGTACCATCAGGGAAATTGGTATACGGTCAAGTCGTATTGCTACCTCAGATGGCGCCGAAGTAATTGTTCCAAATGCCGACATGATCTCCCGCCAGCTAACAAACTGGACATTGAGTAACAACAACCGCCGCATTGAATTGATTGTTAGCGTGGTTTACGGATCAGATATTGACGGGGTTAAGAATATATTGAAAGATATCCTCGCCAATCGTGATGATGTAATGAAAGAGCCATCACCATCGGTATTCCTGCACAATCTAAGTGAAAAAACAGTAGATTTCAGAATGTTTTTTTGGGCGGCAGACATCAGCACATGGCTGGAATTAAAGAGCAGGGTTTGGGCAGATATTTATAAAACATTTGAAGAAGGTGGTATCAAAATACCAACGCCAGGCCCATCAAATGTAAATGTTACCTTAAAAGATGAACGGCCCCCTGTTGAAAAACCAGAAGTTAAATTACCGGAAGATACTGGCAAAATAATACCAGTAAAAGGGGAAAATGATAAAGCTGAGGATATAAATACAAAAGACAATGATGATAAAGCAACTACTTAAAATTATTATACTAACGAATTGCATCTTTCTTGTTGTTCTCCTCAATAATTCTAAGGCTCAAAATGCAGATAGTTGTAAGTCACATATTAAACATTCAAGATCAGCATTATACACTTATCAATTAACCAAGAACCCGGATGTACTAAAAAAAGCCCTGGCAGAGGTTGATCAGGCCATGGAATGTCCATTAACGATAAAAGCAGCTGTTACACAAAAGGTAGGATTGCTTAATTTATTAAAGGAATACAAAACAGGGTATATTTTTATAAGTACACTTGATGAAGCTGACTTTTGGCATCCATACGAAAAGGATATGGATTATAATTATTTTAAAGGTATGGAGTATGAAACCAAAGGAGATATTATAAGCAGAGACAGATATTTAATTAAAGCCAGAGAGGCTATTCAAAAGTATATTGATAAAGAGAGTGCAACAAGCAATAAACTGGATGCAGTAGCTTATTCAGAGTTACTTTTTATGATGAAGGCTATGGGTGATAAAAATGGTATGGAGTCGAAAATTACCACATTAAAGAAAAGTTACCCTAATGACACTACATACCTTAAAGGTCTTGAAGACACCTTTATAAATAACAACGTTCACACTTCCTATGCCCAACCACAAATAATCAATAAAACTCCTTCGGGTCCAGCGAAGTAAAAACGTGTTTCTTTTTTATAAAAAAGGCTGATACGATACTGCCTTTGTACATGCCTTTTAGTTTTGATCCGTCGTGAGTAATTTTTACCTGTTCGCGTTTAAATAAAGTGCTTGCAAAATTGCGGTGCGCCTTGCTTACAGCAGCTGCATCCTTGCGTTTGCCTTCATTTATGAAGCGGAGCAGCGCCATCAGGTCCATCCAATAGCGTATGCCTATTACAAATACAGATCGCCAGAAGGGCAAATTCTTTTTCAGCAGTAACAGGTTATTCCTGAAATTAAGATAGGTTTTAAACGGGTTCTCTGTGTTCAACGTACCGCCGCCAACGTGGAATACTTCTGATTGCGCACAGTACATGATTTTATACCCCATATTTTTCAATCGCCAACAAAGGTCAATCTCCTCCATGTGCGCAAAAAATCGTTCGTCAAAGCCCTTTGCCTCATCCCAGTATTTCTTCTTGATAAATAACGCTGCACCCGATGCCCAGAATACTTCGTCTGATTGTTGGTATTGCCCTTTATCTTCCTCTATTTCGTAAAACATACGCCCTCGGCAAAATGGGTACCCAAAACTATCAATAAAACCTCCGGCAGCGCCAGCATGTTCAAAATGGTCACGTTGCAAGTATGATTTTATTTTAGGGGCGGCGGCGGCAATCAGCGGGTCGCTTTCCATCAGCTCAATAACGGGCGCTATCCAGCCGGGATAAACTTCAACATCAGAGTTAAGCAGGATATAGTAATCAGCCTCTACCTTTTGTAAAACGCGGTTATAACCGCCGGTAAAGCCATAATTATCATCATTTTCAATAACGGTTACTGTTGGGTAGGTGCTGCGGATAAATTCAACTGAGCCATCGCTGGAGGCATTATCGCCCAAAACAATTTCAAGGTTTGGCCAAATGGAACCTACCACGTAGGGCATAAACTCGCGCAGATGTTTAACGCCGTTCCAGTTTAAAATAACAATAGCAACTTTGGGGGTAAAACTCATTTATACAATATCCTCCGGCTTAAACTTCCACCTGCGGTGCGACCATAACCAATACTCAGGTTCTTTTTTTATCATACTTTCCAGGTACTTAACGTGTGCCTCTGTTATCTCATGCGGCGCCGTTTCTTTGGGGTTCTCTACCAGGGGCACAAAGGTATAAGTATAATAGCCTCTTCTCACACGTTTTACATCACAAAATATAACAACTGAGTTGGTTAATTTAGCTAATTTTTCAATACCCAGAAAAACCGCCGTTGGCTGATTCAAAAATTCAGTAAAATAATGCGCCTCATGCTTAACGGGAGTTTGGTCGGCTACCAAAACGCTGAAGCTTATTTCGTTTTTGTATTTCACCATAGCACGCGCGGTATCTTTCATAGCCACCAGCGTAGCACCAAAACGCGAGCGCATCCTGATAAAAAACTGGTCGAAATAATCGTTAGTCAGTGGCTTATACACAATTATGCGCCTGTTATCCGTAAAAAAACCAAATCGCTGCCCAGCCAGTTCCCAGTTACAGTAATGTCCTACGGCTCCTATTATGCTTTTACCCTCGGCAAAATAATTATCAATAACTTCTGGATTAGTTGGCCACACATGCTTCACAATGGTTTCTTTTGAAGCACTTATCATTTTTATGCTTTCAACTATCAGATCAGCCAGGTATCTGAAATATTTTTTTTCGATATCGTGGCGTTCTTTTTCTGTTTTTTCAGGGAAGGCATTACGCAGGTTTTCCTGCACAACTTTACGCCTATAGCCTGTTATATAGTATATTACGACGAATAAAAAATCGGCGATGAGGTATAATACCCAAAAGGGTAATAACGACATCAGGTACAAAAAGAATGCACCTAACCTTGAAAGCCCTTTATTTATCATTATTTTCGCGCGATTTTATCTGCAAACATAAAAAAATATATGATTGAAAACGGTGCTGTTTTACCTATGTGCTATCTTCCGCCGGTTGAGTACTTTGTTGAGCTGAATAAACATAAGCCCAACATCATGATTGAGCGTGAGGAACATTTTCCAAAACAAACCTATCGTAACCGAACGAATATTTATTCGCCCGATGGTGTGTTGGCGCTTACCGTACCGGTTGCAAAGGGTTCAAAAAATCATACGGTGATAAAGGAAGTTAAAATAAGTTACGATTTTAAATGGCAGCGCCTGCACTGGATGGGCCTTCAGGCTTGCTACCGCCGCTCTGCGTATTTTGAATTCTACGAGGATGATTTCGCATCTTTTTATGAAGATAAAGAAGAGTTTTTGTTTGATTATAATGAGAAATTTCTACACCTGTTGTTAAAACTGCTAAAAATAAAAACCGATATCACCTACACAGAAACTTATGAGCATGCCTACCCTGCGCTCACTGATCTTCGGGGTGTTATCAGCCCCAAAAAGGAGCCTGCATTTGCGCAAAAACCATACTTCCAGGTTTTTGAGGAGAACCATGGCTTTATAAAAAACTTGAGCATTGTTGACCTGCTGTTTAACCAGGGTCCGCAGGCCATGAATTATTTGTAAGATATTTTCTTTCCCGTAGAGACGCAACACTTTGCGTCTCCCGTTTTAATTGAAATTTTACAGAGACGCAAAGTATTGCGTCTCTACATTCAATCTTTTAAATAAATCTTTTCCACAATCATTTGCATTTTGCTAATTTTATTAGCAATTTTGATTTGTGAATCAAAACTCCATTCAGGTAAAAGCCGAGCCGCGTGTGCTGTTTGTTGATATGAACAGTTTTTTTGCCCGTTGCGAGCAGCAGGTTAATTTCTGGCTGCGCAACCGCCCGGTTGGGGTTTGTGTGTACACGGGTAAGTATGGCTGCGTGATATCGCTATCAACTGAAGCAAAAGAACGCGGACTGAAAGCAGGCATGCGGCTGAATGACGTAATGGCCGTTTGCCCGGATTTTATCCCCATTGAAAGTAACCCTACCCGTTACCGCGAGTTCCATACCAAAATAATAAACGTGCTGAAGCAATATTGCCAGGATGTGGTACCTAAAAGTATTGATGAAGCCATCATTAACCTCACCAATTACGAACACAGCGACCCTATTACCATAGCCCGACAAATTAAGCGGGAAATACTGGAAAAGGTGGGCGACTACCTGGAGTGCTCCGTTGGCATTGCCCCTAACGCCTTTTTAGCCAAGCTGGCATCGGTGCGGGGCAAAAAGACTGGTGGCTTAATGATGATAAATCCTCAAAATATTGATGAGGTTTTAAGCGGATTAAAACTGGGCGACCTGCCGGGTATTGGCGCAAATATGTCGTACCGGTTGGAACGGGCAGGCGTAAAAACTCCGTTAGAGATGCGGTACACATCTCCTGAACGGTTAAAGGCAATTTTTAAAAGCATCGACGGTATTTACTGGCATTACCGCCTCAATTTTATCGAAACCAATATTGTGGCACACGACTATCATGGCATGCAGGCCATGCGGCAGATCTCGGCGGAAAAAAGGAAAAACATTGAATATATAGATCAGTTATTTATGACCCTTTGCCTCACACTGGAAAAGCGCATGGTGCATCATAAATTCTACTGTAAATCCATAGGCTTTACTGCGCGCTATGAGGATGGTACCCGCTGGGATGATGGTTTTGCCATAACCCTGCCGGTACAGGATGCGGTGAACCTGATGCGGATGATCCGGTTGCGGGTTGAGAAGTTTGAGAAATTGAGTGGTGCAGGCCCGGTATTCAACAATAATATTACCCAAATGCGGGTGGCGGTTACAAATTTTGTGAATACCGGCAACATGTTTTACAGCCTTTTTGATGATATTGAAAGACAAGACATCGCATTGAAAACCATGCATGAGATAAAAAGCAAATTTGGTTCGGACAAACTGATCCGTGCCATGGAAATGACCGATAGTAAAGTAATTAAGGATGTGATAGGGTTTGGCTCAGTAAAGGATTTGACGGACCTGGATTATAAAATGCCCATAGATTCACCCAAACCAGCACAGGACGAAGAATATATTGACTACCTATAAAACAGGATAATCAAAAGCTCCCTCTTTCGGGGGATAGAGGGGCTTTTATTATCCGCCTAAAAAGCCTACTTTTGCGCTAAATGGAGCACATTCGTAATTTTTGTATTATAGCGCATATCGACCACGGTAAAAGTACACTTGCCGATAGGTTATTAGAATATACCAACACCATTACTCAACGCGAATCTCAAGCGCAACTGCTTGATGATATGGATCTTGAACGCGAACGCGGTATTACCATAAAAAGCCATGCCATACAAATGGATTATGAGCTTGACGGCCAAAAATATACGCTGAACCTGATAGATACACCGGGCCACGTTGACTTTTCATACGAAGTTTCCCGCTCTATTGCAGCCTGCGAAGGCGCATTACTTATTGTGGATGCGGCGCAAGGCATACAGGCGCAAACCATCTCCAACTTATATTTAGCTTTAGAAAACGACCTGGAAATTATCCCGGTACTAAATAAAATGGACCTGCCTGGCGCTATGCCCGAGGAAGTTAAAGACCAGATTGTTGAACTGATCGGTTGCAAACGTGAAGATATTCTGGCAGCATCGGGAAAAACGGGTATGGGCGTTCATGACATCCTTCGTGCTGTTGTTGAACGTGTCCCAGCTCCGGTTGGGGATCCAAAAGCTCCTTTGCAGGCTTTAATATTTGATTCTGTTTTCAACTCTTTCCGTGGTATTATAGCTTACTTTAAGGTTGTTAACGGAGAGATCAGAAAAGGCGATAAAGTAAAATTTGTTGCTACTGAAAAGCAATATTTAGCTGATGAAGTAGGTACATTAAGGCTGCGCCCTTTTCCGAGAGATGTAATTAAAACAGGTGATGTAGGTTATATTATATCCGGTATAAAAGAAGCCAAAGAAGTAAAAGTTGGGGATACCATCACAACAGTTGAACGCCCTTGCGAAACTGGAATTCAAGGTTTTGAGGAAGTGAAACCGATGGTTTTTGCCGGCATTTATCCAGTTGATACTGAAGACTTTGAAGAGCTGCGCGAATCAATGGGTAAACTTCAATTGAATGATGCATCATTGGTTTTTGAACCTGAATCATCTGCGGCTTTAGGTTTCGGCTTTCGTTGCGGTTTCCTGGGCATGTTGCACATGGAGATCATCCAGGAACGCTTAGAGCGGGAATTTAACATGACCGTTATTACAACGGTTCCCAACGTATCTTACATTGCTTTTACTACAAAAGGTGAACCGGTAATCGTAAATAACCCATCAGATTTACCCGATCCAAGTAAAATTGATTACGTGGAAGAGCCTTATATTAAGGCTACTATTATATCAAAATCTGAATTTGTTGGGCCTATAATGTCATTGTGTATCCAAAAGCGTGGTTTCATTAAAAATCAGTCGTACTTAACATCTGATCGTGTGGAGCTGATATTTGAAATGCCGATGGGTGAGATCGTATTTGATTTTTACGATAAGCTAAAAACCATTTCTAAAGGATATGCTTCATTTGATTATCACCAGATAGGTTACCGCCGTTCTGATTTAGTTAGATTGGATATTCGCCTGAATGCGGAACCTGTTGATGCTTTATCATCATTGATATTCCGTGGTAACTCTTATGATTTCGGTAAAAAGATCTGTGAAAAACTAAGGGAATTAATCCCGCGCCAGCAATTTGAAATAGTTATACAGGCATCTATCGGCGCTAAAATTATAGCCCGCGAAACGGTGAAAGCATTACGTAAGGATGTTACCGCCAAATGTTACGGTGGTGATATTTCCCGTAAACGTAAGCTGTTAGAGAAACAGAAAAAAGGCAAAAAACGCATGCGCCAGGTAGGTAACGTAGAGATACCACAATCAGCGTTTATGGCGGTGCTGAAACTTGATTAGGAACAGAAGCAAGAATTAAGAATCAAGAGTCAGGACAAACAACTCTTTTCTTAATTATATAAATCACAATGCAAGCCAGGAATTAAGACTGTAAATCCTTTCTTGATTCCTAACTCTTAACTCTTGAATCTACATAATGCAATTACTCGACGGAAAATACGTATCAGAAAAACTTAAGGTTGAAATAGCTACAGAAGCAGCTCAGATTTTAGCAGAAACAGGCCGCAAACCGCATTTGGTGGCAGTACTGGTTGGTCATGATGGCGGCAGCGAAACTTATGTTGCCAGCAAGATAAAAAACTGTGAAGCTGTCGGCTTTAAATCAACTTTGGTACGTTACGAAGGTGACGTTACAGAAGAAGAACTGCTAAAGAAAGTTGAAGAACTTAATGCTGATGCTGATATCGACGGCATCATCGTACAACTTCCCCTACCCAAACATATCGACCCTGAAAAAGTAACCGAAAAAATAGACTACCGTAAGGATGTTGATGGCTTTCACCCGGTTAATTTAGGCCGTATGCAACGCAATCTGCCATCATTTATACCTGCTACCCCTTATGGCATCACATTGATGTTAAAGGAATATAATATTGAAACTTCAGGCAAACATTGTGTGGTGGTTGGCCGCAGTAACATTGTAGGCTCGCCAATGAGCATTTTAATGGCGCGTAATACCTACCCAGGTAACTGCACGGTAACTATTTGCCACAGTCGTACACCATCTATTAAAGACTTTACTCTACAGGCTGATATACTGATAGTCGCCATTGGCAAAAAGAATTTCATTACTGCGGATATGGTAATACCCGGCGCTGTAATCATCGATGTGGGTATGAACAGGGAAACATCAACCGTAACCAAATCGGGCTTTAAGCTTTTTGGTGATGTTGATTTTGAGAATGTGGCACCTAAAGCATCATGGATAACCCCGGTACCGGGTGGTGTTGGTTTAATGACCATTATCGGTTTATTAAAAAACACACTGGCATCGGCTAAGAAAGAGGTTTATAAATAGGTTATTGGTTGATTGGGTTGATTATGTGAATGGTTGATTTCCTAACTATTCAACTCAATCAACCTAATCTAACTTAATCAACTAAACCCTTTCTTTATCCTCTCCCAAAACCCTTCTATACCTATATAAACACCATCTTTCTTTACCTCAACCGGGAAGACATCAACATAATCATTTTGCCCTTCGCTGCCCTTACCTGTATTTAAATTATAGGAGAACCGGTGTACCGGGCAAACCAGTTTTTTATCCTTACACCAACCGGCAGACAGATCACCACCAGCATGGGGGCATTTGGCTGATAATGCGAACAATTCGCCCTCATACCCTATCAGGCAAATGTTCTTGCCACCTGCTTTTACTTTTTTAATGAATGGTTTATCTGAATTTTCAACGTCCGGTACTTTATACCACTTCATACCCTCAAAAATCTATCTTCAGGTTCATAACGTTCGGGTTTTTTATAACCTCGTCCATATTGGTTATCAGGGTAACATGTTTCCTGTCGGCCGAGAGTACAGCCTTTGAATTATCGAGCTTTTTTACTGGCTTGGTAAAATTCAGCACCAGTTTATAAGGCATATCTATCAGCATAGCTTTAGCCATAGCCAGTGTTGATTGCGTTTTCTTTAAAAATGCGTTGAATTTGGTCTTATCAATTATGCGGTAAAACTTATGCGGGGTAACTTCATAATTATAGTAATCCTGCCCTGCTACCAGTTGCTGCGCATCAAAACCTTTGGGACTCTTGTTTTTTGTAACGGCGTTGAGTTGTCCGTTCATAGATATTTTGGAGATATGTTGCAGGTAATATTGAAGATCGGCCACATTTTTTGCGGTGTGGATGATGCTTACCTTCATAATACTTTTTTGCAGATCCATTTTAACTGCCAGTTTACTGGCTTTGGCCATATTTACCTCGTCGGGTGATAATTTTTGTTGGGTAGTATCAGGCAGGGCGCTATAAAAGTTAAGAGAAGTATCTTTAACCATTGCAAATTGCGGGGTTGCACGTACCGAATCCGACATCAGGTTCATGAGCACCGATACCGCGCTGCTCATATCAAACCCGTAAACTACATTGCATGAGCCATCGGCCTTAAAATCATAATGTTCTTCAATATCCACACAAGAGCTGAAGCAAATCAGCACGAAAAAAATCAATATGAGCTGAATTTTTTTCAATGGGGTAATTTTAAAGTAATGATAATCAATTTATACGAAAAAGAAAAGTAATTAGTTAAGGAGAAAATTAAATAAATGCACGATGTCGTCATACAAAAACACCTTTTAGCTTTCGTCTTTATCCTTTCACCTTAAAAAATATCATACAAAAAACACCTTTTAGCTTTCGTCTTTATCCTTTCAGCTCAAAAAGTTACATTTGCAAATTATTATGGCACACCAAATTCCGGATGACGGCACATTGCTTCCTATAATGGAAGAGTTTTATACGATACAGGGTGAAGGATATCATACCGGTAAGGCTGCTTATTTTATTCGCCTGGGCGGGTGTGATGTAGGCTGCCATTGGTGCGATGTTAAAGAAAGCTGGGATGCGGAACTGCACGCCCTTACCGCTGCTGATACCATTGCCGAAAATGCTTCTCGTTTCCCATCAAAAGCTGTGGTTGTAACCGGCGGTGAGCCATTGATCTACAACCTTGATTATTTGACAGGCCAGCTTCAACAAAAAGGCATTAAAACTTTTATTGAAACATCCGGCGCTTATCCCCTTTCAGGCCATTGGGACTGGATCTGCCTATCGCCTAAAAAATTCAAAGGACCGACTACCAGTGTGGCGGAAAAGGCAGATGAGCTTAAAGTGATCATATTTAATAAATCTGATTTTGAATGGGCCGAACAACACGCCAAATTGGTATCCCCCGATTGCAAACTCTATTTGCAGCCTGAGTGGTCAAAATCCAAAGAAATGACCACGTTAATTGTTGAGTATGTGAAGAATAACCCTCACTGGGAAATATCACTGCAAACACACAAGTATTTGAATATTCCCTAATTAGTGTAACTTAGAGATATATTATCCTATCCTAAGTAATGAGAATTGCTATTTTACTGGTCTTTGTATTTTTTCTGCCGGCTGTTTGCTTTGCCCAGCAGGAACATTATTCAACAAGTGATAGAGATGCATTAAACTATTACAAACAAGCCAACCAAAGCATTGATGACCGCGAATTTGATATCGCGATAAGGCAATTGCAGCAAGCACTTAAGGTCGATCCAAATTTCGTTGAAGCACATCTCCTACTTGCCGATGTTTATCGCCAGCAAAGGCAAAATAAATTGGCTATTGAACAATACCTGGCCGTCACCAGCCTCAGCCCCGATTTTAGTCGCGCCATATACCTGAAACTGGGCGCACTTGAAATCAGCGAAGCACAGTATGCGCAAGCACAAATGAGCCTTAATAAATACCTTACCTACCCTAATATTGTCGATCAGGATATCCGCAATGCTAAAAAAATGCTAAAGGATTGCGAGTTTAGTATGGAAGCTATAAAACATCCGGTAACTTTCAAACCCATAAACATGGGCCCTGAAATCAATACCCCAAATGATGAGTACCTGCCCGTGGCTACTGCTGATGAAAGCATGTTGATATTCACCCGCAAAATAAACAACAACGAGGACTTTTATAAAAGTATGCAGGTTGATGGCAAGTGGCAAACAGCTACCTACTTAAGCAACCAGATAAATACGCCTAATTATAACGAGGGTGCGCAATCCATATCGCAGGATGGTAAATTATTGTTTTTTACTGGTTGTGATCGCCCCGATGGACTGGGCCGCTGTGATATTTACATTGCGCAGAAAAAGGGCGACGATTGGGGTAAACCGCATGATTTGAGTCCGCCTATAAATACGCCAGGTTGGGAATCACAGCCATCCATCAGCGCCGATGGCCGCACACTTTACTTTGTAAGTAACCGTAGCGGTGGTTATGGTGGTTACGATATATGGAAATCGACCATAAGCGCTAAAGGCTGGAGCGAGCCTGAAAACCTTGGGCCCAATATTAATACAGCTTATGACGAGCAATCGCCATTTATACATGCCGATGATAGTACGCTATATTTCTGCTCTGATGGCTGGCCAGGATTGGGCGGTAAGGATCTTTTTGTAAGTCATTTAGGCAAAGACGGCAAATGGCAAAAGCCTATTAATATGGGTTATCCTATCAATTCCAGTGGCGACGAAAACGGGCTTACTGTTACAGCCAATGGCCAATACGCATACTTCGCCTCCAATAATTTAAATGGTTATGGTGGCTTTGATATTTATAAGTTTGAACTACCGGCAAGCGTAAGGCCACACATAGTAACGTATGTTAAAGGCATAATAACCGATGTTAAAAACAAGCTCCCTTTAGACGCACAGGTTGAAATAATTGACCTCGAAAAAAATGAGGTTGTTTATGAGGATGACAGTTCGCCGGAGCATGGCGATTTTCTTGCCACACTCCCACCTGGTAAAAACTATGGCTTAAATATCTCAAAAAATGGGTATCTCTTTTACTCCGCAAACTTTTCATTGGTTGGGCGGCAGCCGGCTGAGCCATACAACCTGGTTGTAAACCTGTCGCCAATTGACATTGGCAGTTCAGTAGTATTGAACAATATTTTTTTTGACACCAATAAGTTTGATATCAAGCCTGATTCTAAAGCTGAGCTACAAAAACTGATCGAATTTTTAAATCAGAACCCTACTGTTCGTATTGAGATCTCAGGCCATACGGATGATGTAGGTAACGCACAGCTTAATCAAGCGCTATCAGAGAACAGAGCGAAAGCGGTTTATGAATATCTTATCGCCAGCGGCATAAAACCCCAGCGACTGGTTTATAAAGGCTACGGAAAAACACAGCCCTTAGTGCCTAATACCAGCGAGGAAAACCGCAGTAAAAACCGCCGTACAGAATTTAAAATAATTGCCAAATAAGCGCAGATATTCCTGCACTTATTTACCCTTTATTATTTTAGTTACCTCTATTTCAAGCAATTCACATATCACCAAAAAACGGCAGGCTGTTAGTTTTATATTATTCAGCTCTATTTTACTATACACATTTTGTTGTATACCTAATTTATGCGCCATATAATCCTGCGTATAGCCCAATTCTAACCTTCTCTTTTTAATATTCTTTAAAACAACCTTTACTTTCTTCTTGTACATCGTTCATCTGGTAGTTATCAAGACATACGAAGTTTATTCGAAAATAATTTTCTAATTAATTTATTTATTAATAGATTAATTTAAATTCAACCTATTAACGCCAGATGGTGTTTCATATGCCTTACATAATCAGCCGCTACCCACTCAACCGTATGAGTAGCATCACCATCGTAACTCACTTGTAAGCGGTTCGCCGGGTAATAACCCAGTACACGGATGATCTGCCTGTTTAGCAGTATCCAAAGATCCAATATCTCTTTTATATCTGCACCCTGGTATTGCTGCGCCGTAACCCACTCATCCTGGGCATATTTCAGTTTAAAATCCTCCTCATAGGTACAACGCACAAGGCGTTGCAGGTTGATCTGCGCGCTATCGATCAGGTGTCCGACTATCTCTTTTTTCGACCATTTATCTGGTGCCGGTTTAGTATCCCAGTCGACTGCGTCCTGATCAATTTTTAGAAAATTTTCAATCGTATCTATCAAACTGTTTATGGTATCTTTCATGTTGCTCATATTTTTTAAAGTTTGATATTTTATATTAATTATCAAAAAACAATTATCTTCAAAAATTAATAGCTGCCCATGGTTCTCAATTATATCTGGATCTTCTTTTTTCTTATCGCATTCATTATAGGCCTGGTTCGGCTTATCTTTTTTGGCGATACCGATATATTCAGGCTGATGGCAGAAGGCACATTTGATTCTGCAAAATCCTCCGTAATGGATATCGCCCTACCATTAGTAGGCATTATGTCGTTATGGCTGGGCTTTATGAAGATAGGCGAGAAAGCCGGGGCAGTGAATTTTCTTTCACGTATTGTTGGCCCATTTTTTAGCAGACTTTTCCCCGAAGTACCTGCAAACCATCCGGCAATAGGCCAAATGATGTTGAATTTTTCGGCCAATTTATTAGGGCTTGATAACGCAGCTACTCCGCTGGGCCTAAAGGCAATGGATGGCTTGCAGGAACTGAATAAAGATTCGGATACCGCATCCAATGCACAAATCATGTTCCTGGTGCTGCACGCGTCCGGGTTAACCATTTTACCAATCGCCATTATTGCGCAGCGCGCTATTTATCATTCAAAAGACCCAACGGATATTTTCATCCCCTGCATAGTGGCAACTTACGCAGCCACACTCGCCGGATTAATTGTGGTATCCATAAAACAAAAAATTAATCTATTTGATAAAGTAGTATTAAGCTGGTTAGTGGGTATTACAGGCTTTATAGCTTTATTGGTATGGTATTTCACCGCGTTTCTTAATCATGAACAAATCTCCAAATTTTCAGGCGTTTTTAGCAACCTGATCTATTTGGTGATTCCCGTATTGTTTATATTAGGTGCGTTACGCAAAAAGATAAATGTATTTGATGCCTTTATTGAAGGTGCGAAGGAAGGATTCGAGGTCTCGATTAAGATCATCCCATATTTAGTGGGCCTGCTTGTAGCTGTTAGTTTATTTAGAACCTGCGGCGCGTTAACTTACCTTGGCGATGGTTTTAAATGGGTGTTCGGCCATTTTAATATGGATACCCGCTTTACTGATGTGTTACCAATTGCCTTTATCCGCCCGCTTAGCGGTTCTGGAGCCAGGGCGCTTATGCTGGATAATTTAAAGGTGTTCGGACCGGATAGCTTTGTCGGCCATATGTCGAGCGTATTATACGGTACTGCAGATACTACATTTTATATTGTAGCTTTATATTTCGGTGCTGTTGGCATCAAAAAAACACGCTATACCATACCTGCCATGTTAATAGCTGATTTTGTAGGAATAGTAACAGCTATTTTAATATCGTACTTATTTTTTGGCTAGCTATAAACTAATTTATAAACCATGCAAACAGGAGAAGGACCGATAGCAAGCGCAACGGCACAAATTGGGTATACAAAATATCAAACCATTGTTAGTAGTGGCAATCACCAAATTATTGTTGATGAACCTGAAACTATTGAGGGTGGCGACACAGGTATGGAGCCACACGGCTTACTGTTAGGCAGCCTGGGCAGTTGTACAGCTATTACCCTGCGCATGTATATTAATAGGAAAATGTGGCCGGTTGATGAAATTACAGTTGACCTGGAATTGTTTAAAACCGAAACAGGTGTAACTATAAAGCGCTGGCTAAATTTTAAAGGGGAATTATCCGAAGTGCAAAGAAACCGGCTATTGCAAATCGCTGATGCCTGCCCAATTCATAAAATACTGACCGGAAGTATACATATCGAAACCAGTTTCGGGCCATTGGCTATATAAAAAACAAACCGGGAGGAGTAGTCCCGGTTTGTATCAATCACTCTAAAACAACAACCTCTAATCCAAAAGGAAGCATTCAAATTAATTAGTTATAGAAACAAAAAAACTATTGACTAATTAAATATGATGGTCAAATTTACCAAATAATATTTCCGCAAGATTTAATTTTGATTTCTTTTTACTAAAGGTTGACAGTTGTATTTTTAAAGGGAGCAATTGAGCTTCAATACTTTAATCCCTTTATAAAAATATCTACCAGTAATAAGCGCTTGGCATGGATTTCTTCTAAATGCTCCATGCGCGGAAACCGGTTTTTTTTGTGTGATAAGGCTCCCACCCTAACCCCTTGCAAGGCATCGAGCAACAGGTCAACAACTTCATTTGGATTATCCAGCGGTCTTATACCGCCTTTTTCTACTTCCGCTTGTATAGCATTTGCTAACAAAAAAGATTCCCCTAAACGGATCTGTTCAATAATACTCCAGATAGCATCGGGTAAATTCTGTTCATTAAGCCTGAAATAGTCGAAGAAATTATAATTCTTTACAATAAACTCATGATGGGTATTAACCTGGAAAATAAATACATCCCGCAGGTCGTCCATTTGGTTATCTGATAGTAGTTTCAGGTAATCATTAGCCAGCTTACGCATTACCGCTGTATACAGCTCGCTTTTATCAGGAAAGTAATAATAAAGCAACGCCTTCGACATAGATATATCACCGGCAATCTCGTTCATGGTTGTTTTTGAGTAACCGTAGTGCAAAAACCGGTGATGGGCAGCGTCTAAAATCTTCTCCCTCTTAATATCCTGTTGATCGGTAGTAACTACACCCATTGGAAAATATATACTATTTTTAAATTTAAGATTCTACGTAAAATAATGATACCGGTTACCAAATTTATGTATTTTATACACTTTGCAACCTTTATTTTGTTTGCACAAAGTAAATTACATTCCAAATCTGTAAAAAATCTGTGGCATTTGACCAAGAAAGTCCATTAATCAGTCTAATTGTATTAAACCAACACCGGCGCCTATTACCAGCGCATCTTCTACAGCACCAATTATTGGGTCAATTATGCCTGTATTTTTAACCGTTGCTTTACGCAGCATGTAACTCAAATACGTTGATACGAATGCCGAGCTTGCCCCTAATAAAGCGCCGGTTATAACTTTACCGCCTGTAGCCTTATTAATACTTGCCCCAGCCAGTGCACCCGCCAAACACCGAAAGACTACTCCTGCCGGCTTAATGCGGTTTGGGGTTGAGGGCAGTTTATCAACCACTAATTCGCTTATTGCTATTATTTTTAAAGTATTAGCCACTGTTTTTGATTGCATAAAGCTTAGTGGCGAATGCTCCAGATTTTTTGAATGGTGGTGGCTCAATATATGGCTGGTTATTACCGGTGCCGATGATGTGCGCATACCAGCTAAGGCGCCGATGCCTAATACTTGCCAAAAAGGGTGTGAAATTTTAAGCTTCATAATTATTAATAGATAATGCACCCAATAAATACAATAATCATTCCTAAATGATGTGGTACACAAATTGCAGTATACTGATCACATCAAACTATACATCTACTATTATGAAAATACATGAAAATAATGCATTGGGAGAATTAGGCAGCGCGATAGGCAAAGGCCTGATAGCCGGGTTAGCTGCAACGGTGGCTATAACCATATCGCAAATGATAGAAATGAAGATAACCAAACGCGAACCAAGCGAAGCACCTGTTAAAGTAGCAAAGGAAACCGTAGGCGTAAAACCTGCAAGCCCCGAACTAAAGGAACAATTAGCAAACGAATTACATTGGGCTTACGGCACATCATGGGGTATAGCACGCGGTATTATAGGGCTTACGGGCTTAAAAGGTATACCGGCAGCGTTGGTACACTTTGGGTCGATATGGGGCGCATCCATGCTGATGCTGCCTAAATTTAATGCCGCCCCGCCGGTTTATAAAGAAGAACCTAAAGTAATAGCTATTGATGGCTTCCACCATTTGGTATATGCATTAACAGCAACTGTTGTTTATGACGCGCTTGATGCAGGATCGAAACGTGAAAAAGGTTTGAATAAGCTGGCAAAAAAGCTCCATCTTAAATCCCTGCTTAAAAAGGTTAGTTAATATATCTGACCACAAAAAAAGCCACCCGGATTTCTCCGGGTGGCTCATAAATTATACAATCAAAGAAATTATTATACTGTTTCCAGTTCAGCTTTTGGTTGCTGTCTTTTTTCTCTTTTCTTCCTGATATTTTCTTTCATATTGTAACGTATCAGGTACATACATGGCACCAGTATGAGTGTAATCAATGTTGCAAAGCCTAAACCGAATATCATTGTCCATGATAATGGGCCCCAGAAGGCTACGTTATCCCCACCGAAGTAAATATGCGGTTTAAAGTGTGTGAACAACCCGGCAAAATCAATATTGAAACCTACGGCCAGTGGTATCAAACCTAATATTGCCGCGCTTGCGGTAAGCAATACAGGTGTCATACGTGTACGGGCGGCTTCCACAACGGCATCGTGGATGCTTAGGCCTTGTTCTAACAGCATATCCGAGAATTCAACCAGCAATATACCATTTCGAACTACCACACCCGCCAGCGCGATGATACCCACACCCGACATTACGATAGAGAACGTCATGTGGAACAAACTCAAACCAAGGAACACCCCAATTATACTGAAGAATATCTCACTCAATATAATCAGCGTTTTACCTATAGAGTTGAACAGCGCCATCAAAATAACCAGGATCAACCCAAATGATATCAGCAATGCCGTACCCAGGAACGCGCCTGTTTCAGCCTGATCCTCCTGCGAACCACCCATTTTGATGGAAACATTCTCAGGTAGTTTGAAGTTTTTGATCGCCTGCGCTATCTGGGCATTTACATCAGCCGGGGTAAACGGTTTTATAACGTTTGAACCCAGGGTAATTACACGCCTTTGTTGTTTGTGTTTAATGTTAGCGTAGGTATTGGTATACCTGATATCAGTAAATGCGGAGATAGGCACCTGCCTTATACTACCACCCATAGCAATATCACGGAAAGTGATCTTTAAGTTACGTAACGCGTCAACATCATTACGCTGATCTTCAGCTGCACGTACATCAATCTCATAGTTATCCTCTGTAGTGTTTCTATAATCAGATGCCTTTGCGCCATATATAGAAGCACCCAAAGCCTGGTTGATCTGGTTTGTTGTGATACCTTCGCGGTTAGCACGCTCACGGTCAACATCAAAAATGATCTCCGGCTTATCGGCCTGCACATCGGGTACTAATTGCTCAATACCGCTTATACCTTGTGCATCAAGATACTTTTTCAATCTTGCAGTGGTATGTACTAAAGTATCCAGGTTATCACCGGCCATTTCAATACTGATATCCTTTTGCACCGGCGGACCGCTGGCCTCCTGCGCAACGGCAATCTGCGCTCCCGGCACACCCTGCACCGAACTACGGATCCGTTTCAGTATTTCTTTGGTATCCTTACCGTTCCTCTTGCCAAACTCAACAAAAGCAACAGTGATCTTACCTTTATTATAGTAAGTACCCTGATCCTCGTCGGATGGGTCGGTAACCCCTACCGATACGTTTGATATAATAGATGATACAATATCCTTATCAGGCTCAACTACTTGTGCAACCTTTTTCTCTAATTGCTGAATTACTGTATTTGTATAAGCCTGGTCGGTACCTATAGGCATGGTTACATACACATATACAAAGTTCGGATCGGATGACGGGAACAATTCTACATCTAATTTACTAACCACTGAAAACCCTATGGTAAAGAAGAAGAGCACAATAACGCCTAAAAGCACTTTCCACGGGTTGTGTACCGCACGTTCCAGCCATCTTGCGTACCAGGTTTGAAAACGTGGCCATAAATTTTTCTGGAACCTGTCTATCACCTTTAACAATACAAAGTGGTTAAACAGGAACAGGAATATGATCAGTATCATAAAGTTACCGATGCCAATACTTATAGCACCAATAGCTGCAAGCACGTAGAAAAACGCGGTTACACCTAACAATATAAAAGTTGTACGCCTTGTTTTTGGGTCGAATGTTTGATGATCGTGTTCGCCTTCATGATGCGGTTTCATAAAATCAACCGCGAAAACCGGGTTCATGATATAAGCAACTACCAGTGATGCCAATAATGTTATAATAAGCGTTATCGGCAGGAAGAACATGAAACTACCGATTAAACTATGCCAGAAAGCCAGCGGGATAAACGGTGCAAGCGTAGTCATGGTACCTGAAAATACAGGCATGAAAACTTCGCCGGCAGCTATTTTCGCTGCTTTGGTAATAGGCATAGCACCATTATTAAATATACGGTGCGTATTTTCAATTACTACAATGGCATCATCCACCACAATGCCCAGTGCAAGCAGGAAGGAGAACAGTACGATCATGTTGAGCGTAAAGCCTATCACCGGCATAAACAGGAAGGCTATAAAACACGACAGTGGAACAGACAGCGCCACAAATATGGCATTGGTACTACCCATAAAAAACATCAGAATAACGGTTACCAATATAAAACCAATGATGATGGTATTGATAAGATCGTTAAGTGTTGTACGTGTTTTGTCCGATTGGTCGCCCGTAACAGTAATATTTAACCCTTTAGGGAAAATAGTATGTTGTTTTTGTTTGATTAACGCGTAGATCTCATCCGAAGCCTCAATTAGATTTTCGCCTGAACGCTTACTTACGTTTAAGGTGATTACATTTTTAAAGTTCGGATCATTAGGCGTTTTAAGACGCGCGTAACTTTCCTGATCCTGGAAACCATCCCTTATCTGGGCAATATCGCGCAGGTAAACTGCTTTACCTTGCGGGTTTCTGATCACCATCGCCGCTACTTCATCGGCGCTCTTAAAATCCTCCTTAATATCAACCGCGCGTTGCTCGCCACCTGTTGTAATGGTACCGGCAGTCGACAGGATATTTTCATTGCCTATAGCTTGTATGATATCGCCATAACCGATCTGCGCTGCAGACATTTTATTGATGTCGACATTGATCTGGATATTTGGCTTCAAAGCACCAACCTCAACCACTTGTGAGATCTGCTTCATGCCTTCAATATCATCTTTCAGGTTGTCTGCATATTCTTTCAGTTTCTTAAGGTCATAATCACCCGATAAGTTGATATATAGTATAGGCTGATCAGCAACATTGATATCAGATACAGTTGATTCTTTCAGGTTATTATCGTTTTGTGGTAAATCCTGTTTGGCTTTATCCACAGCATCCTTAACATCTTGTTTAGCATCCCTTATCTTAACATCGGTGTTAAACTCGCAAGTAATGATAGAAACGTTCTGCTGTGTGTTAGAGGTAACTTTCTTCAAGCCCTTTAACGATTTCATTTGCTTTTCGAGTTGCCTCGTAACCAGCGTCTCAATATTCTGCGGCGATTGCCCCTGATAAATGGTAGTTACATATATTTTGGGGATGGTAATATCCGGAAAATTCTCCTTCGGCAGGGAATTGTAGGATGAGAACCCGAGTAATGTGATTAAAAATATAAGCACATATACCGCCCGTTTATTATCAATGGCCCAACTCGATGGCCCAAATTCTTTTTCCTGGTCTTTCATTTTCTTGAAATCAGATTATATAATTAATTACCAGATTTTAATACGCTTACCTTATCGCCATCACCTATTTCGCTTGCACCTTCAGTTATTAACTGATCGCCGCTCGATAAGCCCGATTTTACCTCAGTATAACCACCTGAAGTTTTGCCTTCGGTAATAGGTTTACGTTTGGCAAAGCCATTTTCATTTATATACACATAATCGCCTTCATCCGACCTCTGGATAGCATTTACCGGCACCGAAATAGTATTATGGTTTTGGTAATTTGCTATCTGTAAAACAGCCGTCATGTTAGGGCGGTACTCTTTATTGTGAGGCAATTTTATCTCGATACCAAAGCTGCGTGATCCCGGATCAATAACCTTAGCGGCGAATGTTACTCGTGTAGCCAATGAATCATTAACATCAGGGAATAATATCTTAACGCTATCGCCCTGGTTTACACTGCTTGAGTACGATTCAGGCACATCAGCCTTAACTTTTAACACATCAGCATTTATAACACGTATGCCTGTTGAACCCGGCGCGGCAACCTGACCAAGTTTAAGGTCCATTTGGTCAACAATACCATCTATAGGTGATACAATACGATACATATCCGCCTGTTGCTTTAAAGATGATACTTGCTTTTGGGCTGTTTGTAGATTAGTTTGAGCCTGTAAGTACTGAACTTCAGTACCAATCTTCTGATCCCAAAGGTTCTTTTGACGCTGATAAAGAATATTTGCCAGGTTAAGCTGTGATTGTGCCTGGCCAACATTTTGTTGTAGCACGCTATTATCTAACTGAGCAAGTGTTTCGCCTTTGCTTACATGGTCGCCTGCTTTTACATACAGTGCTGTAATTACCGCACTTGCCTGTGGATATGCGGTAACGTTATTCTGCGCATCTATTTTACCTTGTATTTGTACATAGTTGGTAAACTGGCCAGGCTTAACAATAATAGTGCTCACATCCGCACCTTTTGTTGAATCTGTACCTACCTGCGCCTGTAAGGTAGCTATTTTCGAGCTTAAATCAGCCTGCTGCTTTTTCAAGTCGGCCAGTTGAGTTTTTTTATCAGTTGGTTTTTGCGTGCAAGCCGCAAAAAATAGGATTGCCGGTATGTATAATAGTTTTTTCATTGTCTCTTTTTAATATTGTGGATTTAGTGTTATTGAATTCTACCGTATGCTTTGTCAAGATCAACTTTGCTAATTAGCACATTATATAGTGCCTCTATATATTGATTGTCTGCACTTTCCAAACCAGTTTCAGCTTGAGTAACCTCAATGCTTGAACCTACCCCTTGCTGATATTTAATTTGAGCTACTTTTAAAATCTCATGTGCCAACTCCCTGCTGCGCTTCTGTGTAATTAACGATTGTGTGCTATTATAATATGTAACATTAGCGCTGCTCGCCTGCAAACTAAAAGCATTTTTAGCATCATTTAGGTTATTTTCAGCCTTTTGGACAGAAATTTTTAATTGTTTCAATTGGTTGTTACGTTGCCCGCCGCTGAAAATAGGAATGTTTAAATTCACTCCTACGTAACTACTTGGGTAGATGTGATCATATAAATACCTAAACTGGTTTTCCTGAAATGTCCCGCCATAACTTCCTGATGCAGTAAATGTTGGCAAATATTCAGCCTTTTTACTTTTCACATTAAGCTGGTTAAGTTTTATGTTAGTTTCCAGCAAACTGTATTCAATACGTTTATGATAAAAAGATGTGTCAAGGGAATTTTCCGCTATTTGCTGATCCATATTAACATCTTCCAGCTTATCCTTTAATGTAAGTTGATCATAGATAGGCATCCCCATCTGAAATTTTAACATCTGATAATTTAAGGTAAGTGTGCGAACGGTATTTTCGCGACTGGTAACCAGGTTATTATATTGAACCGATAAACGGTCGACATCGATAGCTTCTACAAAACCTTGTTTATTTTGTTGTGTAGTTTGGTCTAATTGCTGTTTTAGTTGAGCAATGTTTGCATCCAAAAGCTTGATTTGTTCATTGCTTACCAGTACCTGGTAATAAGCTTTTGTTACATTAACATTGGTTTCTATTTTTGTACGGACCAAACTGCGTTGGTATAATTCCTTAAATGTTTTTACAGCTTGCAGGCCTACTATAAAAGTACCACTAAACAATAGCTGCGTTGCTTGCACTGATAATGTGTTATTGTATTTTACTGCACCAAATGGATATTTAGTTAATGGTGCATTGGCATCTGTTGTGCCGCCGGTCAATAACCCTGCAAAACTAGGCCCAACGGTTGCTGGTGGTTGTATGTAATCCTGAAAAGAAACTGAGCCATTTACTTGTGGTAAGCCTTGGCCAATGGTTTCTTTAACTTTGTATTCAGCGCTCTTAACATCTAAGCCCGCGTTAACAACCGAATCCTGGTGCTGATAGGCATAATTCACACAATCCTGTATGCTAAAGTTATAAACGCTATCGCGCGGGGGAGCCTGCTGTGCGTAGCTGGTTACCGCTACGGTACAAAACAGGGCCATTATAAAAACTGTATTTCTCATTGTTATGTATTGTAATAGGTATTACTGTGTTTATTGTTTGGTAAAGATGTATCTGCGTTTTGACAACCTTATGTCAGCAGCTTTTATCATTCACTTATATTTTTATATTTATCTAAAAGCTTATAACCTTTAAGCGTACATATGCCATAGTTAAAATGCTCCAGAAACTGGAACTGTACCTGCCAGGGATTAAATTCAGCTAAAGGGAACAATGTGGTATTAAAGCCCATTTCTACTTGCGTTACACGCATACGGGCCATTATTTTAACATCGATATCCGGCCTTATGTAGCCTTGTTTTATCCCCTTGTTTAAAAGCTCCTCCAATGTGCGTATCAAAACCTCAGCCTTGAAATTCTGAAATTCCTTCCAGGCATCAGGGTGATATTTTTGCATGTCATGTATCACTATCGGGTTGATCTTAGAGAATATCTCTTCAGAACATTTCATCATATTGATCATTTCCTCAATCACATCACCCGAAGCACTCATAATGGCACACATCTGGTCTTCATCTTCCTGCAGCTTCTTTTTTGTAAGGGCAACCACCAGTTCATTCTTATCCTTAAAAAAGTGGTAGATGGTTTTTTTTGATATACCAAGGTGTTTGGCAATATCATCCATCGTAACGCTTTTTATACCTGCTGTTAAAAACAGGTCCTCGCCGCCTTGTATAATTCTTTCTACGGGTATCATTTTTATCTCCGGTACAAAACTATGGAAACATTTTTAGATTTCAAAGTTTCCATTTCAAATTACTATTTACACACAACCGGCATATTTGTTACCTTTGCAAAAAATTATATCAAATGACGCTTTCTCCTCTTTCAGCTATTTCCCCTATTGATGGGCGTTACCATAATGCAACTGCTGAACTTGCTGAGTATTTTTCGGAATACGCACTCATAAAATACCGGGTATTTATTGAAATTGAGTACTTTATAGCACTGTACGAACATCCGTTACCGCAATTACAAAACTTTGATAAAAGTTTATCAGAAAAGTTACGCGACATATACCGAAATTTTTCGGAAGCTGATGCGCTGGACATCAAACAGATAGAAAAAACAACCAATCATGATGTTAAAGCTGTTGAATACTTTATTAAAAAAGAGTTCGATAAGTTGGATATAGCTGCTTATAAAGAGTTTATCCATTTTGGTCTAACATCACAGGATATAAACAATACCGCCATCCCCTATTCATTTAAATTAGCTTTAAATGATGTTTATTACCCAGCATTAGCTGAGTTGATTGACCTACTGAAAAAATACGCCGGCGATTGGGATAAAATACCGATGCTGGCACATACACATGGTCAGCCTGCATCACCTACCCGCTTAGGCAAAGAGATACAAGTATTTATTGAGCGCCTGGAAAATCAACTTACTTTATTGAAACAAGTACCTTACTCTGCAAAATTTGGCGGGGCTACAGGTAACTATAACGCGCACAATATCGCCTATGGCAATATCGACTGGAAAACATTTGGGAATCACTTTGTAAATGATATTTTGGGCCTGAACCGCTCACAGTTCACCACACAGATTGAGCACTATGATAACTTTGCTGCACAATGCGATGCCTTAAAACGCATCAACAATATTTTGATCGATTTGGACAGGGATATGTGGGCCTATATCTCCATGAATTACTTTAAGCAAAAAATAAAAGCCGGCGAAATAGGTTCATCGGCCATGCCGCATAAAGTAAACCCGATAGATTTTGAAAATTCAGAAGGCAATTTAGGTATTGCTAACGCTTTGTTTGAGCATTTGGCAGCTAAACTACCAGTATCAAGGTTACAGCGTGATCTGACTGACTCAACTGTATTGCGTAATATAGGTGTACCTGTTGGGCATACACTTATCGCCATGAAATCAACCATCAAAGGTTTAAATAAGCTATTACTAAATGAATCGGTAATTGCTGGTGCATTGGAAGCTAACTGGGCGGTGGTAGCGGAAGCCATACAAACCATTTTACGCCGTGAGGCTTATCCTAACCCATATGAAGCGTTAAAAGAGCTTACACGTACCAATACACAGATCAACGCTGATACTATTGCAGACTTTGTAAGCACACTGGATGTAAGCGATGAGATTAAAGAAGAGATTAAACAGATAACACCGTCTAATTATACAGGGATATAATTCAAAAGTTAAAATTCAAAATTCAAAACACGTTGAAAAAGCATTTTTGACTTTTTACTTTGAATTTTGACTTAACAATAAGGTCATACACAGGTCATAACTATTATAGTATAGTTTTAAAATCAAAAAGCTATCTAAATTTGTTAAAGAATTTATTGGAGAAAATAAAAATGAATATCAACGTATATACTGAATCAACACCGAATCCTGCAACCATGAAGTTCATTGTGAACAAGTTGCTGATTAACGGCAGCGCCGACTTTGCCACAAAGGAAAGTGCTGAAAAATCGCCATTTGCTAAGGAGTTATACAAATTTTCATTTGTTAACGGGGTTTTCTTCGCCAGTAACTTTGTTACGGTAACTAAAACTGAAGGCAGCGATTGGGATGACCTGTTACCTATATTAAAAGAGTTTGTTAAAGGTGCCGTTGAAGCTGAATTAGCTGTACAAACCGAAGAACAACCAGAAGCCGGAAACTTTGAAGGTACTGATATAGAAGTTAAGATACAGCAAATACTACATGATTATGTTCGCCCTGCTGTTGAATCGGACGGTGGAGCTATTACTTATAAATCATTTGGTGAAGGTGTAGTTACTGTTGAGCTTCGCGGTTCATGCAGTGGTTGCCCGTCATCCACAGTAACCCTAAAAGCCGGTATCGAGAACTTACTTAAACGTATGGTTCCTGAAGTTACCGAAGTGGTTTCTGAAGCATTATAATATTAGACACCAATTGCACGAATTAGAGCTAATCTCACGAATTGATTTGGTGAAATTCGAATAAATTCGTTCAATTGGTGTTATTTATTTAAAATACTTGTCTATATAACCTAGCAATTCCCCTGTTATCTTGCCATTAGTAGCTAACAACTCCCGGGACTCCATTACTTCATCACCCCCCTTATAGTTAACCACATCTCCCCCTGCTTGTCTTACAATCAATATTCCGGCGGCAACATCCCAGGAGTTAAGATTATACTCATAAAAGGCATCAAAACGTCCGCAGGCTGTATATGCCAGGTCAACCGCTGCTGAACCCAGTCGGCGTAAACCATGCGCGCTTTTCATCAATTCGGTAAACAGATTGATGTAGGCAGACTGCTTGGTAAAATCATAATAAGGAAAACCAGTTGCCAATAAGCTTGCGGATACAGTTGCATTATCGCTTACCTTTATTTCGCGGCCATTTAAGTAGGCTGGGCTGTCTTTACTGGCATAAAAGCATTCATCCTGGTTAACTTCATATACTACGCCAACTACCAGTTCATCGTATTCCTTAAGCGCTATACTTACAGAGAAAACCGGCAGGCCATGTATAAAATTGGTGGTACCATCCAGCGGGTCAATTATCCAGTTAAACCGTTCGCCAAGTTTGATTTTTGTTTTTTCTTCAGTAATGAAGCCCGCTTCGGGTAGTATCTTTTCCAAGCCTGCGACAATCATTTCTTCGGCAGTTTTGTCGACGTATGATACAAGATCGTTGAGGCCTTTATATTCTATTTTATCGGGACTGAATATTTTGCGTTGCTCCCTTATAAAATCTCCGGCTTGTTTGGCAACTTCAACTACGCTGTTTGTGATTAGATTGTACTGCATGATGGCGTAAAGATAGGCTGAATGAAAAGAGTTTATGCACAAAATAGCTGGCAAAAAACAAACTTAATGCAGCGGCTATACGTGCCACAGGCGGATACATGCCAAATGTTTGTATCAGCAGTTTAATCACCATTAAATTGGCAAAAAAACCTATAACGGCTACTGATGCAAAGCGCATAAATTGTTGTGCCGATGAAGACTTTGATTCGGTAAACACCAAAAACTTGGTTATCAAAAAATTAACAACAACACCTAAAAAAAAGGATATGGCCAATGAAAGCGACGAATTACGAACAGTAGTATTTAGAATATGGTAACTCTTTTGAGTAAGCAGGTTATGATAAAATAGGTAAAAAACTGATATATCTACCAAAAACCCTGCACCTGCAGATAATACAAACCTTGCAATTTCGTTTTTTGATATTTTGTGTAGAATTTTATTAGCCATGCTTAACCGTAGTTTTTTTATTGTGATTCAATCCTGATACAATTAAGACTACGCCAAAGATGAAAAGTAAAATTGCAATTAGCTGTGCTTGCGGAAATGACAGACTACCAATGTGATATCTTGTATTAACACGTATAAATTCAATCAAAAAACGTTCAGTTCCATTCAAAACCAGGTAAATACCGAACATAATACCCGGTGTTTTTATAAGGTCACGAATACTCCATAAAAACAGGAATAAAATTATACAGGTAACACATTCGTAAAACGATGTTGGGTAAACCGGTGCAGGCAGCACATGGCAAAATTTGCCAACACAGCCGGTGATCTGCACACCCTCATCATTAACATTGTGCGGGAAGCTGAACGACCACATCCAATCGGGAGCCCAGCTAAACCAGTGTGGTTTTGGCATTAGATTGGGTTTACCCCAATCGCCATCACCGCTCATCTGGCAGCCTATACGGCCTAATCCGTATGATAACATCATGCCCGGCCCGCCGATATCAAGCATGGTTAATGGCTTTATGCCGTGTTTCCAGGCAATGTATAATACTGCAGCACCGCCGCAGATTAAGCCACCGTAAAAGGTAAGTCCACTAAAGCCAATAAGCATCCCTACCGGGTCTTTTAAAAACTCATCCCAGTTCTCAAGCGCGTTGAATACTTTAGCACCGGCAAAGCCACATATAGCGGCCCAAAGTAAAATACTGCCCATTAACTCATATGGGTGAACCTGTACTTTTACTTTTTTAGGTTGAGGAAGTACCTGCTTCTTATTTTCGGCATAAGCCCAGTAAGCAATCGCAACGGCAAATATGATCCCGCCTATCCAGCTGCCTTTCGCGGACAATATCATATCCTGCGGACTATCAACTAAATCGTGATAATTGAATACCGCATATATTAATTTATAACCCAATATAAAACCGAAGATGGCATTACCTGCCAGCTCAGTTGTACTGATAGGACTACCAACAGTAACCTCTTTCTCGAATGAGTGGATATATCCTAATTTTTCCTTGCGCTTAAACTCCTCAGTAAAAGCCCAGTAAGCCCCTACAAATGCAAGTGCCACAAAAAAACCAAAAGTTTGTACAGGTAAAGGAATATCTATTCCGAAAAGATAGTTTAATAGCGAACTAATGGTTGGGAACATAGGTTATATTTTGCTGCGAATATAGCGGTTAATGCACTAATATTTCTTCAGATTCTGTTATTTCAACATCACCATCGTGTGAAATAGCTGTTAAGCAAACCGTTTTTAATTCGTTGACAAGCACCGGATCGTATTTGGTTTTCACTTTCACATAATTACGGGTAAAGCCGTGCATAATACCATCTTTAAAATCGGTTTCAAACAATACTTCTTCCGTTTTATTAAGCTGGGTTTCATAAAAAGCCCGGCGTTTTTTATCTGAAAGTATATGCAACATTTTACTGCGTTCCGCACGTGTTGAACCTGGTACCACACCCTTCATTTCGCTTGCCAGCGTATTTTCCCTTTCAGAGTAAGTGAACACATGCAAGTATGAAACGTTAAGATCGTTCAAAAAATTATAAGTGTCAATAAAATCTTCGCGTGTTTCGCCGGGAAAGCCTACAATCACATCAACACCTATGCAGCAATCAGGCATCAACTCCTTTATTTTTACTACCCTGTTACTGTAAAGTTCTCTTTTATAACGACGGCGCATCAAGCCTAATATCTTATCAGAACCGGATTGTAACGGGATATGGAAATGCGGTACAAACCTTTTGGAAGTAGCCACAAACTCAATGATCTCGTCAGTCAACAAGTTTGGCTCTATTGATGATATACGGATCCTGTTGATCCCTTCTACCTCATCCAGCGCCTTAACCAGGTCAAAGAATTTGTCTTCGCGCTGACCATCTCTTACACCGAAATCGCCCAGGTTAACCCCGGTTAACACAATTTCCTTAACACCTGAGGCGGCCACTTCTTTTGCTTGTTTCACAGCATTTTCAATAGTATCGCTTCTGCTGGCTCCGCGGGCCAATGGGATGGTACAAAATGTGCATGAATAATCGCAACCATCCTGAACCTTTAAAAATGTACGTGTACGATCGCCACCAAAAGACCATGATGATACAAACTGATTAGCCTCAGAAATCGGTTGATTATAAATCACCGCTTTGGGCTTTTTTGTAAGATCGGTAATGTGATGGATGATCTGGAATTTTTCGGCAGCGCCTAAAACCATATCAACACCGGGTATTTCGGCAATTTCTTTTGGTTTTAGCTGCGCATAGCAACCAACAATGGTTACATAGGCATTAGGCGATATTTTAAGCGCTTCTTTTACTACCCTTTTGCACTTTTTATCGGCATTATCGGTAACAGAGCAAGTGTTAATCACATACACATCAGGAGTATCAGTAAAATCAACCGTACTGTAACCTGCCTGCGCAAACAGGCGGCCAATAGACGATGTTTCTGAATAATTCAGCTTACAACCCAGTGTATAAAAAGCAACTTTCTTGTTCATTTTCAGCGGGCAAAGATAGGCATTTTCAAAATTTATTGCACTGCCACCAAACTGTAAAAATATCGGAGCTATTTGATCGTATTATTCAACTCCCCAACGGTAGCTTTCATTATCCAAACCAACGAGATCAATAACCCGGTTTACTACGGTCATAGCTACATCTTCTATAGTTTTGGGTTTGTTATAGAATGATGGTACAGCAGGGCAAATGACCCCTCCCGCTTCGGTAACCGTTTGCATATTGCGGATATGGATGAGGTTTAAGGGGGTGTCACGGGCAACGAGAATTAGCTTACGCCGTTCTTTTAATATTACATCAGCAGCGCGGGTTACCAGGTCGTCAGATACGCCGCTGGCTATTCTGCCAAGTGTACCCATTGAGCATGGCACTATGATCATAGTATCAAATTTTGCTGATCCCGATGCAAAAGGTGCCATAAAATCATGTTTATCGTAAAACTTGAATGGCAAATTGGTGTAATCATCATCATCCAGCTCAAACTTCCAAACCTGTTTGGCATTATCAGACATTACAATAGCAACCTCAGTTAACTGATCGCTTAACCGCTGTAGTTTCTCCAGTAAAAGTTTAGCGTATATGGCACCACTGGCTCCTGTTATGGCAACAACAATCTTCTTCTTCATAGCAATTTCATTAACAAACCCGTGGCAAAAATCTATAGGCAAAAAAAAGGGTCGAATACAAGTACTCGACCCTACATCTACCTATGAAAAACATGCCCAAAAATGGGCATACAAATGTACTAACACTTTCTTAATATTTTAATAATTTTAACAAAAAATATTAATTGATCTTCGGAAAGTTCTTTTCTATAAGTGTTTGAATAATACCATCAACCATACCTACACTGGGCACATATATGTTTTTTATGCCTGCCCACTTCATTACGGTAATGTAAATTTCACATGCAGGTATAATTACATCCGCCCGGTCCTGGTTTAGTCCAAGTACGTTAATACGATCTTTTAACGAGAAAGAGTTAAGGTAATTGTAGAGTGTTTTTAACTTATTAAATGATAATGGCACATCATTTTTTTCTTCAGATAACTTATATAACTTGTTGATATTTCCACCAGTACCAATTCCTGATATACCTTTAAAAGTTTTGGTGTTTTCACGTATGAAATCATGCATTTCATTCCAGGTTTCTTCTTTATCCTGGTTATCAAGCATACGTATGGTGCCTATATTAAATGATCGTGAGGCATAAAGCTCGCCTTCTGAAAATAATGAAAGCTCGGTACTGCCACCACCCACATCAACATACAGGTAGTTTTTTGATTTATCTATAGTTTGCTCGGCGTGGCTGGCGTATATTATTTTTGCCTCCTTTTGCCCCTGGATGATTTCCAGATCAATTTGTGCTTCTTCTTTTACCCTGAAAACTACTTCTTGCCCGTTTTTAGCTTCGCGCATGGCAGAGGTAGCAAAGGCCATGTAATCCTGCACCTTGTATACATCCATCAGGTTGCGGAAAGCCTGCATCGATTTTATAAGATACACAGCCTTCTTATCAGAAATATGCTGGTTCAGAAAAGCATCATCACCTAACCTGAGCGGAACCCGTATCAGGGTGTTCTTTTTAAAGGAAATTGAACCGTTATTTTGAATAATATCAGCTATAAGGAGTCTTACAGCGTTTGACCCAATATCAATGGCAGCGTATCTCAAAGTATTTAGTTATTTTTTATTTTTAAGGTAATTGTATATATCTATTTGCGCGCGACACAAAACTTCCGAATTTGTTTTGTGGTATTTGTTAGTGTTGTGGCTGTTTATTTCGCGGGCCTTGGTGTTATCACTTAATTGTATATTGATGATATCTCTTATCTCCTTGCGTAGTTGCTCGTCATAAATAGGAAAACCCACCTCAACACGGTTATCGATGTTACGGGTCATAAAATCAGCCGAAGTAAGATAAATAAGCTCATTGCCGCCGTTGCAGTAAATATGCACGCGCGAATGTTCCAGGTATTTATCAACTATACTTATTGCATCAATATTTTCACTAAACCCTTTTATACCCGGTACAAGGCAGCACATTCCCCTGATTATTAACTGTACTTTAACCCCTGCATTATTAGCCTGATATAGCTTGCTTATTAATTGTTCATCCGCAAGGCTATTCATTTTCAATATCATATAAGCCTTTTTGCCAGCTTTGGCATTCTTTATCTCGTTATCTATCAGCTTATATATAGCGGGTCTTGAATCAATTGGTGAAACTATCAGATGTTCAATATCCTTAGCCAGTGTATTTTTCCCTAATGCCCTGAATACTTTTACCAGATCACCAGTAAGCCTTTTATCGGCAGTAAAAATGGTATGATCAGCATAAAGCTTAGCGGTTTTTTCATTAAAATTACCGGTAGATAAACAGGCATAATAAGCCGGTTTTTCTTTTTCAAGCCTTTTAACCAAACATATTTTTGAATGCACTTTATAGTTTTCAACACCATAAAGCACGTTTACTCCCTCTTCTTCGAGCCTGCGGCTCCAGGTAATATTATTCTGCTCATCAAACCTCGCTCTTAGTTCAACCAAACAATTTACTTTCTTGCCATTTTTAGCGGCGTTGATAAGGGCGTGAACTATCCGTGAGTTTTCTGCTAATCGGTATACTGCAATACTGATCTCCTGTACTTTTGGATCGATAGCTGCCTCACGTAAAAGGTGAATCACATAATCATACGATTGATATGGCGTGCTGATCAGATAATCCCTTTTGGCTATCATACCCATCAGGCTTTTTCCGAATGATAACCCATCAACCGGCAGAGGCTGGTATTTAACGTATTCCAATTCAGGCCTGCCCACATTAGGGAAGGCAATAAAGTCCTTAAATTTATGATAACGGTTGCCGGGGATAAGGCTTTCACCATGCAAGCCCATTTTGCTTACCAGGTATTTAAGCATATCCAAAGGCATTTCGGTATCATACAGCAAACGCATCGGTTTACCTTTGCGCCTTTTCTGCAAGCTTTTGGATAATGAATCAATAAATTTCTCGCTTACTTCCTTATCCAGATCAAGCTCTGCATCGCGGGTAAGCTGTATGGAGTACGCCTCAATACTATCGTGTTCAAAAATAAAGAAGATGTCTTCAAGGCTATACCTTACAATATCATCAAGTAAAATAATGAACTTAAGGTTGTTAGTTTCAGGTAGTACTACAAAACGTGGCAGGTTATCAGGCACCTCAATTAAAGCCAATCTTGTTTTTTTGTTACGGGTAAGCTTTACAAAAAAGTAGATAGCCCTGTCGCGCAGCTCTGGTAATTGTAAAGACTCATCAAGCATGATGGGCACCAGCATAGCCAGCAGCTTTTCCCTGAAATAACTTTTAACAAACTCGCCGCGGGTTACGTTAAGCTGTTTATCATTTAATATAAATATCTTTTCTTCGGCAAGTTGCTTAACAATTATGTTTTCATACAAATTATTGAACTTTTTTTCCTGCTTAACAACCAGCGTTTTTATTTGGTTTAAAACCTTTTTAGGGTTATAGCCTAAAATTTCCTTGGCCTTTTCATTCAGGTTAGCTAAACGGCTGAGCGTGGCTACCCTTACGCGGTAAAATTCATCAAGATTTGAGGAGAAAATAGCCAAAAATCTAACACGTTCAATCAAAGGGACCGTTGGATCCGCAGCTTCCTGTAAAACGCGCTCATTAAAGTATAACCAGCTTATTTCCCTATTAATTAGTGGTATGTGCTTAATATCCATATAAATGCCCCCTTTTCAGGCGGATTGTACAAATCTGCTTATTTATTTGTTAACTTAATATTAACTCCTTGCTATGTTAACTGTTTTATTACAATCAAATAATAACATTCGACATCTTTATTAAGATTATATTTATAAACAATTAGCTTTGTACCAAATTAAACCTCCATTATGCCAACATTTGATATAGTAAGCAAGATAGACGGTCAAACGCTTGATAACGCTATAAACACTGCTAAAAAAGAGATATTGAACCGTTATGATTTTAACGACTCAAAAAGCACAATAGACCTGGATAAAAAGACCAACGAGATAACCATAGTTACCGAAAATGATATGCGCCTGAAAGCTATTCAGGATTCCATCATTAGTCGCATGGTAAAGCAACAGCTTGATCCTAACGCGCTTGACTTTGGCAAAGAGCAATATGCATCGGGCAATATGATCCGCAAGGAAATAAAGGTAAAAGAAGGCATTGACAAGGAAGTTGCCAAAAAGATAGTAAAGAAAATAAAGGACAGCGGCTTAAAAGTACAGGCCTCAATAATGGATGACCAGGTACGTGTACAGGCCAAAAAGATCGATGATCTGCAAGCGGTGATCAGTCTTTGCAGATCTGAAACTTTTGAGCAGCCGCTACAGTATATTAATATGAGGAATTAGGTCCATGTCGGATTTCGGATGTTCGATTTCGGATTGACTTGAGAATTTAAATCCGAAATCCGACATAAAAAAGACCGCCCCTCACGGAACGGCCTTTCTATCAAACTAAACCACTTATTATGAAAACAATCTTTATTATTTAACAGCTATTTCTCTTGTTTGAAATTTAGCTTCTTCTCTTTTTGCCACTATTAATTTCAATATACCATCGGCATATTCAGCATCAATTTTTGAATGGTCTACAGTTTCAGGTAAAGTAAATGACCTTGCAAATGAAGTGTAATTGTATTCGCGTTTGCTGAATTTTTTACCTTCTTCAACATTCTCAGCTTTCTTTTCAGCTGATACGCTTAATACGTTTTTATCTAAATTGATCTTAAAATCTTCTTTCTTTAAGCCGGGTACGGCTAATTCTATATGAAACTCGTTTTCAGTTTCTGCAATGTTTACTGCAGGCACGCGTGATACTAATTTATCGCCTAAAAACTTGTCGTTTAAAAGGCTATCAAATACATCATTAAAAAATGGATTGATACCGTGAGTTTTTTGTCCGTTGTTAAATTTTACTAAAGTCATCTTTATAATATATTAAGTTTTATTCTTTTATTAACTTCGTGAGTGTCTATTCAACTGTTGTACCAATGCCCAAAAAACGCCCTTCGTGCGACATTATGACCGAACAAGTTAAAACAAACAGACATTTTGACATTACATGGCTGAAAATATCAAAAATTATAAATACAGAACTCTGATCCCGATCCGTTTTTCGGACATGGACGCCTACGGGCACGTGAACAACGCGGTATATTTAACCTATTTTGAAATTGCCCGCTCAAACTATTGGAAAGAAGTTGTGCAGTGGAACTGGGGCGAAAACGGAATTATTTTAGGCCGATCTGAGATCAATTATCTAAAACCTATAACCTTAAATGACGAGATAGCTTGCTACGTGCGTACCACGCGGATCGGCAACAGCAGTTTTGATGTAATGCATGTTTTGGTAAAAATAACACCAAATGGTGAGGAAATTTGCACAACCGGCAAAACGGTATGTATCTGCTATGATTATAATGCTAACAAATCGGTATCTATCCCCTATCATGAAAGGCACCGCATGATTGATTATGACGAGCCGGGATTGATTTTGAATACTAATTAAAACCTTCATGTCATTGCGAGCGATAGCGTGGCAACCTCGTCGTATGCACACGAACGCGACGAGGTTGCTTCGTCGTTCCTCCTCGCAATGACATTTAAGAGATAGAAATTTAAAACGATTTTATATTCGGCTGCAATAGTAGTTCCTTATCCAGCTTACCTATATTTTTTTTATGGCCGGTAACCATAATAGCGGCTTCGAGGCAATTGCCGTCCTTACTTATTTTTTTGCGGTATGATGTAAGGTGATGTTCCTTGATGGTTTCTTCCAGCACAAGCAAACTATCATAATCTGTATTGGTAAAAACGATGGAATAAAGCTTATCGTGATGCAATTTATCCAGGTAATTCTCAAGCACATGGAATATGGTTAATACCAGTATCGTAATTACCGAAGTCATAATACTCAATGTATAATCCCCTGCACCCACTGCCATACCAATAGCCGCCGAGATCCATATTACCGCGGCAGTTGTAAGGCCACTAACTGCTATATTATCCTTAAAAATTACACCCGCGCCAATAAAGCCTACACCTGTAATAACATTGATATTTACACCCAAACCGGCGCGCTGTGCTATCATGGTAAATATTGCAGAGCCCAGGCAGATGAGTATAATGGTGCGAAAGCCCGCTGTTTTATTTTTGTACTGACGTTCAATACCTAAAATACCACCGCATAAAATTGCAATAGCTATTCTTAACAGATCGTCAGGAACTAAGTGAAAGTGCTGGGGCATAATTAAAAGATCTTACCGGGGTTTAATATATTATTTTTATCGAACACTTTTTTAATACCGCGCCATAATTCAAAATGCACATCGGTGTACTTTATTGGCATAAATTCCTTTTGCACCAGCCCAATACCATGCTCACCGGATATGGTGCCGCCTAAAGATACGGTTAGTTCAAAAATTTCGGTTATGCCCGTATTTAATTTATCGTTCCAGTCGGCATTCCTCATGCTGCCTTGTATAATATTTAAATGCAGGTTACCATCACCGGCATGACCAAAACAAACGGAATCGAAGCCGTACTTATTGCCAATTTCCTTTATGCCTTTCACCAATTGAGGCAATGTAGCCCTCGGCACAACCATATCTTCCTTTTTATAAACGGAATTTATTTTTACTGATTCCCCTATAGTTCGTCTTATGCGCCATAGTTCCGCTTTTTTAGCATCGCTATCAGCAAATAGCACATCCTTACAGCCAAAGCCTTCTAAAACCTGGTTTATTTTTTCGCAGTCCGTAAATATCACTTCATTATCACTCCCATCAACTTCTATTAATAAGAACGCGACATCTTCATCTTTCAAATCAAACTGAACACCGTTATAAGCTTTAACCCACTCAAAGCACTTACGCTCCATGTATTCAACAGCAGATGGCACAATACCGGCCCTGAATATGGCAGACACCGCCTCGCAAGCACTTTCATTTGATGGAAACGAAGCCAGCATCAGCGCGTCATTTGTTGGGTGAGGGATGAGTTTGGTTACAATTTTGGTGATGATGCCTAATGTGCCCTCCGCCCCTATCATCAATTGCGTTAAATTATAACCCGACGCATATTTTAAAGTATTAGCACCTGTCCAAATGATCTCGCCGGATGGCAATACTACTTCAAGATTTAAAATATATTCCCTGATAGTTCCGTACTTCACCACCCTCGGCCCACCCGAACCATGCGATACATTGCCCCCGATAAAGCAACTGCCTTTACTGGCCGGATCAACCGGGTATAACAGGCCTTTTTCTGCAACCGCATTCATAAATACTTCGGTAATTACACCCGGCTCAACTGTAGCCTGCAGATTTTGCTCATCTATATTTAAGATCCGATCAAAGCGCTCCATTGATATTAATAAGCCACCCATCACAGATAAGGCACCACCGCTTAAACCCGTTCCTGCTCCACGTGGTGTAACGGGGATGATGTATTCATTACAGAGTTTCAGCAAGGCTGAGATCTCAGCTGCTGATCGTGGTTTTACAACAACCTCCGGGTAATAACTCAGATCCTCCGTTTCATCATGGCTGTACTTTTCCAGGTCGGCATGGCTGGTGATAACCGCGTCTTTACCCACAATAGCAATGATTGCGTTGAGGATATGATCGTCTATTTTATTATAAGCCATGAATAGGATTCACTAATCAATAAAATTGGTAATGATCACGCTTGAATGCCCAACCTTTCCTTTTAACGGCGGACTCATCTTTTTTATACAAACCCGCACATGATCTATAAAAGGAAATTTATTTTTTATAGCATCAACAATGGATTGTCCCACCGTTTCAATCAGCTTGCGCGTATGTTTCATTTCTTCGCAGGCTATATCATATAGTTGTTCGTAGTTTACGGTATTGTCGATCTCATCGGCCAATAGACTGCCTGTAGGCCTGAAACTGACTGACATATCAACTAAAAACCGGCTACCTAATAGCTGTTCTTCCGGGTAAAACCCGTGATGAGCGAAAAACTCCGCGTCGTTTAAATTTATCTCAACCATAAATCAAATGTAATTAAGAATAACAAATTGCCCAATCTAAATAGCTTTCATTAGATTTGGGGGTACCAAAATATAAACGCCATGCCAAAAACTGACCTTTTTGAATCGCCTGATTACTATCAATTAGATGAATTACTGACTGATGAACACAAACTTATACGTTCTTCGGTAAGAGATTGGGTAAAAAAAGAACTGACTCCAATAATAGAGGACTATGCACAAAAAGCAGAGTTCCCTAAACAGTTAATAAAAGGTTTGGCAGAAATAGGCGCTTTTGGCCCAACCATCCCGGTTGAATATGGCGGCGCTGGCCTTGATTATATGTCGTACGGCATTATTATGCAGGAGATTGAACGTGGGGATTCAGGTATAAGATCAACCTCGTCTGTACAGGGCTCGTTAGTCATGTACCCGATATATACCTATGGCTCGGAAGAACAACGTATGAAATACCTGCCCAAATTGGCTTCGGGTGAAATGATCGGTTGTTTTGGGTTGACTGAACCCGACCATGGATCGAATCCGGGCGGCATGACCACTAATTTTAAGGATGCCGGCGACCATTACGTTTTGAACGGCGCCAAAATGTGGATCTCCAATGCACCGTTTGCAGATATTGCCGTAGTTTGGGCAAAGGACGAAACCGGAAAAATAAAAGGACTGATAGTTGAGCGTGGCATGGAAGGTTTTACCACGCCCGAAACGCATGGCAAATGGTCGTTAAGGGCATCGGCCACCGGCGAACTGGTATTTGATAACGTTAAAGTACCGAAAGAAAATCTGTTACCTAACGCATCGGGCTTAAAAGGTCCCCTTGGATGCCTTAACCAGGCCCGCTACGGTATTGCATGGGGAGCGCTGGGCGCAGCTATGGATTGTTATGACACCGCCCTTAGATACGCCAAACAGCGTAATCAATTTGGCAAGCCGATAGCGGCATTTCAGCTACAGCAAAAAAAACTGGCCGAAATGATAACCGAAATAACCAAAGGACAACTATTGGTTTGGCGATTGGCTACTTTAAAAAATGAGAATCGCGCTACCGCGGCTCAAATCTCCATGGCTAAACGTAACAGTGTTGAAGTGGCCATAAACATTGCACGCGAAGCAAGGCAAATACTTGGCGGCATGGGTATTACAGGCGAATATTCTATTATGCGTCACATGATGAATCTGGAATCAGTAATAACCTATGAGGGCACACATGATATACATTTGTTAATCACTGGAATGGACATAACTGGCGAAGAAGCTTTTAAATAAAAAAACTTTTTTTCTTATTAGTTACATAACAATTGTTTTGTATTATATACTTTACAAAGAAAAGTTATATTTGTTAATCACTCTTTAATTAATGCCCCTTATTAATTATTCGCGCAAGAAAACTCTCTTGTTTGCAAGAAACCTTTTTATATGGTTCTCTTTCATTCTTACTGTTTTGTTGGCTACCTTCTCGTGTAACCAAAATAAGCCTGCTAAAACTGAGGATCTTTCCGATGGCTTTAAAGTTATTTTCAATAATGTAAATAGGTTGGATGACCACAAAAGGGCTGATGAAGCTATACATTATCTCGATTCCTCATTCAAACTACTGGATAAGCCAACTGTAAACGATACCTTCAGGTTTTACGCCGTGCATTTTTCGTACTATAAAATTGCTAAGCTCAATCGGCATAAAGAAATGTTATATGCCGACAGTCTCGTAAATATGGCTCAAAAAATTAAAGGAAAATCATATGTTTCCAGTTTTGCTGAAGCCAGTTTTGCTAAAGGTGATGCCTATTTAGACCTGAAACAATATAACAATGCCTACCAATACTTTTACCGTGGCTATTTCATAGGTAAAAACCATCTTGATAATTCAGTACTTGCTGAATACACTTATCGCATGGGCATGATCATGTTCAGGCAATCACACTTTGAGTTGGCTGCAAAATATTTTAAGGAGAGTTACCGGCAGAGCTTTGCTCACAACGATGACTTTAAGGCATTTTTCCTGCGCCAGGAATTATTGAATAATATTGGCGAAAGCTATCAGCACAATGGTAATATTGACAGCGCCGCGTTATATTTCAATAAGACACTGGCATACATCAACCAAAATAATAACAGGTTTAAAAAACAGGCAAACCTGCTTGAAGTGGCACGCGCGGTTACTTACGGAGACCTGGGAATAATAGCCTACAATCAAAAACAATTTACCAGAGCAACCAACCTGTTAAATAAAAGTATCGAAATCAACTTAAAAAAGTATAATGATAATTCCAACGCCGAACTGTTTGAAATAAGTCTTGGCCGTGTTTACCTCGATCAGCACAAAGATGCCCTATTCACTAAACTGATGCAGGATATGAGCCGGCAATTTGACAGTGTAAAGAATATGGAAGCTGAAACCGGTTGGAGCAAGTTAATGAGCGACTATTATACTTATAAAAAAGATTACGCAAATGCTCTTCAATATTTTAGAAAATACACCGTACAAAATGATTCCCTCGTTCAGCAATTCATCTCCTTAAAAGAGGTAGATGTAAACCAGCAATTGGCTAATTATGATAAGCAGTACCAGATTCAAAACCTGCGGGATGATAATAAAGCACAGCTGATATACCTTTATTTAGCTATATTATGTGTTATTATGGCCATTGTGATCCTGGTATTGATGTACCGAAACTGGAAAAGATCAAAACAGGATGTGGCTGTTGTAAGCGAGCTGAATAAACAGATCGGTTCGCAAAAAACAGACCTTGAAAATACTTTAAATGACCTTAAAGTTAGCAGCGAGGAAAAAGACAGGATATTGCGTACCGTAGCGCACGACCTGCGTAACCCTATAGGCGGTATTGCGGCCTTAACCAATGCTATGCTTGAAGATGATTTTACCGAAGAGCAAAAGATGCTGATAGAGTTAGTGAACAGCACATCCTACAACTCACTCGAATTGATAAACGAAATATTGGAAGCCACCAATGCCGCAAATACCAATTTAAACAAGGAACCCGTTGAAATTAACTCGCTGGTAAGTAATAGTGTTGAGATACTGAGCTTTAAGGCTGCGGAAAAAGATCAGCATATTGTAACTGAGCTTTTGACAAAGCCTAAAGAGATATTAATAAGTCAGGAGAAAATATGGCGGGTAATAAGCAATCTTATCAGCAATGCCATTAAATTCAGCCCAAGTAACACCAGCATTAAGGTAAAGATAACCAATGAAGATAACGAGATAAAAATATCGGTTAGCGACAGCGGCATAGGTATACCTGATGATATAAAAGACCAGGTATTCAATATCTTCACCAATGCAAAAAGGCCAGGCACGGCAGGCGAAAAATCATTCGGCTTAGGGCTTTCTATTTGCCAGCAAATAGTTGCCGATCACAACGGTAAAATATGGTTTGAGAGCAATAACGATATCGGCACTACCTTTTATGTAAGTTTGCCAGCAGCCTGATCAGGGCTTAATAAAGTCAGCATACCATTGGCCAGACGATTTAATGATGCGCTGCTGTGTATCAAAGTCAACATGTATCAGCCCAAAACGGGGATGAAAGCCTTCGGCCCACTCAAAGTTATCGGTAAGGGTCCAAACAAAATAGCCGCTTACTTTATTGCCTTCGTTTTTAGCTTTTAAAACCTGTTCCAAATAGTTCTGCAGGTACTCCACACGCCTGGGGTCATAAACTTTGCCATCCTTTACTTCATCAGGAAATGCGGCACCATTTTCGGTAACATATATTTTCTTAATACCCGTGTAAGCATTAAACTTTTTCAGCATCTCATAAATAGCGGGCGGATAAACTTCCCAACCCATATCAGTTAAAGGCACATTTCTCTTTTTGGCACCTATTAAACTTGCATGCACGTATGGTGTAAGTAATGAATACTTCACAATTTCGCGCGTGTAAAGTTGTATACCGATGAAATCGAAATCAAACTTCGCGCTCTCCATATCTCCCGGCTGAATGTATTTGTCCATCTTTTTTAAAATAGACAGATCAGCAACAGGGTAACCCAGGCCCAGGGTTGGTTCAATATAAACACGATTTAAAAGGGTATCAACCCGTTTTGCGGCCATTACATCACGCGGTTTATCACTTGCAGGTTCAATATACGTACAGGAAAATGTAGTACCGATTTGCACATCGGGCAAAATGCTTCTTAATGTACGCCCGCCCGCTGCCATACATAAAATAGCGTGATGTACAGCAGGCATAAAGTTGCCAAGTCCTTTTCGCCCCGGCGCATGGATGCCTAAAAAATAACCCGCCCCTGTGAATACGGAGGGCTCATTCATTATCATCCAATTTTTTACCCTGTCACCAAAATTTTGGGCGCAAACGGTAACAAATTCAGTAAACCAGGTTACAATCTCGCGGTTTGTCCAGCCACCTTTAAGTTCAAGCGTATGCGGCAGGTCCCAATGGTATAGTGTTACCCACGGTTCGATACCTTGTTTAATGCAGTAGTCAATAACACGGTTGTAATAATCAATACCCGCCTGGTTTATGCTGCCTATCCCTTCGGGGAAAACGCGCGACCACGATATAGAAAACCTGAAATTCGGGATATTTAGTTGTTTAACGAGATCTATATCAGATTCGTACCTGTTGTAAAAGTCGCAGGCGTCGCCGGGTTTATGACCATATTGAATGTTGCCCTTTTTAGCCGAGAATACATCCCAAATGGATTGCCCTTTACCTTCATGATCATAAGCACCTTCAATCTGGAAAGCGGCTGTCGCTACTCCCCAGGTAAAATCGTCGCCAAAAAGTTCCTTGTTAAAATCTGAAGTTTGCGTAGTAAGTTCCATTAAATTGAGCCAAAACCAAGCCCAAATTGTGCATTATAATTTTATAAAAAGAAATTTTGTGAATATACTGTTAGTGCATGAACGTTGATTTCATACTTTTTAACATGATCCACTCAGGTAAACTACTGATAAACTTCAAAAAATTTGATATAATTTTCATAACCTGCTTAATTTATAATTAAAGATACACGGCCAGTATAACCCTATGATATTTATAGTATTATGTTATTGTTAACAACATTTGTTGAAAAAGGTGATATTTTTGTTTGATAACATCCTAACCCACCAATGAAAGACCACTTTTTAAAACTTATTGATTACGACCGATTTGCCAACCTTGAAATTCTAAAACTCATTATTGAGGCTAATGAACCTGAATTACCGGTAAAGTTAATGGCGCATTTACTGTCGGCACAACAGGTTTGGTTTAAGCGGTGCGCGGGCTTGCCAGATGTCGGTCGTGTTTTATGGCCCGATTGGAAAGCAGATACTTTTGAAAAGACAATAAATGAAAACCATGATGCTTGGATAGCCTATATCAGTGAATTAAATCCTGAAGATTTCAATAAATTGATTGCTTATAAAACATCAAGAGGTGAAAGCTATGAAAACCTATTGAGCGATATATTAGCACATTTAATTAACCACGGTACGCATCACCGCGCACAGGCAGGCCAGCATTTAAAGTTAGCCGGAATAGAAAATTTACCTTTAACTGACTACATTTTTTATTTAAGAAAGTAATTAATGCCGTTTACAAGCCGTTTATTTTGATATTTGCCAATCTTACAATACCGATCTATGATTAAGAAAACTCTCCTTATAGCAGCAGCTACCAGCTTAATGTTAGCCGGATGCGCCGATAACAAAGCCCAGGAAAAAGCGCTTTTAGATTCAGTAATAAAAGTGCATGATAAAGTGATGATGGATGACGGCGTGGTGATGAAAAACAAAATGCTGCTAAAGGGTATCGCATCAAAGGATTCCGCAGCGGCTGTAAAAGATTCTGCCGATTTCTATACAAAAATTTTGGGCGATGCGGACGATAGCATGATGACCTGGATGAATAAGTTCAATCCTGATTTTACCGGCAAATCGCACAGCGAAGCAATGAGTTACCTGCATACACAAAAAGAACTGATAACAAAGATCAGCCTGAAACTTGATTCAGCTATTTCAGCATCAAACAATTACATTAAAAAAGCTAAATGAAAAAGCTAACAGGACTCGTTTTATTGGTTCTATTATTTGGTGCCTGTAAAACCAATTCAAAAAAAACATTGCCTATATATGGCGAACGCACGGCGGTTACTAAAACAGTAAATGGCCAGCAGGTAACTGATACGGATTACCAAACCATACCTGCGTTTAAGTTTTTAAACCAATACGGCAATAGCGCAGGCAGCAAGGATTTGGAAGGTAAGATATATGTGGCCGATTTCTTTTTCACCTCCTGCCCTTCCATTTGCCCTATCATGCAGCGCAATATGCTAAATGTGTATAACGAATTTAAGAACACACCCGATTTTAAGATCATCTCTTTCACCATCGACCCAAAACATGATACCGTACCTGTATTAAAAAACTATGCCGATAAATTAGGCATAAGCGGCAATAGCTGGTGGCTGTTACTTGGCGACAGGGACAGTGTTTACAATCTTGCTGCGAAAAGCTATCTGGTTGCCGTTAGTGAAGACAGTACTGTAGCAGGTGGTTATATGCACCAGGGATATTTTGTTTTAATCGATAAACAAAAACGTGTTCGCGGATCATATGACGGCACCGATATGAAACAGGTGAACCAATTGATAGACGATATAAAAACTCTACAAGCCGAACCGGCCCCTGCAGCACAATAACTATGAAACTTAAAGTAATAGGTAGTATTTGTTTCTTGTTACTTGTATTGATCGTTTCATGCCAAAGCGATGAATCAATTGAGTTTAAGCGTTATTATTCAGCAGGTTCTTTAGTATACCAAAACCATTGCCAAAATTGCCATGGCGCTAAAGGCGAGGGTTTATCAGCATTGATACCACCGCTTACTGATACGATCTATATTAAAGATAATTTAAAGTCTTTAGCCTGCAACATCAAATACGGTTTAAAAGGAAAGATTGTTGTTGCTGGCAGATCATTTGAGGGTACGATGCCTGCTGCGAATGACCTTACACCAATTGAAATAGCCCAGGCCATAACTTATATCAGCAACTCATTTGGCAACAAGCAGGGAACTATAACGGCAGATCAGGTTAATGATGATTTGAGTAAATGCAGCAATTAACACTAACTATTCCCTGATCATTTTATAGTGCCGGATGCCGGCTTCTTCAAATTCAGGGCCTGATTTTATAAAACCTAATCTTTCATAAAATGGCACGGCCTGAGTTTGGGAGTGCAAATAGACATAATCAGCATCAGCAGGCAGACTGGCCAAAACAGCTTTCACCAGTTCCTGCCCTACGCCTGTGCCCCTGAATTGTTTCAATACCGCAAAACGTTCCAGTTTATACCCTTTATCAGTTTTGCGCCAGCGTGCTGCACCTGCGGGCACACCATCAGCCGTTGCCAAAAAATGGGTGGCTTCATCATCAAACTCATATTCCAATTCGGGCGGGCAATTTTGTTCGTCAACAAAAACTTCGCGCCTTATGGCAAATACTTTTTCAAGGTCGGCGGGGTCACTTACTTTGTTTGCTTGTATCTTTTTTAGTTCTGGCATTTGCGTAATGTGGTTTTCCCTTGTACGAGGTTAGTTTTTGCCTGTGATTTTCCCCTGCTGCATCAATTGAATGTGTACAGGTCAAATCATCTTCCTCCTCGGCCAGGTCAGACAATTGTACATAAAATTTATGTAATTGGTCAAGTTCATGCTCACTCAGATCTTCTAAATTTACCATACGATTACTTGCACCCTGGTGCGATGCCAGTATTTCGTTCAGTTTTAAATGAATAGCCTTTGAATCTTTATTTTGTGATTTCTGGATCAGGAACACCATCAGAAAGGTAACTATTGTTGTACCTGTATTTATAACCAGCTGCCAGGTATCAGAGTATTTAAATACAGGGCCGGTTACAGCCCATACGATAATAACAACCATAGCACCAATAAAAGCTGCCGAACTACCGGTTGCAACGGTTGCCCAGTTGGCAAAACGCTCAAATAAGTTTTTTCTTTTTTTCTTGACCATGACAATTTGGAGTATTAAAATATTAATGTCATAACCAAAAAAAAGCGCCAATGTTCTCACATCGGCGCTTTTCTAATTATTAGGATAATTTTTTATTATAATTTACTGGTTGCATCAAGGCAATTCAAATCAGCAAATGCCTGGGTTAAGCGTTTAACGAAACTCTCTTCACCTTTGCGTAACCATACGCGCGGATCGTAGTATTTTTTGTTTGGAGAATCTTCACCTTCAGGGCTACCAATCTGGCTCTGTAAGTAACCTTCTTTTGATTGGTAGTAGTCTTTTATACCTTCCCAATATGCCCATTGCATGTCAGTATCGATATTCATTTTGATAGCACCATATGATATTGCCTCAGCAATTTCTTCAGGAGTTGAGCCTGAACCACCGTGAAATACAAAGTTGATCGGTTTTTCAACATCTAAATTGTATTTCGTTTTCACATACTCTTGTGAATTATGTAAAATAACCGGTTGTAATTTAACATTACCTGGTTTGTAAACACCGTGCACGTTACCAAAAGCAGCAGCAACGGTAAAGCGCGGGCTAACTTTTAATAAATTCTCGTAAGAGTAAGCAACATCTTCAGGCTGCGTATATAAACGTGAGCTGTCAACATCAGAGTTGTCAACGCCGTCTTCTTCGCCACCTGTTACACCTAATTCAATTTCAAGTGTCATACCTAATTTAGCCATGCGGGCTAAGTATTTAGCAGAGATCTCGATATTTTCTTCCAAAGATTCTTCAGAAAGATCAAGCATGTGTGATGAAAATAAAGGTTTGCCGGTTTCAGCAAAGAATTTCTCACCATGATCTAACAATCCGTCTATCCAAGGCAATAATTTCTTAGCACAGTGGTCGGTATGCATAATTACTGCAACACCATAATGCTCAGCTAATAAGTGAACATGTTTAGCTGCAGATACAGCACCTAAAATACAGGCTTGCAGTTTAGAGTTATCTAATGATTTACCTGCGTAAAACTGCGCGCCACCATGTGATAACTGTATAATTACCGGTGAATTAACTGCCTTTGCAGTTTCCAGAACAGCGTTTACCGTGTTAGTGCCGATAACGTTTACTGCTGGTAAAGCAAACTTGTGCTTTTTAGCTGCTTCAAATAGTTCCTGCACCTGATCTCCGTGCAAAACTCCTTTATAATTTTTCAAATCCATTTAGCTTCTTTTTGGGCCTCGAAGTTATAAATTTTCCGGATTTATACTACATTTTTGATAGAGTTTTGCATTTATAGCAATATTTTAACTACAAAGTTCGCAATTGAGGTATATTTTAGATAGTTTTTATTGTGATTTTCCGAAAATGATATCTCACATCTAAAAATCTTTCATCTGAATAAAAATTCGTTTCTTTGCATCATATTGAAAGAGCTAGATATAGATATGGCCTGGTTTAAGCGCGAGATAAAAGGAATAATTACGACCACTGAGGAAAAGAAAGAAGCACCTGACGGCATCTGGAACAAATGCCCGGAATGTAAAAAGCCCCTCCACTACTCAGAGCAGGTTGAAAACCAATATGTTTGTCATTACTGCGGTTACCATTTACGCATAGGATCAAAAGAATATTTCTCCATACTGTTTGATAATAACGAGTTTACTGAGCTATCCCCTAACCTGCATTCGGGCGATCCGTTGCATTTTGAGGATACCAAAAAATATGAGGACCGTTTAAAGGAATCCATGAAAAAGACCGGTTTAAAGGATGCTATCCGTGCCGGGGTTGGTAAAATCAACGGACAGGATCTTGTGATCGCCTGTATGGATTTTAACTTCATAGGTGGTTCAATGGGTTCTGTTGTGGGTGAAAAGATAGCACGTTCTATCGATTACAGTATAGCAAACAAAGTTCCATTCCTGATGATCTCAAAATCAGGCGGTGCACGTATGATGGAGGCTGCATTTTCACTAATGCAAATGGCTAAAACATCGGCTAAGCTGGCTTTATTGTCACAAGCTAAAGTACCTTATATATCATTACTAACCGACCCTACTACAGGTGGTGTTACTGCGTCATATGCTATGTTGGGCGATATTAACATTGCTGAGCCTGGTTCACTAATAGGTTTTGCAGGCCCGCGTGTTATTAAGGAAACAATAAAGAAAGACCTTCCAAAGGGTTTCCAAACTGCCGAATTTGTTCAGGAACATGGCTTTCTTGACTTTATAGTTGACCGCAGGGAAATGAAAGAAAAGCTATCATCATTCTTAAAAATGATGGGTAATTAATAAGAATTAACATATTATCGATATAAAAGAAGCTGCCTCAAAAGGGTGGCTTTTTTATTTTTGAGAAAATAATTAATAAAGATTCTTCCGCATTATATAAATACTACAGGATGGTTATTAACTTTAAGACCGATTATCATCAAACCAATTCAACCTGTAATGAAATCCTTTTTTGCATCAACCTTATTGATCTTTAGTTTTTTATTAACACACCCAGCGCATGCGCAATCGGCGGGTAACAATGCCGTTTACCAAGAATGGCCCGCCTACTGGATAGCAGCGCCAAATGATGCTGGCACCGAATATGGTATTTATCATTTCCGCAAAAGCGTTACTTTAACAGCAAGACCGGCATCATACATTGTCTGGGTATCAGCCGATAACCGTTATAAATTGTATGTTAATGGCACATTGGTATCCGTAGGACCTGCCCGCAGTGATACCTATTACTGGAACTACGAAAAGATTGATCTAACACCATATCTCACAACAGGCAAAAATACCATAAGCGCGACCGTTTGGAATGACGCGCAATACCGCCCCGAAGCGCAGATTACCTTACGAACAGCTTTTATTCTGCAGGGCGATTCAACAAACGAGGAGATCAACACCAATAAAACCTGGAAATGCATCCGTGATACCGCTTATAAACCTAATAGCTGGATAGGTTATTATACCTATTACGTTGCAGGCCCGGGTGAAATTGTGAATATGAACAATACGGTTAAGGGCTTTACTGCTACAGATTATAATGATACCACCTGGGTTGCTGCCAATGAGCTGGGGCACGGCAAGCCAAAAGGGATGGCCGATGCTTTTGGCTGGATGCTGGTACCATCATCGCTACCGCAAATGGAGCGTACTTACCAGCGCATCCCTCTTTTACGCAAGGCTGATGGCATGGCTGTACCGCCCTCGTTCCCCGGCATAAAAACCGCGCTTACTATCCCGGCTAATACAACTGTAACATTATTGCTCGATCAAACCTATTTAACCAACGCTTATTTAACCTTCAACTTCAGCAAGGGTAAGGATGCGGGATTATCCATCAGTTACGCCGAATCTCTTTTTGATAACCTGAGCAAATACGGCCCAAGAAAAAGTAACCGTAATGAAATAGAAGGTAAAGATTTTGCAGGCAGAAAGGATAGCCTATTATCAGATGGCAGCGAAAATCAAACATTTACAACGCTTTATTGGCGCACTTATCGCTACATACAAGTAAGGATACAAACCAAAAATGAACCGCTTACTGTTGATGACATATATGGCACTTTCACCGGCTTTCCGTTTAAAAACAATACCGTTTTTAATACTGATAACCCCGAAATAACAAAAATACTGGAAACCGGCTGGCGCACCGCCCGGCTCGACGCTATTGAAACTTACATGGATTGCCCCTACTACGAGCAATTACAATACATAGGCGATACACGCATACAGGCGATGATATCCTACTACAACAGCGGCGATGACCGGTTAGCCCGCAATGCTATTAATCTGATGGATCATTCGCGCATTGCTGAAGGATTAACGTTGAGCAGGCACCCATCGTTTAGTCCGCAGATTATATCTACTTTTTCGTTGTGGTACGTTAGCGTATTATATGATTATTGGATGTATCGCCCGGATTCAAATTTTGTTAAAGGCAAGCTTGCAGGTGAGCGGGCGGTATTAGAGTTCTTTGCTAAATATCAGCAGGCAGATGGTTCTTTAAAAGATACACCATACTGGACTTTCGTCGACTGGGCTAATGCAAAAGGCTGGCGCAGCGGTATGCCACCAATTGGCAGTAAAGGCAACTCATCCATATTGGATCTTCAACTACTCATGGCTTACCAGCAAGCTGCAAAAATGGAATCCAAAATTGGCCTGCCGTACCTTGCTGATCTCTACACTAAAAAAGCGGCACAACTAAAACAAACTATCCAAACTAAATATTGGAACGCAGCTAAAAAACTGTATGCTGACACTGAGGATAAAGACTTATACTCGCAGCATGCAAACTCATTGGCTATACTTACTGATGTGGCAAAGGCTGAAGATATAAACATCATCAGCAAGAATATTTTAACTGATACCACCTTAACCCAATGTACTGTATACTTTAAATACTACATGCACCTGGCGTTAATTAAAGGCGGCTTGGGCAATGATTATCTGAGTTGGCTTGATGTATGGCGCAATAATTTAAAAATGGGACTTACCACCTGGGCCGAGATATCTGATCTGCAAAATGTCCGCTCTGATTGCCATGCCTGGGGAGCCAGCCCAAATATTGAGTTTTTCAGAACCGTGTTGGGCATCGACAGCTATGCACCCGGATTTAGCAAGATAAAGATAGAGCCTCATTTAGGGGCGATAAAAAAAGTAAGCGGAGAGATCCCTCACCCAAATGGAAAAGTAGGGGTTTCATATACTTTTGATAAAGACAAGTGGAAGATAAAGATCAACCTACCAGAAAAAACTACAGGCATATTGATCTGGAAAGACAAAAAATTGGTGCTTAAAGCAGGTGAAAATTCATTTGTGATATAAAAATAAGAAGCCGTTTCATGTTGGTGAAACGGCTTCTCTTTTGAACAATATTACGGTATTTTGCCGCTGTATGTACTTATTAAAGTAATGGTCTTCTAATCCTATTGATAGTAGTACCACTATGTTTTTTACGGAGATCCCTGAGTGCGCTTGCGCCGTTATCACCGCCTCCTTCAATCCCTACGGAGCCAACGCTTATATTGTTAGTATAATCATTAGTTCCGTTTACACCCTCAGTTTGGTTAATGCCTTCAACTGGCTTTTGATTTTCAGTTTTCATAAAATAGATATTGTATAATTATTGGCTTTACAGGTTATTTTCTGTACCGGGTTCGTGACCAACCATACGGCCTGTTGTACGGCCATGGGGGCGGCTTACAAAATCAGTTTCAGCAGGGCCAACCGATGGAAACTCTCTTTTTGTTGGAGGAGTTACATCTGTTTGCTCGCTAAATGAAGTGTCATTACCTTCTTGCGGGTGTGAAAATTCTGTTTCGTGCGGATAACCCGTTTTTTCTTTTTGGGGTTGATTTCTTTCAGGAACCTGTCCTGGTGTTTTATCTTTTTCGTTTTTCATGGCAGATATTTTTTAGGTTAATAATGATACGAGAAGCATACATTATTAATTGTTATTTAAATAAAGCCATAATCATGCCAGTTAAACACAGGCATGATTAAAAATATTTATTACTAAGATAAAAGGGGAGTTTTAAGAGGGCTATTAAGCATTAACGAGGTAAAGCTCTTTTACTTTTGCCACGGCAAAATCAATCTCTTCTTTAGTGGTATATTTTGAGAAAGAGAACCTAACAGATGGGCGCGATGGGTTGGTACCGATCGCTGTTAAAACATGAGAGCCGATATCTGAACCTGAACTGCATGCGCTGCCGCCTGAAGCCGATATGCCTGCAATATCCAAATTAAATAACAGCATATCAGACATTTCCATTTCAGGGAAAGAAACGTTCAGTACAGTATATAAACTCTTATCAGGATCGGTTTCACCATTAAATTCAATACCGGGGATACTTTCAACCAGTTGGTCTTTCATATAGGTTTTTAGGCCCTGAATATGTTCCTGGTGATGTTCCATTTCGGCATAAGCCATTTCCAAAGCTTTGGCAAGGCCAACTATACCATAGATATTTTCGGTACCGCCGCGCACGTTGCGTTCCTGCGCGCCTCCATAAATAAATGGCTTAATTTTTATACGGTGATTGATGTGTAAAAAGCCCACACCCTTAGGCCCATGTATTTTATGTGCCGAACAAACTACAAAGTGAGCCTTTAATTTACTCAGATTGTGCTTGTAATGACCCATAGTTTGTACAGTATCGCAATGATAAATGGCATTATATGCTTCGCACAAGTCGCCTATACGTTCCATATCCGACAGCGTACCGATCTCATTATTAGCGTGCATGATCGATACAAAACTACGTTCGTTATCTTTCAGTAAGGTTTCAAGGTGATCGTAATCAATATTACCTTTTGCATCAACATTAACAAAGCTCAGCTTAATGGTGCCTGCTTTTTCAAGCGCCTCAAAAGTATGGATCACCGCGTGGTGCTCAATACGGCTGGTGATGGCATGTTTTATACCATGATCAATAATACCGCACCTGATGGCCATATTATCAGCCTCAGTACCGCTTGAGGTAAAAAAGATCTCAGATGGTGATGTACCCAATAAATTGGCAACATTTTTTCTTGATTTTTCGATCAAAGTTCTGGCCTCACGGCCTTGCGCGTGTATAGAAGATGGATTACCATAGGTATTTTCCATAACCTTGCACATTTCCTTCATTACCTCAGGGTCGAGAGGTGTAGTAGCCGCATTATCTAAATAAACACGCATTATTTTTTAATTAGTGAATGAGTGAGTTAGTGAATGAGTGATTATTTGATTCTGCGCTTTATTCGCTCATTCACTAAATCATTCATTCACTAAATGCAAAGCATTAAATACTCAGTATTTCTTTTATATCGGCAATTATCTTGTTGGCTAAGTTATTAGCCACAGTTTCTGAATTACCTTCTGAATAAATACGGATTATCGGTTCCGTATTTGAACGGCGCAAATGTACCCATTCTTTATCAAATTCTATTTTCAAACCGTCGATTGTTGAATGGGGTTGTTTTTTGTACTTTTCTTCTACCTTTAACAACAACGCGTCAATATCCATTTCAGGGGTTAGCGTTATTTTATTTTTCGAGATAAAATAAGCCGGGTATGATGCCCTTAAAGCCGAAACTGTTTTACCTGATTTTGCCAGGTGTGTTAAAAACAAAGCAATACCCACCAAAGCATCACGACCGTAATGAGATTCAGGATAGATCACCCCGCCATTACCTTCGCCGCCTATAATGGCGTTGGTTTCCTTCATTTTATTTACCACGTTCACCTCTCCTACTGCTGCTGCATGATATTCGCCACCGGCTTTCTCAGTAACATCGCGTAAAGCACGGGTTGATGAAAGGTTTGAAACTGTGTTTCCTACTGTGTTTTTCAACACATAATCGGCAACTGCAACCAGTGTGTATTCTTCGCCGAACATGCTGCCATCTTCATTAACAAAACAAAGGCGGTCAACATCGGGGTCAACAGCGATACCTAAATCGGCATTTTTCTTTACCACTTCTTGTGATAGTGCTATCAAATTCTCAGGCAAAGGTTCCGGATTATGCGGAAATTTCCCATCGGGTTCGCAAAATAATTCGTGTACGGTTTTTACGCCCAACGCCTTTAATAAAGCGGGGATGAATATGCCGCCTGTAGAGTTAACGCAATCAATAACTACTTTAAAGTCGGCTTTGGTTATAGCGTCCACATCAACTAATGGCAAAGCCAATACAGCGTCAATATGTTTTTGCAGATAGCTGTCGTCATGAGTTACTTTACCCAGGTCATCAACGTCAGCATATTTAAGGTCACCTCTTTCTGCAATTCCCAGCACATCCTTGCCGTCCATATCGCTAATGAACTCGCCCTTGCTGTTCAGCAGTTTAAGCGCGTTCCATTGTTTTGGGTTATGACTCGCGGTAAGGATAATACCACCCGCAGCTTGCTCAAGAGGCACAGCTATCTCAACCGTTGGTGTGGTTGAAAGGCCAAGATCGATCACATCAATACCCAAACCCTGCAGCGTGCCAATAACCAGGTTATTAACCATACTGCCTGATATGCGGGCATCCCTGCCTATAACTATCTTTTTAATACCTGATTTACTGATGGCCCATGTACCAAAGGCTGAAGTAAATTTTACAATATCTACCGGCGTTAAACCATCGCCAGCAGCACCGCCTATGGTGCCTCTTATGCCCGAAATTGATTTTATTAGTGTCAAAAGCTTAGAATTATTTGAAATGCAAAATTAAAATTTTTAACGGATAGCCACCTCATTTATTGGTTATATTTGCAATACCGCAAAAATAACCATGCTCGACCATCTTATACAATTAGACAGGCATTTATTCTATTGGATTAATCACGACCTGACCAATTCTTTTTTCGATGCTGTAATGCCGTGGTTGCGCACACCTAAAAACTGGATCCCGCTATACATCATCATATCTGCTTACTGCTTGTGGAAATACAGGGTAAAAGGTATCATTATCATAGCATTTATAGGCCTCTCAGCAGGCTTTGCCGACTTCACCAGCGCAAGTATAATCAAACCCCTGGTTCATCGCCTGCGCCCTTGTGTCGACCCGGTAACGGCACCTACAGACATTGAACGCCTGCACACCTGCGGATCTGGCTATAGCTTCCCATCTACCCATGCTACCGACCACTTTGCTATGGCCATATTTATGATACTCATATTTCGTAAATACTGGCATTGGGTATGGTTTTGGGGGATACTTTGGGCAGGGCTTATCAGCTTTGCGCAGGTTTATGTGGGTGTACATTTTCCTATCGATGTTACCTGCGGCGCAATTTATGGGTCTTTTGTTGGGTGGTTGGTATATCGAATCTTCAGGAAACTGCAAGGGAAATATCCGGTATGGATGCCGGTGGTGTAGGTTTGCGCCATGTTATCAATGACGCCCGTTCAAGCGTCTACGCTTGAATGATAGCAAATACGAGCGTCCTCGCTCGTTAAACAAAAAAATGAGCGTGGACGCTCATAACTATTTAAGTTCAAGCGTGAACGCTTGAACTGGCGGATGACGAAGGCATAAATCCGAAATCGAACATTCTAATTCCGAAATCAACTTACCCTCTCATTTTATCCAGCAGATCGCTCAATTTACCTGCTTCTTCCTCAGTAAGATTATTCTTGAAATAATCCCTGGATTTAAACTCCACATCTATTTTGGCTAATAATTCCAGTCCCTCGTCGCTGATCCGGATATCAACAGCGCGGCGATCCTTCTTATTGGTACAGCGCGAAACCAGCCCCTTTTGAAACAGGCGGTCAACTATGCGCGATGCGTCCGACATTTTATCTATCATCCGCTCCTTCAACAGGTTAACTGTCGCCGGACTAGGATATTGCCCCCTTAAAATGCGTAAAATATTAAACTGCTGCTGGGTAATATTGTATTTTTCAAACTCCCCGCGAATGAGGTTAGCAAGCCAGCCGGATGTATAAGAAATATTGATGACAGCTTTCTGGTAGTTGTCTTCAAACTTAGTGCTTTGTATTTCTTCGTCTATGCGCATAACCAGTATAATGCCTGTTAATACAAATATGTTTATTTATTTTCAATTTGTTCGTCATCTTCGGCTTTTCCATAGTTCCAGGGGCAATGCAGGCACTTATTTTTACAGCAGTAGCCTCTTTTCAGGTGATAGGCCTCGGTAAAAACAAAATTACCGTCCTCGTTAATGTAGTAGTCGATATTTTCCTGCAACATCAGTTGAGAATTTTTACAAATATATCATCGCCAAAATGTTTCTTCAAATGTGTGCCATTACCGTGGAGCGTCCATATCTGCGTGGGCTTTGTATGTTCAACGGCCTGCAAAATATCATTCCAGTCCACATGGTCTGATATAAACAGGGTATCATTATTATTCACCTGCAAGTTTTTCCACCCCGAGGCAAATAAGCGCTTCACTCCTTTTGCATTAATGTAACTATCAAACGTAAAAGGAGGCACTATATATACATACTCATCCTGGTTTTTCATCAACCTGCGACTATACATTTGATAAGCTCCCGGCGAATAACCATATTTTTCATAAATAGCATTGATGGGCATAATACGGTGGTGCACCAATATCTTTTTCTGCGGAGCATGCTCGTTTATCATCTGTATCAACCGCTGACTTTTTCCCAATCCGTAAGCCCCCAGCAAAATATTTATCTTAATATCATTCAACTTTTGTATCTCCTCAACCGGATCAGGGTGTAATACTTCTGGATCAGCAAATGTACTTTCGGTTATCAGCACATCAGTTTTCACCCATTCAATCGGCTCACAGGTAGCGTCGGGCTGTAACTTATAATCACCAGTATATAAATACCTTACGCCTTCATACTCCATCAACACCTGCGCCGAACCCAGCATATGCCCGGCAGATATAAAGGTGATCTGCACACCGCCAACAATAAAAGCATTATTATAGGCAGTTATATTAAATACCTTAGCGGCATTTTTACCATACCGCAATTGCATAAAAGCCGCCGTAGCTTCGGTACAATAAACATTTGAATTACCACTGATGGCATGATCAGCATGGGCATGTGATATTACCGCTGTTTGCACAGGTTCTTTAGGGTCGAGATAAAAATCGCCGTATTTGCAGTACAGGCCGTTGGTATTGAAGAAAAGAAAATCGTCTTTGATAGTCATAAAAAAAGTAAAAAAAACTGCTTTCACCCTCTTTGTGGCTTGCCACAGAGAGGGTCGACCAGCGCAGCGTAGTCGGGGTGAGTTAACGGAGCGCGAAAAAATCTGCACCAAACGCCCTCTCTTGAGGGTCCAGGAGTGTATTATACGTTATTAATTAACTAACCACTAATCAACTAATCTCTATAATTGGGGCGTTACCTGCGGCCCGGGCTGTTCGCTCATACTGCAACAAGGCCTTAGCCACGGCCTGCCCTGAGGCCCCTCGAAGTGGCCGGTATACGCTGCCATCCCTAACGCGGAACTTCAACGCGCTCCGCCGACTCACCCGGTCATTGCTTCGCTCGACCATCCCCTCTTCGCCTGCGGCGTAAAGAGGATAAACACCCTGCACCAATGAACTTATTGAACCAATGAACCAACAAACAATTCATGCAAGGCCAAAACCTGCGGTATTACCAACTCACTATTATCGTTCTTTATAGCATAATCAGCTAACTCCAGCTTTTTCTCCTCTGTAAATTGTTTTGCATCCCTGTTCCTGATTTCCGTTTTACTCAATCCATCACGTTGTATTACCCGTTGTATGCGCATCTCCAGCGGGGCGGTTACCATTATGGTTTTATCGCACATTTTGTACGAGGTACTTTCAAATAATAATGCAGCCTCCTTTAAAACATAGGGGGCATTTTTAAACCTCGGCACCCAGTTATCAAAAGCCCTGAAAACTGCAGGATGAACTATTGCATTCAGCCTTGCCAGTTCTGTTTCACTTTTAAAAACAATATTTGATATGTGCTTGCGGTTTAATGAACCATCCCAAAAATAAGATTCTGCCCCGAAGGTTTGTTTCATGGCATCAATGAGTATATTATCATTCACCATTACCTTTTTAGCTTCGTCATCAGCATAAAAAACGGGTATGCCCAATACTTCAAATATTTTGCTTACCGTAGTTTTACCACTGCCTATGTTACCGGTTATACCTATTTTAAGCATTATTTTCTAATGATGAAATCAATATTTGGCGGATCGATACTCACTATTTTACAAAACGGCGGATAACGGATCAGCTTTACAGGCAAAATAGTATAGCCCTGTAATTTCCAAAGGTTAAGGTCCGATTCTGCCTCAAAAAAATCCTCACCCATCTCTGAGTATTTTTTTAATGAAGTTATGAAGGTAACTTTAACTTTCTGCGGAAATATCTTCACGTTGTAATAATCGGTGTTATTGATGATCTTCACCGGTATTTGCAGGGTTTTCTCCGTAAATTCATCAACCGGCACCACTACATCAACTGCCTTAGGGTACATACTCATGTTACCCTCGCTAACCGCCTGCATGTTCAGTTTAGTTCTGATAGTTTCGTTCACATCTTCAGCTATTAATGAATCTGTATCCCACTGCGTTATTTTACTGATGCGGTTAGCAGGCCCTGTTAAAGTAACATAAGCCGGTTTTACTATAGCATTGTTTGATTGCGCAAACTGCTGCTGGTATTTTAAAGATGCTACTAAATGTACAGGCACTCGTTTTACCATGCGATAGGAAAAATCAAAATAAAGTGTATCGGGATTAATAGCTATAATTTCGTGATTGGCATCCTTATCATTTATTTGCTTTAACTGTGAACTGAGTACTACAAAATTCCCATTATCTAATGACCGCAGATCTGCTATTAGAGGAGTATCTTCATCATTCATTTTTGAGAAAAGCATCTGCCAGCCTGTTCCCTTTACAATAACCTCCACTGTATCCGACTGCAAAGTATGGAATGCTCTTTTTTGCGGGGCATTTTTATAAGTTAATACCCGCTTTACGTTGTAATTGTAAGGTTGCGACAGCGTTATAAACAACCACGCGAGTGCCGCCAATACCAGGCACGTAAAAAATGCCGATAATCGTCTGCGTTCTCCTGCGGATAGTTTTACTATAGCCATGTTCTTTAAGTTAAAAGTAAAAATTCAAAAGTCAAACAAAAAAGAAAGCTGAAAGCTTTTGTGCTTTCAGCTTTCAATAGTTAAGTTAAAATCCATTTTTTTTGACTTTTAACTTTTGAATTTTTACTTATGCCTTCGGCGGTGTATTTAAAGCTTTCGATGCTTCTAATGATACCGATGATTTTTCGTAACGGGTTTTGTGGCCGCTTTCATGTTCAATTAAAAAAGAGGTATCGGCAACTTCTGCTATTTTGCCATGAGCACCTGATGTTAAAATAACTTTATCACCCTTTTTAAGCTCATTAACATAGTTCTTTTGGTCTTTTTGTTTCTTAACCTGCGGGCGTATCATAAAAAAGTAGAATACAATAACGATCAGTACCAGTGGTAAAAATTGACTATAACTGCCGAACATCCCGCCGGCCGCTGCTTGTAATAAAATAGTTGCTATCATGTTTAAAATTAATTATTTATTTTTTTTCTAATACTTCGCCAACCAGGTGCACTGCATTTTGCGGTGGGTTGGTATTGGCAGTAATGGTTATCATTTTATCCTGCAATCCGCTTTTTCCGGCACTATTAAAAGTAACGTTTATTTCGCCGCTGTCGCCTGGTTTTATAGGGCCGCTTGGCCACTCAGGTTTAGTGCATCCGCAGCTTGCAACCGCATTTGATATGATCAGTGGCGATTTACCGGTATTGGTAAATTTAAATTTATAATTCACCTTATCGCCCTGGGTTATCTTACCAAAATCATGCATACTATATTCAAATTTCATTACCGGCACATTAGTAGCAACCGCTGCGCTTTTTGTTGATGATGAATCTGTAGTAGTACTTGCTGTTTTTGCTGATTGGTTACATGCAGATAATAGCAAACCCGCTGCAATTATGCTTAAAAAAAGTTTTTTCATAGTTTATTCTATCAAACCCCTTCCTATTTTCTTTATTTTGTTCTGAGCTTTAAGCTCTATCAAAATTTTGTCCAAGATACCGTTTAAAAACGAATTACTTTTAGGCGTACTAAACTCCTTTGATATTTCCAGGTACTCGTTAATAGTAACTTTAACAGGCACCGAAGTAAAGTTTATAAACTCGGTTATGGCCATTTTCATTAACAGGGTATCCATCATGGCAATACGCTCTGGTTCCCAGTTCTGAGTTTTGGCACCGATCATTTCCTGGTATTCCTTATCGTGGCGTATGTTCTGCTCAAAAAGGTTAATGATAAATTCCCTATCCTCTTCCCAGTTACCGGTAACTTCAGCCAGTTTATTTTTCTCAGGCTCATCAAAAGCAAAGTTTTTAAATGTTTTGGCTATCAATGCTTGTAACACATCTTTATCAACCGCCCATACAATAAATTTATCCTCAAAAACCTGGTCGGCTAATGAAGATTTCAAAATTACCTTCTTAAATATGAACTTGATGATATCCTTATCAGTTTGAATAGTATCGCCCGTTTTTTGCAGATATTCGGCGTATTCAGGAGAGTTTTTCAGGATGTTAAACAGTGTCTTTGTAAGCTCCGGTTCAAAGCTCCACTCCACCTTATATTTTTTTAGCGCGGTTAAGTACTCTTTGTTTTCTTTTAATGAACCTACAAACCTGTTGGTTAATATTTTAAGGTCGGGGTTCAGGTCCTCCTTCGTAGGCAAATGTTTGTTCGCTCGCTCAGTAGCGTCGGTTTGGGCGTAATCCACCACCTCTGAAATTAATGATAACATCCAGATATACATTTCATATACCTTATCAATACTTTGCAACAGGTTTTTCTCGTGTATTTTGAGATCGCCGCCACTGGTTTGATGATATGCGTACAACGCCTGTAATACTTTTACTCTTAAGTGCCTTCTGTTTAACATGTGTAAGAACGATTTTAGCCCATCTACTGATGGGTTCTTTAATTAACTATTTGATTTATTTAGAATGATGATTTTACTTTTTTAATGTCTACTATACGTTTTTCGGCAATTTTATTTGCAGCCTCAATTGATGAAATGTTTTCAGCCTTTGAAAGTTTTAAAATATTACGTGTTGCATCGTAAATATTTTCTGTTAGCTGCAAAGTGCGCTTTTTGCTAAAGCCCATCAGTTCTGAATAACAATTTATTAACCCGCCTGCATTAATTACATAATCAGGAGCAAACAGGATGCCTTTATCCAGCAACATTTGCCCGTGCAAATGCTCGTCCTCCAGCTGATTATTAGCTGACCCTGCAATAATTCCGCATTTAAGCTTATTTATGGTCTGGGTATTAACGGTTGCCCCTAATCCGCATGGTGCATAAATATCGGCACTTATATCAAAAATATTATTATTTGATATAGCCTGAGCTCCATATTTTTTAGCCACCTGGCCCAAACGCTCTTCATTAATATCGCTGGCATAAACCATTGCTTTTTCATCGCGCAGCAACCTTACCAGGTTTTCGCCCACATGCCCTATACCCTGCACAATTACCGATTTACCGGTTAAATTATCACTGCCATACAATTCTTTTACAGCTGCTTTAATACCCATAAACACCCCTTGTGCCGCTACAGGTGCAGGATCGCCGCTACCGCCTATGCTTTCAGGCAAACCAGCAACGTGCTGCGTTTCCATCCTGATATATTCCATATCCTTAGGATTGGTACCTACATCTTCAGCTGTAATAAATTCCCCGTTAAGATTTTTTATAAAACGGCCAAATTTACGCAATAGTGCCTCTGTTTTATCTTTGCGTGAATCACCAATAATAACCGCCTTGCCCCCGCCCAGGTTTAAACCTGTTATCGAAGCCTTATAGGTCATGCTTTTTGATAACCGCAGCACATCGTTCAATGCGTCAGCTTCAGTTTTGTAAGCCCACATGCGTGTACCACCCAAAGCCGGTCCCAACGTAGTATCGTGAATAGCTATTATGGCTTTAAGACCCGTATCCGGATCGCTGCAGAACACAATTTTTTTATGCCCCAATGCCTCAAGCTGGCTAAATATAGAATCGGTTGGTGTCTGGTTCGGCATTATGACTGACAAAATAAAATTGCTTTGGGGCTTTCGACAAAAGTAGAGGTTTTTTTCGGTGTGGCAAAATGTATTAGTCGATAGAGATTAGTCCATGGTCGATAGTCTATACACCATAGTTTGTTTTTTAGATGTATAATTTCGGTATTAAAAACTCAAAACTTGAAAAACCTCTTTCATTAGCGTATTTTTGAGCCAAAGCCTATGGGGTTATTAACCATGGACTATGGACTTGTAAATGAAAGACCTCGCATACCTCAATAAATTCCTTTATAAATATCGCTGGCGGCTTATACCGGGTACCTTGTTTGTTATCATATCCAACATTTTTGGGGTTATGCCGGCAGCTATCATTCGTATGGCCTTTGATATGGTAACCGAGAACATTGGCGTTTACCAGCTTTTAGCGGGTTTTAACAGGCAGAGCATGATCTATGATATCTTCGGATCGAGCCTGTTATTATTTGGAGTACTGGTGCTTATTCTTTCATTATTAAGGGGGTTGTTCCTCTTTTTTATGCGGCAAACCATTATATTGATGTCGCGCCATATTGAGTATGATCTTAAAAATGAGATCTACAGCCATTACCAGGCATTATCCTTAGCTTTCTATCGCCGCAACAATACCGGCGACCTGATGAACCGTGTAACCGAAGATGTTAGCCGTGTGCGCATGTACCTGGGGCCAGGCATTATGTACACCTTAAATACCGTAGCGCTATTTATTATAGTGATCTATTTAATGCTGACGGTGAATGTGCGCCTCGCCGTTTTCTCTATACTTCCCTTACCTATATTGGTGGTAATCATATTTTATGTAAACCAATCCATCAATTCGCGCAGCGAGAAGATCCAGCAGCGTTTATCCATCCTCTCGAGTTTTGTGCAGGAGAACTTTTCAGGCATAAGGGTCATTAAATCATACGTGCGCGAAAACTTTGTACGTAAAAGCTTTGCTGCCGAAAGCGAGGAATACAAACACCATTCTATGGCACTGGTGCAGGTACAGGCCCTTTTCTATCCTTTAATGCTGCTGCTTGTTGGTATAAGCAACGTTATTATTATGTATGTGGGCGGTGTTGAGGTAATGAAGGGTAACATCACATCGGGCAATGTGGCCGAGTTTATTGTATATCTTAATCAGCTCACTTTCCCGGTAATAGCATTGGGCTGGGTGACTTCATTAATACAAAGAGCCGCGGCTTCACAAAAACGCATCAACGAATTTTTGCATGAGCAACCCGAGATCAAATCCCCGGATGTACCTAAAATAGCCATTGACGGGCAGATAACATTTAACGATGTTTCATTTAAATATCCTGATACGGGCATACAGGCATTATCATCGGTATCATTTACTATAAATCCCGGCGAAATGGTGGCTATAATTGGCCGTACAGGATCAGGCAAATCAACCATAGCCAACCTACTGATGCGCATGTACGATTGCACCGGCGGCGAAATACTGATAGACCAGCATCCAATTAAACAGCTTAACCTTGAAGGTTACCGCTCGCAGATAGGCTTTGTACCGCAGGAAGTTTTCCTATTTTCGGACACTATTGCCAATAACATTGATTTCAGTGCTGATGTGCTGGATATGTCACGTGTAGAACAGGCTGCAAAAGATGCCGCCGTTTACAGCAATATTATGGAACTAGAAAAAGGTTTTCAAACATTGATCGGCGAGCGTGGCATAACCTTATCGGGCGGGCAAAAACAGCGTGTATCAATCGCCAGGGCCATTGTTAAACAACCGCAGATCATTGTTTTTGATGATTGTCTCTCAGCGGTTGATACCCGCACTGAAGAGGAAATATTAAATAACCTGGGCAGTGTTATGCAGGGCAAAACCAGCATTATTATAGCGCACCGTATATCAACCATAAAAAGCGCCGATAAAATTCTGGTAATGGACCAGGGGCGCATAATTGAACAAGGAAATCACGATTACCTGATGCAGCAAAAGGGCACCTACTTTGAGCTCTACGAAAAACAATTGCTGGAAGAAGAAGAAAACGCCTGATAATTAAATTTCAGGCAATTTTTCTATATTTATAGGTATTAAACCTCCATTAGCCTTTAAATATGAGAAAACTACTTCCTATCTGCATATTATTAATCCCAATATTAAGCAAAGCTCAAACGTACACCTCCTACAAAGCCACCAATGGTGTTACTTATCATTTAAATGATACGGTAAGGCTTGGTAAAGGATCTGCAAGCGATGGTACATTTCTTTATATTCAGGATAGGGGTATACCTACCCCCCTGCCCGGCCCTACGCCTACTCATAACTTGCCTAAAGCATTCACCAATGGGGGTGTGATTATAAAAAACATAAAAAAGAGTAAAAGGAATGGCATTGATAAATATGTATTAGTGGTTGATGCTGGCGGCATATTCCGTTTCTCCTTATATATTGATGATGCTATTTTAGCATGCGAGGTTCAGCCCTGCCAAACTGCAGCTACAAAAGCACCATCGCCAACTTACGTTGCTGATGAAATTAAAAAGCTAAAAGACCTGCTGGATGCTGGTACCATAACACAAGCCGAATTTGATGCTCAAAAAAAGAAATTATTGGGTGAGTAATTAATTCCTTTTCTTAAAATCCTAAAACAATCATTGAATAATTAGGTCGGGTGAAATGAAAATTTAATAGCAATTGTTTTAATTAATTTCAATTATATTTATTTAAATACTTGTAAATTGAAATTTTATTTATATTTATGCCTATCAAACTAAACACAATTGATTTTATATGGGAGATTTTGACAATAAAGAGCGCGAAGAGGTATTCTCAAAGAAGGTAAGAGCAGGCAAAAGAACTTACTTTTTTGATGTAAAGGCAACACGATCAAATGATTATTATGTTACTATTACTGAGAGTAAAAAACGTTTAGAAGACGGGGTCTTTATCAAACATAAGATTTTTTTGTACAAAGAAGATTTTGAAAAATTTGCAGAAGGTTTGAAAGAAACCATTGACTATATAAAAGATAATCAAGAAGTTGTTGAAAAACGGTACGAGTTTAGCGAAACCCCTGAAGTGGCAAAAGCCGCTGCAGATGACGATTTCTCCTTTGATATTTAACAAGACCAACCAACTAAAAACTTTATTATAATTATTGCAAAACCCTGCCATGGCAGGGTTTTTTAGTTTATAGGGCTCTATTATTTATGCAATATGCCATGCATAACAATAATAGCTACATTAAAATATATAATTAACCCGGTAACATCAACCAGCGTTGCCACAAATGGTGCCGATGAAGTTGCAGGATCAAGCTTTAATCGTTTCATAAGCAATGGCAGCATGGAACCGGTAAGTGATCCCCATAATACTATTCCTATTAACGAGAAACCAACTGTAAGTGCTATCAGAAGCCAATGAGCCCCATAAATCGTACTGAATGTGCTCCAAACCACAATACGTAAAAAGCCGATAACACCAAGCGTTATACCCAGCATTAAACCCGAGAGTATTTCGCGGCGCATTACACGCCACCAGTCGGCAATGGTAACTTCTCCTAACGCCATTGCTTGTATAATTAACGTTGATGCCTGCGAACCACTATTCCCTCCACTCGACATGATCAGCGGAATAAAAAAAGTAAGCTGTATCACTATCGCTATCTCATCGTTAAAATACTGCATGGCAGTTGAAGTAAGCATCTCACTTAAAAAAAGTATCACCAGCCAACCCACACGCTTTTTTACCAGTTTAAACAGGTTGATATCCAGATATGGTTCATCCAGTGCTTCGGTACCACCTATTTTTTGTATATCTTCGGTGTACTCCTCATTAGCAATCCACAATATATCATCAACCGTAACAATACCCAGTAATACATTATCCGCATCAGTAACAGGCAGCGCGGTACGGTTATTCATCCTGAAAACGTTTATCGCTTCCTCCTGCGGATCATTGGCGCTCAGTGCTATCAGGCGGCCATCCATCAGGTCGCTGATCTTTGTTTCGGGTTTAACCAGCAAAATTTCGCGGATACGGATATCATCCAGCAAAACACCATTCTCATCGGTTACATAAAGAACATCTATCGTTTCGGAGTTTTTGCCATACCGGCGGATATGCGAGAGTACACGCGTAACATCCCATGTTTTTTTGACCTGGATGTAATCAGGTGTCATTAAGCGGCCTACGCTATCCTCTTTATAACCAAGCAGCGATAACGCCTCTTTCCTATCATCGGGCGACAGGTGCAAGATCAGCGCTTTAACCGCTTCGCCATGCAGCTCACTAAATAAAGAGGTACGGTCATCAGGCGGCAGCCCGTTAATGATCTGCGAAACCTTTTCGCCTGAAATATTTTTTATAATGCGCTCCTGTGTAGGAAAATCAAGGATTCGGAACACGTTAACCGCGCGGTTAACCGAAAGTGTATCAATAAATTTGGGGCCATGTTCAGGAAGCTCGTCTATCAGTTCTTCAACATCTGATATATTTAGGTTGTTAAGGTATTCCCGAAGCTTTCTATCATTATTTTGCTCCAGCAACAGGGTTATTTGTTCAACCATTTCTTCCATAAAAATTCCTCCTTTTACATATTTTGAAACGCCAATTTACCTAACAATTAGCGTGGGCAAAAGTCGGTTTAATTTTTCAAATTATTAGGCGATTTTTTCTGCTATCTTTGCGCCTTTTGGTGAAAGAACCAAGAGTTAAGAATCAAGAGTCAGGACGATACGCCTGATTTTCTTTTTAACTCTTGATTCCTGACTCTTAACTCTTGATTCATAATAATATGGGACTACAATGTGGTATAGTAGGTTTGCCTAACGTGGGTAAATCAACACTTTTTAACAGCTTATCAAACGCTAAAGCACAGGCGGCCAACTTTCCGTTTTGCACCATAGAACCAAATGTGGGTGTAATTACCGTGCCTGATGAGCGCCTTACAAAATTAACTGAGATAGTAAATCCAAAAAGCATTGTACCCAATGTTATTGAGATTGTTGATATAGCCGGCCTTGTTAAAGGTGCCAGTAAAGGTGAAGGCTTGGGTAACCAGTTTTTAGCCAATATACGTTCAACCAATGCTATCATCCACGTTCTGCGTTGTTTTGATAATGACAATGTGATACACGTTGATGGCTCGGTTGACCCTATCCGTGATAAAGAGATCATTGATACTGAATTACAGTTAAAGGATCTTGATTCGATAGAAAAAAAAATACAGAAAGTTGAAAAAGCTGCAAAAGTTGGCAACGATAAGGAAGCTAAGAAAACTTACGATGTTTTAACCATCTATAAAAATCATTTATTAGCTGGTAAATCTGCCCGTACTGCACCGGTTGAAGAAGAAGATAAGGAACAAATTGCTGATATATGGCTGCTTACCGCAAAACCGGTAATGTATGTTTGCAATGTTGAAGAAAGCGCTGTAAATACAGGTAATGCTTATGTTGATAAAGTAAAAGAAGCCGTTAAAGACGAAAACGCACAGGTATTGATCATCTCTGCCCAAATTGAGGCTGAAATAGCTGAGCTGGAATCATACGAAGAACGCCAGATGTTTTTGGATGATATGGGGCTTGCTGAATCAGGCGTAAACAAGCTGATAAAATCGGCCTATAAATTATTAAACCTGGCTACCTACTTTACTGCGGGTGTACAGGAAGTACGCGCCTGGACCATCACCAAAGGCTTTACAGCCCCACAGGCTGCAGGCGTTATACACACCGACTTTGAAAAAGGATTCATTCGTGCTGAAGTTATTAAATACGAGGATTTTGTAAAGTTTAACGGCGTTGAAACTGTAATTAAAGAAAACGGAAAACTGAGCGTTGAAGGCAAAACCTATATAGTTGAAGATGGCGATATAATGCACTTCAGGTTTAACGTATAATTTTTGTTATAGAATTAAGAGTCAGGAATCAAGATTAAACGGATTAACCTCCTTCTTGATTCCTGACTCTTAATTCTTGATTCTATACTAACGGTAATGAAAAATAGAACGTTGCTCCTTTACCCGGTTTGCTTTTAAACCATATTTTACCGCCTTGTTCCTCTATTATCTGCCGGGAGATAAATAATCCCAACCCAAAGGTTTCTTCGCCGGCAGTTCCCGTCCTTTTAGTTTCTGTTGATAGCTGAAATATTTTATCCTGAAATTCAGCAGGTATGCCAATACCCTGGTCTTTTACACTCACTATCACTTCCTTATCAGTACATTTCCAGTCTAAATTTATTATCGTTTGCTCGGCACTGAATTTAATGGAGTTCACGATCAGGTTATTAATAACCCTCCATATGCTGTTCTTGTCGATATGTACCAGGCAGCTTTGCATATTTCCTATAATTATGCGTTGCTTTTTTTCTTCGGCCCTGTATTGTAACAGCGAAATGCTTTCCTGCAATAATTCCCGCAGATCCGTTGTAACTTTACCATCACCAACCGGGTCATTAGTGGTTTTGGCTGCAAGCAAGTCATGAATGAGCAGATTCATCTTTTTGCTTGATACTTTTATTATTTCCAGCATTTCCAGGTCATCTTCTGTACGCCCTTCATCGCTGGTCATGATTGCGCTTACACTATAAATAGCAGTTAAAGGGTTTTTAAGGTCATGTACTACCATACCTAATAATTGCGCATTGTCCTGGTTGCTTTTTTCCAGTGCGTCAAGTGTCATCTTTAATTGCTTATTGTATAAGGTTGTTTGGTGCACGTTAGCTTTTTCCTGTCGGGAACTTTTAAGCAACAGATAAATAAGCAAAACACCTAACAGGCATATCACTATTACCCCACACAAAAAAAAATCCTTTCGCTGATCCTTCTTTTTCAGGTCATTCAAATCATACTGCCGTTTAAGCAACTCAAATTGTTTACTAAAATCGGTCGACATCAGGCCTTTATTTTCAGTTTCAAGCTTGTTTACTTGTGCTATGTATTGCTGCAAAAGTACGTTAGCCTTCGCTGTATTTCCGATAGCGTCCGCGTAATTAGCATTAAGCAGGAGTAGTTGAAGCTTGTATTGCGCTGTAAGCAGTGTATCGCTACCAGTGTTTATCCGTTTCAGCAATTGGCCGCCCTGGCTTACCCGGTTGGTTTTTAAATACAGCTCAACCAATTTCATGTTAGTAACCAATGCATCTCCTGCATCATACCCCTTTTGGCTGTTAATAGCTATCCCCTGTTTAAACATATCCTCGGCCAATGCCAGTTTCCCCTGTTTAAAGTAAACAGTTCCCTGGTTACCCAATACCACGCCGCGTGCCTCATCAATATTCTTTTTCTCTATCGAATCCTTTGGGCGGGCAGCATTTAATAATTCTAATGCCTGCTTATAATAATACATGGCGCTGTCCAGCTTTCCTGCGTTGCTGTAACTTAACGCTATATTATCCAAACTGCCTTGTAAATTGCCAACCTGATCAACAATATGGCCGCAATTCTGCAAAGCGGAAATTGATCTTTTATGCCATGCCGCCGCATCCAGAAAACGCCCCATGCCATAACTGATATCCGCGAGCCGCTTATTAAAATTAAAAAAGAACAGAGGATGATCGCATTCGTTCTCAGAGGGGAGAATGCTTGTTTTACCTTCATAAAATTCAAGGTATGCCTCATTAAAACGCTTTAATTTAAAAAGAACATCTCCTTTATCAAGATGTGCCTCCGCGTAAAGCACATTATATTCTTTTTCGGCCGAGTGTGGTTGTAAAATATTTAACGCGCTATCAGCAAATAATAATGCTTTGGGGTAATTTCCCTGTGTAAAATAAAAACTCTGCTTAAAACTGTATTTTGAGTACAGGTCACCTACGCCCGGTTTAGGGATCTTCGAGAATTCCGTATCAAAATAGGCAATACTCCCCGAGAGATCAGTCTTACACAATTCATCAACACGCGCAATAATGGCATTTAGCTGATCAGGATGATCAGTATTTTTAACGGCAAAAAAATTGCATGAACACAGTGGTACTATGAGTAGCAGAAAGATTAACTGCCCTATTTTTTTAGGGCCGGGTATTAACATATAATTGCCTCCATCAAACAGCTGGTTGCCATAGGCTTTTTAAGCTCACTTAATCGGTTAATATAAAGAAAATCTGTGACTAAGATCGGTAAATACTTTTACGTATTGAGCAACAGGATAGTTTCCTATTAATTACAAACATGTACTGCTTATTTTTTATCCCACAACCTTTTGGTAACCACTTGTGCTATAACCTGTTCACGGTAATTTCTACTAATGGGGATGCGATTATTATGAATAAATATCTCGTTGCCCTCAATACCTTCTATTTTATTAATGGCGACAATATAGGATTTATGCACGCGTATAAATAACCTCGATGCGAAATTCTCTTCCAGGCTTTTTAGGGATAACATGGTGATATATTTACCTTTTAGTGTATAAATATTTACATAATTCTGCATACCCTCTACATAAAGAATATCCTCAATCGGAATCTTTTCATATTTGTTACCGCATTTAATAAAGAAGTAATCATCGTCCTGTGCTGCCCTATCCGTGGCAGTTAAAGTACTTTTATTTAATAACCGGTGGTAATCCCGAGCTTTGCTGGCTGCTTTAAAAAAGCGCTCGAAAGTAATGGGTTTAAGCAGGTAATCAAGCACATTTAACTGAAAACCTTCAAGCGCGTAGGTTGGGTAAGCTGTTGTTATAACCACCATTGGCGGTTGCTGCATAATCTTTAAAAAATCAATTCCATTCATTTTCGGCATCTGGATATCCAGGAAAATCAAGTCAACTGGATAGCGGTCCAGCAGCTGTAAAAGCTCAAGCGGGTTTTCGCAGGTACCGTTCAGTTGCAAAAAATCCACTTCCCTTACATAACTGGCTAACCCCTCCCTTGCCAAGGGTTCATCATCTATTATAACGCAGCTTATTTTATTCATGCCATTAATTCAAATGAAGGGTTAAGCTCCAGCTCAGATAATATTAGCCTAAACTTTACTGCAAAGCTGCCGGTATTTTGGGTTATAGTTAATTCATACTGGCCGGGATAAAGCAGCTCCAGCCTGCGCCTCACATTTTTTAGGCCAATGCCTCCATAATTGATCACTTCCCGCAATTCTTCGTCCGAGGTACTGTTATCTACATCCATATTCAACTGGAGCCCGTTCAACCTGATATTAATACTGATCCAGTTGCGGCGGTCGCTTTGCCTTGATACATGTTTAAAGGCATTCTCAACAAAGGTCATTAATATAAATGGTGCTATACCCAGCTGAGCTATCGGCCCCGGGTCTATGTCCAGTACAACTTTAAGGTCATGGTGTTGGCGGAGCTTTTCTAATCCGATGAAGTTTTCCAGGTAATCCAATTCTTTACTTAAAGGGATTTGCCGGTCATTACATTCATAAAGCTGGTGCCTCAGCAGTTCTGAAAATTTTGCAAGCGACTCGGAAGCCATATCCGGATTTTTATGGATCAGAAAAAAAATGGAATTAATGCTATTGAACAAAAAATGCGGGTTAAACTGATATTTCAGGAATTTTAGTTCAGTTTCGAGTTTCTCTTTTTCCAATAGTTGTTGTCGGCGTGTTGTTTGCAGCCAGTTTTTGGTAAGCTTAATACTCATGGCCAGCGTCATACTTGCCAAAGTAGATGGTATCGCCTCGCCCAGGCAATTGTATAAACCGCCATATGCCTGGATAACGCTTTTATGAATAAGGAAAGCGCTCAGATAATAGCCCGGCGTTATCAACAAAGAGGTAATAGCAACTGTAACCAGAAACAGGCTGATATATACAACAAACCTGCTTTTTTCGAGATAGCGCGGGATAAGAAAATACAGATTAAAGTAAACCGCGATGGCCTGAAAGATGACGTAAAATGAAAATTTCACCAACATCGGCGTAAAAAGAAGATAGGAGGCAGCTTTAAACGGATTGCCTATTGCCACCGACCACCATACAAAATGATATACGCACCAAAAAGGGATATGGTACAGTTTGTACCTGATCAGCCAGTTGGTGTCAGTTTTTTTGATGGGCATAGATAAAGGTACGTGAATTGGATGAATAGCACATATTCAATTAATGAACTGCTGCTACTAATTGACCAAATGCATTAATGAGGTGATGACAGGTAAATACAAACATTAAAACAGCATTTTCTGTACCAAAATGCAACTCAGCAGTTATATATGACCGGTGGTCAATCTATTTTCCACAGGCTGCATGTTTGATTTTTCTTTGAGGGAACAACCACCAAAACATGAGAAATCTCGTTGCCTTATTATTCATCCTTTTCGCATTTCAATATGCCACAGCGCAGTTAAGCGGTAAAGTAACCGGCACCGATGGCAACCCCATCCCCTACGCTGTTATTAGCTTATTGCATAATAAAGATAGTTCACTTGTCCGTTCAACCGTAACAAATGAGAAGGGAGTATTTCAGATGGAAGCAATAGGGACAGGCTCTTATATATTAAAGATCAGCAGCATAGGTTTTACCACCCAAACCTCCGTCACTTTTACGCTTACCACTGGCAATCAATCTAAAAATTTCGGAACGGTTACGCTACAGCCAACTTCACGGCAATTATCAGATGTGGTGATCCGAGCCAATAAACCAGTTATTACTCAGCAAAGCAGTGGCATGGTGGTTAATGTGCAAAACAGCGTATTAACCAAAGGTAGTTCGGTATTGGAAGTATTGGAACGCTCTCCCGGCGTAACTTTAGATCCTCGTAACAATAGTCTATCCCTAAATGGCAAAAGCGGCGTTATGGTGATGCTGGATGGCCAGCTGATCCGTTTGCCAATGCAAGAGGTGGTAAGCCTGTTAAATGGCATGAGCACTGATAATATCGCCAATATAGAGTTACTAAATACACCACCGGCCAAATACGATGCTGATGGCAGCGCGGGCCTGATCAATATCGTCACCAAAAAAAACAAGAAGCCCGGCACAAATGGTTCATATACGTTGACAGGCGGTTATGGCAAAGGCGAAAAGGCATCAGCGGCATTTAACCTGAATCATACAGCCGACAAAACAAACTGGTACGCCAATTATGCTTATACCCACGACAATACTTACGGACAACTACTGGCTACTGGTACTGAAAACGTTGGCGCAATAGGCGGGCCGGTTACCTTTCGTTATTTTGGCGTTAGCAAACCTATAACCAATCAACAGCAGTTAAGTTCAGGTTTTGATACCCGGTTAACACCAAGTCTCACCATTGGCAGCAGTATTGATTATACTTATAACACCGATGAGCAAAACCACAATAATCAGGGTTTTTACCAGCTCAGGCCCGATTCGGTATTGCTGTTCAATTCGGGCATCAAGGGGAATGGCAAAGGGCATGATATAGCAGCTAATATATTTACTGAAAAAGAGATCAATAAAGGAGAAAAGATACGTGCAGACGCGGATTATATTGATTATGCTGACAATGATCTTACCAATGTGCAGAGCTCATTTGTAGATAACCATGGCAATCCCGCAGGTGGGAATGACAGCCTGTATGCACCCATGCAAAGGGATAAATATGTTTCTACAGTGCGGTCAGGTATTTTTCAGCTCGATTACAACAAATCGTTCAACTCAAAAATAAAACTTGAAGCAGGCACTAAAGGGACATATACGCGCAGTTCTGGTACATCCAGTATCGAGAACCTGAAACAAGGCCAATGGGTCAGCAGTTTGAATACATCCAGCGGCCTTATTACCAAAGAAACAATAGGTGCAGCTTATGCTTCACTATCGGCGCAGTTGGATACGGTTACCAGCTTGGTCGTCGGGGCACGATATGAATACTCTGTTAACCGGGCAATCGGCATTAACAGGCAGCTTGGCAAGCTTTTTCCCAATATTGTTATCGACAGAAAACTCAGCAACACTGAAAACCTGCAACTATCCTATTCAGAACGGATCAGCAGGCCTTCGTTCAGTGATCTGGCCTCTTACATCACTTATAACGATCCGGTATCCGTGTTTACCGGTAACCCATACCTGCTTCCTACTATTACCCGGAATTTAAAACTGAATTACAGCAACCATGATTACCTTTTTTCGTTACTATATAGCCGGGACGATAACCCTATAGTGCAGGGACAAGTTGTAACAGGCCCATCAAAACAACTGGTTTACATAGCGCCCGAAAATGTAACTTACCAGGATAATCTCACGCTACAGATAAATATCCCCGTTAAGATTAATAACCGGTGGCAGATGAACTACAACCTAACCGGCGGCTGGCGGCAGTTTAAAATTGATTATACACTAGTACCGGTTGAAAAAGCTTACCTGGGTTATAACTTCAATTTTATAGAAACTTTTCAATTACCACATGCCTTTACATTGGAGTTATCGGGCTATTATAATTCAATGTCCTATTACGGTGTATCGAAAGTTAATGGACAAGGAATTCTCAATATCGGCATAAAAAAAGATTTAGGCGATCACAAGGGCAGTTTGCAACTAAGCATTGCCGATGTATTGCGCAGTGGCAGTTATCACAGTTATATAGGCGCGCTTACCCGTGATGCGTTTAATTCCAATGTAGCCATTAGTTATCAACCTGAAACGGCTATGATACCTGTTGTCAAACTAAGCTATTCCCGGTCATTTGGCAGCACTTCATCTCAAACCAAAAAAAGGAATGGAAACACTGCAAAGGATGCGCAGGACAGGATAGGCAATTAACCATAATGGTTATTTGTTGTGTAAAATGATATGGATATAAAACTATTATTTAGGATTAATTTTATCTATTTTACAGATTATAAACATCTTAAACACACCTATCTAAATCAATTAATATGAAACCTATCACATTTCCTCCAGTCGTCGCGGCTTTTACAATGCTTTGCCTGTTTAATTCCTGTTCAAATAAAGTAACAACTGTTGCATCGTGGATAAATAAGGAACACATACAGCCCGAACCTTACAAAAGCGTTTTTATAATCGCATTAACTGGAAACCTGCAGGTAAAAACTGCTTTGGAGAATGATCTGGCTGCAGCTGCCGAAGCACGAGGCTTAAAGGCCTTCAAAAGCATCAATGTTATAGGCCCTTTTTCGGGTAAGGAAAGCATCCCATCAAAAGAAGTGATCCAGAAAAAGATAAATGAAATTGGCTGTGAAACCGTAATGACCGTGGCCTTAGTTAGTAAACAATCTGAAACAAGGTATGTGCCGGGCTCGGCTTCGGTAACTGTTTATAATCCATACCTGATGTATCCGTATTATGGCACATTTGGTTCGTATTATGCATACAGTACCATTTATTACGATCCGGGATATTACCAAACAGATAAAACTTATTTTATTGAAAGCAATCTGTACGATACAAAAACCAACCTGCTGATCATGTCTATTCAATCTAAAGCCGTAAATCCTCCAAGTATTGAGCAATCAAGCAAAGCATATACCGCATCATTAGTAGATGAGGTTGAAAAGCTAAGGCCTGCAAAAAAATAGTCTAAAACTAAAATGGGTACTCTTATCAAGTACCCATTTTTTACAGTTCTTATTTCAGCGGCACAGCGGTTACGCCTTCATTGGTGATGTGAACAGGTTTAATAAACCCATCTGCGTCAAAATACATATGATCAATACAGGTTACCCTGTGGTTAGCGTCTGTTTCGGTTAGTGGCCTGCGATGGTAAACAATATACCATTCATCCGTACCCGGAATTTGTATTACAGAGTGATGTCCTGCTCCCGTTGCAATTTTTGGATCCTGCTGCAAAACAACGCCTATGCGCTTAAACGGACCTGTTGGCGCGTCACTTATAGCATAAGCCACACGGTAGTTCGGCCCTCCCCAGCCGCCTTCCGACCACATAAAATAGTATTTCCCCTTCCGTGTAAACATTACCGAGCCCTCCACATAATCCTGCGGAGTTATTGATTTATAGGTAACACCATCATCAAACGGAACAAACCCGGTAAAGTCCTTATTCAATTTTGCGATATTGCAATGCTGCCATCCACCATAAATAATATAGTATTGACCATCTTTATCCTTAAAAATAAACTGATCAATAGGTTGAGCGCCATGATATATTTTACCAATGAGCGGCTTGCCTAAATAATCCTTGAACGGGCCCTCTGGTTTATCGGAAACACCTACACCTATGCCCCCTATTTCCTTTTTATCATCATGAATATCATTCGCTCCGAAAAAGAAATAGTATTTGCCGCCCATTTCTGTTACAGCCGGAGCCCACATAGCGCGTTTGGCCCATTTTATGGATGAGGTATCTATAATATCAGGGTGCTTAGTCCAGTGCACCAGGTCTGTTGATGACCATGCATCCATATGCACCTGCTCATCATAAGGAGCAGAATATGTTGGATAGATCCAGTACTGACCTTCAAAGATCTTTGCTTCCGGATCGGCATTCCAGCCTTGTATAACCGGATTGCCCAAATATTCTTTTTTTTGCTGCGCGATGGAATAGTCGCTTATTGCAACAAACGCTAATCCTAATAAAATCGATTTATAAGATAATGGAAACAATTTCATAAAGTAATTCTGTAATGGTACAAAAGCAAATCTAAGATTGATATTCTTAAATCATATTGTATTTTATAATTATCCACGATAAAAAATGCACGTTTGAAGGCCCAAATACAAATCCGTTGTTTCTGTATTTACATTCATTTGTAAAATCAAATAAAATGGTTGCGATCAATTATATATATTTGCCCCTCATTGCTCCCGTAGTTCAACGGATAGAATTATGGTTTCCGGTACCATCGATATGAGTTCGAATCTCGTCGGGAGCACTAAAGGAAATGTCCTTAATCGGGCATTTCCTTTTTTTGTGCGTTTAATAACTTGGACTGTAGCTAATTAAACTACCCTTTTAAAATCTATAAAATAAAGTCAGAATAAAAAAAGTCCTTCGGCTCATCACGGAAAGGACTTCTAATTAACAATTCAAACTGATTTCATTAAAGTAATGAAGAACTATAAAGAACGAAAGAGCATCGTATATATAAGCACCACAGGATAGCTATTTGTAAGCACCCAGTCCGCTATCTAAATATTTAAGGTAATTTGCCGGGTCGAAGTCGGCTCCCTGCGGAGCGATTAACGGCTCTTCGGTATCCGGATTAAGCAGTACGTAAAATGGTTGTGAGTTTGCCTGGAATTTACTGGTTTGCAAATAGCTCCATTTTTTGCCTATGGTTGTTATCGATCTGCCTTCGGTGGTAGTGGTTTGCTCATTAGCGGCCAACTCTGTTTTATCATCCACGTACAATTGAAGCAGCACATAATCATGGGTTATTTTTTGATACACCTGTTTATCGGGCCATACATTAGCTTCCATTTTGCGGCAGTTTACACAGGCATGGCCTGTAAAATCGATCATAAGCGGTTTATGAACCTTTTTTGCATAGGCTAAAGCTTCGGCATAATCAAAAAATGGGTTAAACCCCTTAGGCTTATCAAATAAAGCAGCATACTTATGTGGTGTATTATCCTCCGGATTATTAACAGGTGCAGTTGTATTCCCACCCGGCGAATAAAGGTCGAAGTCCTGGGTTGATTGAGGCGGCAAAAACGCGCTGATCGATTTCAGCGGCGCTCCCCATAAACCCGGCACCATATACATAGTGAATGACAGCACAATAATGGCAAGAAACAACCTTGGGACTGAAACAAATGGCAACGGACTATCATGCGATAATGTAAGTTTGCCCAACAAGTAAAGTCCCATCAAGGCAAAGATCACGATCCATAATACCAAGAAAACCTCCCTATCGAACCAATGCCAGTGATACGCCAGATCTACATTTGAGAGAAACTTTAAAGACAAGGCTAATTCAAGAAAACCCAATACCACTTTCACACTATTTAACCAGCCACCAGATTTTGGTAACGATTTAAGCAAGCTTGGGAATAAAGCAAATAAAACAAATGGGATAGCCAATGCCAAAGCAAAACCCAGCATACCAATGGCTGGCCCTAAAAGCGCCCCGGTTGTTGCTGCCTGTACCAATAGAGTGCCGATGATAGGCCCTGTACAACTGAATGAAACCAATGATAAGGTTGCCGCCATAAAGAATAAACCGGCTAAACCTCCTTTATCAGAATTCTGATCCATTTTGTTTACCCATGAACTGGGCAGTGTGATTTCGAATGCACCTAAAAAGGAAGCCGCGAAAACCACAATTAATAGGAAAAAGCCGAAATTAAAGATCCCGTTGGTCGATAGGTTATTTAGCGCGTCGGGGCCAAAAATTATGGTAACCAGCAAGCCCATTATCACATAAATAGCAATGATGCTTATGCCGTAAATTGAAGCCTTTAATACAGGACTACCCTTTTTATCCCCCGACTTTGTAAAATAACTTACCGTTAGCGGCAGCATCGGGAAAATACAGGGCATAAGTAACGCTGCAAAACCACCTGCTATCCCCGCCAGGAATATGGCCCATAATGTTCGCTTCTCTTGCTGTTTAACAACCACTTTGGTCAATTTCTTTTCAGCAGGTTTTATAACGGCTTTATTGGCTGGCGCAAGTGTTGAGTTGGCGCTTACGGCGGGTGCATCGCTAAACTGTACACCTGCCGTTGACACTGTATCCTGAGCCCGTAAATGCCCGCATACCAATATCAAACAACATAGCAGCATAACACTTATGCCATATTTTTTTACTGATCTGTATATATCTATTTTATCCATTACTGCTATTGTTAGGGCAAAGGGATAGCCATGAATACCTTTCGGTAAGCTTTAATTCTCTTGTATTTGCGTTACTTATTTTATAGGAATGCTGAACTCCACATCATCGGGTGGCAGGCATTGGTGATCGTTACAAGTCATGTATTCAAGCGTGCCTTTTACAGTTGCCTGCCCTGCTTTAAGCTTTATTTTTTGCTGAAAGATAACCTCGTGCTCAAAAAAGCTTACATCCATTTTAAATACTTTTTCGTTACGGGTAATTGGCGTAGGCTCAATTGTTTTGCCGATCAGGATGTATTCAGCTGATGCAGGGAAAGTGATGGTTGTTTTTACAGGGCCACCATCTTTTACAGTTTGGGAATATACATGCCAGCCATCATCAATAGTAGCTTTTATAAAAACAACGGCTTCATTATTGTTCAATTTCTTTGCACCGTAACTCCAGTGTACGGGCGTAAGTACTTGTGCTTTTGCGGATACAGCAAATACAAATAGTATTACTGTAGCTGTGATCAATTTTTTCATGTGATGTTATTATTTGGTTGAGTTTGTTTTTATTAAAAAATAGCTTCGGATAAACGGCATATAGGGTCATAACCTGTAAAAACGGTATCGGTAGAAACATAACCTTCCTTTACAGGTTCATCTTTCACCAAGTCGGTACTCAGGTATTTTTTATTGCTGTCACACAATAGGGTGACAACCACGGCATCCATACCCATTTTTTCTTTTAGTTTGATAGCACCGATCACATTAGCTCCTGATGAGATCCCTACCGCCAAGCCTAATTGACTTGATAATTTTTGCGCCATAATGATCGCGTCGCCATCACCTGCCTGTACCACTTCATCCAGTTCGTCCAGTTTTACAATAGCAGGTATAAATTCGTCAGAGATACCTTGTATGCGGTGGCTGCCTACTTTATACCCAGTGGTTAACGTCGGGCTCTCAGCAGGCTCAAGCGGATGGATCTTAATAGCCGGATTCATCGCTTTTAAATATTTACCCGTACCCATTACAGTACCGCCCGTACCTACCCCTGCTACAAAGGCGTCGGGCTGTTTGTCTACACTTTGTAATTGCGCCCATATCTCGGGGCCGGTGGTCATTTCGTGCGCTTCAGCATTATAAATATTTTCAAACTGGCGCGGCAAAAAATATTTGTCCGATAATTGTCCTAAACGTTCGGCCAAAGCTATGCTGCCTTTAAAACCACCTTCGGCTTTACTTACGGTATGAATTTTTGCACCCAGGCTTTTAATAATATCCATACGTTCCTTACTCAACCAATCGGGCATCATAATAATAACCTCGTGGCCCAATGCTTTGCCTATGGCTGAAAACGATATACCTGTATTACCGCTTGTAGCCTCTACAATTACGTTTGTAGGTTTTATTTTACACTCCTTGTAAGCACGGTATAAAATATATAGGGCCATCCTGTCTTTCACACTACCTGTTAAATTATAATGCTCGCACTTAACATAAATATTACCTGGTTTACCCTTGTAAGTATATTGTAACTCCAGCATTGGGGTGTTACCTATCAAATGCCACAGGTGCTTAAATTTATTTTCCAGATCAGTGTTAAGGCACTGCGATGCTCCCTTTTCTTCCGCTACCATTCTATAGTTATTATAGTATAAAAGTCAGCATATCCTATATTTATTACAACACTTTGCTAATAAACCATAAATTTTATGCTTTATTCTAATAATAGTATAACTATTTTCAGCTTTGACATATCTTTATACCTATCATTGCATCTTTTTACATCATGACACATTAAAATATGGCAGACACTAATTTAGACCCGACTGATATTGGCATTTTAAAGCTCTTGCAAAAGGACGCCTCGTTAACCAACAAAGAGATCTCGGCCAAGCTCCATAAATCTATTGCAACCATTCATGAGCGGGTGCGACGGCTTAATGAAAATGGGTATATCAAACGTATTGTCGCTATCCTCGACCGCAAAAAAATCAATAAAGGCCTGCTGGCATTTAGCCAGGTACAGTTAAATGACCATACGGCAGAAACATTATCAGGCTTTGAAAACGAAGTAGCCAAGTTTCCCGAAGTAATGGAATGTTTCCAAATGACGGGCACCTTTGATTTTATACTGCGCATAGCCACAAGCGACATGGACGCCTATCACGATTTCTACCGAAATAAATTAGCCACCCTGCCCAACATAACCACCGTACAAAGCTTCTTCGTGCTGTCCGAAACTAAGAGCGATACTGCTTATCCGCTGTAAGACCTTGCCACTGCCCTGTACAATTTGCAGTTCGGCATTAATTGCCTGCAACCAACACTGCCTTATTTAAAAAATCAAATACGGCAACAGCAGGTATTGCCAGGCAACTCGCCCTGCTGAAGCGCGCGATATTGATCCCGTAAAAATTCCCGTTCAGATCAAACACAGGACCGCCGCAGCTCTCCGGTTTCAAAATAGCATCGTGTGTAAATACGGCGTTAAAACCATCCCTTCTACCGCTTTTACCACCTGCAAACATTTCTGCCGGATGATTAAAATGCCTTTGTGGCAGGGTATCCAACATAATGCTTTGGGTCAGGCTCCTTTCTCCTCTTTTTATTTGTAGTTTGATCGTATCGCCGGGCCAAAAGCGGCTAAGCTCTTTAGCGTAGTCGTCAAAATTTTGCGGATCATTACCGTTAATGCTTGCTATCTCGTCGCCAATCTTTATTTGATAGACACTTTTGTTAAGGTTAGGAAAAACATATGATACCTTTAGCGGTGCATTTCTGCCTTTAAATCCAACTCCTAAAAAACCCATGCTCGACATTTTCCTTAACGGGAAGACCGGGCTTCCTGAAATGCTGATCGTACCTATTGTATCCTGCCGGGGCGATACAAGAAATATACCCGCATTTACTATTTCCCGGCTCGCTTCCGTTAGCTGCTTATAACTGATGCCGCCTTTTAGCTCTTCACCCGGCTCAAGTAATACCATGTCATCTTCTTTATCGCGAGCTATTATTTTGGCTGCTACTTTATGATGATCCGCACAAATTATTTCGGGTTGATCCCCTACCATTGAGTTCTTACTAACAATTAAGTACTGACCAATACCCTGGCGTAGCTTAACATCACGAAAAGAAAACAGCGTTCCATTTATCCTTTGTGATTTGCCTTGTACACTGCTGACAACAATCAGGCAGGTATTTTTGAACTTTGTGGCTGCTGCACTAAATCCCTTATTATTTACCAGCCCAGGTAACGACATAATACTCGCTGCCAGCGGATCAGCCGGCACAGCCTCTTCCCGATCAGGGTAAGCACTATAAACTTTAGGTATCTTTAATGCTGTAGCATATTTTTTATACAGGTCGACAGGTACATCATAGTTGTCTTCTTCCGGCACTTCAATAGCGCTATGCAAACCTATTACTCGTCCCATATAATCAAACAAAGGGCCGCCGGAATCACCCGGTTCCATTATACAGGTTGATTTTATAAATCCTCTTTCATTCTTTACATTGGAGATATATCCAAACCGTAAAATGGGCTTTGGCTGTCCCAGGCTCTCAGGATAAGCTACACTGATACAAGGCTCATTTACTTTAAGCGATGCCGAACTACCAGTAATAGCAAAGGGCCACGTACCCTGACTGATGATCTTTATTATAGCAACATCAGGTATGGTCTTGTCGTTTGCCAGTTCTATTTTACCGAGGCCGGTTGCCAGGCATGTTTTCCCATCCGGGAAACTCACCCTATAAACCACACCCGGTGTGGTAACATGTGCTGCTGTATAAATATAACCATCTTTATTAACCACCACACCGCTAAATACGCCACCTGCCTGTTGCCTGGCAACGGTATCATACGCGTATAGCTGTACACAGGCAGCGTATGCTTTTTGATAAGCAATGCCGATAGTATGTTCCAGCTTATTATTATCTACTTTTTGTGCATAGGTATTACCGGTTATTATGCAACCAAGGATTAGTATAACCCCAGAAATATGTTTCTTCATTACAATTTAGCGCTGCTCATTATAAACTTCAAACTCGGCTATTGAGGGTTGATGATCGGCAGCATCAATGGTTATCCTTGCCTTGGTGCCCTTAACCCTGTCGAAACGATGGATCTTGATCCTGTTAGTATTATCGCCTTTAAGGATCGGTTTCCATTGTCCATTCTGATAATATTCAAGGGTATAACTTTTGATGTTAGGCTTTTCTTCAGCAATTACTATCGCGTTAAATGATTCTTCTTTCTTGAAATCTATCTCGTACCATGCACCTTTATTAATAGTGGGGTTAGATACCCACGATGAACCAAAGTCGTCATCATTAGCAAAGTCCATAATAGCCGAGTCATCACTCCAGCTGGAATTTGCGGGTTGATTTTTAGCCAGGTTGTGCGATATGATAGGTGCTTCCATTTGCGGCAGCTGTATTTTAGTGCCATCATTATGCCATAACTCCCCTATCTTTTTTAAGGCCGCCAAAGCGTTATCATCCATTAAGCCGTCACGATTTGGCGCTACGTTTAATATAAAGTTGCAATTTTCCTTATTTAGCGGGATCAGTGTTTCATTAACCAATTTAACCGGATCCTTTACAGGTGTTGTTGGATGGCTGGTTTCCCAAAACCAGTTTTGCTGTAACGGCAAACAGGCTATAGATGGCAGGCGGTTTTCTTTATTTGAAATACGCTGCCCTGCTCCCATTTCATAGGTTTTAATATCTGAATAGTATAATGCTTCCTGCGGATATTTGGCACCGTTCAGATCCATCAGCAGACAATTAGGCTGTAAGGATTTTACCAAATGATAGATATCCTCAAAGGGTACATCATCATATGATATCCTTGACCATGGCGCATCCCAACCGTCAATGATCAACGCCTGTATCGGGCCATAATGGGTAAGTAACTCTGTTAACTGTGCCTTTATCATTTTAATATGCTCAGGCGTTATGCAGTTTGGCCTCAGGTGATGATGAGTATCCAGAATAGAATAATATAGAAACACCTTCAACCCGTTCTTGCGGAAAGCATCGGTAAACTCTTTAACCACATCCCTTTTTAGCGGACTATTCATTACATTATAATTTGTGGTTTTGGTATCCCAGATACAAAAGCCGCTGTGGTGCTTGGTGGTAATACAGCCGTAACTCATATTGGCAGATTTTGCCGCCTTTGCCCACTGGTCACAATTGAGTTTTGTAGGATTAAACACTGAAGGCGACAGTTCCGGATCCGGCCAGTCCTGGTTAGCATAAGTAGCTATATTGAAATGGATAAACATCCCAAAACGCAGGTCAACAAAATCCTGCTGTAATTGTGCCAGCGTTTTTACAGGCTGATTATTCGATTGCGCTTTTAAAAGGAAAGGAATAATGCATAAAAGCATTATTCCTGTTATTTTTTTAATATTATTCATTTTATATTTTTAGTTCTCGCCCACACAAATTCATCAATTTTTAAATAGTTCCGCCAATTTCGCGTTTAGCGGCGCGCCCTGTATATCAGTATTGGCTATGATCTTACCATCGCGGCCGACCAAAAAGAAAGAAGGCACTCCACCTATTCCATATGATTTTACAGCCTCGCTCCGGTAACCTTTCAGGTCGGAAACCTGCAGCCAGGTAAGCCCGTCATCATTAATTGCCTTTAACCAACTCTTTTTATCAGTATCCAATGATACGGAAATGATCTCAAATCCTTTGTCTTTATACAATTGATATTGTGTTTTAAGGTTAGGGCTTTCTGCACGGCAGGGTTCGCACCAGCTTGCCCAAAAATCTATCAGTACTATCTTGCCTTTAAGGTCTGCCAGTGAGATAGGTTTGCCTTCCGCATTATTCAGGGTAAATAATGGTGCCGGGTCGCCTACGCCTATTTCCTTAGCAGCCTTTATGCGCTTTGCAAGGTCTTTACCCGGGCCAGTTATGCGCCATTTTTCATCAATCGAGTTATAAATCGGTTCAACCTCAGCTACATTCAATTTTGATCCTGCCGATTCTGTTAATGCTACTATAGCATAAAATGAATGGGGATTATCCTTTGCAAACTGTATCTGCGCTGCCGTGCGGTCCTTTATTTTTTTACGGAACCATGCATCAATCGGCTTAATAAAATTGGTATCTTTTTGCTGTTCCCCTGTTCCACTGCTAAACCGGCCATTGGCTATCCTGTCTATCTCCATAATGGAGCCACCAATAGTTTTATTATAGGCTTGTTGCTCGTCATAAACTTTTGAACCTGTAACCTTAGCATTTATCAGGGAATCATTTGAAGTGATGGTCATATGCTCATTTGCAAAATAAATGTAGATGTTATCATTGCCTTTGAAAACAGACATCTGTTTGCCTTCGCCGGTATGGTCTAATGATAGCCTTGCCGTTGAAATATCATCTGCATGCCCCGAAAAACTAAAAGTACCGTTCACCAATATCGCAGAATCCGTATGCCCGGGGCCATTGTCTGTATAATCCAGGTGGACCTTTACCGGGGCATTCAGGTTGCCTATCTTACCGGTTATCGTAAAATTGTTTTGTGCCGAAGCAAAAAATGGAAGGAATGCTGAAAGTATTATTAGCTTAATTTTCATTTCTTATTATTTGAGTGTTGTTAATTTAAAATTATGTATATTATGCCATAACGCATAATGATATAGGGAAAACCAGGATTTATGGCCCCGATTCCCCTTAATTGTTCAGGTTTAGGTTAATAAGGATATTTCACACCGGGATAATCGATCTGCGCCTGTTTAAGCTGTGCTTCGACCGTCGCATCCCAAGCTTCCCCGAAAGCAATTTTAGCTTGATCGGTAAGATTTACTCCTGCTGCCCCGCTGTAGAAATGTACAAACTCACCCAAATTCAAGTTGGCAGATCTATTGTGATCTATGTTATCCGATTGCTCTTTAAAATATTTGGCTAACAATGCGCCCTTGCCATATTTTGTATAAATAGGATAAAACCAGTCGTGGAAAAAATCTACACCCGGATAGTTTTCATTCTGGGTAGCACTATCGTCATCGGTTGATGTCCATTGTGCATTAGCCAATTGATTAAAAACAGATGCGGCTTCATCCTGTCTTCCAATATTCATCAATACATCATAAATAAATATTTCCGCAAATTTACTGTCGCCCCAAATACCTGCATTGAGGTCATGAGTCATCCCGTAGGAGGAACTGGCCACTATATGCCCTATCTCGTGCAAAGGGATCCTTATCGCATCCCCGGTAGGGCTTCCCCACGTATAATTACTGAGTCCACAATCAATGGTATTCCGGTAATCGTGGCTTGGATCATAATATGGAGCAGGGTGACCGCCGCCATATGTAGCTTCATCTGCATCCGCATCAGGCGGAATGCCATGCATAACAAAATATAACCTGGTTGAATCACCGTACGGGCCATATGTCTTTTTCACGTACTTCCATGCATTACCTATCTGCGCCTGATCCCATTGAATATAAGGATCCATGCCATCGTCATGATAAACGGCTATCTGGTTATCATAATAAGTAACTGATAACAACTTTGTATGTGCAAACCAGTGTTCCTGCCACGTTGCCGGAGGCTGGCCAACAATAGTATCTTTTGCAACACCCGGCTTTACGCCTTTTTTACTACATGAAACAAATAACCCCAGCATCAGCAATACGGGTATAAGTTTAAGGTTTCTGATCAGTTTCATAATTTTAAATAATTTTTAAGTATTTATATTAAATTTTTGAGTCATCATATTAAATTTCAGGCAAGGGAATAGCCAGGGGAGCCAATTGGTGGCTCCCCGACTAATCAAACTAACTATAAACAAATTTTAGCCTTTACTGGCTAACCATATCAACCGGTGTACCCGGTATACCTGTTATGGTTTGAGCTGTAATTATACTGCCGGTTGCACCTACACTAACATCAAGAAAGTATATACTGCCATCTACACCTACAGTTAGCGTATTACCATCACCGCTTAACTGAAGCATGGTAATTTTTGATCCCCCAAAATCAGCAGTTAATTGCGTTAGTTTCTGGTTGATCGGGTTGTAACTGTACACTTTATCGTTCGAACTAAAATAAAACTCATCAACCTGTGATTTTTGCCACTTAGTATCCGGCTGCACCAATGAAGCCCCTGCAAACACGCGTTTATAAATTGGAAGCAAGGTGCGGTTACTGTAATCATCCATAGTTAATGTAAACGAATACTCGTAAATAGTCCCCTGGTCGCTTTCCAAAAACGCGTAAGATGTGCCTGATTCCGCCTGCATAAACAGCAGGTTATGTATTCCTGTTGCGGTTGGGTCAAATGCGCTGCCGTTTACCTGGTAATCGCTGCCATTATAGTCTCCCGCACCATCAAATGATATAAAAGCCCCTGCTTTTGTATCGTAACCAAAAAAGAAATTAGGTGTTTGGGTGAAGAACGGCGACATGGTATAATTACCCGGCTGCGGGTTACCATATTTTCCGTAATCGGGAGCAAAAGGCGCGGTGGTTGTTATTCCAAGATAAAGCTTGGTATTAATTACACCGTTGGCGGTACCTATATAACCTCTCGGATCTACCTGCAGATTATTGATTGTTATCACTGCTGGCGGACTTAAAAACTGCTGCGAAAAATCACTTACCTTCATCATTGTGCTGGCATCAATCATCACGCTGCTTTTGGTTGGGTCGTTGCACATTATCCAGTATTGCTGCACACCGGTACTGCCAGTATAAGCCGGAAATGGTTTTGCGTATAACTGAACAGGGTTTACCGGTAAAGTTTCACCATTCAAAGTAGCGTACAAATCGCTGAGTACAGTTTTAGCAGCGTTTGGCTTTACGAAAGAAAGTTTGGTAACACCATTCTGAACGCTCAGCACTGTTCTGCCCGTTGAGAATTGAGTTATACCATTAATTTTAAAAGTATAAAAGTATTTAACGCCAGTTGCTTTAACCGTTATGGTTAATTTTGCGCTACGTACTGCAGGCGCAAGGTTGTAAACAATGGCCAGCGGGAAACCGGTATAGGTTTCACTGGTTAATTGTTCGGGTATATCAATTTCCCATGTGTAGGTTAAATCCTTTAACGGATCACCACCTGTAAAAACAACATAAGGCTTAATTATCAGGCTATCCCCTTCAATAGCGGGGAAAGTTTGATCCTGTACCCCGATGGCATCGGCTACAGAAAGCGTTTTGTAGGTATAGTTACCTAAATCTTTTTTACACCCATAAACAGAGATGATAAAAAGCAGAAATATAAATATTTTGTTGATTTTCATGATTTCGATTTTACAGATGAATTAGTTTGTTGTAACCTGGTTACCATTTTCGTCAATAAAAAGATACTTGTTTACCGATGGAAAATATTGCAGGTGGAATTTCTTAGCGGGATCAATCGTGCTGTAAAAGTCATAATCACCTGTGCCGTCATTACGGGGCGTTAATACATAACCCTTGGTTGGGTTTTGACTAACCCAGGTAAATGGATCGACTAAAAAATTATCGAAATTACTGATGAAATATAAAGCCGCAGGTATAATCTCGTAAGCTGTCGGGTTGCCCGTTACCATTCCCAGGTCAATAGTGCCCGATGAAATTAAGAACAACTGGTGCTTTGTTCTGCTATAGTCACCTAATTCACCCTGCCAATCGGGCCACCAGGCCGGTTCTTCCAGTCTGTTGGAGAACAAGATCTTTTTGGTACGGATAGATTCATTAAACAATGACGCAAAATCTGTTCCGCCTGAAACACGGACAGTTAGTACAACCGACTTGTTGACCAATGTTGTATCCGTGCCTTTAATAATTACAGGGATATGCACAACTCCTGAATCAGCGGGCATGGTATAAGATGATTTCAGGGGCTCATAATCAACTGTTGCAATAGCTGTGGTAGAATCGGGCACTACCGACATTTGAAAATGGCGGTCATGATTCACCCTGTTGCCACTAATTATAACCGGTACCCATATGGTATCCTGCGCTTGGCTTACATGCAGTGCAAATGAATAATTAAGGGTATCTTTTATCGCATAATCCAGGTAAACATTGTCCTGAGAATTATAGAGTAATTCTTTATCTTTTTTACAACCGAACATGGCCGAGCAAAAAAGAAGAATAAAAAATATGTTTCTTTTCATGGTCTTATTATTAATTGTTTCGGTATTCTAACTCGTTAATCGGCAGCGGGAAAACAAATATCTGATCTGATGCCGGTTTGCTGTAAGTATCTGATACAGGCACAGCAAGGTTCAGCCTTTTATACATATAAAAGATCTGGCTTTCCCCGTAAAATTCCTTCCTGGCATCTTTAATCAGCAGGTTAATAAATGTCGCTTTATCTGCAACGTTATCCACTGTGCTACCTATACCGCGCTTAGCCCTTAATGTGTTATAATAAAAAAGCGCATGTACCGGATCCGTATCGTAAACCGCTTCTGCAGCTATATAATACATCTCGCTGTAGCGCATAGCCGGAGCTGTTAATGGGTACAGGTTAACTACCGGTGTAGTATTTTCAATATATTTTTGTAAAACTGCACGCTGTATTGAATTACCACCTGATGTGGAAGCAGTTGCAACAAACCATTGTTTATACCGCCAGTCGTCGGCACCGTCCTGTGCTGTTTCATAAATATCATTTATCTGGTCGGTTGTGGCACTGTATATTGGTGGGGTTGCAATAAATAAAGCGGTTAATTCCGCATTTATAGCTGTATTATCAATATACCAGCCGGTAATAATTTCCTGGTAAAATATGCGGTCCTTAGCAGTAATATCTTTTGAAAAGAAAGCATCTTCGCTTGTCCAGGGGAATTTACTGGCATCAATAACAATACGCGCGCTATTATAGGCATCTACATTATCACCTTTGTATAGGTATACACGTGCAAGTTCGCCGCAAGCGGTGTAATAATTCATGCGGTTACGCCTGTTCTGATAAAACAGATCGGTGTTTGAGGTTTCATTACCTGTAGTACCCGGATACCCAATTGAGTACGAAGATGAAACAATAGGATCGGAAGCATGCAGTAAAGGAGCTGCCTGTTTAAGATCGCTTACACAGCTATCAAGCGCCACCGAAACCGTAGAAAAAGGTGTACTATTAACGCTGACAACGGTTACATAAGGGATAGCCTTTGCGCTGGGGTTGCTTTTGTATGATGGCGCAAACATGCGCAGCAGATCAAAATGGATATAAGCCCTTAAAGTTAATGCCTCGCCCTTTATCAGTTGGTAATCGTTGCCTGTAAACAAGCTCTTCTTACTATCAATTGCAGCAAGTATATAATTGCAATTCGCGATAGCGCGGTAACCTGTATTCCATATGTCAGTAGTGGTAGCTACAAATGATGGCTGGGTAAAATCAAAATTAGCGATAGCCTGTGAAGTAATATCTGATGGAAACTGGTAATTTTGAGCCAAAACGTCAAGACTACCAAAAGTTAAGTTGCCGCCATACAGGTCTGTTGATGCGCAAAGTGTGTAAACACCATTTAACGCTTCCCTAAAGCCTTCGGCTGAACTAAATAGCTGTGTTTCATCAACTTCAGACTGGGGCTTTACATCAAGATACTTTTTGCATGATGATAAAGCCATTAGCCCCACAATTATTAATATATATTTCTTCATTTTTTTATTTATTAAAAAGTGGCCAATAAACTACATGTTAAGCTGCGCGCGTAAGGTGAATCAATTCCGCGTTCCTGCTGGATGCTCGCTGCCGTGAAAATGTCATTAGCTGTTAGGGTAAATCTTAATGTTTGCATACCCAGTTTTTTCGCAAGCTTTTTCGCTAACTCATAGGATACATTGATCGATTCCAGATCGATCTCATTATCCTTTTGCACAAAGCGCGATGTTGGGTAAGTAATGCCCAGGTCCTGTATGTTTTTGTAAAGGGTAACATCGCCTGGTTTTTCCCAGCGGTCGGCCAAAGCACGGGCGTCCACATTATAGCGTGGGTCAGCATCTTCAACCCTATCAACCAGTGTCTGGTTGTAATAATCGCCGCCAAATCTGTAATGAAACAGGAAACCGAAATAAAAGCGTTTATAGGTAATGTTACTGCCGAAAGTACCTTCGCCTTTTGCTTCCTGGTCGCCTATTGGTTGCTGGTCGTTAACATCGTAAGTAAATGTCAAGGTTCCGTTCTTTTTTACAAAGATCTCCTTGCCTGTTTCCGGATCAATACCTTCTGATTTCACTCCATAAATGGTGTAAATAGACTGCCCTTCGGCATAATGAAGCAGCGGTGCAGATTGTGTAGTATTTAAACTGCTGGTTTGATAAGCATCAACACTTGCATTATATGCCTTTAAAGCATCGGCAATATGGGTAACTGCGTTTTTGTTATGAGCGAAATTTGCTACAACGTTAACGTTCCAGTTTGAGTTTTTAAAAGCATTATAGGTCAAATAAACTTCCTCGCCTACATCCTTCATGTCACCAAGATTGGCTTCATAGGTATTGTAGCCGGTTGATGGCACGGTGTTAATTGCTGTAAGCTCGCCTTTGGTAAGTTTATAATAATAATGAGGGTTAATAACCAGTTTATCATTAAATAATCCTAACTCAAGGGCCAGGTCGTAGTTGGTTGTACGTTGCCATTGCAAGTCGGGGTTTCCGTAACCATCAACTGTTGCGCCTACACCTGTTGAATACCAGTTAGAGGTTTGGTAAGAGTAAATTGTTTTTGCCTGGTTAGGCGGAAAATCTACCGATCCGGTTAAACCTGTAGTTGCGGTCAGCTTAAATCTTGAAATAGCCGCGAAGCTTTCTTTCATAAAATCTTCCTTGTGCATGTTCCAACCTGTACCTGTTGACCAAGCCGGTGCGAAACGTTTATTATCACCATAAACTGAAGATCCGTTAAGATTGAAAGTAGCATCCAGCAAATATTTGTTCTTATACGAATAATTGCCAGTTATGAAATTACTGATAGATCGTGTTGTAGACACATCACCAGTGGGCGCCGTATTAAGCTCATAAGTTCTGGCGAAAGCTATATTGGTAAATGTCGCATTTGAAAAACCCTGTGCTTCAAAAGATTTGTAATCTTCGGTATAGTTGGTTACTTCGCTGGCTAGTGCAAGGTTCAGGGAGTGATCGCCTATTTGTTTGTAGTAATTTAACTGTACCCTCCCGTCATACTGAACAATGTCATCATTGGCGTAAGTATAGCTTCCGCGGTTTTGGATCTGATCAGCAGGGCCATAATAAAACTGATCGCTCGTTGGCGAAATAAACACATCTGATGTGCCTTTATGATCGGTAAGGCTCACCTGCCCCTGTAAACGCAATGCCGGGGTAATGTGCCAATCCAGCGAAAGATTATCTAAAAGCTCCAGGTAGGCCGACTTACTAAAATTACCAACTTGAGCTTCATATAAAGGGTTCAATACATTTTCATATACGTATTGAGCACTACCATCTTGATGTGTATCAATTTGCCAGTTGGCCAGTTCCCTTAGTGAATTACCATTTGCATCAGTTAAACGGTAATAAGGGTTCATGGCTACATAACTGGAAAAACTGCCATAGGGTGAGTTTGTGCTTTGCTCCTGCGTAATTTGCAGATCATTTCTGAATAAAAGTTTTTTGGTAGGATTGTAATAAAAGGTCATACCACCGCTGTAATCATTACGGGCAGCGCCTTTCATTACACCCGGATTAGTTTGAAAACGACCGTAAACATCATAACGAAAAGTGCTATCGCCGCCTTGCGCATCTAAGGTTTGGCGCAGGCCATACGCATTTTGCAGAGGCTGCGATAACCAATAGGTATTTACACCGCTTACTACATTTTTTAATATCTCGTTATATTGAATATCGAGGTCATCCTGGCTGGTAGTAGTGTTGATGCCAGTGGTATATAACCCGGCCAGTTTTTCATATTGCAGTTTTTGAGCAGCATTTAACACATGATATGATGAAAGATCAGGCGCGCTGACAGTAAAATCATTAGTATAGGTAAGCTGTAATTTACCCGGCTTTGGCGCTTTTGTGGTAACAACAATAACACCATTTGCCGCCCTTGAACCGTAAACCGCGGTAGCAGCAGCATCCTTTAAAATAGTTACACTGGCTATACGGTTTATGTCAAGATCCACTATTTGTTCCAATGAGGAAGGAAACCCATCCAAAATAAATGCCGGCATGTTATATGAACTTGACAGGTTATTACGATCGACAATTGACCCATCAACTGACGGTAGCGAGGTTGAACCCCTTACCGTAATTTTTGGCAGTGCGTTGGGATCTGACCCGGTTAGGTTATTATCACCGATACGAAAAGACGGATCAAAAGAAGCGATAGCCTTTATAACATCCACAGGATTGTTCTTTTTAAGATCGTCACCTGAAATGGTTACCGCACTACCTGTATAGTTAGATTTTTTTATAGTTTGATAACCTGTAACAACCATCTCATTCATGTTGTTAACCAGTAATTCTAATTTTATGGTAATCGGTTTTGAGTTATTTAGTTTAACCTCTTTGGGTTTATAACCAATAAAAGTAAATACAACAACATCGCCAGGCTGAACATTCACCTGGAACTCGCCTTTAGTATTGGTGGTACCTATAACTACGGTTTTGTCGGTTTTTAAATAGATATTTACCCCGGCCATAGGTGCCTGTGTTTTATCATCTATTACCGTACCCTTTGCCTCAATTATTGTTTTATCACTTACATTATCGGGCACAGGAGCATCCGTTTTGGTTTCGGGTACTATTTGCTGTATAACAATGGTTTTATCAATTATTGTATAATTAAGCTTGAGCCCCTTTAAACAATAATCAAGCGCATCTTTAAGCGATACATTCTTTAAATCTACATCAAGGGTTTGCTTTGTTGTATTTACTTTCTCGGTATAAAAGAAAGTATAACCAGTTTGGCTCTTAATATCTTTAAAAATAGTTTCCAGGGTGGCGTTATGCCTGGTAATAGAAATACTCTGTGAGTAGCTGGCAGCAGACAAGTGCAATGTGCCAATTAAAATCAGGATAGCGGTGAATTTCATCACTATAAGGAATTTGTACTTTACCGGCCCAATACTGCATAGAGGGTTGTAAAGAAATTTAAATTTCATATTTTTGAAGAAGATAGGGTTAATAAATAACGGCAGGGTGTCATAAACTACTGCTGTTGACCTTTTTTTAGAAGCTGGAAGTGGTGAGACACTTTCGGCTTTTTTTGATCGGGGGGAATTTAATTTATTGTAGTTTTATTTTCATTCAGTTGGGTTTGAGCGTGAATAATTCAATTAATTAGTTAGTTTATCTTTTATTTGGCCGAAACCGTAACAGTTTTTCCTTCTACCTCAAAATGAACATTGTTTAACTCGAGTATCTTAAACACATCTGAGAGGTTACTCGACCTGGATATCTCCCCAATAAATTTTTCGTTGGGCAAATTATCCGCATATACAATTTTAACATCATACCACCTGGCAACCTGCCTCATGATCGACTTGAGATCATCATTCTGAAAAGAAAACAATCCGTCTTTCCAGGCTGTTTCTTTGTCCACATCTACAGCATGTTTTGAAACTTCACTCTCACCTACCCTGTTTACTACAGCTTGCTGCCCCGGTATTATTGATATGGATGCAGAACCAGATGAAACCTTTACAGCGCCTTCAAGCAACGTTGTTTTTATTGAGGGCTCATCCTGATAGGAATTAATATTAAAGTGAGTACCTAATACCTCAACCGTTTGATTGGCCGATTTAACCCTAAAAGGCATTTTTTTATTTTTTGCCACTTCAAAATATGCCTCCCCTGTAAGCTGTACCAAACGCTCTGTGCCATGAAAAGCAGCCGGATAGGTTAAAGACGATGCCGCATTTAGCATTACTTTAGTACCATCGGGCAACACAAGGCTATATTGGCCGCCGTTTGGAGTGTTTATGGTATTTTGCAATTGATAAGCCAACTGCTGGTTATCCGTTGTGGCGTTGCCACTGCCTGTTGTATAAACAATTTGATTACCTGCCATTTTGGTAATGCTGATATTTGATTGTTTAGCTATTTGTCCCTTGTGCGCATCATCTAAAACGATCTTTGTGCCATTAGATAAGGTTAGCATTGCCCTGTTTCCACCAGGAAGGATATGTGCAGCAGCATCAACAGTTGACGGTGTTTTAGCTGGCTTTATAAACAAGTAAATCGAAACAGATAAAAAAACAATAACAACAGCAGCGGCGTACCATAACCAAGCTTTTTTCTGTTCATTACGGCGGGGGAGTATGATCTGGTCAATTTGCAGGTCTACTTTGCTTTTGATAGAAAGCTTGATGTTCTGCATCTCTTTTTCTTTCTCCTCAATAATTAAATCATCATTCAGATCAAAAGCATCATAAAACTTTTCAAGAAACTCAATTTCTTCACTTGTTGCATCCCCATTATTGTACTTTTCCAGTATTTCCAGGAAATACTTTCTGTATTTGTAGTCCATTTATAAACGCTATATATATATACAAGAGTGAAAAAAGTAACAATCCGCCCAGTCGAAGTGAAAATATTTTTTATTTTTTTTAAAGAATGGGTCTTTTATACCTCATTATTCTTAAAATCAAATAACAGTATACCTATTATTTATAAAAAACTACGCACTACGTTTTTGTACCCGAATTATAGTCAGCACTAAAATGCGAATAGAATAAAAGGCTAAAACTTTCATCAAATCACACCTGGATTGCTACGTTGGGAAAATATATATTATAGGAATTCCTAATTTGAGGATTCACAATTTGAGCTAAAGACCAGCTCCTGTGGAGAAAACTAATTTTTGCCTTTTGTAAGAACAATTAAGAATAGTGAAAACAAAAGCTCACTTTTCAGGGTTGCGAGCGCCCTGCCAATGTGATTCCTTACTGTTTTAGGAGATAACTGCAATCGTTCGGCAATTTCATTACTTGATAAACTTTCCACAAACCGCAAGTTAAATATCACCCGCTGCTGTTCGGGCAGGTTATCAATCATCTTTTGAAAGGCGTCAAAAAACTCTTTATAAATAATTTTTGAATCGGCTTCATCCGCCTGCTGTTCCGCTACACCTAAGTGTTCCGGTATCTCTGTATATTTACCTTCAATACCTATCCTGTTGAATACGCCATTTCGGGTGGCTGTGTACAGGTAAGCCTGAAGATCGGTAATTACTGTAGCATTACCTCTTATCCAAAGCTGTACAAAAATATCCTGGGCTATATCTTCGGCAATCTCCCTGTCATTAACCCGCTTATACGCTAAATTAAATACCTTTTTCCAATACCTGTTATATAAAATATCAAAAGCAACCCGGTCACCTTTGCTTAAATCAAACAAAAGGTCGGCGTCAGTAATGCTATTTATATCAACAACGTGCATTTAATACTAAGCGTAATTAGGGTCAGTTTAGTAAAGTTATTTGTCATTATTCAATCTGATACTTAATAGTGTGATTTTTTGAAGCAATCGTTTTATATCTATTGAGCTGAATTTGACCGAATTAGTTACCAAAACCAATATTACCAAATATATTAATTTATATGTTATTTTTTTAAAATATAACATTAACTATATTATATTTTTAAGAAAAAAGCATATTACAATACATTCCTCAATAAATTATTGAAACTGAAACTAAAGCTTAATCACATCCAGTCCTCCTAAAATTTAGTATTTTCGGAACCAATTATTGAAAACCTGCGAAGAATTAGAAACTTAGGTGAGTTACTACCAGCCTCTAATTGCTCCACCCTTAAATGCTACCTCAGCCGCGGCCGCTACTTCCGGAGATTGATAAGATTGTACGAATTTCTTCACATTATCCTGATCCTTATTATCATCTCGGGATACGATGATATTTACGTATGGAGATTTTTCATCCTCAACAAATAATCCATCCCGTTTAGCAACAAGGCCCGCCGGACCTGCAAAAGTGTTATTGATAATAGCTATAGTTACCTTTTGATCATCCAGCGCTCTTGGCAATTGAGGGGCTTCCAGTTCCAGTATTTTTAAGCTTTTAGGGTTGGCAACAATATCATTTACAGTGGGTAATAGCCCTACACCATCTTTAAGTTTTAGCAAACCGGCTTTTTGCAACAGGAGTAAAGATCTTCCGCTATTGGTAGGATCATTCGGGATAATAATTGTACTTCCATCTTTCAACTCGCTGATGCTTTTGATCTTCCTGGAATAACCCGCCAAAGGATAAACAAAGGTATTGCCGAGTATAGCAAATTTATAACCTCGCTGCTTAGCCTGTACATCAAGGTAAGGCTTATTTTGAAAAACATTTAAGTCTATATCACCCTGGCTCAGGGCTTCGTTGGGCATCACATAATCATTGAATTGTACCAATTCCACATCAAGTCCATATTTTTCTTTAGCAACTTTTTGGGCCGCTTGTGCAACCGTATATTCGGGCCCGGATTCAACACCTACTTTAATATGATTGGAGTTATTGGGCTGAGTTTTTCTTCCGCATGCTGATAGGCCAAGGCAGATAACAGCGATAGTGATTAGTAATAAATTTTTCATTTTTGTATATATAAATTATTTGCGATGGTCTACTTTTTTTGCAATAAACTCACCCGCAACCTGGATAATAAACACGAGTAATACTAAAAGAACAAGAACGGTATTCATAACAACTACATCGTAGCCCACATAGCCATACTGGTAACCAATTTGCCCCAAGCCACCTGCGCCAACCGCGCCACCCATGGCTGAATAACCCACCAGGGTAATAAGGGTGATAGAAGCACTGCCAATAATTGACGGCAAGGCTTCGGGCAGCAGTACTTTAAAAACTATTTGCAAAGGCGTTGCCCCCATCGACCGGGCTGCTTCTATTAAACCATTCGGAATCTCAATCAAACTATTTTCTACCATCCTGGCAATAAACGGTGCCGCGCCTATGCTCAATGGCACCAATGCCGCCTGAACGCCTATGGATGTACCCACCAAGGCCCTGGTAAAGGGGATCATCCATACAATCAGAATAATAAACGGGATAGACCGGAAGATATTAACCAGTACCGAGGTTACACCATTTATTAAACGATTTTCCGATACCTGGTCTTTCCTGGTCATAAACAGTAACACGCCTGTAGGTAGCCCCAATAAAAAACCGAAGAAGCCGGATACAAAAGTCATTACAACGGTTTCCCATAAACCTTGTAAAATCATTATCAACATTGGTTCAGACATAGCCAAGCACCTCCACTTCTATATGTTTGCTACGGTAATATTCCAATGAGTCTGTAGTGTCTTTTTCGTTCCCGGTTACTTCAATAAGCATTACACCGTATTTCACCCCGCCTGTATAATCCATTTGCGCGCTGATAATGTTATTATCCACCTGAAATAGTCTGCTGGCCTCGGATAAAATGGATGCCTCGGCCGAATGCCCATTAAACTCCAGTTTGATAACCGGGTGGTTTTTACCCGCGGGTGTTGCCGAAAGGCGTTGTTCATATTCAGCAGGTAAGGTTGCATGCAGCGAAGACGCGATGAATTGCTTTGCAATTGTAGTTTCGGGATAAGCAAAAACCTCGCTTACCGAACCGCGTTCAATCAATTTCCCTTCGCTGATGATAGCTACTTCATCGCAAATAGCTTTTACCACATTCATTTCGTGTGTAATAAGCAGTATAGTGATTTGGAAACGCCTGTTAATGTCTTTTAACAGGTTAAGGATAGAAAGCGTTGTTGCGGGATCAAGGGCGCTGGTTGCCTCGTCACATAGCAGCACTTTAGGGTTGTTTGCTAACGTTCTGGCAATGGCTACCCTTTGTTTTTGCCCGCCTGATAAATTTGCAGGATATTCATTTGCTTTATCCGCGAGGCCCACTAATTCCAGTAATTCAGCTACCCGCTTTTTTATTTCGTCGCTGGGTGTATTACTTAACTCCAAAGGGAACGCCACATTGCCTGCTACAGTACGTGAGGATAGCAAGTTAAAATGCTGAAAGATCATTCCTATTTCCCGCCTTGCCTTGGCAAGTGCTGAAGGGGCAAGTTGAGTTAAATTAAGTCCACCGATGATTACATCACCTGATGTTGGCCGCTCCAACAAATTAACACAACGTATCAAAGTACTTTTCCCCGCGCCTGAAGCACCAATCACTCCCAATATTTTGCCCTTGGGAACTATCAGCGAAACATTAGATAAAGCGCTGACCTGGCTGTTCTTTTTGTAAAATGTTTTTGTAATATTTTTTAGTTCGATCATTGTATCCATTTATTCCGCCCCAACTAAATCACCCGGATTACAGACCGGCCAGATTTTACCCGTGCTATCAGGTAGCCGGGAAATGATCAGGATAAACCAACTGATTAAACTTGATTTCTTACTCATTAATAATTTTTGAATGTCGAATTAAAATGCAAAGATAAATTATTCTATTATAGCCATAGATTATAGAGAGATTATGACACCAATAAGAGATAATTAAATACGCTTTGCTACCTGATGCGTGAGAACGGAATCGAACCATTGTATGAGTTTCCTAACTTCTGATCACCTGACCTTAATAAAAAGCCGCAAGGGTAAACCTAGTGGGATTGCTGAAACTATCTTGCAATAATGAATAGTCATCTATCTTCCTTAAATCAATCAACCATCGCAACAAATTATTCATTTTAAAATCATACTTGAGCCAATTCCAATTTTTGTTCCTTTAAAAAGTAATACTTCATAATTGGCCCCGAAATAACCATAGTAACCACGGTCATCACTACTAATCCTTCAAACACAGGTCCGCTGATAATTTTCGCTTGTAAAGCAATTAAGCCCAAAACAATTTCCTGTGAACCACGGGCATTCATGCCGAAAGCTACCGCAATGGATTCGTTCCTGGTCATACCACTTAAAGAACTCCCAATCCGGGCACCGATCAATTTTGCAAGGAAAGCGATTACCAGTATAAGTACCACGATCTCCAGGTTGAAATTGGAGATGAAATTTAGCCGTAACCCTACTGATGCAAAAAACAGGGGAGCCAGAACGTTAATAGTAAATTGATGTAATACCTGCTTATGCGCTTCAGTAAAATACTCGGAATCGCTGATAGCTACCCCTACTAAAAACGCACCAAAAACAGCGCGTACGCCAAGGGCTTCGGTAACCGCGGCACCTATAAAACAGAGGCAAACAGCTACCGTAAATACGTTACTCCTCTTCCCGCTTTTACCGGCATAGGCAAGCAAACGGTGCACAATCCAGCGACCGCCGGTTAGCATGAATACTGCGAACAGTACAACAGTGATAACCGACCAAAAGGAAACCTGTTCTTTCCCGGCATTCATCATCTGGATAATGATTGAAAACAGGATCCATCCCAGAAAATCATCCACCATGGCTGCAGTTAATACTATATTACCGATCCTTGTTTTGAGAATATCTAAATCAAGTAATATTTTAGTGATGACAGAAAGCGCGGTAATGGAAAGTGCAGTACCAAAAAACAGCGATGTAACCAATTGGTTATTAAAGCCATTAGCAAAATGATCTTTATACAAGAACCACACCGCCAAAAAGCCAATGGCAAACGGAAACAGAATACCGGATAAGCTAATGGCAATTGCCTGTTTTCCATTTTGTCTTATTTGTTTTAAATCAACTTCAAAACCTGCTATAAACATTAGCAGGATAATGCCAATATTAGCTATTCCGTCAAAAGCGCTGCTAGCTTTCGGAGCCGAAATAAAGATGGTATTAAACAGATCAGGAAAAAGGGCACCTAATAAGGTAGGCCCTACAATTATTCCGGCAAAAATTTCACCGATAATTGCGGGAAGTTTGTACCTACGGCAAAGTTCACCCAGCAGCCTGGCAGGTATCAGGATAAGCAGCAAGATGATTAAGAAGTGAATGATTTCTGTAGAACTTAGTTTAGTGATCATGTCTGTTTTTTTTAAGATCTGCCAGAACTTAATACCTGAATTTTTGCTGCCGCCAGTTTTTTCCTCCTGATAAAGTACCCAATAATAATTGCTATAATCATGGCGGCTTATTTAACAATTTTGGCTAAACGCTGATATAACGCTGTAGGGCTATCCTCATTCTTCGGCTTATATTTTCCTGCTATTATCGGTATATATATTACCCGCCTGCGGCTTTCCTCTCCCACTACTGACGATTGTGCCACTCTGTGCCAGAGGCGTCCGTCGTGAATGGTAAGATCTCCGGCTGTAGGGGCTATGGCTACTTCGTTCTCATCTGCATCATGATCCAAAAAGTATTTTTTACGGAACAACACCTGGTAAAGGCTTTGCTGATGTGTTCCCGGCAGGATGCGTAGTCCACCATTATTGGGTGATGCATCGCTCAGGTGTATACCTACGTTCAGCATCGGGTTTAGTTTTGTGCCATGGAAAATATCGCGCAAACCATCGGTATGCCAGCCCATTTTGGTAAAACTACTTTCTTCGCTGTTTACATAATGATTAAACACCATACCATCTTTTTCATCAACACCTAAACGGGAACCCGGCACAATACTTAACAAGGTTTGGAACCGCGGATCGAGCGTAAACTCCGAAAGCAAGGCATGATGTTGATTGATGAATGCAAAACGCTGCACAATAACGGATCCATCAAGATCTTTACCATATTTTATAGGCACACCGTTTATCTTTTCAATGCTGTTCTCTGTCCAGTTTTTTTCTACCTCTTTTGATGCACGTATAATATCCTGCACCGTTTCTGGTTCAATAAAATTTTTAAAATGTATAAAACCGTTACGGTTAAAAAATGCTTGTTGTTCGTCAGTAATTTCAGCACCAAGGCTGAACCTTTGATAAGTGGTGTCCATTAAAAATAAAAGGGGGAAATAAAAAGGAAAAAATAAATGAATTTGTTAATTAAAATACTTGTAGCATTTAACAACAACAGCAACACAAGCCAATCCGGGGGGAAGGCATTCGCATGGAGTTTGCGGTGTTTATTTTACTGTTTTGATTCATTTAATTAAAATCTATAATATCTATCTACTTTATAGATATTGCAAATGTAGACAAATATTTATTATACCAAAATTTATTTATTATTTTTTGTAAAGACCTGCCGTAATACGCTCAATCAATGATTTATTGATATAACGTGCACCAATTGCTGACAGCTTATTTAAAACCCCGGGTATGATCTCGGCCTTTTTATTAAACATCCCTTCTACCCCAAGCTTTGCAACCTCCGCGGGCTGCATATTAAACTTTTCGGCAAGCTCTGCCAAAGCATCCATTCCGGCCCGGTGCGCAAAACCTGTATCTGTAGGGCCGGGACAAAGGCAGCTTACAGCTACTGAACCTTTTAGTTCAACCCTAAGTGCCCTGCTAAACGAAAGCACAAATGCCTTGGAAGCGGCATATACGGCTAACGTTGGAACCGCCTGATAGGCCGCCGTACTTGAAACATTTAAAATATAAGAGAGCTGTTGCTTTAATTGCGGTAACAGGTAATGAGTTAATTCAATAACCGCATTTATATTAACCTGTAGCATATTTACCTGCTGCTCTATATTACCCTCTTCAAAATTACCCCATAAACCGTAACCTGCGTTATTAACAAGCACTGATACCGGCAATTTATCGTAAAACTCCGCCACTCTTTTTGCAGCACCAGGTTCGGAAAGATCAATAGCAAAATACAGTGAGTCGTTCTGTAGTTCTTCGGCCAGTTGTTTAAGCTCAGTGGCCGAACGCGCTATCAAAAGTAATTTATATCCCTTTTTTGCTAACAGTATAGCTATCTCCCGCCCTATTCCCTTACTTGCTCCTGTGACTACCGCGTATGAATTCATATTTCACAATATAAGAAAGTCGATAAATTTATTGGTAGAAAACTTTCTTTTTATGGCTTATTAACTAAATATTAGTTCCTCATTAAAATATTTACGTTTTAGCTATTATCTAAGGTAGATTTTACCCGCTTTCATCACAAAAACTACGTTTTTCATCACTTTAATATCCGCGAGCGGATCACCGTCAACTGCAATTACATCGGCAAATTTACCTTTGCTAATACTGCCCAACTCCTGCTCCTTTCCTAAAAGTATAGCTGCGCTGGAGGTAGCTGATTTTATCGCTTCTATTGGCGGCATTCCGGCATCAACCATATATCCAAACTCCAGGTAGTTCAGTCCGTGATCAAACGCACCTGCATCAGTTCCGAAGGCAATTTTCACACCTGCTTTGTAAGCTTTTGCAAAAGTGCGCTGTATCTGATCGCCGAAGGCAATAGCTTTAGCGGCAATAATTGGCGGATAATACCCTTTTTTTGCAGAGTCGGCAACGGCTTTACCAGCAATAATGGTGGGTACATACCAGGTACCATATTGCTTCATCAGCTTAATATCCTCATCATCCATATAAGTGCCATGTTCAATTGAGGTTACACCACCCAGTATAGCTCTCCTGATCCCCTCTGCGCCGTGGGCATGGCAGGCTACCTTTAAACCGTAATCGTTGGCTGTTTCAACCACCGCCTTAATTTCATCAATGGTGAACTTCGCCTTTTTATTATTGTCTCCCAATTCAAAAACACCACCGGTTGATGCTATTTTTATAACATCAACGCCTGCCTTTACTTGTAGCCTTACTGCTTTTATCAGCTCATCCCTGCCATCGGCAACCCCATCTTCGGGGCCGGGACGATGATTAAATACATCGTCCCGGAACCCGTTAGTAGGGTCGCTTGCACCACCGCTTGATGAAATGATCTTTCCGGCAGTAAATATGCGCGGACCATCAACCCAGCCATTTTCAACTGCATTTCTCAGGCTGATGTTTACACCTGTGCCACCGAGATCCCGCACAGTAGTAAAACCGGCTAAGAGTGTTTTTTTGGCAAAATTTACTGAACGATACGCGATATCAGCATCAGATAAAGTGAAAGTTTCCAGCAAGGTGTTGGTACTCAAAATATCCTCCAGATGTACGTGGCAATCAATAAGGCCAGGTAAAACGGTCTTTGATTTCAGATCGATCACCTTATCAGCACTTCCGGCATCGGGATAACCATTTACCACACTTTGTATCCGGCCGCTATCCACAATTATGGTTACCTTAGTTTGAACGGTATTGGATATTCCGTCAATAAGTTTACCGCAGTACAGGTACGTTTTTTGTGCCTGTACAATTTGAGTACACAGCAATAAACACAATACTATTATCTTTTTCATTTGCATATATTTTCCTCTTCGGGAATGTATCAACCAGCGCTATATTAATTTAAGGGAAGGTTTTCAACCGTAACATCCCAGTGCGCGAGCACAATTTCCCATCTGCGCTGCTCTTCCTTTTTATAAGTTTCCTGATCAGGGAATAATTGCAGTTTGTAAGGATCTACAATACTATAATCAAAGGCGAGCGCAGCCGTTTTAAAAACCACGCTTACTTTTAAATCCCAGCGGCTTTCTTCACTGCTGTGTAACCTTGGGGTTTCCGCTTCAATACTGATGACATCGCCTTTTTCCTCCAGTTTTTTTAGTAAAGGATAGTGATTCTTTTTCCACAGTGCGATAAACTCATCTGTATACCCCCACTTTATTTTGTAGTAATCTTCTATTTTAAAATACTCGGCAGGGTTAGCTTTTTGAGCCGAAGCCTGGTTACCGGAGATCAACAGAATTACCGCGATAAGCGTTACTGTTAATAATTTGAAGCGGTGCATGTTTACTTTTTTCATGTCGTTTAATTTTTATAGGTGATTAATTTTTGTCCCAGAATAATTTTGTAGCAATATTATCTCCGCCTATTGCAGCAGCAGCCTGGCTGTAATTAGCCTCATTAACATTTTGCTCAGTTATTGGATAAGTGAAACGGTTAAGATACGAAGTTTGGTTTGGCGGCAACGGCAGCACAAGCCCTAGCCTCCTGACCTCTGTCCAGGCCTCATATCCCCTGTTATAAAGGGCGATATATTTCTGTGTTCCGATCTTCAGTTTATAAGAGCCTGTAGCTGTTGCATATGCAACTTTAGGATTTGCCAGATAGGTACTAATGTCACTGGCGCTACCTCCCCAATAGGTTATGGAAGCTGTTATGGCATTAGTATAATGCTGTGCAGCAGTTCCGCCTACGTTAAAACCTCTTTCTATTGCTTCCGCCAGGTCAAATTCAACCTCCGAGTAATCAGCCAGTAACGACGGCAGGGTTGGCTGGGCGATCGTGTTACTGAACGTTGAGAATTTGTTGTATGTATTAACCTTACCAATAGCGCCGCCTTTGTATACCAGCACATCACTGGCTTGCGGGTTCGCATTTGTATCAATGGCGGTATAGTATGCAGGTCTTCTTGGGTCGTTTAAGCTATTCAGCAGGTCAACAAGCGTAGCCCCTGCAACGTAATCTATTAAATGCCCCTGTACCTGGTCAACCCACAGCGGGTTTGTATTTGGTGTAGTTGTTAAATAATTAAAGCTTACGTTATCAGCATTTGATTGCAAAGCGTTTGGAGCAGCGGCTTCTACAGCCAGTTTAGCTTTTGCAGGCTCTACATCGACCAAAGTAATACCAACCTTCAACTTTACGGTGTTGCCAAACTTTTTCCATGAGGCGATCTCGTTAACGCCATTGAACAACAGATCAGCCGTATTGAAGCCGGGAGCCGTAGTGTTAAGTTTCGACAGTGCATCATCCAAACGGCTTAGTAAGCTATCATAAATTTGGCTCGCGTCATCATATTTCGGCGTGGTATTAGTATAATCAACCGCTTGGGTATATGGGATGTTACCAAAAGTATTTACTAATACCGCGTAAGCATATACTTCCAGTATATTAATCTGCGCCAGTTGATTGCTTTTTTGTGTAGCCGATAAAGTTGCGTCAGCTTGGGTAAGCTTTTCCGCCTCGTATAAATTGCGCAATACGTTTACATAAATGGCATTCCAGAAACCATCTGGCACATTACGCAATTTAAGGTCGTAGTCACTTTCAGATATAGCCGTTGTCTCCGTCCATTGCTGGGCCGTTAGCCTGAATATATTAACGTTATAAGCACTGGTTGCCAACACATCCGACAGTTGTTTCTCCGCATATGAAAACAATGTAGATGCCGGCACAGCGGTTGCGCTTTTGGTATCATTATTCAGGTATTCATCTTTTTTAACACAGCCGCTTATTGCCATGGCAGTCAGCAGCGTTATTATTATCTTTTTCATCTTTTTAGAAGGTAAATTTTAAGTTAAAACCATATCTGCGAACATTAGGGTATGAGCCAAGCTGTACACCCTGGTAGGCGCTGCCTGCACCAAGCCCGTCTTCCGGATCGGCATAAGGGATGTTTTTATGAATGATCCAAAGGTTACGGCCGTTGAGCGAAACGTCGATCGCTTTTACTGCGCCTATTTTCTGTACAAATGATGCAGGTACACTATAGGTAAATGCAGCCTCTCTCAGCTTAATGTATGAAGCATCATACACAAAGGCTTTGTTTGGCGCGGTTTGATAACCATATGCCGATTGGTTTTGCGAAGCATCGATCCTGGTGGTATTAGGTGCCCCATTTGCATAAACACCAGGCAGAATTACACCGCCACCTTGTGATAAAGGATTTCTTTTAGGATTGCCCAAATCGTTTAACCCGGCAGTTTCGGGATACAATCCTGTCCATAAGCCAAATACCATATCTACATCGTAGATACTACCACCATGACTAAAGTCAACCAAAAAACTTAGAGTGAAATTTTTGTAGCGGAAGGCATTAAATACACCGCCAGTCCAATCGGGGTTCGAGTTACCTATGTTATTATTGGAGTTGGAAGTAAACAGATAGTGCCCGGTTGCATCCACTTCCGGTTGCCCGTTTTTATAAATAAAATCAGTTCCCCTTAAAGTTCCGTATGGCTCGCCAACAGTAGCATTGGTTGTTACGCCACCTTTATAAGCGGCCAACTGGTAATTATTAACCCCATCGTACAGCGATAAAACCTTGTTGGTGTTTTTAGCGAAGTTCACATTGATGTTCCAGGAGAAATTATCGCTTTTTAACGGCGTACCGTTTACAGTAACCTCTACACCTTTATTTTGCACATTACCTGAATTTACGTACAAGCCATCGTACCCGGTGGCTGTAGATACCGATACCGGCAATATCTGGTTAATGGTGTTATTTTTGTAATAAGTAAAGTCGAACCCGATACGATTTTTAAGGAAAGATGCTTCGAGGCCTGTTTCAAAACTCTTTGTCCGCTCAGGTTTCAGGTCGGCATTGTTACGCACTGTAGATACATAGTAAAGTGGTTCAGAACCAAAATTGGCCGCTTTATCATAAACCTCGTTAATGCTGTGCGATGGCGCATCATTACCAACTTCGGCATAGTTCAGTTTTACTTTACCGTTGGATAGCCATGTATAATCCTTCAGCAGGCTCGAGAAGACAAAACTACCGGCAACAGAAGGGTAATAATAAGTATTATTTTTATCGGGAAGTGTTGTCGACTGATCACGCCTTAAAGTTCCATCAAGAAAGAGGAAGTCTTTGTAGCCAAAGGTAACACCGCCAAAAACGCCGGTCACAACCTTCTGATCCACTTCCTCAATCGGATAATCTATCGGGTTTACCGAGTTGCTTAAGGCAAATAATCCTGGTATCACCAAACCACCGTTGGTTGACGCGCTGATGGAGTTGATATTCTGCCTCCGGGCGTTTAAGCCTAAAACTCCTTTAAAGCTGATATCACTGGTAATGGCCTTATTGAAATTCAGCAACAGATCGTAGTTATTTTCTTTATAAGTACGATTTAAACGATAATAGGATGATGGCGTAACCACGCTACCAACGTTAATGCGCTGTTCCTGAAATTCGTTATAATAATCTTCTGAAGCGCGGCCCAGGATATCCAACCAGTTGAATAATTTATAATCAAGACTTACGTTGCCAAAATAACGGTCCCTTTCATCAGTTTCGTAGTTTTGATATTGAACAAAATATGGATTATCCCAGTAAGCCGAGCTAAGATCAGTAGGGCTTTTAACATTCCAGTTATCATTGGTATTTGTTCTGAAATAAGCATCCTTCAGATCCTGAACATCTACGTTTACCTGCCAGAATTCGCGGAAATTTTGCAGCAGGTTCATAGGTTCACCATTTTGCCCGCCGAAGCCGGTGCCGCCCCGGCCCTTGCCTGCAGTTTGCGTGTAATTTACACTGGCCTCTACAGTAAACTTATCCGTAAGTCTGTACGAGCCGCCGAAATTGAACAAATTTTTACCGATACTGCTATTCGGCAATATGCCATAATCATCTGAACGGGTATAGCCGATCTTATAGTTACCCTTGTCGGTACCGCCATCAATAAATAAGCTATTATTGAATGTATAAGGATGATTAAAGAATGTTGATGGGTCATTCTTAGCAGCTACCCATGGTGTTTGTTTGTGATAATAGGGCGATGTGGGATCTAATGATCGCCAGTCGTACACCAACAGGCTTGGATCAAACTTTTGGCCGTAAGAAGCATCATCGTATGTAGGCACCACCAATTGTTTGGTACCATTGCCTAATATATCAGTATAATCAAAATGGCTGCCGGGTGTATTCGGGTCATAGTAAGGGCCATAACCTGCGCCATACTCCTTTTGATATTGGGCGAACGTGCTTTTATCAACCGACCCAAATAACACGCCTGTATTTAAGACTACATTAAGGCCTTTACTTCCCTTTTTGGTGGTGATAATAATGGCACCATTAGCCGCACGTGATCCGTAAAGCGCTGTAGAGGCCGCGCCCTTCAGCACAGTAACACTGGCAATATCATCCGGGTTGATATCTGCACCCGGGCTGCCATAGTCATAACCACCCTTACCATTGCGTTGGTTTTGGGTTACATTACTCATGCCACCCAGTTCGATCGCGCTTGAATTATCAATAGGTACACCATCAACTACAAACAAGGGCTGGTTACTGCCCGATAGTGATTTAGGGCCCCGTAACACAATATTTGTCGACCCGCCAATATCATTGGCCTGCTTAATCTGGGCACCCGCTATCTTTCCTGATAATTCGCCCAGTAGATTGGTGTTGCGGTTACTATTAACCTCTGCGCCGCTTAGCGTTTGCGCAGAGTAAGGCAACTCGCTTTTATTGCGTGAAAGGCCCAACGCTACTACCACCACTTCGCCCAATTTATTAGCGTTATGGGTTAATGTTAAATTTATGGTTGCCTGGTTAACAGCAATTTCCTGGGTATTATAGCCTACAAACGAAAAAACAAGTGTTTCGCCAGTGGCTGCTTTTATAGCATAATCGCCTTTACCATCTGTAATAGTACCTTTTGATGTATTTTTAATTTTGACACTTACGCCGGGCAATCCGCCCTCCTGGTCGCTTACATTGCCATGTATAACTTGCTGTTGCTGCGCAAAAGTTAACAACGGGCATAAAAAGATAAACAGCAATAGCCATTTAATATGTATTGGTTTCATCATGAAATGCTTTTTGAGTATTGTAAAAAATCGGACAAAACGAATCCAGAATCGATTCCAGGAATCAATTTAAATCGTTAAAAAATAGAAAAATGAGATGGGCCGCGATGAATAGTTCAACTATGAACTTGCGGGCAGATCAAGTGGTTTCAACAACAACAGCGGGCGCTGCAACAAGCGTTTATTGGGGATTGGCAAATAACAATTGGGACTCGATAAAAAATGAGGGACCGTGTCCCTTCGGGCTGTGATGATAAAATTGCAGTCATTGGATTATTATATTATATCAAAAATGTTACGCAAATATAGTAATATATTCTATTAAATCCATAGATTTTATAGAATATACCCATATTAATGTCATCTTATATTACTCTACCATCTTATAGTATTCTATTTGGATGTTATTGTGTAACGTTTTGAGTTTAAATATCAGTTCAATAACCATATAGGTAATAGTAATAAAACAGATACAATCGTTTTTCCGTTGTTATACTGCATATCATTTAATAGCTTTAAACTTCTATCAATAGAATATTGAACCAATAATAAACCAGTTAATAAAAACTGAATTTCATGGAAAAAAGACGGGATTTTGTCAAAAAAATGGCAATTACTACTGCCGGTGTTGTCATTGGCAACAAGCTATCGGCCATGAGCGCCAAAAGCTACCGGAATATTATAGGCGCTAATGATCGCATTTATACAGCAGTAATCGGCATTAATGGCCGTGGTGGAAGTATGTGTGGTACATTTGCCAAACAGCCTAATACTCGTGTATCTGTTTTGTGTGATGTTGATACGCGCACATTTGCCAAGGCAATTAAAACAGTAACAGATGCCGGGCAAACCGATGCCCCGCGCACCGAGGGCGATTGTCGTAAACTGCTTGAAGACAGACATATTGATGCCATCTACATAGCAACCCCCGATCACTGGCATGCCCCACTCACCATTATGGGTTGCCAGGCCGGCAAGCATGTGTATGTAGAAAAACCATTGAGCCATAACCCGCATGAAGGCCAGCTTGCTGTTGCGGCTGCCCGCAAATACAACAAAGTAGTGCAAATGGGTGCGCAGCGCAGGTCGGTGCCAGTATTAATACAAGCCATTGATCAGTTGCATAAAGGATTGATAGGCCGCGTATATTTTGCAAAGGCATGGTATACCAATAACCGCAAGGCAACTTATCTAAAACCCGGCACTGTACCCGCCGAACTTAACTATGACCTTTGGCAGGGGCCCGCTCCCCGCCTCGCCTACCAGGATGGCTTGATCCATTATAACTGGCATTGGTTCTGGCACTGGGGTACCGGCGAAGCATTAAACAACGGCACGCACGAAGTGGATGTTGCACGCTGGGGATTGGGTGTCGATTTTCCATCGCATGTAACCTCAATTGGCGGCAGGTACCAGTTTAAGGACGACTGGCAAACACCGGATACGCAGGTCATCACCATGGATTTCCCCGACCGTAAATCGCTGATGTGGGAAAGCAGAAGCTCAAACGGCAGAAAGATTGAAGGAAGCGACCGCGGTGTAATATTTTATGGCGATAACGGCAGCCTCGATACTGATGGCGATAGCTATAAGGTATATGATCCTGATGGCAAACTGATCAGCGAGGTAGCATCTACATTAAATCAAGCTCCTATACAGGGGCGTAATACTACCAGTCCGCAAGTTGAATGGGATAGCTTGCATATTGCAAATTTTCTGGATGCTATTCGTAATAATACGCGCCCTAGTTGCGATGTAGAGATAGGTTATAAGAGCATATTGGGTATGCAACTGGGTAATATTGCCTGGCGCGTAGGCCGCGATCTTAAGATAGACCCTGCAACCGGATCCATCTTAAATGATCCTGAAGCGCAAAAATTATGGAGCCGTACCTATGAACCGGGCTGGGAACCTAAAGTATAACCACATCAACCTTATGAAAATATTTATAAACCGATATAAATTTTATAGCTGTCTTTTTATTGCCTTTTGCATTGTTACTTGTGCTTATGCACAGGGTAACGATCACTTGTTCCCTGAAGCCCCGGGTATAGTATCTTTTACCTATCGCGACAGCTTTCAAAAAGATTTGCCGGGAACACTGGATATTGTAAAGGGTAATGGCATTACTGATATAGAGTTTTCGAGCCTCTTCGGAAAAACAGCAAAAGAAATACGCAAGTTGCTGGATGAAAGGGGCATCCATTGCTCATCCTTTGGAGTAAGTTATGATGACCTGGTAAATAAAACCGATGAGGTTGCCAAAAACGCAAAAGCATTAGGCGCAAGTTATGTAAGGGTTGCGGGCATACCGCATAAGGGAACTTTTACCTTAGAAAATGCACAAAAAGCGGTGGAGGACTTTAATAAATATGGTAAGATCCTAAAAGAAAATTACGGTCTTGAATTTATCTACCATAACCATGGTTTTGAGTTCGAGCCTTACCAGGATGGTACGCTTTATGATTACCTGGTTAAAAATACTGACCCTAAATATGTCAGTTTTGAACTCGATATTCTTTGGGCTTTCTTTCCGGGGCAAGACCCGGCCTTATTGCTTAATAAATACGGCGACAGGTACAGGGCGTTGCATCTTAAAGATTTAAAAAAGGGTGTGGCAGGTAATTCATCCGGAGGCACCTCGCAGGATAATGACGTAGTGCTCGGAACAGGACAAATAAATATCCCTGAAGTTATACGTGCAGCAATTAAAGCGGGCGTAAATCATTACTATATCGAGGATGAAAGCAGTAATTCAATAACGCAGGTACCGGAAAGTATAAAATATCTGAATAACCTAAAAAAATAGCTAAACATATTCCCCTAGAACATTATATATGAGAACAACGATCAGCAAAACGGCCCTGGTATTATTGCTAAGCTCCGGTCTGTTTTATACGGCGCCTGGCTTTGCACAGGAAAACAATAAATTAACAAAGCAGGAAAAGCGCGAAGGCTGGCAATTATTATTTGATGGAAAAACATCAAAGGGCTGGATAGGCGCTAACCTGGATACCTTCCCCACCAAAACCGGCGGCTGGATAGTGAAAGATGGCACGATGACCATTCAAAATTCGGGTGGCGAAGAAGCAAAGAATGTAGGCGATATTATAACCGTTAATGAATACAGCGCTTTCGACCTTAAATTCGATTTCAGGATGACAAGGGGTGCCAACAGTGGGGTTAAATACTTTGTAACACTACAGGAACATACGGGCGGCTCAGCTATCGGCCTCGAATACCAGATACTGGATGATGCCGTACACCCCGATGCAAAACTGGGCCGCGACGGCGATCGCACACTGGCCTCATTATATGACCTGATAACTGCCAACAAACCACCAAGCATTATAAGGCCAATTGGCGACTGGAATAGCGGCGAAATTATTGTTTACCCCGACAACCGTGTTGAACATTACCTGAATGGTGTAAAGGTGTTGGAGTATGTACGCAAGTCCGATGCTTACCGTGAATTAGTCAAGGTGAGCAAATACAAAGTATGGAAAAACTTTGGCGAGGCTGATAAAGGCCACATATTGTTGCAGGATCACGGCTTTGAAGTAAACTTCAGGAATATAAAGATCAAAACATTGGGGAATCAATAGGTATTAGCTGATTAAATTAAGTCAGTTATCCATATCTTAAATTCCTCTACGGTATTGAATAACCAGTCGGGGTTTAACTTTGCTAACTCCCCGGCATTGCTTGTGCTTGCCCAGGCGGCTGCGGCAATTGGAATGCCTATCTGTTTACAATAAACAATATCGCTTGGTGCATCGCCCACATAAATACATTCAGCTATGTCTGTATTTAGTCGACTTAATACATTACGGATCCCATTTACTTTATTAGGCCCTTCGGGGGAACCTGTTTCCATGACCTCAAAGTGTTGCTCCAACTCAAATTGCTTTAATGATAAACGTGTACTATGGATCCCTTTGCCGGTAACCATTGCCAGTTGTACACCGTTAGTTTTTAAAAATTCCAATAATTCTTTTATTCCTACAAAAGCAACCGGGCAGGTATAATGCAATTGCTCATAATGATGCAAGTAAGCCTTAACACCTGCCTTTTCGTGCGCGGGGATAAGTTTGCGGATAGTCCCCTCTTCTGATGGGCCAAAGGTTGCAATGATTTCCTGCTCGCTGATCTCTTTATTTAACAAAGGCTCAACGCTCTTTTTAAAGGCAGCGATACATAATGGCAAAGTATCGGCAATGGTGCCATCGAGATCGAAGATTACGTTTTTGATTTTCATAGGTGATACAAATAAACAAATGACCGGGCGTAAGTCATATAGTTTTTTTGCTTTTGTTGAGGATGGGTTTGCGCCAAGCGTTGGGGTTACCCTGAGGCACTCGAAGGGTAAGCGTAGAGGCCTTTGCCCTCATGCTTCGAGAACCTCACCATGACACCCGCCGCTCGAATAAGTTTGAGGGAATGGGAAAACGGTGTGCCCTTCTTGCTTGGAATTATCTACAACAAACTACAAATACAACTGCACCATATGCCGCCAATATTTTGGCTTGTGGGCATAACAGCCCCATACATACAATTGGTTTGGTATACCCTTATCATAAAGCAGGTGACTAAAATGTTTGTTATCGCTTATAAATGGATCTGTTTCGCCAATTGCCAATACGATCTCCATATTGCGGATTGCATCCAAATTATAACAGTCGTGCATATTAGGGACAAATTGCCGGGGCATATTAAAGTAGATATTTTCATCATGGTAACCGTCAAATAAGTCCCGAAAATCCTGTATTTGTTTGGCCAGATCGTACCGGCCACTCATGCCCACTACTTTTTTAAATAAGGATGGGTGTTTCATGGCCATATTTACGGCATGGTAGGCCCCCATACTGCAACCGGCAACCTCAAAATGGTCGCTGCCGTTTTTAGAGCGCATTAAAGGGAGTACTTCATGCAAAATATACTGTTCGTATTGTATGTACCTGTTAATGCGTACTGATGGGTGTACCCATTGGTTATAAAAACTTTCTGCATCAACGCTATCAACACAAAATAGCTGGAGTTCGCCTTTATTGATACGATCATGCAGCGCGTTTACTATGCCCCAGTTCTCATAATCATAAAACCGGGCCATGCGGGTTGGGAACATTAGGATAGGCCGCCCGGCGTGCCCAAAAACCAGCAACTCCATGTTGCGGTGCAGCCTTTCGCTATACCATATGTGATATTCCCTGTTCATTTTGCTATAGCTTAATCATGTGGGAAATATCATCACTGAATATTAATTGAATATGAATTAATAGTTAACCATTACCTGCAATATAACTATTTAAAACCTCTTTCCATAGCTGATAGCCCTTTTCGCTCAAATGCAAGCCATCGCTCACAAAATATTCCTTTTTGGGGCGACCCTGTGCATCAATCATCTGCTTAAAAACATCAATAAAATGCCAGTTAGCATCATACTTAACAATTTCTGTTTCAATTAAATTATTAGTGAATTTAAACTGATCAACCATGTTCCAGCGGCTGATACTTGGCTTTAATGATACAAAGTAGCATGGAATATCACCAAACTGCTTATTGGCTTTTACCACCAGTTGCTGAAAAAAAATGAATACTTCTTCAGGGTGCCTGCCATCGCCCAGGTCATTATCACCCGCATATACCACCAGTTTTTTTGGGTGATAATTGGTCATTATCCGCTCAAAGAACCATACACAAGCAGCAAGGGTCGATCCGCCAAAACCCAGATTAACAGGCTTTAGGCTTTCAAAATCTGTATATAAGCTTGTCCACAAGCGCATGGTTGAGCTGCCATAGAAAATAGTATCGGCACCAAACCCATTTTTTAAGCCATCGCTTTCAAGGCGTTTCACCTCATCTTCGTACCAATACATGTATTGTTTTATAATTACCTGGCGGTAATATTAAATTTCTTTTCCTAATGTTTTATTAAAATCTGAAATTAATGTATTAAACAGGTACAATTGCCGTTAGATACTATGTTAATAAGTTAATATTTTCTGTATTGAAAATCATTAACCGTATATATACACCCCCTATTCTCATTTTAAATCATACCTTTACGCCCTACATGGAAGAAAGAAAATACTTACAAACCTGGAAAAAATACCTCCCGGTTATCCGCCTGCATCTAAAAAGAAGCCTTACCGAAGATCAAAGTTTTAAATTAAACATAACAGATTTTGAATCAGCGGGCGACCGGGGTAAATCAGGTTATACGTTTAACATCGCCATGGAAAATGGTAAGGTAACCAACAACATCAGCGGATCGGCAGTAGCACGTGACCTTTACGAAGCGTTAAAATCTGACGAAACCATTAAACCGATGTTGCAGGATAAAAGTATTAAGATAAGTGTAGGAAAATCTTTTATACTAAGCATCAAGACTACCCACCTGTCGACTTACAGATAAGCAATCATTTATATATTAATCTTCAGCGAAACAGTTTTGTAACAATGCTTATGAAGCTGTCTCGCTATTGGCATTTATATACCCCAGGTATTCATATATCGCATATTTAAGGGATTCAAAGTTCTTATAACTGCTTTCGTTTATTCCTACTTCTTTCCCTTTTTTAAGCTCGATCCAAAGAGTTCTGCCTCCGGCAGCAAGTCTTGCCGAGTCTTTAGTCCCAGTTACATATATTTTCTGCACATCACCCTTGGTAATAACTAATTGCCGCTTCAGCATATTACCATGCATTAATATGCCATAACCGGATATAGTTATCTTTTGTGGACTGAGTAAAAAACCGAAAACAATTACCACCACCACTATCACAGTCAGTGAACAGAATAACAACCTGTCAGTAATAAATGCGAGTTCCGGATTGTGTCCATCATCCCGTCGCCCCATTAACACCAATACAAAATAAGCGATCGAAATTATTAATGCGGGTATTCTAATCCAATACCGAAAATTAACTTTTGAGGTAGCAACTTTTTCCATATAAATTTAATCTACAAATAAATCCCTATAGTCCACGAAACTTGTGATCATAAATTGCAGCCTTTAAAGCATCATAATTATCGTAATCAGTTTCATTAAAACTGATTACATCTTCATTATTAAGTGTAATTTGTAACCGCTGATAATTAGATGATGTGCCACCTTTTATTGTTTGGTTTATACGGATTGTATTTGTTTTGGCAATATCGGTGTACTGTATAACTATTTGCTTTCGACTGAGATAATTGTTCAAAATAATATGATCCTTTGAAACAATTATTTTTGTAGGTGGCGAAAAGTAAAGCGCAACTGCAATTAAACCAACTAAAACAAGTGACATTAAGCAGATCTCAAGGCTGCTAACTTCATCTCCAAGGCTGTCAGCATATCTTACGCTAAATGTCAACACAAGTGCAAGAAAACCAATGATTGCAGGTATTTTAACTAAATATTGAAGGCTGAATTTAGAAGTGACGGTTTCGGTCATAGTTTATAATATCTTCAGGAACAAATATAATTAGCATATCCATTTTTTGCTATTTATATTTATGCATCAAATCATAAACCTTTAAGCCAATGAAAACAGTACGGATAGTCTTCATACTCGCATCTTTATTATTTCTTCAATTTAAAAGTTATGCGCAAGCTGTCGATCCAGCTGTTGCAGACAAGATCAGCCAGGTTGAAAATAACATGCTTAAATCGATACGGATTGAAGGAGACGCGCCATATAGCATTCAGCAGGATATGAAGGATAACAATGTACAAGGCGTGAGCATTGCTGTAATACATAATTTTATAAAATAGAATGGGCAAAAGGTTATGGTTATGCCGATGACAGCCTTAAAATACCTGTGACCGCGCAAACACTTTTCCAGGCGGCATCTATCAGTAAATCATTAAACGCCGTGGGTGTATTAAAGCTGGTTCAGAATAAAAAACTGGACCTTTATGCTGATATTAATAATTACCTAACTAGCTGGAAGTTTCCATATGATTCTCTGTCAAAAGGCAAAAAAATAAGTACAGCCAACCTGCTGAGCCATACTGCGGGCTTAAACTTACATGGGTTTGAGGGTTATTCATCAACACATGCTATACCTACTGTAGTTGAAATACTTAACGGAACAAAACCGGCAAATTCACCGGCCATAAAGTCTGCATATGCGCCGGGTTTAAAGTCGGAATATTCCGGCGGTGGCATTGTCATTTCACAAATGATAGTAATGGATATTACTCACGAACCTTACGACAAATATATGTATGATAATATACTAAAACCTATGGGAATGACAAGCAGTACTTACACTCAGCCTCCCATTAATATTAAACCGGCATTGTTAGCCGCAGGCTACCGGCCTAATGGCAAAGAGATACCGGGCAAATTCAACACTTATCCTGAACAAGCAGCTGCCGGTTTGTGGACTAACCCTACCGACCTGGCCAAATATATTATTGAAACGCAGTTGGCTTATGAGGGAAAATCATCAAAAGTATTAAACCAGCAGATGACCAAACTCAGGCTCACGCCATATATTGATAATCAGGCTGCACTGGGCACTTTCGTGACCGATATGGATAGCACCAAATATTTTTCGCACAGCGGCGCAAATGAGGGTTTCAGGTGTATTTATTACGGAAGTTTCGAAGGTGGAAATGGCGTAGTGGTAATGGTGAACTCAGACAATGGCAATATTAATAACGACATTGTGAACAGCGTAGCTAAAGTATATGGCTTTAAAGGCTTAAATATATCAGTAACGCGCAAAGTAATTAAGGTTGATGATGCCACATTGCAAAGCTATACCGGCAAGTACGCCATCACCCCGAAACTTACAGCTACAGTGGCAAAGCAAGGCGACCAGCTAACTGTGGAGTTAACCAACCAGGTGCCGATAAAGATCTATCCGGAAACTAAAAACAAATTCTTTATAAAAGAATTTAATGGCGAGGTAGAGTTTGTAACGGATGATAAAGGGCAGGTGACCAAAACTATATTTTACGAAAACGGCCATCCAAATGAAGCGCTACCTGTGAAATGAATTTTGCCTGACAAACAATTTAGCGCTGTGCTGTTAATTTGATAAAACTAATAAACATCACTATGAGTAAAATATGGTTAATAACCGGCTGTTCAACCGGCTTTGGGCGAGAGCTTGCCAAATACGTTTTAGAATCGGGCCACAAGGCTGTAGTAGCATCACGCAAAACAGCTGATGTAGAAGATATAGTTGCTGAACATCCTGAAACTTCCATCGCCGTGCAGCTTGATGTAACCAAGGCTGATGAGATCAAGTCATCAGTGGAACAAGCTATACAAAAATTTGGCCGGATAGATGTGTTGGTGAACAATGCGGGCATAGGCTATTTTGGCGCTATTGAAGAAAGCGAAGACGATGAAGTACGCCGCATGTTCGAGATAAATTTCTGGGGTTTGGCCAATGTGACCAAAGCTGTATTACCTGGTATGCGCGCGCAGCGCAGTGGTAACATTGTAAATGTGGCATCGATAGGTGGGCTGGTAGGATTTCCTGCTGTAGGTTATTACAATGCGACCAAATTCGCGGTCGATGGTTTTTCGGATGCACTTTCAAAAGAAGTTGCTCCTTTGGGTATTAAAGTTACGGTAGTAGCACCAAGCGGTTTCCGTACCGATTGGGCAGGCCGATCAGCCAATAACAGTAAAATTGTGATCGATGATTACAAAACTACTGCCGAAAATAATAAGAACAATATCCGTGGCTACAGCGGCAAACAACCCGGTGATCCGGTACGTGCTGTAAAGTCCATTGTTAAAGCCGTTGAAGCCGAAAACCCTCCACTGCATTTATTGCTTGGCGTAGCTGCGCTTAAAGGTGCCCGCAATAAACTTGAAGTATTAAAGAAAGATTTTGACACCTGGGAAGAAACTACCATCGGGGCTGATTTCCCGGCGGGTGAATAAACACAACCCGCTAATAAAAGCCATGCATTGCGAGCAATAGCGTGGCAACCTCGTCGCTTGCATATGAACGCGACGAGGTTGCTTCGTCGTTCCTCCTCGCAATGACATCTTTTTTAGACCTTATGAGGTTTTTAAAATATCAATAATGGCAAAACATTTTTAGCCATATTTGCAAACTATGCCCACCCTGTTCCCATACGTCAATCAGCAATTTAACGGTACTATCTGGCGCCTTGAAATTGATGAACTTAGCAAAACCATTTTTGTTGAAACCCGCAACGAGCAGGATAAACAGGTTAGCTTCTCTTCCATAAATTTAAGTACAGGTCAGGTTAATTTTAAAGAACTTACAACAACCGAACGCTGGCTCGCAGGTATTGAGGCCGCCTATAATGGGGTTTTGCTTCTGCATAATTATCAATCAGAAAAAGGGCCTTTGCATAAAGGTATTATTGCTATTGATGCCACTACGGGCGAAACTTTGTGGAGCAATTACGTTAATGCGTTCGATCATTTAAGCGCTGACGGGCCGGTGGTTTATAACACCAATATTCAGCCTAAAAAATTATTTATAGCCGATGTAAAAAATGGTGCAACAAACACGGCTTATGATCCGTCTGATAACCGTGAAGTACAAAGTAATATTGTAGTGCCTGATTTGGTTGATCCTGCATTTTTATTGCCGGAGTTAATGCCTGTTGCACTATTTGGAAATAGTATCCATTATCTGGAATACAATAATTTCAGAATTGTATCTTTGCACACTTTAGAGAATGGTGCTTTAAAACAATATCTGTATATATTTAATGGTGTTGATAACGTTTATAGCGATTTATTAAATACCGATATACAGAAATTACAACCAGAGGCGTTTATATTGCATAAAACCCGTTTAATTTATATTAAAGATAAGTCAGTATTAAATATTGTTAACTTATAAATTAGTGTATTATAACATATTATGAAATTTAAGATCTTATTATTAACTACATTATTATTTACAACATCCGCATCAGTTTTTGCCAGTTCATTAGTTGATTCAATTGGTGTTGAAAATAAAGATGGCAAAAAAGTGATCCTGCATAAGCTCGATCCAAAAGACAACTACTACTCACTTGGTCGCCTTTATAAAGTAAGCCCCAAAAATATAATTCAATTTAATAACAACGCAGCACTGGTTATTGGCAACGTAATTAAGGTACCTACCGACAGGCCTTTTCTTGAATCGTCATACAATACACCGCAGCAGCAACTACACCCTGCTACACAGCAAAACGCAGCAGTTAAACTGGTAACTACGCCGGTTGTTAAACAACAAGCGCCACCGGTTCAGCAGCAAGTTCAACAACCACAGCCTCAGCAGCAGGTTGTTCAGCAAACCCAACAACAGACTCCGCCAGCAGCCAATAATAATTTAACACAGGATTATAAGGTATCAGCAGGTGAAACATTATATTCTATTGCGAAGCGGTTTGGTACTACGGTTGAAGATATAACCAGCCTCAACGGTCTTACGTCAAACACACTTGCTCCCGGTCAGATACTAAAAGTACGTACTGGTACACCACCTCCTGTTGCCCCGCCAGTAACACAAACTGTTGCCAAGCAAGACAACACAGGTATAATGCCTGCAGATAGCAGTAATGCCAGTCATTTTAATTCAAATAAGTTTGGTTTGTATGAAAAAGATGAGAAAGGTGTAGCCACTTATATTGATGGCGCTGATCTTGATCCCAGCAAAAAACTGGTTTTACATCGCACCGCACCAATTGGTACGGTTATAAAAATAACCAACCCCATGACCAACCTTACTACCTATGCTAAGGTAGTGGGCCGGTTTACCGATAATGAATCAACCAAAGATGTGATAATCGTGGTAACTAAAAATGTTGCCGATTCATTAGGTGCATTGGATAAACGCTTTCATGTAAACATCAGCTACGGCAGCCCGAATGAATAAACCTTTTATAATCGGTATTGCAGGGGGAAGCGGCTCTGGCAAAACCTTTTTTCTAAAGTGTTTTCTGGAGCATTTCAGTACTAACGAGGTGTGTTTGGTATCGCAGGATGATTATTATTTTCCTGTACCGCCTGATATGACGGCCGAGGAAAACAGGCTTTACAATTTCGACTTGCCGGACACCATCGACCATCAGCATTTTGAGGATGATATAAACAGCCTGCTCAATTGGCAACCAATAGTAAAAAAGGAATACACTTTTAACAATCCCAATGCTATCCCCAAGATGCTGGAGATAAAGCCCGCTCCAATTTTAATTGTAGAAGGTTTGTTTATTTTGCATTTCAGAAAAATAGCGGAGTCGTTGGATCTGAAGATCTTTATTGAGGCTGATGATGATATCGCCCTTCAGCGCCGTCTAAAACGCGACCTGATGGAACGCGGCTACTCACATGATGATGTAATGTATAAATGGGTAAATCACGTTGTACCGGCTTATAAAGAGTTCCTACTGCCCTACAAAAATGAATGCGATCAGATCATTACCAATAATACCCATGTTGCGGATGATATTATCTGTATAACTGAGAATATATCGCACGAGTTGAGGGAGAAAGTATTAAGGGACACTGAATAAAAACCCTCGTCATTGCGAGCGATAGCGTGGCAATCCCAAACTATACAGAGCGGCTCCGCTAATCGGGGATTGCCACGCTATCGCTCGCAATGACGCTTCAAGAGATAATCAAATCACCATTTCAGGCACATCTCCTTCAACAACCAACTTACCCGCAGTAGCCTTTATAATCTCCTCCACACTTATACCCGGCGCGCGTTCTATCAGCTTAAAACCTCCACCATTCGGTAAAACATCAAGCACAGCCAGTTCGGTTACTATTTTTTTAACGCAGTTGATGCCAGTTAGTGGCAGCGTACATTGAGGCAATAGTTTTGATTCACCTGCTTTGTTTACATGCTGCATGGCTACAATAATATTCTCTGCGGACGCTACCAGGTCCATTGCGCCACCCATGCCTTTAACCATTTTACCGGGGATTTTCCAGTTGGCAATATCACCGTTTTCGGATACTTCCATAGCGCCCAGGATGGTCAGGTTAACCTTTTTAGCCCGGATCATCCCAAAACTCATCGCCGAATCAAATATGGCCGAGCCCGGCAGCATGGTGATAGTTTGTTTGCCCGCATTTATAGTATCGGCATCTTCATCACCCTCAAAAGGGAACGGGCCCATACCCAATAATCCGTTTTCCGATTGCAGCACTACGTCCATATTTTCAGGGATATAATTAGCTACCAGCGTCGGTATGCCAATCCCCAGGTTAACATAGTAACCGTCCTTTATTTCTTTCGCTATGCGTTTGGCAATGCCTTGTTTGTCTAACATAAATTATTTTGATTTGAGGATTTGTTAATTTGAGGATTTGAAAATGATTATTGAAAATGGATTTACTGTGATGAGCTAATCTTCAAATCAATACATTTTCAAATCTTCCTTACCGTCCTTTGCTCAATTCTTTTCTCATAATCCTTTCCCTTAAAGATTCGGTGCACGTAGATGCCAGGCGTGTGAATATGGTCGGGGTCAAGTTCACCGGGTTCAACCAATTCTTCTACCTCTGCAATAGTAATCTTGCCAGCCATCGCCATTACCGGATTAAAATTACGTGCTGTGCTACGATAAACCAGGTTACCCATGGTATCACCTTTCCAGGCTTTTACAATGGCAAAATCGGCATCAAAGGCCATCTCCATCAGGTAATCTTTCCCATTAAAATTTCTTATTTCTTTGCCTTCGGCGATCTCGGTGCCTATCCCCGCCGGGGTAAATATCGCGGGCATACCGTAGCCTGCCGCCATGCAACGGGTGGCCAGCGTGCCCTGCGGGATGAGTTCAACTTCCAGTTCGCCACTTAATAGTTGCCGTTCAAATTCAGCATTTTCACCCACGTATGATGATACCATCTTTTTCACTTGTCGCTGTTTAAGCATCAAGCCAATGCCAAAATCGTCGACCCCGGCATTGTTAGAGATACAGGTAAGATCCTTCACCCCTTTTTTAACCAACGCCGCAATACAATTTTCGGGTAAACCGCATAAACCAAAACCGCCAAGCATCAAGGTCATGCCGTCCTTAATATCATGGATGGCTTCATCGGCCCCATTAACTACTTTATTCATGTTTTATAATTGGTGGGATAAAATTAAGTTTTTTATTCATCGGATATCCAGACTTACGAAGTTTTAAAAACTTCACAGGTCTTTATCGTTAAAAAACAAAACAATTAAAAGTTTGAGGTATTCTATTTATATATCAAATAACAAACCAATGGCATCTAACGAAGATAATTTAACGGACGACCGGGACGATCACTCGTTAACAAAAACACAACCAAACGCTTATCGTGTTAATGATGATCACCCTATTGAGGAAAAAGAGCTGAAGACGCACTACTTATTCGGCAAAGGCGGTCAGCATACAAACCCAACGGAAGGTAAAGGCACAGGCGGACAAAAATTCGGACAGGAAAATCTTACTCCTGCCGGGGATGATAAAAACAATCCATCACGGAACGCCGGATATACCAATGCCTACTTTGCACGTACCGAACCATCTGAAGAACATCCGGAAGATTCAAACTTTACAGCCAGAAACCAGGATGGTGAGCCTGATTATAGTAAAGCGCAGCCACATGCATTAGATAGCGACCCAAAGCCCGAAAAGCGAGAACGTGGTGACGGCGAAAATGACCGCCCGCACCCGCAGGAAGAATACAGTGAAGGCACTGATGATAATGATGGCGGTGAACCCAATATTCCCGGCCCTAATGAACTACCTGATCAGCAAAAGGTTGGTGAAGATAATGATGGAAGAGAGCATATAGAAACGTAGGAAAATATTATTCCAGTCATGCCGAACTTGTTTCGGCACCCCACAAGTTAAGTCGCGAATATGCTGGCCAATTGTCCTGTGGGGTACTGAAACAAGTTCAGCATGACTTTTATTTATAGGATATTACCAATTCATATTCTTTGCAACAAAAACTTCCAGATCATCGGCCATAGCCTGTTGCTCCTTAACACTCGGGTGCCCCGGTGTATTTTTGTAAGGGATAAAATGGGTATAAATATTTTTATCATTAAGGCCATCAACCGCTTTTTGAATGTAACCCGGCCATGGTGAACCTGCCTTAGTGGCGTCCATACTGCCCAGTATGCAAATGATATGTACCTTTGGATATTTACCCCTTACACTTGCAACAAAACTACGGTAAGCATTGATGATAAATTCAGGCGTAGGTTTTGTGGCACCAAACTTAGCTTTGAATTGCGGATTATTAGGCATTTCTGTAAGCCATGAATCATTTTGAAAAAGATTGATCACTACCAGGTCAGGTGTATATTTCGAGAAATCCCATTTACTGGTTGAATCAGTGGCATCCAGCCTGTCGTACATTTCGGGCATAACAAGCGGGAACCAGCTAACCGTGATACCAATACCGCTTTTCGAGGTATTATGGAAATCAGCATTAAAGTGCCTTGCTGTTAGTGCAGCATAGCTGATATAGCCATCCTCATAAGGCGCAGTGCCCCTATCCTGCCCGGTACTGTCCTCTGCTGCATAACCACAGCTGATAGAATCGCCAAAATATTCAATTTTATGTTTCGAAGCTGGCATTACAGGCAAAGCCTTTCCACCTTTATCTATCGTAAAACCATAAAACCAGGTTTTGCCTTTATCCCACTCAGTCCGTTTAAATAACTCCAGGGTATGCTTGCCTGAGTTTAGGCCGGTGATAGCATGCTCAGATTTACCATCGGTAGTAACTTGCTCTTTTCTAATTATGTCACCATCCAGCAACACATTATAAAAATTATCACCACGCTCATCACGCATTTTATAACTGATGCCTGTACCTTCAAAGTTTATTTTAACCGTGGTGCCTGACCATGATAATACCGCAGCGGTATCCTGCACATTCACCCTGCCCATATATTGAATATGCGGGTCATTAGATTTAATAGTAATCTGAGCGCTACAGTTGAAACCGGCAGTCGCCAGCGCGATACATAAAATAAGATACTTATAATTCATTTGGTTTATGGTTAGTAGTTATAAGGTTGAGTAAGGTCTATTTCAAATATACATAAGTTATCCCATCTCCCCCACGGTCCGCGTGCTCATCTTCCATGCGATCAACCTGATCATATTTTTTAAGGTATTGCCTTATCATTTTACGTAAAATGCCATCGCCTTTACCGTGAATGATCTTCAGATTACCAAAACCCATCATCAGTGCCCTGTCAAACAAGCGTTCAATATTGCCTAAAGCATCTTCTGTACGCATACCGCGCACATCAATCTCCGGACTAAAGCTTGCCATATCGCTGCTGTGCGAGTTATAGCTTTTCCTGACTTCTTTTGGCACCTCCTTACGGGATACTTTCTGCACTTTACTCTTTTTAGCTACAGTACGCAATTCCCCCATCGAAATGATCACATTATCCCGGGCGATTTCGATAACTTGTCCCGTAGTATCCGAATCGTTTAGTTTTACCCAGTCGCCCGGTTTTAGCTCATCATCATTAATAACCGGCTTCTTTATTTCGGGTTTAACCGTGTTTTTTTGCAGCTCCTTGTTTAGATTTTCCCGCAGGTTTCTGGTTGTTTCCTTATCAGCCTGGCTACTTTTTATTTCAGATATGGTATTCTCCACCAGTTTATTCGCATTCAGGATGATATTTTTCGCTTCCTGTTTGGCATCACGAATGAGTGTTTTTTTATTTTCTTCGAGATAACTTTTCAACTGCTCGTTTTCAGCTAACAGAGCGTTAACCTGCCTTTGCTGGCGCTCCAGTTTTATACGGGTATCGTTTATCTCTTTCTTTTCCCGTTCCAGATCAACCAATAGCGTATCCACCTTTTTTTGCCCAGCACTTACCTTGCTTTTGGCGAGATTAAGCACATTTAACGGCAATCCTATTTTTTGGGCGATCTCAAACGCGTACGAGCTGCCGGGCTTGCCAACTTCCAGTATATACAGCGGTTTCATCTCCACGTTATTAAACAGCATGGAAGCATTCTCTAATCCCTCGGTATTACTCGCGAAAATTTTAAGGTTAGAATAATGCGTAGTAACCATCCCCTTAACCTTTTTATGGTTGAGCGATTCGAGCACAGCTTCTGCTATGGGGCCACCAAACTGCGGGTCGGTACCTGTACCAAACTCATCTATCAATATCATTGATTTGGCATTGGCCTGTTCCACAAACTCCTTCATTTTTGAAAGGTGAGCGCTGTAGGTACTCAAATCACTTTCTATCGATTGGTCATCGCCAATATCCACAAAAAACGAAGCAAATACCCCCATCGTACTGGCTTCTGACGCCGGTATTAACAAGCCCGCCTGCAACATCATTTGCAGCAAGCCAACCGTTTTCATACATACCGATTTACCTCCCGCATTCGGGCCCGAAACCACTACTATACGTGTACCATCATCTATCTGCACATTAAGCGGCACAACAGTTTTATGCTCCTTTTTAAAGTTAAGGAACAGCAACGGATGGCGGGCGTTTACCAGTTTCAGTCCTGGCTTATTAACAACATCGGGCATTTCCCCCTCAACGTCAATAGCAAAAAGCGCTTTGGCACGTACAAAATCCAGCTTGGTTAATAAACCATGATAGGATAATAGAAGCGGGATATACGGTCTTAGTTCATCGGTTAAGGCTGTTAATATTTTGACGATCTCGCGCCTGCGTTCAAATTCAAGGTCGCGAATTTTATTATTTAGGGTGAATACTTCTTCAGGTTCCATGTAAACAGTTTGCCCTGAAGCCGATTCATCATGTATAAAGCCTTTCAGCTTGCGTTTATTCTCAGCCAGTAACGGGATGCATAGGCGGCCATCACGCACGGTTAATGAGCCATCGGCTGTCCATCCGCTTGAAGCTGCATTTTTAAATACCTGGTCTATTTTTCTGCGCGCTTCCTGTTCAGCTTTAGAAATGCCAGAGGTTATGTCCATCAAATCACGCGATGCATTTGGCTTTATCTTTCCTTTGGCATCAATTACCTGCTCTATTTTCCTGATGATGGCTTTTTCAATCGGCAAATGCTCAAATAAAGCTTCCAAATTGGGGTACTGGCCTTCGCGGTCATTAAAATAACCGATGACCGAAAAAACGGTATTTAATGAGGCTTGTACCTGGTAAAACTCTTCTTCGCTTAAAAAAACTCCCTCTACACGTATCTTATTAGCCAGTGATTTTATATCAAAAAAATGCTGAATAGGCAGCGGGGCATCATTAATCAATATATTCTTAAACTCATTAGCCTGGCTTAAAAACTTGCGGATCAGGTCGTAATTATTCATTACCTGTATCTTATCCACCATTTGCTGGCCCATTACACTCAGGCAATGGTTTTTTATCAGTTCCTTTACCTCGGTAAATCCCGACTTATCAACACTACTTTGCGGGTAAAGCATTATTATTTTTCTGTTTTATTTGTTTTATTAATGAATCTCTATGCGCCTGCATCCGCTCAAATCTTGTTCTTGGATTTACCATAGGGTTATGCGGCAATGGACCACGCGGAGTTTGCATATTTGGCATAGCACCGGTAGTTGGGGTAACTGCACCGGTTGGCAGATTCGGTTTTCTGACATTTCCCGGATTTCGTTTCATCATAAGCTTAGTCACGGAATCGGTCTTTGCTTGTAAGTTCTTTAAAACCTGGTCATACATATCGCTAAACTCCACAGGTTTTGTACCTGCATAATAGGTAAAGCTCTTTTTGAACTGTGCGGAATCAGTATGATACTTTGCAAAAATTGCAAGGTACCTACCTTTTCCATATTTATATAAAGTATCGGGTGTTTGCGGTATGGTGATCAAAGTACCGTCGACTATATGCACATCCGTTAACAAGGCGATCATTCTGTCTTTATCAATTATACCATCGGGCGTACCATTGCTGCAGGCAGATAAAAAAAGCAATACTGAAAAAAACAAGGTTATATATTTACGCATTCTGTAATTTAGCGGTTTAATTCAGCAAAAATACGGATAAATGAGCATTGCCGATAACATCATCAGCCTAAAAAAGGAAACGGATAATTTACATGTAATATTATTAGCGGTATCAAAAACAAAACCGCCCGAAGATATACAACAAGCATACGACGCCGGTCAGCGTATTTTTGGCGAAAACCAGGTACAGGAACTGGTTGATAAATATGAAATTTTACCGAAGGACATACAATGGCACCTGATTGGTCACTTGCAAAGCAATAAGGTTAAGTACATCGCGCCATTCATTAGCCTGATACAATCTATTGATAGTCTGAAGCTTTTGCAGGAGATAAATAAACACGCGTTGAAGAACGGCCGCATAATTGACTGCCTGTTACAGATCTATATCGCCGACGAGGAAACTAAATTCGGTTTGGGTTTTGATGATGCGATTGAACTGTTACGATCAGGAGAATTTGCCGAACTGAAAAATATCAAGATCCGCGGCTTGATGGGGATTGCCACCAATACCGATAAGGAACAGCAGGTAAAAGATGAATACTACGAGCTCAAAACCTTTTTTGATGGTATTAAGGCAAGCTTTTTCCGCAAGGATAAAACTTTCAATGTGCTATCAATGGGCATGTCGTCCGACTATAAGATCGCCATTGAACAGGGCAGCAATATGGTACGCTTAGGCAGTACTATATTTGGCAGCCGTGTGGTAAAGCACTATAAGAATAATTAAACTTCTTTTGTCATGCTGAGGAACGAAGCATCTATTGTACAAGTGAATATCACGCGTAGATGAACGCGGATAGGTTCTTCGCTATCGCTCAGAATGACAATTCACCAATGAACTAATGAACCACTGAACTAATGAGCATAAAAATAAGAACAGCACAAAAAGAAGATTGCCCGCGTTTAATGGAGCTTGTGAATGAGCTCGCGCTTTTTGAGAAATTGCCCGAAGAGGTTACCGTAAGTCTTGAAGAATTTGAGGATGCCGGTTTCGGTAAAAACCCGGTTTGGAAGGCGTTTGTAGCTGAAGACGATCATATTATTGTAGGCTTCGCGTTGTATTACGTGCGTTATTCAACCTGGAAGGGCTGTCGCTTATATTTGGAAGACCTGCTGGTAACGGAAAGCTATCGTGGCAAAGGTGCAGGCAAATTATTGTTCGATAGGATAATAAAGGAAACATACGAATTGGGTTTTAGCGGTATGGTTTGGCAGGTACTGGATTGGAATGAACCGGCTATAAAATTCTACAATAAATATGGAGCCAATATTGAATCGGGCTGGCTAAACGCGGCTTTATCAAAAGAACAGTTAATAAACTACCTATAATGAAATTACGATATCTGCTTTTTTTGTTCGTCGTTTTACTGATGAATGCCTGCAATTGGGGTAAGCCCAATAATTCGCCCAATGGTATAAACAAGGATACCCTTGCTTATACTTATCAAACCGTAAAACAACGCGCATCTGATTGCGGTAATAAGCCCGATAGCGGCTGTACTGTTGCCATTGTAAAGTTCCCTTCATTCAGTAATAAAGGTTTATTGAATGATAGCGTCAGGAACAGGCTGTTCAATTTATTTTGGGTTGATTCGACCGTTGAGGCTGATACAGATCTGCAAAAATATGCACGTGAATTTGTGAGTGTTTATGACCAAAATAAAAATGATCCGTCTGTTAAAGGGAAGATCTTCACCATAAACAGCGGCGCAAAAATATTGAGGCAGGATTCGAGTCTTACCACGTTGGAGATTGGCGGCTATATGTTCCAGGGCGGCGCGCATGGGGCTACGGTAACTGAATTTTTAAACTGGGATACCAAAGCCAACAAAAGCCTGGCGTTAAGTGATATACTTGTTAAAGATTATAAAGACAAATTAAATGCAGTTGCAGATACCATTTTCAGGCACGATGAAAAACTGAGTATGGATGCCTCCTTAGCGCAGGATTACTTTTTTAAAGACAATCAATTCGCACTGAATAACAACTTTTTAATAACACCATTGGGGTTAAGGTTTTTGTATAACCAGTATGAGATAAAGCCATATTCGGCGGGGCAAACCGTTTTGTTCATCCCCTACGCTAAAATTAAATCACTATTATTGCCGCATACGGTAGTATCACAATATATTAAATAATGCTTGTTTTTAAATTCGGAGGGGCATCCGTAAAAAATGCCGAGGGTATCATCAATTTAGGTAAAGTAGTTAGTTTGTATGCTGATAAGCAATTGCTGATTGTAGTTTCGGCAATGGGCAAAACTACCAACGCGCTCGAAAAATTGACCAAAGCCTATTTCACCCAGGCTGATGATGTAAATGAAATTTACGAAGAGATAAAACAATATCACTACAACATCCTGTTTGAGCTTTTCGATAACAACGACCCTGTTTTTGATGAAGTGGCCAATACTTTTGTAGAGATTGACTGGATGCTGGAGGATGAACCGCACGATGATTACGATTTCATTTATGACCAGATCGTATCCGTTGGTGAATTGGTTTCTACCCGTATTGTAAATGCTTACCTGAATAAGATCAATTTAAAAAGCCAATGGCTTGATGTCCGCGGATATATCCATACCGATAACACTTACCGCGATGGCGTGGTACAATGGCATAAAACCAAGGAAAGTATCCTGCACCATATCCCGGATTTATTAGAGAAAAGCATCGTGGTAACACAAGGCTTTTTAGGCGGTACTTCAGAGAATTTCACTACTACATTAGGTCGTGAGGGTTCTGATTATACGGCATCTATATTGGCCTCATGTCTCAATGCGGAATCTGTTACTACCTGGAAAGATGTACCCGGCATATTAAACGCTGACCCTAAATATTTTGAGGATACCATTAAGTTTGACGAGCTATCATACACAGATGCTATCGAGATGACCTATTACGGCGCTACGGTCATCCACCCAAAAACTATAAAGCCACTGCAAAATGCTAAAATACCTTTGCTGGTAAAGCCTTTTAATGATCCGGCAGCAGCAGGAACTGTAATTAAGGAAGACGGGCATAATGATTTTGTTAAGCCAGTCATCATTATCAAACAAAACCAGGTATTGCTGTCGTTATCAGCTAAGGATTATTCATTTATATCAGAGAATCATTTAAGTGAGATCTTCCGCCTGTTTGCACAGAGCCATGTTAAGATCAATGTGATGCAAACATCTGCCTTGAGCTTTTCTGTTTGTTTTGATCATGATGAAGACCGCTTTAAACAATTACTGCAAAACCTGAACGAAGGCTTTAAAGCAAAATATAACAGCGGCTTAACGCTGATAACCACCAGGCATTACACTCCCGCATCGTTAAAAGAACTAACCGTTGGCAAAACTGTATTGATTGAGCAGGTAAGCCGAAATACGGCGCAAGTGGTGGTGAGATAGAATCCCCTTGTTTCGAACGTTAGTGAGAAATCTTCTGAAATATGCACTGCGAACTATGCAAGTTGAAGAAGATTTCTCCTCGTACCTCGTTCGAAATGACAATAAAAAATAAAAGTATATGAAAATCTACCAGCAATCCATCCAGCTTCGTGAACGCAAACGCGGGTTTCATCTCATAACTACTGAAGTTATAAACGCTTTGCCGCAGATCAGCGAGTTAAAAACGGGTATTATGCAGGTTTTTATTCAGCATACCTCGGCCTCATTAACCATAAATGAAAATGCCGACCCTACAGTGCGCATAGATTTTGAAATGTATTTTAACAAGGCCGTACCCGAAAACGATCCGGATTACCAGCATGATTATGAAGGCTCCGACGATATGCCCGCGCATTTGAAAGCTGCTATGCTGGGCAGTTCGGTAACTATACCTATCCGTAACGGTCGCCTTGCCTTAGGCACGTGGCAGGGTATTTACCTGTGCGAGCACCGGAATTATGGCGGACAAAGAAATCTTGTAATAACGGCGTGGGGAGAGGCATAATTATTAATATTAATTTACATTTGCAGGTAAATTAAATAATACCACTTGGTATATTTTAGTTTAACTTTGAACATTATTTTAGAACATAACTTTATATGCTTAAGAGAGTTGTTGTAACCGGCCTTGGCGCTGTAACACCACTGGGGAATGATATAAAATCATTTTGGCAAAACGCATTAGCCGGCAAAAGCGGCGCAGCCATCATCACAAAGTTTGATGCATCGTTATTCCGCACGCAGTTTGCCTGCGAAGTGAAAAATTTTAATCCTGCTGATTTTTTGGACAGGGCAGACGTTAAAAGAACTGATTCTTTTACTCAATATGCCATCGTAGCATCAGATGAAGCAATAAAAGATTCAGGCTTTGATTTTGAAAAAATGGACCCGTTTGATGTGGGCGTAATATGGGGATCGGGACAAGGTGGGATGGAAACTTTTGAAGAGCAGGTGAGCGAATATGCACGTGGCAATGGGCAACCACGTTACAGCCCTTTCTTCGTACCAAAATTCCTGACCAATATGGCATCGGGCATGATCTCTATCCGTAACGGGTATATGGGTATCAATTATACCGCGGTATCGGCCTGCGCAACCTCAAATACAGCTATAATGGATGCTTATAACTACATCCGTTTAGGCAAAGCAAAAATTATTGTTAGTGGTGGCTCAGAGGCGACTATCACCCCTGCTTCAATAGGGGGTTTTAGTGCGATGAAGGCTATGTCGGCCCGCAACGATGACCCTCAGCGCGGATCAAGGCCATTTGATGTGGACCGTGACGGTTTTGTTATGGGTGAAGGATCGGGCGCATTGGTACTGGAAGAATATGAGCATGCTGTAAAAAGAGGTGCCAAAATTTATGCTGAGGTAACCGGCGCATCAATGACTGCCGATGCTTATCACATGACATCAACCCATCCCGAAGGTAAAGGCGCGGCAAAAGCTATGGAACTGGCTTTAAACGAAGCTGGAATAACCATAAACCAGGTTGATTACCTGAACATGCACGCTACCTCTACCCCTGTTGGTGATCTGTCTGAACTTAAAGCGGTACATACACTAACAGGTGATGAAAAATCAACCATGCAAATTGGTGCCACCAAATCAATGACCGGTCACCTGTTAGGTGCAGCTGGCGCCATTGAAGCCATTATTTGCTTAATGGCCATACAGGACCAAGTATTGCCGCCAACCATCAATACTGAAACGTTAGACCCGGCAGTACCGGCTAATCTGAACATTGTTCGCGGCAAGGCTATTGAACACAAAGTAAATGTAGCCATGAGCAACACCTTTGGTTTCGGCGGGCATAATGGTATTGTGGTATTTAAGAAGATATAACTCGAATTTACCAGCATAAAAAATAGCGATGGGTTTTTAAACCCATCGCTATTTTTTTTTACCCCACTTCATCATTTTCGCCCCATCGTTTGTGTCCCCACAAACGATCTACTAATTTATAACTGTAGTTGTTTGTGAGGACACAAACAACGGGGGGTTGCTCGGGAATGACTGGTTGGATATTACCTCCTCGAATTCAGCATCAAAAATGCTTCTTCAGGCGATTTAAGGTAAGCCTCATAAAACTGCGCGGTAAAACCTACATGGATCTCTTCGGTATCACTTTCAAAAGCCTGCAATAATTCTTCGGCTACCTGTTGCGGTGGGATACCATTACTGCCGCCAATATCTTGTGAAAACTCGGTATCAACTAATGGCGGCATCAATTCAAATACTTTTATCGCAGTAGTTTTTGCCAATGAAAAGCGTAATGCCTGGGTATAAGAATGCAAAGCTGCCTTACTTGCCGAATAAGTAGGCACATCATATGATGGCGCAATAGCTAAAACAGAAGTTACGTTTACAATAGCCGCTTCCTTTTGCTTTGCAAGCACAGGTAATAAATGATCTGTTAAACGGATCACCGCCAGGTAATTGGTTAAAATTTCAGCGTTTGCATTTTCATAAGCGCTTGCACCTGGCAGTAATTGATATACCGATGCCTGACCTGCGTTATTGATCAAAACATCAAGGCCTGCATAATTAGCAGTTATATGGCTTACCAATTTATTTACATCGGCTTCTTTGGTGATGTCACAGGCGAAAACATCCACATTGTTCAACTTAGCAGCAGCATCTTTAAGTCTTGCCTCACTCCTGCCGGTGATGATCACTTTGTTGCCTTTTTCAGTTAATAGCTTTGCGATCTGGAAACCTATACCGGAACCACCGCCGGTTATAAGTACTGTTTTATTTGAAATATTCATTTTGATGATTTTTAATTTGTTGTGTTTTCTTGTTTGAAATAATACACAATATTACATCATAAAATATACCAAATGGTATATTTTATGTCAAATTTTTTATACTTTCATCTGGCTGATCAATAGCTCTACAGTCTGCATTATTTTATCCATATTGGTTTGGCTGTTGGTCACTTTGGCTATCATTATTCCTCCTTCAATTAAAGCAACTATCGACAAGGCAATCTGCCCGTGATCCAGTCCTTCTTTAAATTCGCCTGCTGCTACACCGCCTTGTATCAGGTCCTGAATATTCTTTTTCCAGCGCAATACGGCCTTTGCCGCGCGGTCTTTTAGTAAACTATTGGTATCATCTGCCTCAACAGCTGTATTGAGCACAGGACAGCCACCTTGCGGGAATGAGCTACGTGTAAACTGATCATACACCTGGGCATAAACCATTAATTTATCGTGATAAGTTTTTGCCTGTTGTATGCGTTCCTGTATAACCTGCCTTACTTTGCTTGAATTATAATCGAACACAGCAAGTGCCACATCTTCTTTATTGCCAAAATTACCGTATATACTGCCTTTGGTTAACCCGGTAGCCTCGGTAATGTCAGACATAGAGGTACCTGCATAACCCTTCATATTAAAAATACCCGAAGTGGTTTCAATAATGAACTGGCGTGTACGGTCGGCCTTTGACAGTTTATTTTCCATATACAAATATACCAAATGGTATTATAATATCAGCGCATTCTAATGTAATTTTATATTTTGATATTAATAGGTTACCTTCGCTATCCAAAAGATACTACTATACTAATAGATATCATGTTAACAGATACCATTAATCGCCCACCAAATAAAGAAGCATGCGGCGCAAGCATCAATGCTATAAAAGATGCCCTTTATGCATTGAATGGCAAATGGAAATTATTGATCATTGTATCGCTTTTTGACGCCCCCAAAAGATTTAAAGAAATTCAGCGCGACCTGGAAACCATTACGCCCAAAATATTATCAAAAGAATTAAAAGAACTCGAGCTTAATGGCTTTGTAGACCGAAAAGTTTTCAATACCACTCCCGTTACCGTAACCTATGAACTCACACCCTACAGCTCCAGTTTAGGCAATATTATGAATGAGCTTCGGCTTTGGGGCATCCAACATCGTAAGCATCTTGTTGAAACCAGTAAAGCACAATATTTGGCTTCCTCAACTTAATTACACTTTGTAAAACTTGTATCATATTAATTATATGTTATAACATATAATATTAAATATGCTGACTTTTACCGTATTAATTCAAACTGAAAAAAATATCTAACAATGTATAAAGTAAAAGTAATTTCATCAAGTGTAAGGCCGGGCAGAAAAGGGCCTGTAATAGCCAAATGGATAACTGACGTTGCACAAAAACATGGCTTTGAAGCGGAACTTTTAGATCTTGGCGAAGTAAATCTCCCATTGATGAATGAGGCCGTACACCCACGCCTTAAACAATACGAACACGAGCATACCAAACAATGGAGCGCCAAAATTGAAGAAGCTGACGCTTTTATTTTTGTAACTGCCGAATATGATTACAGTTACCCTGCCCCGCTTAAAAACGCTTTAGAATATTTAGTACACGAATGGGCCTATAAACCAGCTGGTATTGTAAGCTATTCTATCGGGCCGTTTGCCGGTGTAAGAGCTTTATCGAACCTGAAACCTGATCTGCTTTCCTTAAAAATTGTTGCTGTGGCCGAGGCTGTAAGTATCCCTTCATACAACCAGTTTTTAAATGAGGATGATGAGTTTGTGCCAAATGAATTGCTGATCAACTCATCTGCATTAATGCTGAAAGAGCTTACCCGTTGGACAAAAGGCTTAAAAGCTATAAAAGAAGATATATAATTAAGGTAGTTTGACCTTAAAAACGCGGTAAGGGTATGCAACCATATCCTTACCGTTGTTGTATTTGGGCAGGCGGTTCATCTGTGAGCAGCTGAAATACAAATAGCCATCATTGCCAATCCCAAATGAATCCGGCCAGATAATGCGATCGTCCTGTACCAGCATGTGCACCTTCCCATCAGGGCTAACATATTGTATAGCATGATCAGGCGAATCACTTAAATAGATATTATCCTTTTTATCGGCTATCATGCCGTGGCAAACACCAGTTTCGGCCACCATTTCAACTTTGGCTGATAGATCGGCATCTGATAAATTAACATTCGCCAAATAAGCGGTTTGTATACGATATAGCTTGGTTTGATTTATCGCCCTGAAATAAAAGTATTTGTTATCTGCTGTTAAAGCAATTCCGTTAACCGCGGATGCAAAGGGCTTGCCGCTGGTATCAACAACATCCTTATCATCAAGGTGCAATACAAAGCCCGGATCAATAATTGTTGATTTATCATCTTTCAGTACTATCCTGCTTTTACCGCTAACCAGATCGAGCACCACAATGGCACGCAAACCGGGATCGGAAAGATAAGCCAGTTGCTTACTATTGTCAACCCGAACATCATTTAAAGCGCTTTTATCTTTAGGCAGATCGTCAAAATTATAGGTCCGCTTTACGGTATTGTCTAAAAGGTCGATTTTCACCAGCTTGAATTTACCTGTTTTATTTTTGCTATTCCCAATAATAGCGGCGGCACCTGCCGGGGCAGAATCGAGTACCCATAAGAAATTGCGGTTATCGGTATAAAGGTCCTGCACATTTACAAAATGTGTGTCTGGTTCATCCGGCACATAGGTATTCCAGGCAGTGTCGGGATAAATTATTGGCTTGCCATTCACTATTTCGGTAAGGGCGTACAAATAGGGTTCGTGATGAGGAAAAGAAACAAATAAGCGATTAGTGGATGGGGCCAGTTTAACACCAATTGGCTGATAATCGCCAAAAGCGGCAACCTCAATTAATTGCGCTTTATTTTTTTGTGCATATGAATGGTAAGCTAACGCCATAATTCCTGTTATAATGAGTATATTTCTTAACATCCGTTGTCCCTATTAAAATGATAAACGCTCCCGGTGGTATGCCGGGAGCGTCAAAGTTAATCATTTAGCCTTTTTTATGCTCCGGTTTATGAGCGCTGTATTTGTTTGAAGTTTGGTCGGAACGTTGCCCACCTGAATTACTGATCCCTTTTTCCTTTAACTTCTCATTCTGGTTAGTAAAAGCCCTATCAGATTTTGGCTGCCCCTGCCCATTGTTGTTGTTCTTAAAACCTTCCTGATTTTTCATGATAATTCATTTTTAATTGACAATTATTATTGACACAACAATTGTACCGGGATGATTATAAACCAATTATTACTCATAAAAAAGCTGCACCCTTTAACAAGGTGCAGCTGCATTAAATTAACTAACTAAACTATTAATATGTTGCGTTCTGCTTTAAATTCGGGTTGGTTTCAATATCATTTAATGGTATTGGCAGATATTCTCTTCCCGGGGTGTAAGTATTAAACTCCGGATCCCTCGATTTCAGGAATGCAAGCTTAACAGGATCCTGTAACCATCCCCAGCGTACAATATCATCAAAACGGTGGCCTTCCAGTGAAAACTCAAGGAACCTTTCATGCGCAATCTGATCGCGCATTTCTGCCTGTGTTAAGCCTGGCTTAACAGTTGCCAGGTCAGCCAGTCCTACACGGCTGCGCACTTGTTGAATATACGGATACGCGTCGCTGGTGCTGCCTAATTCATTTAAACATTCGGCATACATCAGCAATACATCAGCGTAACGCATCATACGTTCGTTAATACCTGAGCGCCAGTCATACTCGTTTGCAAATCCATCTTCACTGTTTTCATATTTATGGCACCAAAGCTGGTTAAGTGATGAGCTATTCGCATAAGCTACCTGGAAACTTACGCCATACAAGGTTTCTCCGGGTTTGTTATAGAACATGCTCACATCCAGGCGTGGGTCAACACCACCTGCCGCTGTTGGCTCTTGTAAATAATCATTATAAAGTGCCTGTGATGGCTGTACGTCGCCAAAACCAAAGCTTGCAGCGCCGAATGTTACAGCACGTGCCGATGTACGGCCCCAGCCTGATTCCGGTTCGCCACCCCAGCCAAGGTCAGTTCCCCCGGCATCACGTGAGAATTGAACTTCAAATACCGATTCCGCATTGTTCTCTGCATTTAAAAAGAAGTTGTCGTAGTAATTTGTCATCAGGCTATAAACACCCAGGTTCATTATCGCTTTAAATTGAGCAGCGGCATCGGTATAATCCTTTGTGAATAGATAGGTTTTACCTAAATAAGCCAGTGCAGCGCCTTTTGTTGCCCTGCCTACCTGGTTATCAACACTGGTTAAAGTAGCATAGCTTACCGGCAGCAGGTCTGCAGCCTTTTTAAAGTCGCTGATCACTTGTTGCCAAACATCTGCCTGTGCTACCTGTTTTTGCAGGTAATCAGTTGTTGATGCAGGCGGAGTAAGCGGCATTGGGATGTTCTTGTAGAAATCTGTTAAGTGGAAATAATACAGTGCCCTTAAAAAGTAGGCCTGCCCTAATACACGGTTTTTAAGATCCCCATCCATTGATATGTTGGGCACGTAAGCGATAACCTCATTGGCACGTAAAATACCCTGATAATAAGCTGTCCACGCTATAGATGATGTAAATCCGCTGGAAGCTAAATTAAACTTTCCGCAGTTATAGATCTGATCCCAGGGGCTGTTACTGGTTACATCGTCGCCGCGTGTATTTTCAATCACGGGAGTAAACCTCATGTATGAGCCATCAATTATTAAACTTCCGTAAACGGCATTAATACCCGCTACCGCGTCGCTTGATGTTTTCCAAAATGTTTGGGTGGTTTGGGCGTTTGGATTTACTGTATCCAAACTGCTCTTTTTACAGCTTGTTGTTATAAATGACACTGCTATTAAAGCTGCTATTCCTTTACTATATATATTTTTCATTTGAATGAAATATTAATAATTGTTAAATATTAAAGACCTACTTGTACGCCAACTAATAATGTGCGCGGATTAGGGAATGATCCATAATCAAAGCCCCTGTTAATTGTTCCATCATTTATAAAATCTGGGTCGAAACCTTTATATTTTGTTATGGTAAACAAGTTTTGGCCTGATAAATAAATACGGAAAGATTTAAGCGCGTGCGTTCTATTTAATATTGATGAAGGAATGGTATAACCTAATTGCGCGGTTTGCAAGCGGGCATATGAACCGCTCTGTACAAAACGGTCTGAATTTCTGTTGTTACCGTTAGGATCACCTATTACCGGCCTTGGCACGTTGGTATTGGTATTAGTAGGTGTCCAAAAATTTAATTCATCTGTTGATGCATTTGTATACTGGCCTGTCATTAATGCCTGGTAAACGCCATCTGCTATTTTACTGCCGGTATTTCCCTGTATAAAAATAGAGGCATCAAAAGCTTTATAGGTTGCACTAAAATTAAAACCGAAGTAGAATTTAGGTATAGCCGATCCCAGGTAAGTTTGGTCGGCATCGGTGATCTGGCCATCGCCGTTTATATCTTTAAATTTCTCATCACCCACTGTAGCGCCAATTTGCGTAGCATGGTTTTTTAAATCGGCGGCATTTTGGAATATCCCCTGCGAAACATAACCATAAAGCTCACCAACCTCGCCGCCTACTGCTGTTTTACTGTATGCGCCATAAATTGGGTTATTCCCATTACCTAATGATAGTACTTTGTTTTTAAGTGTCGATGCGTTAGCACTGATATCATAATGAAAACCGCCGCTTGGTTTACTATGATAAGCTACACTGATATCAACACCCTGATTGGTAAATGTTCCGGCATTAACCACAGGAACGTTTGTTGCGCCTACCGATAATGGAATAGGTACAGATAAAAGTATGCCTGTGATCTTATCATTATAATACTCAGCAGTAAATGTTAACTGGTCATTAAACAGGTTTGCATCAATACCTAAGTTTTTGGTTGCTTTTTTTTCCCATTGGTTATCCTGGGCAAATACCTGGGTTTGGGTAGTGCCGTTTGCAAGCGTATTGCCAAATACATAACTGGCATTAGAGTTTACAACTGTTTGGTAAGGGTAATAAGACGACAGAGCCCCAATATTACCTAATACACCATAGCCTGCACGTAATTTTAACAATGATATTTGTTCAGGAAGTTGTATAAAATGCTCTTTAGCGATATTCCAACCTGCAGAGAACCCGTAAAAATTACCATAACGGTATTGAGGTAAAAGTTGTGATGAACCATCACGACGATAATTGGCTGTTAACAGGTAACGCCCATCATAATCATAGTTCATACGGCCGAAAATAGGTGAATAAAAGTAACTCACCCCGCTATTGCCAAATACAGTTTTTTCAGTGCTGTTACTTACATTATCAAACGCGTATAAGTAAGGCTGCTGAAGATTAGTAGCTTCACCTAAAATAGTATTGTTACTATCTTTTTGGTAAGCAGTACCTGCAAGCAGTTCCACATTATTTTTACCAACTGAAAATTTATAATTTAATGTTTGTTCAATTACTGATTCAAAAGGCTCACCCCTTGCATCGCTGTAATAAGCGTTAACGCTTGGATAAAACCAGCCAAGATCGTAAGTTGGTTCAAAATAAAAGTTGCGGTAATCTGTTCTGTCATAGCTAACAGCGATCTTATAATTCAGATTTTTTATAATCTCTACATTAGCCCATGCTGACCCTAAAAAGCGGTCATGCTGACTTTCATTAGTGATCAGGTTATTTACACCGATCATGTTTAATGAGATAGCTCTTTGTGTGTTTTGATCAACACCACCATAGCCACCTAAACGCGATGCATCATAAACCGGCATTGTTGGTATGGCTGTAATTAAATCTACGATCTCGTTACCTGTACCATGCAGCCTTGGATATGCAAGGTTACGGTAATAAGCCTCTGTATAGGCCATTTTAGCACCATAAGAGAATATACCTTTTTTACCCTGCAAATTGGCGCTCATATTATAACGTTTGTAATATGGGCCCGCTACTACTGTTCCTGTTTGATTATAGTAGCCAAAGTTTACACTGTACATAGCAGATTCATTTCCACCCGAAAAACCAAGATCATGATTTTGGGTATAGCCTGTTTTAAATGCTGCTTTTTGCCAATTGGTGTTTACATTAGATATATAGCTGCTTGATGTTGGGTCATTACCCGGAGCTAATGATATGCCAGCATTGGTTTCCGCAGCATCAGCAATTTTCTGGTAACCTAACCTATCGGTAACCGATAATTCTTTAGGATTCTTTTGTTCACCGAAATAAGCGTTATAAGTAATTTTTAACGGACCGTTCTTGCCTTTTTTAGTGGTTATAAGCACTACACCCGCGCCTGCACGAAAACCGTAGATAGCACTGGCCGAAGCATCCTTAATTATCTGGATGGTTTCGATATCCCCTGTAGGGAAATCAAACGGTGTCATGGTTGGTACACCATCAATTACATATAAAGGGTTGTTGTTAGTTAATGAACTTACACCATGTATATGTATGGTAACACCTTCTCCCGGTACACCTGAACCATTTACTTCAACACCTGCAACCTGTCCTTGTAATTCGCGGGCCACATCAAAGGTTGTTCTTTTATCAGCATCCTTTACATTTACAACCGCTATTGAGCCGGTCAAATTTTCTTTTTTCTGTGTACCATAACCTACTACAACTACATCGTCAAGGGCTTTGTTGTTGTTTGTTAGTTTAACACTTATATCTGTCTGATTGGCAACCTTGACCTCTTTGGTATCAAATCCCAGGTAACTAAATACAAGTGTGGCATTAGCCGGAGCGCTAATGGTGAAACTACCATCTGTTGCGGTTTGTGTACCCAGGCTCGTCCCCTTTATAACAACGGTAACGCCGGGCAGAGTTGCGCCGAATGTGTCTTTTACTGTGCCTTTTATAGTTATTTTACCTCCTTGAGCAAAACTCAAAACTGGCAAAATCATCAAAAGCAACAACATCAGACAAGACAGACTACTCCTAAGTTTAAGTCTAATTTTTTTCATGAAAATTGGTTTTAATTGGTTTATAAATTGGTTATTGTTAACCAAATATATAAGTAAATATTTAATTGTCAATAAAACAATCAAAGAAAAGTGTTAAAAAAACACTTTTCTTTTTGAAAGTTTATTTTTGACATTACTAAACAGTTTTAGCTATTTAAATAAATTTTATGTAGAGATATAAGGAGTAAACAAAATGCTGATTATGCACTTTAATACACTTAAAATACAACACATTTTCGATTTATTTAATAAAGAGAATAGTGTATTAATACATTAATAATTATATATATTATAAGGTATTAATATTGAAAAAAGAAGGGATTACCAATGAAGTGATTGGCATATTTTCATGAAGGTTTCAGGAAAAAAGAGGCATTTATTGTTTGCTATTATTTACTATTACTGGCGCTACAAAAGGCCAGCCTTTTTTCCATGATAGCTTTTCAATTCGCAGTTTTGATATGCCTTTATCAGCAGCATCATATCCATGGAATATCAGGTAGTCTGTTCCACCAAAATCACACACGGCATTGTGGCCTACGCCGTACCAGTTTTTATCGCCGGCAAGTAATATATTGCCACCACCATGCTGCATAGGTATGTTATTTTCATCAACATAAGGGCCCAGTATTTTTTTTGAGCGCCCCACTATCATTTTATAGGTACTTTTTGGGCCTTTGCAACAATAATCAATAGAGGCAAAGAGGTAAAAATATGCCCCTTTTCGGAAAATAAATGGCGCTTCAATGGCATTACCACCTGCATCAACAGGGTTGCCATCTACCGATGGCATGTTTGCTACAGCACTTGCATCTTTTTGGCGACTGGCCAGTGTGATGAGCTTATTCTGATCTTCATCTATACTCAGCCTGTCTTTTTTTAGTCGTATTATTTTTAAGCCTTCCCAAAATGAGCCAAAAGCCAGGTATGGTGTGCCATCCTTATCAACAATTAAATTTGGGTCGATAGCGTTCCAGTTATCTTTTCCGGGGCGGGATTCTATTATTACGCCTTTATCAATCCATTTAAAGGTGCTATCAGCAGGATTTAATGTTTTGTTAATTGCGAGGCCTATGCACGATGTATTTTTACCAAACGCCGATACCGCATAGTATAAATAATACATACCACTATAATAAGAGATATCGGGTGCCCAGATATGGTTCCTGAAACCCGGGATGGAATCAACTGCCCATTGCGGCGCTTTGGCAAAAACAGGCTGTTCCTGTTTCCAGTGCAGCATATCTTTTGACGACCACACACCTATTCCCCACCCTGTTGAAAAAACATAATAAGTACTATCCTGCCTGATCATTACAGGATCGTGCACCGAAATGTCAGTTTTTAATTCCTGCGCAACAGCAAACGCAGATCCGGCTATAAAAATCAGTAAGAACAGGTATATCTTTTTCATTTTATAGTCGGATTGGATTTGCTTAATTACTTAATTTAACACGTATAACATTCATTGAATACGGCTTTACAGTAAGGTTGATCTTATTGCCGTTTGGCTGTATGGTACTCTGCATCGGGCTGATTCTCTCTGGTTTATCCAAAGAATTAACTGCTGCCAGATCATCACTATGCAAGGTGATCAGCGTAGCTGTTGATTTTATCTTCTTTCCTTTGATAACAAAACCGGCACTTTGTGCTGATTTACCCGAGTTGATAAACTTTATGATCAGTTCATGCGTTTTGCTATCTGTTACAGCTGAAGCATATACCCCATTCTGCCCGCTAACTGCCTGACCATTTAATTTAAGTGGAACAACATCTGTTCCTTTATATAACGAATATAGTTCCTGCACATAATAATTTGGTGTGCCATATGAGCGCAAATTATCAAACCAGATCTCGTCAGGTGTCCACTGCCAGCCATCAACATGAGCAAATAATGGCGCGTATGAGGCCATGTTGACAACATCGGCGTTACGCTCTAAGCCTGTCATAAAAGCAGCTTCAGATAATGCGCATTGCCAGTTATTTTTATTATCAGGACTTGCGATGCCTACGCTTTGGGCTGCATATTCGCCTGCAAATATTTTCGGGCCTTTCCTATCGTAATTGTCATAACGTTTTGAATTATCCAGGAACCATTGCGGCGCGCGATAGTAATGCTCATCCAAAATATCTGCATTTAAGCCTCTGAAAGTACTGTTCAGGAAATTGAATTTCTCACCGTCAGGATCAGGGCCTAAGCTTGATACCAGTTTCATATATGGATATTTATCCTTGATGGCTTTGGTAAAGATCTTCCAACGCGGTATATAATTTTCGCCCCATTGCTCATTGCCTATGCCCATCATTTTTAAATTAAATGGTGCAGGGTGGCCCAATTGCGCGCGCAGGTTACCCCACTTGGTATCGGTTCCGCCATTGGCAAATTCAATCAGGTCGAGCGCGTCCTGTACATATGGATCAAGCTGGTCTAAAGGAACTGTTTGTCCAGTATTGAACTGGCAAGCCATACCACAATTTAGTATCGGCAATGGTTCAGCGCCAATATCTTCAGCCAATTGGAAGTATTCCATAAAGCCTAAACCGAATGATTGGTAATAATCAGGAGTTGGACGATGTTTGAATTCCGTATTCCAGCGATTAATCAGGTTTTCGCGTTTATCTACATCGCCAATAGTTTTTTTCCATTGGTAGCGAGTCGCCAGGTCACGGCCCTCAACAATACATCCGCCGGGAAAACGCAGAAAGCCTGGTTTCATATCGGCCAGTTTTTGTACCAGATCGGCACGTAAACCACCTGGTCTATTTTTCCAGGTATGTTCAGGGAACAAAGAGATCATATCCAGATCAATAGTACCGGCATTTTTGGCATACAAATTTAAGTGAGCCTTTTGTACCGTCGCGTTTGATTTAAATTTCAGATTGTATTTCTCCCAGTTCTGATTGCCGGGCTTCAAATCAGCATGACCTAAAACTGTTCCATTGGCATCAACTAGTTCTATGTACAGTTCAATTTTACTATCAGTATGCTGGCGGGCAATAACCGAAAAGTTATAATTTTCATCTTTCTTAATACCTATACCACGGAATCCCTCATTAGCCAGACCATAATAACCAGCATTGGATTTTACGCTAAGCGTAACAAAATGAGGATTCTCAGGCCGTTCCTTTGAGCGGTCAACAACTTCCACGCTACCTTCACCGCCGTCCTTCTTCACCTCGGTCCATCCCATCAAACTCGGGAAAAACTCAAATGAGCGGTTCTTTACCAGTTCGGCATATAAACCACCATCGGCAGCCATATTTATGTCCTCAAAAAATATCCCGTACATAGTAGGCTGCACATGCGCTTTTACACTATCAGCCTTAATTACATAAGTTTTTGCGGGGCTTTTTTGCTGTGCCATAGCCGACAGGCAAGTACCAGCAGCGCATATCGCCCAAAAATATTTTCTCATCATATAATGTTTAGATTATTGTCTCTTCTTACCCCAAACGGCAATGCCGGTATTATTTAAACCCGAATACACCAGCGTAGTGGCAACACTGTTTTCCCAATCACGTTCACGCTGCACTATTACGTTTTCAGTTGCACCTGTACTCCATTTTATCAGCATCCACGGGGCCGTATAAGTCCACGTCCCGGTTGCTGTACCACTTATGGTACCATCAGCATTAATATTGATGGATGTGGCTACCTGCATATCCGGCGATACCTGTGTATCTGCATAGCCCGGCACTACATGATAATCCAGTTCAATGCGCTCCCATTTTCCGGCCAGATCTGTGGCCGCTACCGCTGTTTGTGTTACGTTTGCATAACGTTCGGGCAATACAATGGGCCAGCCATCGGGTGTCCACTCAATTTTACGCACATGCAGATCCATAAAATAGGAGTTTACCGCAGGCCGGCCCTGGTGCGCCATGTAATACTGGCCGTTTCCATCATCAAACACACCACAATGGCCCGTGCCCTGCCAGCCACCATGACCGGTAAACTGATATGGCGCAACAATCATTGGCCCGTGATCGATATTGGTATTTAAATCAACGCCATTGTAGTCGTAATATGGGCCCGTCGGACTATCGGCCCTGCCAACCCTTACATTGTATTTGGTTTGTAGCCAATCGTAGGATATAAACAAAAAATATTTGTTTAAAGTTGGGTTGTAGATCACCTCTGCACCTTCAATATTGCCATTGTAAGCTCCGTTGGTAAAACCACGGTTGGCTATGCGCGTACCTATATCGCCGCTGGTTGCAGCCAAACCTGTTGTTGGGTTAAGCTTTAATATGTAGATACCATCCCATGCTGAACCATAATACATATACTGATCACCGGCCGTTGTAGTTACTACCGTAGGGTCAATAGCGTTGGTTTGTACAATGTTGTTATTGGTTGATGTTACTACAAGGCCTGTTTCTTTCCATGGGCCTGCCGGGTCTGTTGCTGTTGCCATGCCGATAACGCTTAACCGGGCTGTAGAAGACGATAAGGAGTAATACAATCGGTATTCGCTGCCTACTTTTGATACATAAGGTGCCCATAAAGCATCGTTAGGCGTACCGCCTTGTGACACTATATATTGCGAACCCAATGTTGGCAGTTGCGAAAATACCCAGCCTACAAATTCCCACTGTACCAGGTCTTTCGAGCGGCGGATCTGTAATCCGGAGCGAACAGTGATGCCATAAGCAACGTCAGTACTGTAGCAGTAATAGTAATCGCCAAACTTTTTTATAGATGGATCATGTACGTTATAAACAGTCCATTTGGGATAATCCAGAAATGGTGCCACATCAGCATAAGTATCCTCAATGGAATTGATATTAAACGTGGTTGTTGTGGTTACCGTAGTATCTGTTGCGGTCTTTGTGCCACTGCCACCGGTTGGGGTAACCCCTTTTTTTCCGCATGAGGAGTTCAGGGCTACCGCTGCCGCGATAACTAATAAGTACTTTATCTTTTTCATCTATGTTAGCTTTTACTTATTTGCGCATTTAGTTTAATGCCAGCACAATAACCGATGCAGGCGGCATGCTTACACTTATGGTATTGCTTTTTATAGCAGCACCGTTAAATTCTTTTGGCACTATTTTGTTCGGTTCATCAAATGAGTTGTAATCCTGCACTTTTGCTGATGCCAGTATCCTACCCTTAACTACGGTGAACTTTTTACCATCAAGTTTCAAGGATATCTTATGATTTTTATTAGGATCGATGTTTACCAGTGAGATATGCACAACACCATTTTTATCTTTTGATGCCGAAGCTGAGATTGCAGCAAGCTTTTCTGATCCGAATACATAATCATCGCTGCTAACTGTTACAGGCACTAAAGTTGCATCCTGGTGCACATTGTACATTTCCATTACGTGGTAAGTTGGCGTAAGTATAATTTTATCACCCTGTGTAAGGATAACGGCCTGCAGCACGTTTATACATTGGGCCAGGTTAGCCATACGTACACGGTCGCAATGGTTATTGAATATGTTTAGGGTAGCGCCGGCAATCATGGCATCGCGCATACTATTTTGCTGGTATAAAAAGCCGGGATTGGTACCTGGTTCAACATCATACCATCCACCCCACTCATCAACAACAAGCGCTATCTTTTTCTTCGGATCATATTTATCCATTATTGCAGAATGCCTGGTTACCAATGTATCCATCTCTAAAGCACTCTTCATGGTTTTAAAATACTGATCTTCAGTAAATTTGGTTGCGGGCCCTTTATGATCCCAGTCGATAATTGCATAATGGTGTAACGCAATACCTTCAATTAAGCTCTGCGGGATGTTCTTCATCAATACATCTGTCCAGTGGTAATCATCAGAGCTTGCACCTGATGCGATCCTGAACAATTTCCCGGAGCCGCTTGACATGAAAGTTGAATATTTCTTAAACTCATTTGCATAGTATTCCGGCGTCATATTACCGCCGCATCCCCATGCCTCATTGCCAATCCCCCAAAATGCAACCTTCCATGCTTTATCCCTGCCGGTTGTTTTTCTAAGTTCCGACATAGGATTTTTATTGTCAGAAGTTGTGTAAGCAACCCAATCTGATAATTCCTGTACTGTACCACTGCCAACATTGCCTGATATGTAAGGGTCAGTTCCAATGGCTTCGCACATGTTCAGGAATTCTTTAGTTCCAAAACTGTTATCTTCGGTAACACCTCCCCACCATTTATTTACGATAGAAGGCCTTTTAGTTTTATCGCCAATACCATCTTTCCAATGGTAAGTATCGGCGAAGCAGCCACCGGGCCATCTAAGCGCCGGTATCTTCATATTTTTTAGTGCTGCTATAACATCATTTCGTACGCCATTTGTATTGGGGATCTTTGAAGTATCGCCCACATAAAAACCATCATAAATACCCCTGCCTAAATGCTCGGCGAAGTTGCTGTAGATGTATTTACTGATTGTTGGCTCGGATTTATCAGTCACCGATACGCTGATATTTGTTTGCCCCTGAGCGATTAATCCGGCAGAAACAAAAAATACAGACAAAAAACAGGCCCTTAATTTCATATATATTGAAAATTAATAAATTATAAAAAATTGATTACTAATACTTTATACTACTTAACGCTAAACTTATAAATAGTGGTTGTATGATATGTTTCGCCCGGTTTTAAAACGGTTGACGGGAATGACGGCTCGTTTGGAGAATCAGGAAAATGCTGGGTCTCCAAGCATAACGCCGAGCGGTGTGCATAGGTAGCTTTACCTTTACCATCGCTTAATCCGGTTAAAAAGTTACCGCTGTAAAACTGCAGGCCCGGTTCGGTGGTGTAAATATCCATTACTATACCGGTTTCAGGGCTTTTAACCGTAGCTATTGACTGGCTAATATCATGCTTATTAAGCACAAAGTTATGATCGTAACCTTTACCCGCCTTTAGTTGATCATCTGTTTTATCAATGTCAGCACCGATGGTTTTTAATGAGGTAAAATCAAACGGTGTGCCTTTTACTTTTTCAAACTTACCGGTTGGTATCAACGTGGTATCAACTGGTGTTATATTATCAGCATCTATTTTCAATGAATCATTGGTTATGGTTGGTGTACCTGCACCATTCAGGTTAAAGTATGCATGATTGGTTAAGTTTACTATAGTAGCCTTATCCGTTGTAGCTGAATATTCTATCTTCAGCGCGTTATCATCCGTTAATGTGTAGGTTATTTTTGAGGTCAGCGTTCCGGGATAACCGCCTTCGCCATCTTTTGAAACATAGGTCAGCTCCAATTGCTGATCGCCTACTTTTTTAGCATCAAATACTTGTTTATAGAATCCATTAAACCCGCCATGCAGTGTGTTTATTTTATCATTCAGATCTAATTGATAGCTTTTGCCATCAAGGCTGAATTTACCTTTGCCAATACGGTTACCGTAACGGCCTATTATCGCCCCGAAATAAGTTTCAGCTTTTATCTGATAGCCAGATAAACTATCATGACCTAATATCACATCAGTAAGTTTTCCATCCTTATTTGGCACCAGCAGGCTTACCAGGCGGCCACCAAAGTTGGTGATAGCCACGGTTACGCCGTTTTTGTTTTTCAAAGTGTACAAATTAACCTGCTTACCTTGTACGGTAGCTTTAAAGTTTGCAGAGTCAGGAATTTGCGGCGACTGGGCAGCAGTTGAGTCCTTATCTGAACCGGTTTTTGTACTTGATGCATGGTTACATGCTACAAACAGTGTTGAAAAACAAGCTGCTGCGAGAATTAATTGGATGTTCTTTTTCATAATTTGAAAGATAGTATTGGCTTATTATAAGTTAACAGGCATTCTGTACTTTATGTGTTTATAATTAAGGGCCTAATATAATTGGTTTTGATCCAAATGACAGATCAAGCGCTAATGTATAAAAAATATTATAATTGTGAAAAAAACACTTAAATTATTTTTAATTGTTTTATGGATCAATTTAATTATCATTGCTATTGTTACATAACACGTGTTATTTGAACAATAATTTCGCGTTTCCTAATCCCAATTATTTTATATTTTTGTTACGAACTTTAATCCTTGTTGTTGTAAATGATAAAATATGCTAAACAAAGCCGGTTTATCCAGGCTGTAGACTGTATAGTTTTTGGGTTTGACGGTGATACGTTAAAAATTTTATTGATACAACGGGGATTTGAACCCGAAAAAGGTAAATGGAGCCTTATGGGCGGCTTTGTGCAGGAAAATGAAAGTATCGACCAGGCATCCAACCGCATACTTAAACAGCTCACCGGGCTGGATGGTATGTATCTTGAACAGCTCCACACCTTTGGCGACCCTAACCGCGACCCAATGGAAAGAACCGTTTCCACCGCTTATTTTGCGTTGATTGATATCCTCAAGTACGAAAAACAGTTAAATACTGATTATCACCCTGAATGGTTTAGCTTAAAACGTATGCCTAAGCTCATCTTCGATCAGCAGGAAATGGTTGAGTTAGCGAAGAGGCGCGTGCGATATAAAGCTGCCCTCCACCCTATTTTATTTGAACTATTGCCCAGCAGGTTTACTATCCCTCAATTACAAAGCCTGTATGAAAGCGTGTATAATACTGCTATCGACAAACGTAATTTCAGCAAAAGAATACTGGCTACCGGTTTGCTTATAAAACAGGCCGACAAGGACAAATCAGGATCGCGAAGGGGCGCATTTTACTACCAGCTTAATATGCAGAACTACTATGCCAAGTTCCAGGCGTTTTTAAACCTGATACCTAATCCTACTAACCTGATATTTTAGCAATCGATATTCCCTATAAAACTAACTATAACAAAAACGGCCTGTCAATAATTGACAGGCCGTTTTGCATTTATAACTAATTAGGATGTTACCAGAATTTAACATAAAGGGCAGCCAGTAACAACAATGTCACTACTATCAGCGCCAATGTTGATGGCTCAACTTTAAACATACCTTTATCCAAAACAAAATGTTTAGGATTGATCTTAGGTCCGAACAAGCTTACAATCACTATAGATATCATGGTGAACAGGAATGACAAGCCCATACAGATCAGGAACGGAATTTCATAACCGCCATGGCCGTTAGGGTAAGCTGTGTAAAGGAATGTATCGTTCCCAAATAATTGTGGAGCATAATTATTAAACAATATAGACATCACAAAGCCCATGATGATACCTGTTATCGCAGCAGCACCGGTTGTCCGTTTCCAGAAAAAACCAAGTATGAATATGGCAAATATACCAGGGCTGATAAAGCCTGTATATTTTTGAATAAAGGTAAAGCCACCTTCACCGCCAATACCTAAAAGATCTTTCCATGTTAATAAAATAGAAACAAATAAAGCCAGCGCGATGATAATTTTACCCATAGATACCATTGACTTTTCATCAGCATCCTTTTTAATGTATTTTTTGTAGATATCCATGGTAAATATGGTGGATATACTATTTGCCTTACCCGCTAATGAAGCCACGATAGCCGCGGTTAAAGCCGCTACAGAGAGCCCTTTTAAACCATTAGGAAGAAAACCCAATACAGCCGAGTAGGAATTATCTGGGTTTAAATGCCCGCCGATATTCATCTCATGCTGTAAGCCGCCATTCTTATACAAAACATACGCCGCTATACCAGGCAAAATAACGATGATAGGCATAGCCAGTTTCATTAAACCAGCGAAAAGAATACCTGTACGTGCAGTTTTAAGGTTTGCGCCTAATGCCCTTTGGGTGATGTATTGATTACAGCCCCAATAGTTAAGGTTTACTATCCATTGCCCTGCAAAATACATGGCTATACCCGGTAATAATAAATATTTATCAACGTCCTGCTGAGAGGCATTGGGGCCCGGCTTAGCTAAGATCATTTTAAAGTGATCTGGAGAATCCTTTAACATGGCACCAAAACCAGCAATTGCATCTTTGCCTAAACCAAAGTGATCACTAACTAATGTTAAGGCAATATAAGTAGTTGCTAAACCGCCTATTACCAATACCAAAACTTGTATAACATCAGTAAAACCGATCACCTTCATGCCGCCCAATGCGATAACCAACGAGAAAACAGCCAAGGCAATAATAATGGCATGCAAATGATCTCCACCTGAAATACTGTTGATAGCTAACGCGCCAAGGAATAATATGGAAGTTAAGTTTACAAACACATATAAAAACAGCCAAAAAATAGCCATTATTAAGCTGGTACTCTTATTATACCTCGTTTCCAAAAACTGGGGCATGGTGAATATCTTATTTTTAAGATATACCGGTATAAACCATACCGCTACTATAATGAGCGCTATGGCGGCTATCCATTCGTAGGCTGCAACGGCAAGCCCCACCTGGAAACCTTGTCCGCTGGCCCCTATAAATTGTTCTGCTGAAATGTTAGATGCGATAAGTGAAGCGCCGATGGCCCACCATGTTAATGAACCTTCTGCAAGGAAAAAGTCGTGACTGCCTGAGGTACTGGCGACCGTCTTTTTGCGTGTATACACCCAATAGCCATAACCCGAGACTACAAAGAAGTAGATAACGAATATGATGTAATCAATACTTGAAAACTTATTCATAATTTAAATTAAATGGTTTTAATGGTTAAAACTTACCTATGCCTTTTATTTCCCATCGGCATAGGTAAGTATTGGTTTGGCTATTTGTAGGCTACCTCGTTCCAGCGCAACTCATTACGGAACTGATCAAGCTTAGTGTCTTTACCAATACGCACAAATTCAATCCCCGCAATATCTGCAAAATCCTGCAAATGCTCGGCAGTTAAATTCTGACTATAGGCAGTATGGTGCGCGCCACCTGCATAGATCCATGCTGCACAGCCGGTTTTCATATCAGGATATGGTTTCCATAACACACGTGCTACCGGCAGGTTTGGCAGGTCGTTCTGTGGCTCTACTGCTTCCACCTCGTTTATCAGTAAACGAAAACGATTACCCATATCAATAATTGAAGCATTAAGCGCTTCGCCACCGGCAACATTAAATACCAAACGAGCAGGGTCAGCCTTGCCGCCTATGCCTAATGGATGCACTTCTAATGCTGCTTTGCCATTCGCCAGTGAAGAATCAACCTCCAGCATATGCGAACCTAAAACCAAAGCATTATTAGGGTCGAAGTGATAGGTGTAATCTTCCATAAATGCGTTACCGCCTGGTAATCCGCTGCCCATTACTTTAAAGGCACGTACCAGGGCAGCTGTTTTCCAGTCGCCTTCACCTGCAAAACCATAGCCATCGGCCATTAAACGTTGCGATGCGATGCCTGGCAATTGTACCATGCCATGCAGGTCTTCAAAAGTATCAGAGAAACCTTTAAAGCCCCCATCAACCAAAAACTTGCGCAGACCTAATTCTATTTTAGCAGCCTCAAATACTGATGAGTGTTTTGCCCCGCCTTTTTTAAGATCGTCCGCTAAAGTATAAGTAGCCTCATACTCATCTATTAATTCATTTACTGCCGCATCACTGATACTGTTTATTACAGCTACCAGGTCGCCTATACCGTAAGTATTTACAGCAAAGCCAAATTTTAGTTCAGCCTCAACTTTATCACCATCGGTAACCGCTACAAAACGCATGTTATCGCCAAAGCGAGCAAATTTAGCGCCCTGCCAGTCGTACCAACCGGCTGCGGCCCTTGTCCAGGCGCTGATCTGGCTCAATACTTCAGGATCTTGCCAGTGGCCTACAACCACCTTACGGTTTTTACGCATGCGCGATACGATGAAGCCGAATTCCCTGTCGCCGTGCGCGCTTTGGTTCAGGTTCATGAAATCCATATCAATGCTGCTCCACGGGATATCCCTGTTGTATTGGGTATGCAGGTGCAGCAATGGTTTTTGCAGGATGCTTAAACCACGGATCCACATTTTGGCAGGTGAAAAGGTGTGCATCCAGGTGATGATACCGATACAGTTTTCTGTCGAATTAGCTGCCAGCAGGGTATCATAAATTTCTTCTGTTGATTTTACGGTTGGTTTGTAAACAATGCGCACCGGAATTGTACCGCTGGCGTCAAGCCCTTTTGCTATTTCCAGTGAGTGTTCTGCAACCTTTTTTAAAGTTTCTTCACCGTACAAATTTTGGCTGCCGGTTATAAACCATACTTCAAATATTTTTAGATCGATCATTATATGTAATTATTGATTTACTGAATTAGTGATTGAGTGAATTATTTTATCGGCCAATGACTGATGACCATTGACAAATGACTAACCTTATTGCCCATAATATGAATCAGGGCCGTGTTTTCTTTCAAAATGTTTTTTAATAAGTGAATCCTGTAAACGCGGGGCTTTAGGGTTTATTTGCTCGGTTAAATAAGCCATGTGGGCAACTGTTTCAAGCACAGCGCTATTGTGTACCGCCTTGTCGGCTGTTTTCCCCCAGGTAAATGGCGCGTGGTTACCCACCAATACCATTTCAACTTCTTTGTAATCAAAGCCCATGCTTTCAAAATGATTGATGATCTGGAAACCGGTTTCATGTTCGTAGTTACCTTTTATCATTTCATCATTCATTGGTGGCGCGCAAGGGATATCAACCGTTAAATAATCGGCGTGTGTGGTACCGAATATCGGGATACAACGTTGCGATTGCGCCCATGCGGTACCATAAGTGGAGTGTGTGTGAACAATGCCGCCAATACCTGTCCAATGCTTGTAAAGTACCGCATGGGTTTTAGTATCTGACGATGGACGCAGATCGCCCTCAATTATATTACCGTCAAAATCTACGATCACCATTTTTTCAGGCGAAAGGTCTTCGTAAGGTACACCGCTTGGCTTAATGGCAAATACGCCTAACTCACGGTCGACAGCGCTAACGTTACCAAAGGTAAACAACACCAGGTTCAGCTTTGGCAGCTGCATATTGGCATCGTACGCGCTTTGTTTTATATGCTGATATTTACTCATATGTATATTATTAAAATTAGCTTTTGGCTTGTTGCCCTATCTGAAAAGCAACAAACTCGCCTAAGCCATTGTATTGTTTATATCGTTTCTGATAAACTTCTTTGTATAACGGGTTTGGATAATATTCCACATCAAACCCACGGCCCATAGCCGCCATTGCTTCCTCAACAGTTGGATAAATACCAGCCACTACCGCGGCAAACATGGCTGCACCTAATGCGCAGGTGTGCTTAAACTGATGGATGCGGATAGGCATACCTAAGATATCCGACATCATTTGCATTACAAATGGTGATTTTTTTGCCACACCGCCAATACCAATTATTCCTTTTACAGGTATTCCTTCCGAAACAAAACGCTCAACAATGCTTTTAGCCCCAAAACAAGTAGCCTCAGCCAGTGCCCTGAACACGCGCGGGGCATCGCTACCTAAACCTAAGCCTGTTATAGCCCCTTTTAAGGTTTGATCTGCATCGGGTGTGCGGCGGCCGTTAAACCAGTCGATAGCCAGTTCGTTATCATTATCTATCGGCAATAAAGAAGCTTGCCTTGCCAGTTCAGGAATGATCAATTCCGACATTTCCAGCTTTAAGGCCTCGGCGGTTTGCGCATCAATAATTGCAGACTGCGACAGCACGCTATTTAAAGGCCATGAGATGATATTTTTGAACCAGGCATAGGTATCACCAAAAGCAGATTGCCCTGCTTCCAAGCCCACCATGCCAGGTATAACCGAGCCATTTACCTGCCCGCAGATACCGCGAACCAATTTATCGCCTATTTCGTTTGCCGGTGCAACCAAAATATCGCAGGTTGAAGTACCCATTACCTTGCTTAGGTGATATGGCTCTATCTGCCCGCCTACCGCACCCATGTGCGCATCAAAAGCACCAGCGCCAACAACTACATCGATTGTGAGGCCAAGCCTTTCAGCCCATTCAGCACTCAGTGTACCTGCGGCATGATCGGCAGTATAAGTTTCTGTAAATAATTTTGATGTAAAGCCATCCAGTAAAGGATCAAGCGTAGCGAAAAACTCGTTGGGTGGCAATCCGCCAAATTCTTCGGCCCACAAAGCCTTGTGCCCGGCAGAGCAACGGCCGCGTTTTATTTCTTCAGCTTTTTTACCGCCCGTTAGCAGGAACGGGATCCAGTCGCAATGCTCAACCCATGAGTGCGCGGCTTTTCTAACGCTTTCATCAACCCTTAAAACATGGAGCAGCTTGGCCCAAAACCATTCTGATGAGTAAATGCCACCAACATATTTCAGGTAATTGATACCAAATTTAGGCGCATGCGCATTTATTTCCGCGGCTTCGTTTATTGATGTGTGATCTTTCCACAACACGAACATCGCATTCGGATTTTCGCTGAATGCAGGGGTTAATGCGAGCGGCTGACCAGCCTTATCAACCGCGACAGGTGTTGAACCGGTAGTATCAACGGATAATCCTTTGATGTTCCGGGCAACGCTTTCGCCGCCTGCTATTTTAATACAATCTTTTATGGTGATCTCCAGCCCTTCAATATAATCTAAAGGATGCTGCCTGAACTGGTTATTCGCTGGATCGCAATACAATCCTTTTTGCCAGCGCGGGTAATAATATACTGATGATGCTATTTCTTCGCCGTTAAGGGCGTTTATAATTACAGAGCGGACAGAATCGGACCCGTAGTCCACTCCTACAACAAATTTATCTTTACTCATATTGGTTTATAATACGTGTCGAATTAACACTAATTTTTTTAATAAACGAAATATTTCCACAAAAATATTTTCAATTATTGAATACTCAGGTATGTATAGCTAAAATGTTACTATAACTTGATAATATACTATAAGCGCATGGGTGCGGTGGATTGACACAGGGGCGGAAGGTATTAGTGTCGTTTATATACTTATAAATTTCAATAGGGTAAACGATACCACATAGAATACCGCTTTAGCTGCTAAATGACATCTATAAATAATGAAATTGACGGGAAAAGCATCTTCTATACAAACATCTCGGCACCCGCGTAAGTCCTTCTGTATTCTTTTGGGCCGACGACCTTTTTTTCTTTAAAGATGCGGTTGAAATAGGATAAGTTATTGAAACCGCACTGGTAGGCGATTTCGGAAATGGTATCGGTCGAGTCTATTAATATTTTGGAGGCATGCCCTACCCTTATCTCGTTCAGGATATTTACAAATGACATACCGGTGCGCTTTTTTATAAAACGGGCAAAGGCAGCTTCCGACATATCAACTATTCTGGCCATCTCGGTAAGCGCAATCTGTTTGCTGAAGTTCTTATTCAGGTATTCAAACACCTTCTCCACCTTCTCATTCTTATAGTTATATTCCTTACATAAATGACCAGGATCAGAAAGCATTTTGCTGTTTTTGGCGATAGACAAATCATATAGGAGCGACATCAATTCCAGTGCTGAATCAAAACCACTTATTTTTTTCAGGTTGAGTATCCGGTCGGCAACATTAACAATGGTTTCCTGCGAAAAAAGGATGCCGCATTGCGCGTTCTCAAACATATTTTTGATAAGGCTCAACTGGTTCCTGTTCAGCAATCTTTCATCGAACAAATCTTTATGAAACTGTATGGTAACCTCCGTTATATTTTCTTCCTTACATTCATGGGTAAACCAGCCATGATACAAGCTTGGGGCAACTAAAACCAGCTCCATGTCATCAATCACTGCCTCGCTATTTCCCATTACTCGTTTTACGCCTTTACCATTTATAATAAGGTTGAGCTCAAATTCATCATGGTAATGCAGCGGAAAATCGAAGACCTTTTTGGTGCGCGAAAATATGGTAAAACAATCATTATCAGTTAATGGCGTTATCTCTTTCATTATATTCCGGTTCATACCCAAATGATTTTAATTGTTAGTAGTTTTTAGCGCGAAAATTGGTTGCTGAATAATCAGTTTAATTAATGCCGGTTTATAAGCAATAATTACATTGATAAATGTAGACAAGTGCGCTATCAGCAGATAGCATAAATGTTAAGTTCTGTGGCAAAAATGTTAATCCTAAATAAATAATTGGATATCAATTAGTTAACGATATAAAAATCTCCAATAATTACATTCTATCACATACCCTTAAAAATGAACCTGTTATACTATCATCATCAGGTAAAATACAAGCAAGTATTTGTTTAAATAGTATTATCGTATTTAAAATGATTTACTTAGTTTAGACATACACCAATTGTTATAAACAACAAGTATTAAGAGCGGCTTAAAACTTGCCGCCTGCCACTAAATCTAAATTGATATGCCACACGTTAATTTACCACATGAATTCCCGGGAATAAGGAGCTTATTTATGTTCCGCCCCGAAACCGCAGGACCATTAAACGCTTTAGTTCAAACCCTGCTACACGACCCACACCCAACATTAAGCGCGGGCGACCGTGAACTGATCGCTACTTATGTATCGGGTTTAAACAATTGCAAATATTGCACTACTATACATGGCGCTATTGCCAAACACCAGTTAGGTGATGATGGAGAGCTGGTAAAACAGGTTCGTAACGATCCGGAAAGTGCACCTATCAGCGCCAAGCTAAAAGCTCTTTTAAAAATAGCGGCAAAAGTGCAAAGCGGCGGCAAAAATGTTAGTGACGCTGATGTCGCGTTTGCCCGTGCCGAAGGCGCTACCGATATTGAGATACATGATACCGTATTAATTGCAGCAGCATTCTACATGTTTAACCGTTATGTGGATGGACTTGACACCTGGCAGCCGGACGATGATGAATTATATGATAAAATGGGCGAACAACGCGCCCGCGAAGGCTACCTCACCAAACCCTTTAAAGTAGACAGAACTGAACAAACCGTATAAACCAATTGTAAGAATTTAAAATGGCACACATTAAATTATTGAACGAAGAGTTACCCGGCATTGTGGGTTTACTAAATTACAGGCCCGAAACCGGCAAAGTCCTTACCGATTTGGCGGAAATATTATTAAGAGGCCCTTCGTCGCTTACCAGCGGCGAACGGGAGATCATAGCGGCATCGGTATCCTATTGGAACAAGTGCCACTTTTGCCACACCTCTCATGCGGCAGCCGCAGCAGCGCATTTAAACAGCGGACTGGCATTAATTGATGATATTAAAGCGGGGTTGCCCAATACACCTGTATCAGATAAATTAAGGGCCTTATTACATATAGCCCACCAGGTGCAGGGCAATGGCAAAAATGTTACCGAAGCAGATATTGAAGCTGCTCGTGCAGAAGGCGCTACCGATATTGAGATACACGACACCGTGTTAATTGCAGCGGCATTTTGTATGTACAACCGTTATGTAGATGGTTTAGGAACATGGGCTCCCGGCCCAAATGAAGCCTATGCCGAAATGGGTGAAAGAATGGCCCATGTAGGATACGGCAAATTTTAACAATACTATATAAGCTTAAAAGTAACCTGGTTAATTAAACCAGGTTACTTTTTATGTATGAAATACTCTTTTTAATACTATCATAAGGATCGCCGGGGCATTTATCCTGCTCTACAAAGAAGTATTTTAGTCCGGCTTTATTGGCGCTCTTAAATATCTTTTTAAAATCAATAATGCCATTACCAACCTCAGTAAATGCACGGTCGGTGGTATTGTTCATATCCTTTAAGTGCCATAATGGGAAACGGCCCGGATTTTCATCGATCAGTTTTGTAGGATCCTGATTAGCTTTGGTGATCCAGTACATATCCATTTCCATCTTCACCAGATCTTTATCCGCATTGGCTAATATGGTTTCGTATGGATATTTACCGTCCTGTTGTATAAATTCAAAATCGTGGTTGTGGTAGCAAAGCTGTATACCTGCTTTTTTACAGGTTTCACCAGCTTTGGTGAGATTTTCAGCTACCTTTTTATAATGATCTAAGGATCCGCGTTCTGTATCGGCCAGGTAGGCGCATACCATGTATTTTAAACCTATACTGGCCGCATCATCCACCGCTTTGTCCCAGTCATTCAATATAGTGCCTTTTTGTGAAGAGCCGTTCACCAGTTCCTCGCCTAAACGGTAGTGACTGCTTGGCATAATCAGGCCATTTTGTTTTAACAGGCTGCCGAATGCTTTGGCATCCATGCCATAAAACTGTTCGTTACCGGTGTACGTAGCACCTTCAACAGATGTATAACCTATTTGTGCTACTTGTGCTAAAGCAGCCGCGGGGTCTTTTGCCATGTAATCGCGCACGGTGTATAGTTGCAGGCCAATATATTTCTTATCGTAAGCAAATAAGTTGGGAGCAGCTAAAATCCCGGCGGAAAGTAAAGCTGAAGTTTTTATAAATGTTCTTCTGTTAGTCATGTAGAATGGTTTATAGCGTAATTGGTATGTGCAATGTAGTAAACTTACTTTTTATTTAAGATATCGTTGGCTGCTAATATTAAAAATAAATAGTCGGTAGTGCCTCCGCCTAAAACATATTCACCCTGCTGCCATAAAAAGGGCCAGTTAAGCAGTTCGGGAAAATCAGGACGGATCAATGCCGTACCTGAGGTTATCCCTCCGGGGATATACGACCAGTCGGCACGGTTAAAGCCGTAAGCAGTTGTCATCGATTTTGATCCTACCCCCGAAACAAACGAAGCTGTGTTTGAACCCGGATGGCAGCCCAAAACAAAGTTTATAGAGGCTAACATATAATCATCCGGAAAAATGGATGGGAAGTATTTATAAAGGAAATATTGTTTGTAGCCAAAATTCTGGATCCCCCAGCCTGCGCCCCAAATATCCGGCTCATAAGGCACGCTGTAAGGCGTTTTGGTACCATCCAGCTTAACCTGCGCGTATAATTTTGTTACCGCCTGGGTAATGGCATCATGATAAGCCTGATCGTTAATAAGCGAAAGTGTGCGCCCTACCAACCAACCAGTATTATTTATATGCTGCGCGATGATTTGAGTGTGCGCCACCAAAAAATCGGCATATTCCTTTTTACCTGTGGTTACCAGTAGCTCAACTGCTAATGGCACGCGACTTAATTCACGTTTCTCTTTGGTGTTCTTCCATACTTCCTCAGCAATTTGCAGGCATTGGCTGGCCAGGGTATCATTAAAGCCTTTCATTACACGGTTAGCAGCGGCTAAAGCAGCAGCAGTTTCCAGGCTGCGTTCGGGGTTATCTTCAGTAAATACCCAACGGTCATCGGGTGAATTAGGCAAACCTACTGCCGGTGGTGGTGTCCCGTTTGCAGGTGCTACATAAGGCTTGTTATCCGTTATATTAGCAGCATCACCCAAAATGGTGTACTGCGGCAAGGTCGGCTCAATCATACCCCTGTAAAACCGGCCCATTGATTCATAGCCGCCCACAATTGATAGTAAGCCATGCTCTATTTGCTGTAGTACGTCAGGTTTACCATCCGGCTTTTGGATATCAACGATTTGCGTAGTTTGATCGATAGTTGTATTATCATACTTTACATTGAATTGCTCATAAGCCAGTGTTAAGCCATGCACTGTTTCCGCTTGTGATTCTATCCTGAGATCGAAGTCACCCGCATCGTGCCAGCCGCCTTTATTTAAACCCGGCACGGTTTGCCCCGGCGCATATTTAGTTAAGGTAGAATGTCCCTGTATATAGCCGTCAAAATGATCGGAGTCTGTTGGCGCCATTCGGGCATCATCCATATGGCAGAAGCCATGCCAGATGCGGTAGTTATCTTTCACCTTCATGTGGCACATTTGCACGGGCAAAAAATATTCGAGCGTGGGTTGCCACACATTATTGCTGTACACATCCTTACTGATCTGGAATGGATGGGTTTTAAAACTGCCATAACTCACCACATACATGCCCGGCTTTTTTATCGCGCTGAAATCAAACTGCAGGTAATGGTAGCGCAAAAAATCGCCCCAATCCTTTGTCCCGGTCGAAAGAACTGTTTCAAAACCACCGTTTTCATTAATCCTTAACAGGGATGCAGAAAGCTTTTTGGTATCGTGCTTATCCAGTTCAATAACGGCTATCTTTTTCTGATCAGGATGATAGCCAACTTCTGATACCTGTATCACAGGATCCGACTGCCAACCCTCAATAGCATGCGGCGTAACCAGCCATTCTATGGCATTTTTTGTTGCTCCCTTCGCAACTAATGATCGTACCACGAACCAACCGTTATTATATTTGCTCCTGCCATCAATCAGTTCCAGGTTACCACCGCTCAGGTTTTGGATGGTCATGCGTTGCTTGTCTGATTCAGGTACGATAGTCAGCGTTTTGCCCGATGCCATTGGTGTTACCTGGAAATCACCGTCGCTGTCCTTATATACCTGGTCGTTACCCTGTTGCGGGAACACACCAAATTGCTGATCCATATAATAGGATTTGCCAAACAGTATCCCCGGGAAAAGCTCAAAATTGAAACCAACCTTTCCTATCCAATTATCGGGCAAGGGTTTATCCAGATCCACAATTATTTTGAATGATTTACCAACCGGTACCACACGGATATTGTAGGCAAATTTCAAGTCAGGGTAAATAACCGGGTTAAACCCCTTGCGGTCGATGGCCTCGTTTGGATATTCCATCCTCACGCTTATTTCGCCTGTTTTGGTATCAACCACCCGCTTGCCCACTTTTGGTATCGGCGACCATTGCCCCGGCGTAGGTTCCAAACGCAAATCGCCGTTAGTACCAACCCTTTGTCCGTTTTGTATCACGCCTACCCCACCCTGATGGCCCTCGGGATAAAAATCATGCGCAAGCATTACGTTTACGCCCTGATACTCCAGGTACTCCTGGCTATTGAGTATCATCCCGGTGGATTTCTTCGTATTCTGGGCGTATACAGCCGTATTAATTGAAACCGCAACACAAATGCCGACAAGTTTTAACAGGTGTTTGTACTTCATAAAGTTTAAAAAATTGATAAGACATAACCTTAGGAAATAAGTTAATCATACCACGTAAAGGAAATTATATCGATTATAATTAGCGGTGGTGTACCACGTACACTCACTAAACAAACTTACCGAGTGTGGGTAAGCTACAGTAATACTTTTTTACCAAATGTTTTATTGTAATGTAGTTTTTAGGAAAAGTCAAAAAACCTGATTGCAAAATGAATGTTGATATTTTCTTATCAAAATTTTGCTCAAAACGCGCTAAATAACGCCATTATCATCAATAGACTTAAATTAGAAGCACCAATCCATTTACCGATATGTCATCGTCAATACCTTTTGCAGCCAAAGCATTTGCTGTATGTTCAATAGCTTTTAGTTTACATGCTTTTAGTCAGGATAAAGCCGCCGAAAAAAAGCAGATAGCCGTGCAAATGAAATACTCCATGGTTAACAAATTGCTTAAGCCATGGTACCCGGCATCTGTTGATACTGCAGATGGTGGTTTTTTAAGTTCTTTTAGCTACGATTTCAAGCCGGTTGGCAACCAGGATAAAATGATTGTTACACAGGCCCGCCACGTTTGGAGCACCTCCAAAGCTGCGGAAATGTTTCCGACAGTAATTTATTATAAAGCTGCAGCCGCTCACGGCTTTCAATTTTTAAAGAATGTAATGTGGGATAAGCAATACGGCGGGTTTTATACTTTTATTGATAAAAAAGGTAATGTTAAAAAAGGTGGTTTCGCTCCTAAGGAAGCGTATGGTAATTCGTTTGCTATTTACGCGCTATCAGCCTATTACCAGGTAAGTGGTGATACCAGCGCGCTAAACCTTGCGATAGCTGATTTTATGTGGCTCGAAAAACATAGTCACGACCCACTTTATAAAGGATACTTTCAGCATATGGAAAGGAATGGCACACCCATAAAACGTGATGCCAGCACCCCTACTACGGCCGAGCTTGGCTATAAGGATCAGAATACATCCATCCATTTGCTGGAAGCATTTAACGAGTTATATACCGTTTGGCCCAATGATTTATTAAAGACCCGTTTAAACGAGATGCTGCTGCTGATCCGTGATAAAATAGTTACACCTAAGGGTTATTTGAATTTGTTTTTTCATGATGATTGGTCGCCGGTATCGTATAGGGATTCATCAGAAGCGGTAATATTAAAGCACCGTGGATTAAATCATGTATCATTTGGGCACGATGTGGAAACTGCTTATCTGATGCTGGAAGCATCACGCACCTTAGGCATAAAAAATGATACACTAACGTTAAGGATCGGCAAAAAAATGCTTGACCACGCGCTGGATAATGGTTACGATAAACGTGTGGGCGGTTTTTATGATGAGGGTTATTATTTCAAAGATAAACCAGGTTTGACTGTTATTGCTGATACCAAAAACTGGTGGGCGCAGGCTGAGGGGTTGAACACCCTTTTATTAATGGATAAATATTACCCCAATGATAAACATCAATACTTCAAGACCTTTAAACAGCTATGGAGCTATGTACAAACCTATTTAATTGATAGCGTACACGGCGACTGGTACCAGGGCGGTATAGATAAGCAGCCACAATACAAAATTGCGCTGAAAGGACAGATCTGGAAAGGCACCTATCATACTTACAGGGCATTTATGAATTGCATACAAAGCCTTACGCCTGATAATTCATCACCGGCAATACCTGCATATGTTACTTTAATACACAGTAATAAATCATCACTCTTAAAATGGACTGAAGTAAAAGGCAGTAAATCTTTTATTGGCTATGACCTGTACCTGAATGGCAAACGCGTTTGGTATACTCCTTTAACAACGTTTACTGTACCCGCAAATTTTAAGGGCAAAAGCCTGAAGATAAAAGCTGTTGATATACATGGCAATGAATCTGCATTTAGTAAGCCTGTTTCAATTTAAATAATAAGTGTGAATAATAAATAAATCAGTTGGTTACAAAAAATGCCCTTACGGGCATTTTTTATTTAATCGGGATTGCTCTGGTTTGTCCTTTATTGTTTGTTATCTGGACATTTGTTACATCCTTATTTACGGTTAAGAACCTGCCTGATTGCGACAGGAATGAAGATCCATAATAAAACTCCTGTTTTTGTTTTGCGCCATTTTTATAGGTGATAATGGCACTTTGATCGTCCGGCTGAAGCTTGATATTATTTACAGGCCTGTTGAGCACAAATACTTTCAGGGAATCACGATTTTGGCTAGCAGCGAGCATGTATTTACCGTCGCTGGTTTGCAGTTTTACAAGAGCTTTGCCATCATGCGGGATATAAATTCCGCTTTGTAGGATGCTTTGAGGTGAAAAATTGCCTTTTCCGTCGCCTTTAAGCATTAAACCGTTAAGCGCATCGTACCTGCCATCAAAAACCTCGTTACCGTAATCGTTGCCATTTATTATAACGTCGAGGTTACCGTCGCCGTCAAAATCATCAACCACCATACCGTTTAAGGTTGATACCTGCGCCTGCATAGGTAATGGAATAATGGTGAATTTCCCATTTCCATCATTACGCAAAAAGCAGGATGCTGATGTATTCGACATTAATCTTAAAGCGCCTGCTCTCCTCTCAGCCGGGAAAACCTCATCCATTGTAGCGGTCGCGTACGATTTGTAATTGGTGTATTTCTTTTTCACGCTGATCAACTCTTTTAAGATGTCGTCCCTGTTTATAGCTGGAAACTCTTTTTTATCGCCATTCTGATCAGGCAAAAAGATAGAAGTTATGGCATTATAACTACCATTCTTATCGAAATCTTTAGCAGTTATATAAACCGGGTATTGCTCGGTCGCCTTGTAAAAAGTATTTAACCCAACGTTACCCACAATATAATCCATCCGGCCTGTGTGCCTGAAATCTCCGGCTACTATACTGTTCCACCACCCTGTGCGTTTGCCTATGCCTGTTGTGCTTGTCACATTTTTGAATACACCATGATCATTTTTAAAGAAAGTCACCGGCATCCATTCGCCTGCCAGTATCAGATCGGGCCAGCCATCATTATCATAATCGGTAAACAAGGCATCACATACTAAGCCTACGTTTTTTAAGCCTGGCGCTACCTGGTCTGTTACATCGGTAAACTTAACCACGCCATTTTTACTATCGTTACGCAATATTACGCTTGATACCGGCTTAGGATAATTCCATGGATCAACCCTACCCGAAATGAACAGATCGGGTTTACCATCCTTGTTATAATCAAATGCCCGTACACACAATTTACTGGTGTGGTTTATAGGTAAAGCATTAGGCGCTAAAGTAAAGTTGCCCTTGCCGTCGTTTAAATATAACCTATCCTGGTAAACATCATTATCATGAGCAGTTGCATAGCCACCGCTGGCTATATACAGGTCCAGTTTACCATCACCATTGGCATCAAAAAGCAGTATGCCTTCGTCCTTAACATTGTTATTAACCGCATAGGCCGACTGGTTTTGCAACAAATCGCGACGTATAAACTTGCCGTTTGCCTGTTGTAAAAACACCTGCGCAGGCATCATTGAGTTGCCCCCGATAATAATATCATCTAATCCATTTCCATCAACATCGCCTACAGCCAGACCCGGCGTATAACCAGAAAGTTTGTGCGGAATGAGTTTCTGGGTCTCAAAGTCGTCAAAGTCCAGTTCGCGGTGCGTGTAGTGGATATCCTTATCATTGCTTACATCTGTAAATAACGCTTTATCAGCAGTTTTGGGCTGAGTCCACGAGTACGGAACTGTTGCATTGGCAATGTTTGCAGTAATTACCTGATTGGTTTTAACCTGTTGTAAAACTTGTTTTTTGTTGTTTGCCCAGCGAATAACCACCGAATCGAGCACTTGTGTTTTACCTAAGCCAAAATGAGCTATATTTTGGTTGGTTGAGAGGTATCCTCTGTATGGGTTATTTTCAGAAACCTGGTGCTTACCATGATCATAATAAATATCGGCCCAAGCGCCTAAACCGTTCACATTGCGATTATCCCCTTTAAATTTTATCTGTAAATAATGTGTCCCCGCCGGATCTTTTTCGCGTGAGGTATTTTTGTAGATGAGCGCCTCGTCATTTGTGTTATTTACCACCATATCCATTGCGCCGTCGTTGTTCAAATCAACATAAACTGCAGCATTTGAAAATGTAGGCAGACTTAGCCCCCAATCATCCGTTTCATCCTTAAAAGTAAGGTCGCCATTATTTTTAAACGCATAGTTATGAATTTTTACCGATGGAATCTGATCCAAAATTTTTTGCTTGGCACCAATAGCAAAGGCGTTTTGGCGGTAAGTCATAAAATCGTGATCTGTAATATCTTTCGGGAAGCCATTGGTAACAATAATATCGCGATAGCCATCATTGTTAAAATCTGTGATAACTGGTGTCCAGCTCCAATCTGTTTGGGCAACACCGCTCATAAAACCAATCTCACTGAAAGCGGGGTCGCCAATTTTATTATTCTCTAAAACTTTTGGGCCCTGATTAAGCTGCAAAGTGTTCCTTACATACTGATACTGATAGCCAAACTGCTCGAAATTTTGTATAGTTTGATAACTGCTTGCCATCAGCATCATTTTTTTACGGTAATTATCCTCGGGGTTCATATCCAGTTCAAAAACATCGGCGAGGCCATCGTTATTGATATCCACTATATCCTGCCCCATAGCATTAAATGATGTGTGCTTAAAATACTCTTTTGAGCGGTCGGTAAAAGTGCCGTCGTGGTTATTTATATAGAGGATATTCGACCCTATGAAATCATTGCTTACATAAATATCTTTCCAGCCATCACGGTTAATATCCACCACAGTTGCGGCATGCCCGAAACCGCCAATATTAATACCGGCCTGTACCGAAACATCATGAAAAACAAGATGCTTTAACTGAGGATCCCAAACACTATGGTATAACCTGCCCATGCTGCCGGGCTTCCCCCTGTTGCCTTTACGCCCAAAAACATTGGGGTAATAGCTATCATTCGCCTCGTTATCAACAAGGTACATATCCAAATAACCATCATTATCGTAATCAAAAAACGTGGCCATGGTTGATTGTATGGTTGCATCCAAACCGTATTCCTTTGCCATTTCTTTAAAATGAGGCACACCATCTTTGTCGATACCCTGGTTAATGTATAACAAGTTACGGCGTTTATTGGAGTCGGGCGATATAGTATTACAAACGTAAATATCCATCAGGCCGTCGTTGTTAATGTCGATAACAGACACGCCACGCCCCCAGCGGCCCATGCCGCTTATACCGGCTTTGTCGGTTACATCTTCAAACTTAAAATCGCCTTTATTGATGTATAACTTACTGGATACCATATTACCTACGAAATACAGATCCTGCAATCCATCGTTATTAAAATCACCTACGCCAACCCCGCCGCCATTATAAATATTTACAATATCCAAGGGATTTATTGAATCGCTTTCAGTAATTGTATTTGCAAAATGAATACCTGAATGTGATGATGAAATTGATTGGAATAAGGTTGGCTTTTTCTTGCATGAAAAGATACATACCGCGCACAAGAGAAGGCCGCCGGAAATAAGTTTATTCATTGTTATTATTAGGTTATTATAATACTTCACAACCCCAAATAAACCTTAATAATAAATAGAATATAAATTATATAGTTAATCTAAATTAAAAATACCAACAAATAATAAGATTTTTTATACCATTATTTAGACAATAAAAATAAATAACGGCTGTTAAAAACTAGCTCAATGATACAATGCCATTTTTCGACATACGAAAGAATTACCATGCACCCTGTCGATCTTTTATCTTATTACTACTATCTTAATTAAGTAACTTATAATCAATATATTAAATATTTATTTTAAATGGTTAACTGGTGTATGATCTATAACAATAATACTAAATTGTTTGCTTAAAAAAGAAGGAATTATTAATTATATTTACAACACAATACTTGAAAATTGCCAGTTCTGAAAGCAGATTTTCTCTTATAACCTGTCTATATCCTAATGAAGAAAATTGTATTTATATCAATTATATTAATTGCCTTATTTGTTATTATTTATCTCGCATTTAGAAACACTAAACCTACCGACCCACGGGGTGACTCCTATGCAGGATCATCAACCTGTATAAAATGCCACAGCGATGTTTATAAATCCTATTTACATACCGCACACTATGTTGCTTCAATGCCTGCTGATATGAATAACGTTCATGGAAGTTTCGCTAAAAACTTTAATACGTTTATTGTAAGCAACTCCCAAAAAGTAGTAATGGAAAAGCTGGATAGCGGCATGTACCAGAGCTATTATTTAAACGGGAAATTAGTGGAACGCCACCGTTTCGATATAGTTTTAGGTGGCGTAAAAGGCGAAAGTTATCTTTTTTGGAAAAATAACGGGTTAAACCAACTCCCTATTTCCTATTTCACCAAACAGGATAAGTGGTTAATGAGCCCTGGGTACGCTCCCGGTGTTGCAGATTATACCCGGATAATTACATCGCGCTGTATGGAATGCCATGCTTCATTTATAGCAGAGCAACCAAATGACGCGCAAAAATTAGATAATACTGAACAGTTTGATAAAAGCTCATTGGTTTATCGTATAGATTGTGAAAGATGCCACGGCCCAGGCGCTCAGCATGTTGATTTTCAAACCAATAATCCTGATGTTAAAATCGCGAAGTATATAGCCAGTTTTAGTTCCCTACCCCGTGCACGCAAAATAGATGTGTGCGCCGAGTGCCATTCGGGTAATAAAAGTCAGATGTTGCGATCTACCTTCTTTTTTAAACCGGGCGATACACTTGCAAATTATAAACTACCTGAGTTTGCGCGGGCTGTAGATACCAGCCACCTTGATGTACATGGCAACCAGGTACAATTGTTGGAAAGCAGCAAATGTTTCATCAACAGCAAAATGGATTGCGGAACTTGTCATAATGTGCATCAAAACCAACGTGGTAACATGGCTTTGTTCACACAAAAATGCCTTGACTGTCATAGTGTTACTACTCATAATTATTGCAAGATCTATAATTCGCTGAATGCGAAACTTATCAGTTCTAACTGTATACAATGCCACATGCCCGCTTTGTTAACCAAGGTGATACTTACTTCAAACATCAATAAAACTACTAATGCCGATATATTGATACGCAGTCATCATATCGCTATTTATCCCGGGGAAACAAAAAAGATATTAATGATGCTGGCAAAGTAGCTGTCGCTGATAAGGTTTTAGTATATACTTGTAGTCTCCAATCAGACATAATAACCTTGAGTTTATTAAGAGACAAGTAGCATGTTTCTCCTTTACAATAAGCAGCCAGATATCATACAGAGCGCTAATTGAAGTTAAATGTAAAGCCCTACCCGCATGCTTTTACTAATATTACCCATTACAGAATTGAAAAAATGTGTCATTTCACCTTCAGAGGCCACGGATTTTAAAACTCAGCATGACAACGTCTTGAGCGTAAGTGACAAGAAAATAAATTATTAAAATACAAAGCAATTTGTAGGCACAAAAAAGCCGCCTCAATTTATGAGGCGGCTTTTTGCTATAATCAAATTCCGGTATTAATAACCAGGGTTTTGTTTTAAGTTTGGATTAAGACCAATTGCAGCTTGTGGAATTGGTAATATATCACGCCCTGCAGGTAAATCGTTATAAGTAACGCCGTGTGTTTTACCGTCGGATGTCGGGCCATACGGATAAATAATCGGGCTTGTGTTATTGTCAGGACCAGCACCGGCAACGTGATTTACGTTGTGAATAAATTCTTCATCATATGGTTTGCCTGTTGTAGCATCTGTACCAGCTCTGCGTAAAAGGTACATCAACGAATATTCTGCTGTAAGTTCGTGCCTATATTCGCTCAACACTTTTTGCATTGGGTCGGTTAAAGCCGGCGCCTGGCTACCATCAACCTGTTGCCCATCCTGCCAAACAGCTGGTGGCGTTCCGCCGAATGCCCTGGTTCTAACTAAATTTAAGTCGGCTAAACCACCCGCCACATCACCTGTCCGTATTTTACATTCAGCCCTTGAAAGTAATACTTCTGCATAGCGCATCAGTATCTGGTTTTGACTACCGAAAAGTTTTTGCGGTCCTGAACCACCTGTAAGGTTTGGATCTCTCCATTTTTTAGCATCAGTATAACCTGAACGTGGTGTACCGTCAGTACCATACCATGGATAGGTTGCAGTTCCATTGGTATTTATAATGTTACCATGACCATCTGTATACCTGTTTTTATCTGTAACATCAGTAGTTGGGGCTGCAAGGTAAGATGCATAACCACCTGTTACATAAGGATAGCCTTTTATACCACCCCATTGGGCAATAATTCCGGGGCTGATGATTGAATCGCCAGGACCTAAAATGGTAGCATATTTACGGAGATCACCAGTTTGATAAGAGTATTCTAATGCAGGGCTTCCGTAATCATAACCTTGTCCGGTTATTTCAGAAGGCCAGCCAAAGCTATCTATCCAGCCCAGCTCACCACCAGGAGGCTGCCAGCTACCTGCCCAGTCCTGGGTGCCACCTGCAGGAAGATCAAACTGAACTTCAAAAAGCGACTCATCATTATTCTGGTTGTTGAACTCATGAACATTAATGAACTGAGGAATTAAATGATAATTGTTTGTTAATTCAGGATTGTTAAAAGCAGCTAAAGCAGCAGTGTAATTACCTAACCACATTTGTGCAGAACCTTCATAAGCGTAAGCAGCGCCTTTAGTAGCACGACCCAAATCACCTGCAGCAAGTGTAGTTTTTGATAGTAACAGGGTTTCTGCCTGTTTCATATCACTTATTATCTGTGCAAAACATTGAGCCTGGGTGCTTCTTGGTGTTAAACCATCGCCGCCTGTTTTTAATTCTAAAGGAACGCCGCCAAAAGTACCGGTAAGGTAATAATAGGTCATGCCACGTAAAAATAGAGCTTCGCCGGTTAAGCGGTCGGCCAAATCAGAGGTAATTATACCTTTTGCCTTTGCATCAGCTATAATTGGCAGGGCATAATTTGCTCTCGATATACCTACATAAGAGTCATTCCAGAAAGTAGATAACGCTCCAAAAGTAGATGGAATTGTATAATTATTCCACACAATATCATTACCATTATTATACCAGTCATGAGCAAGGAAGTTGGCATAATACCACATCGATTTTTTCAGGAAATCGCTATTCTGGTAGGTATCATATATACTGTTTACCACCGCTATAACATCCTGAGGCTTATTAAAAGTAGCTGCCTCTGTTGATGAGAAAGTGTTAGTTTGGGTTAAAAAATTCTTTTTACAAGCCATAGGTACTATTGCCAGCATGGCAAACAGTACTATGAGCAAAATATATTTCTTTTTCATTTTCATATCTTTAATATTTTATGATGTTTTTACTAAAATGTTACGTTCACACCAACTGTGTAAAATCTTGAAGAAGGATAAGTACCGGTGTCTATACCATTTTGAGTGGCGTTGCCGCCTTGCATACCAACTTCCGGATCAAGCCCCTTGTAGCCAGTAATTGTGAACAGGTTTTGTGTTGTAAAATACAACCTAACCTTTGAGATAGCCAAATTTTTCAAAAGCTCTGACGGTAAAGAGTAACCTACTGTAAAAGTTTTTAATTTTAAGAAACTACCGTTTTCAATGTACGCGCTTGATGCTACGTTGTTGCCTTCTACATCGTCATTAGCACTTGCTCTGGCGTAAACGTTTGAAGGCCTGCTAGGTGTCCAATAATTGTTGTAATATTCAGTACCAACGTTCTCAACTCCCACAAAGCTTCTGTTCTGAAGACTTTCCAAAACGCTTTCCTGGAAATTAAATATTTTGTTACCATATACGCCATAGAAATACATGTTAAAGTCGAAGTTTTTGTAAGAAGCGGTAAGGTCAAATCCACCATAGAATTTAGGAAGCGGGCTTCCAAGGCTAACCTGGTCATTCGCGTCAACTATACCATCGCCATTAGTATCGGCAAAGTAGCGGTCACCGGGCTGAGTGGTAGTTTTTTGATAAACACTACCTGCACCATGTTTTGCAACAGCCGATGCGTTTAATGCATCAAGTTGTGCCTGGCTTTGGATAATGCCTAATGATTTATAACCATAAAACTCACCTACCGGTTGACCGATATATGTTTCAGAGAAAGTTCCCCAGCCATCGGCAGGTACGGTTAGACCACCAAAGTTTTGTATATAATTAGTACCCGATGTTAAACTGGTTAATTTATTATCTACAGTTGTAAGCGTTATAGTTGCACCATAACTAAAGTCACTGTTTACTTTATGGTTGTAATTAACCGCAAATTCAAGGCCTTTGTTGTCTATACTACCTATATTTCTGGTTTCATCAAGAAAACCGGTTTGTGCAGGGAACGCGATATTTAATAAGAAGTCTTTTGATCTCCTGTTGAACCAATCAACAGTAAGTGTAAGATCGCCGTGCAAAAATGCCATATCAGCACCAATATTGGTCGTATAATCAGTTTCCCACCTTAAATTATCATTTTCTGGCTGAGTAGTAGCATAACCATTTTGATATAATTTATTGAACGGATAGCCAAGGTTGTCCACACCGCCGCCATTAACAGAAGCTGCGTAACCTGTTGAAAATAACTCTTCGTACTGGAATGGGTAGATAGCGCCCTGATTACCTACCAAACCATAGCTGCCTCTAAATTTTAATTCAGATAACCAGTCAACATTTTTCAGGAAAGATTCTTCTTTAGCTCGCCATGCCACAGCACCTGAAGGGAAAGTACCAAATTGGTGGCCGGGAGCAAAATCTGACGACCCATCCCTTCTTATAGTACCTGTAATAAGGTACTTGTCATCATAATTGTAAGTTGCCCTACCAAAATAAGATTGTAAGGCTTTAACATTTGAACCATTACCACTATTTGAACCCGCAGGGATATTTGTATCCAGCTTAAGATTTGAAACTTGTGCTAAATCACGTATCACACCGTTTGGCGGAATACCCTGGCCGCCCATTCCGCTCCAGAAGGTTTTCTGCTCAGATGCACCGCCAAGTAAATTAATAGTGCTCTTTCCAAATGTTTTATCATAGCTAATTGTATTTTCCCATAACCAGTTAAAAGTTTGGTTAATATGCTGGCTATAAAAAGCATTTGTTACCTGAGAACCCGGATATTGATTATTTTCACGGTCATCTTCAGGTGAGTAATAAGATCCTGAGTAATCACTTAGGTTTATACCTACGTTTGATTTAACTTTAAGCCCATCTATAATAGTTGCTTCTAATGAAGTATTAGCTAATATAAAGTTACTTAAGCCATAGCTACGGTTGTTACCAATGCTATAAAGCGGATTGGTATAACTTGATATCTCAGTAAATTTAGGATTATAAAAACCGTAATTACCATTGCCATCATATGGCAAGTAAGTAGCCTTGTTACCACCATCAAGCGTTGGAGGTAATTCCGTTAATTGAACTAAACCACCGCCACTTTGTAAATTACTGCCAAACAGATTTTGTGAATCCTGGTAAGTGTATTTAACACTGGTTGATGATTTTAACCAATTAGTAGGCTGGTAATCGGTATTGTTACCAAATGTAACCCTTTTAAAGTATGAGCCTAATACGATACCTTTCTGATCATAATACCCGATTGATGTAGCTGCCTGAACCTTATCACCGCCCCCACGGATGGCAAGACTGTAATTTTGAGTTATACCTGTACGGTAAACTTCATTTTGCCAATCTATATTATGCAATGATGAAGGATCGGAATACGGCGCGAAGGCTGGCAATGCAACGCTTTGTTTAGGATCTGCAGCTATAGTAGTATATAGTGTTGCAAACTGTTGCGCGTTCAGCACGCTGTATTCTTTAGGTTTGCTTTGGAAACCTACAGAAGCATCCAATGATACCTGGGCACCACCTTTTTTACCTTTTTTAGTAGTGATAATAACAACGCCATTAGCAGCACGGATACCGTAAATAGCGGTAGCAGATGCATCTTTTAATACGTCTATAGAAGCGATATCATTCGGGTTAATGTTATTAATGCCACCATTATCCAATGGATAACCATCAATAACATATAACGGCCCATTACCGTTACTTGCCAAACTACCAATACCACGTATTACCACACTAACGTTGCCACCTGGGGAAGCATCGTTGTTGGTAACCTGCACACCTGCTGCACGGCCTTGTAATGCCTGGTCTACAGTGGTAACAGGATTCTTAGCAATTGTTGCCGCAGTTACCGAACTAACTGCACCTGTCAGGTCCTTTTTCTTGGTAGTACCGTAACCAATAGATACTACAGCAACCTCTGCTAAAGTATTTGTATTAGGCGACAGCCTAACAGTGTAAACATTTCTGCTACCCACAGGTACTTCCTCTGTATCATAGCCAATAAAGCTGATAACAAGTGTAGCACCAGGAGCTACTGATAATTTAAAGGCGCCGTTCACGTCAGTAACAATTCCGTTTGAGGTTCCTTTAATTTTAACACTTGCACCCGGTACAGGGTTACCATCGTTTGATGATGTTACCGTACCTGTTATTTGCCGGGTTTGGGCAAATGACGAGTAGCATGTGCAAATAGCAAGCAGCAAAATCAGTACTGATTTTTTGCTGCTATTTAGTTTGCTTAAAAGTAAATTTTTCTTCATTTTCATTCATTTAGGATTTAAAATTCAGATATGTATTATTAGGTTAATGGGGTTTATTTATATTATTATTTATCAGTTAAAAGAATCAATGTGGACCAACCGATTTCAGAAAAATATTCTTGTTTAAAACTCGGTTTAGCACGTCTATAATTGATTAATAAAATTACATCATCGCAAAGGCTATTTGTAATACTATTTTTACATTCTTTACTCTAAAAACCTATCTAATACATGTAAATTAATTGCTATTATTCAGATCGATTTTCAGGCTATTGATATGTTTTACTTATATGATTATATATATAATTCCATCTGTTTTTTACACGCACATCGCTTAATCATCAGGGTAGTAATATCAGATAAAATATTCCTTTAAAAAATGATACTATTTTATCATTTTATTGTATTAATTTATTCCGCTTATCAGAGTTTCTATCTACTCAGATCTGTATAAATAATTCCGTTTTTATTTAAAAAGCTTGTTAAATAACCTGCTTTTAATACCATTTTTGATCACCCAATGATATGGTTTCCGGCCTCGAGTATATGGCGTTAACCTGCGCCCGGGTATTATACTTCCAGATAAAATCCGTCCATACCATAAACCACGCCCATCGTGGCTGCGCAGCTAATATTTCAGGCTTGGGTAACTCTCCTACTTCGGTTAGTGCCATTACTTTTCCATTAGCCAGTTCCAGTAACTCGTTATAATCTTTCTGTTCGTAATCCGAGTGATAGATATCAGTGCCCAAAACATCCACATATTTTGCGCCTGGATAAAAACCTTTATATGAATAAGCTTCATCCTGTGGGATATCTCTTGGGCCATTAGCGCCCCATACCCATAACAGGTTATTTAAATGATGATAGTTAACAAACCTATCATACATCATTGTCCATAATTTTTGCACGCCGTTTTTACCTGGCCTGTTGCCCCACCAAAACCATACGCCGTTCATCTCGTGGTATGGACGCCAAAGCACAGGCACATGTGCATCCTGCAATTCTTTTAAATAGTGTGCTATGGTATCAACCTGGGCAAGCCATTTTTTATTGAGTTCGGTATTGGGTGTTGTAATCTGGGTCCATTCCTCGTCAGTTACTTTTGCCTGCACACTTTCTTTAAAACCATATGGTGGGTTATCCATTGGCCTTCCCTGGTGATACATTAGCGCGATGATATATCCTTTTTTGTAGTTCGCAATAGCTTCGTTTACAACTTTCTGGCCGCCACCATCAGCACCCGACCAAATAAAATCACTACCCCATACAGCAGGATATTTACCTGATATAGATTTGGTGCTATCTAAAAACCGGTTACCCCCACCATGCTCGCCTGATAAAATTGATTTCCCGCTAATACTGTACAGGTATTTTAAAAGGTTCTTAGCCTCGGGTGTAGCGTTCTTATTTACAGGAGCAAATGATTGAGCAGATAAATTGATTGAAAGGAATACTAATAGTGCAAGCAGGGCGTTTATCCTGATGAAATATACAGTATGATTTATACCGATATTTTCAGTAAACGCTAACCCTTTGTTTTTCGCGCAGTATACGTCTTGCTTTTTGAAACTTAAATATCCCATTTTATGTATTCAACAGCAAACACAATTTATACCTGTACCAATAAGCAACATTGAAAAATGGCTTACCGGGTTACAGTTATAAAGATTGAGTATGGCATGTTTGGTTTATTGTTTATAATTGGCTTATAATATTAAACTAAAGGTAGAAGCTTTGATTAACCTGCATCATAACGAATGTTTCATTATATCGCAAAAATGTTAACCTGGGCCATTTTATCTATTTACTTACGTTAAATGAGGCTATTTGCCTTATATCCTTTGATGATGAAGCTGCCATGAGTTTGTATTCACCAGGTTCAACTACCCACTTGCTCAATTTATCACTCCAATAAGCCAGGTCGCTTACATTTATGTTAACCGAAACTGACGATATGTTACCCGGAGTTATCATTATTTTCTTAAATGCCTTTAATTCCTTATCAGCCCTTGGCACCGATGAGTTTACTTTGCTAACATAGAGCTGCACAATTTCTTTACCGGCCACACTTCCTGAGTTTTTAACCTTTACTGTCGCCACAATTTTATCTGCAGGGGTATAGTTCTTTTTATCGATTGATAAACCGGTATAAGTAAAACTGGTGTATGACAGTCCGTAACCAAAACAATATAATGGGTCGATCTTTTTGGTATCATACCAGCGGTATCCTACCAATATCCCCTCTTTATAAGTAGTGGTGGTATCTTTACCCGGGTAAGTGTCCAAAGCGATAGCCGGTGAATCATTCAACGATACCGGGAAAGTGAACGGCATTTTACCGGATGGATTTACAACGCCTTTTAATACATCAGCCAAAGCATTACCTGCCTCGGTACCGTTAAACCACGACCAAACTATGGTATTATTTGTTTTTTTGATCTCGTTTAGATCATAAGGTGCACCTGCCATTATCACAACGATGGTTTTAGGATTAGCAGCAGTAACCGCGTTAACCAGCGCTTGTTCGCCAAAGGGCAAAGACAGATTTTTACGGTCGTGGTTTTCGCTCTCATACTCACGGTTTGAGCCGATACATACTATGGCTACATCTGTTGTTTTTGCTAAGGCCACAGCCTGATCAATTAAAGTTTGGTCAGGTTTATCATATCCTGCGTTTTGCTCGGCAGTATTGTTTGCTAAATAATTGGCTTTATAGCCTTGCGCAAATTTAATATCGGCAGTTTTTCCAAACCGTGATCTGATACCAGTTAGCGCGTTTATCTCATATTTAACCTTTACACTTGCGCCAAAGCCGCCTGTAGCAAAAGTGCGTGTAGCGTTGTCACCAATCACTGCTATACTTTTAACCTTATCAGTATTTAAAGGCAGTAAATGATCGTCATTTTTTAATAATACAATTGATTCTGAGGCGATATCATATGCCGCTTTACCATGTTCAGGCGTAGCGATAGAACCTTTGGGGTGATTTGTACTCATGGAGGTATGGTAGATCATCCACAGAATCCGCCTTACTTTGGCATCAATAGTTTTTTCTGAAACCTGGCCTATTTTAACCGCTGCGATCAAAGGCTTTGCAAAGTACCATTGATCATTAGGCCCGCTTGATCCCATTTCAACATCCAGGCCCGCATTTGCTGCTGCTACGGTATGGTGAGTGCCGCCCCAGTCGGATATAACTACGCCTTTAAAGCCCCATTCGGTTTTTAGTACTTTATCCAGCAGGAAATCATTTTCAGAACACCAATAGCCATTTATTTTATTATAGGCCGACATAATAGTGTAAGCGTTACCTTGTTGTATGGCAACTTTAAATGCAGGAAGATAAATTTCGCGCAATGCTCTTTCGTCAATTATTTCGTTGATCGAGCTACGGTTAACTTCCTGATTATTGGCGGCAAAGTGTTTTACACAGGCTGCCACATGCTGACTTTGAATGCCTTTTACAGCCTGTATAGCTAATTGACCATTCAGATACGGATCTTCTGAATAATACTCATAAGTACGACCGCAAAGCGGTATACGGCAAATATTAAACGCCGGTGCAAGCATCACTATCTTTTTGCGGGCATTGGCCTCTTCGCCCATTACAACACCATATTTATGTGCCATTTCAGGGTTCCAGGTAGCTGCGATAGCCGAACCATTGGGTAGAAAGGTAGCAGAGTCGGTTGTCCAGTTGGCGGAATTCCAGCCAAAGCGTTCTTCCTCGCGGCGTACGCCTAATGGGCCATCATCATAACTTACTTCAGGAATACCTAAACGCGGAATACCTGCTGAATAAAAAGTAGCGCTACCGTGCAGCATAGCCACCTTTTCCTCAAGCGTCATTTTTTTAATAATACCGTTTATTTTAACCTGCAGCGCTGCTTCATTATTATTTTGTGCCGAAACATTAACAAAAAGGAAAAGGGCTATAACGCTGGCTATTGCATACTTCATAAAATGTGATCTATTATAATTTTGGTTATTGATTGTTTGTTAGAGGCTGTGGTATTACAAAGCCACCATAGAAATTAATTCCGATAGTGGTTTATAATTAGTGCTGTAAAACTATACTTCTGAAAAAGGATGGAATAGTAGTATTGATAACGTTTATATTATAAATGTTAACCTGCTATTCAAATAACAACCGTAAAGGCTGATATGCCAATCAAAATAAAACGGCTATTTAGTGAAGTTTGCTACACCTGTTGGGGTGATCCTGAGGATATTGCCTTTACCATCGAATTTCAAACTATCAATACAAAGTTCCCTTAATACATATGCCTCTTTCTGAGGATGGATACGATGATATAAAATGTAGTATTGGTCATTCTCATTAAAAACGGTATGGTGGCCGGGGCCGAAGGTTGTGCTATCAGCCGAAGTGGAAAGTATCGGGTCATTTTCTCCTTCTTTCCACGGACCTAAAGGTGAATTACCAATTGAGTAGCGTATTTGATAGGTACCATCAATAGCCTTACCGTATGAATACATTAAATAATATAAACCTTTGCGTTTTACCAGGTGTGGCGCCTCAAAATAATGTGGTGGCGTAATATCTATTGGCTTGCCATCAAAAGTTACCATATCCTTTTTTAGCTTAACTGCCATACAATGCCCGTTTACCCAGTTATAACCCGATCCCCAATATAAATAAGCCTGACCATCGTCATCAATAAAACAATCGGGGTCGATATTATGTACCTGCGGGAAATCATTCTTGGTTACTAATGGCGTATTATCGGGTTTTGCATTTTTCCAGGGACCAAGCGGATGATCACTCACCCCTGCCCAAACCTCGCTGCCAACAGCAACGTACATGTAAAACTTACCGTTTACCTTGCGGATAGAAGGCGCCCAAACCATAGCATCTCCTGATGTTGGGCTGGTACATTGTTTTTTGGTTGGCCAATTAATATGCCTGCGAGTGAAGGTTTTAAAATCTTTAGTTTCTAAAACACCCAATTCTTCGGCTCCCCATGGATCAATGGTAGCATAAATATAATAGATGCCATTATCCTTAATTATGGTAGGATCGGCATAATAACCGCTAACAATAGGATTTTTAATAAAATTATCCTGCGCTGAGCAGTTAAATGCAGTGGCTACAAGTAATAATATTAAATAAGAAAATAAGCTTTTATTCTTGGTCATATAATTAAAACCCGTTAACTGATCCTGATCTTTTTATTTACCTGTTTTATCCATTGCCTGGCCATTAATTCGTGACCGCCGGGCATCGGGTGTACGCCATCCCAGATCCAGTAATCGGCAGGTGCCTTTTTAAGTGCCTGGTTAAAGGTTTCCTGTAAGGGGACGTATATAAGATTAAATTCATCGGCAAGCTTTTTGGCTACCTGCTGTCTACCAATTATTTCCTGCTGCCATTTATCCCAGTTATCCTTAACCCTGCCTACCGGGAGTATAAATGGCTCGCAAATAACAATTTTGGTTGAGGGTAACTGCTTTTTGGTTTGTGTTAGTAATGCACGATAATCGTTCTCGTAGCTTGCTACGGTAAAGTTTTTATCACCGGAGATAGCGGCGTTTACATCATTCACACCAACCAATATACTTAGCAGATCAGGTTTTATAGCGATGGCATCATCCTGCCAGCGTTGGGCAAGGTCTGTAACCTTATTACCGCTTATCCCCCTGTTAAAAAAATTATATCCTTTTGCCGGCAGATCATACCACAATCGTGCCGCGATGAGATAGGCATAACCATGCCCTAAAACATGGTTCCAATCCAAATTCCGGCTTCGGTTACCATCAGTGATGGAATCGCCCTGGAACAGAAATGTATAACCATCGGCAACTTTCTCATTGGTTGATAATGGCGATGCCGTTAGCATTGATGGTGCAGCAACTGCCGCAGCACCCAAAAATGATGCCTGTTGTAAGAATTTTCTTCTTGATGATACTTTTGACGATGGCATATTAGTTTTTATTTTACAGATAGTTTAAACAAAGCCGCGCCATGTTTATTCACCTGTTGATGATAACTTTTGCTAAACGAACCTATATCCTGTTTTTTCCAGAGATCCCTTACTTTCACCTTGCCTTTTAGTCCTAACGATGCAAAATCTACGCTTACATCGCCAGTGGCTTCGCCAAGATTAAACAGGGCTACGTACAGATCCTTGCTGTTTGGCACATGCGAATACCATACCATACTGTCATCTTTACGGTAAAGCTCACGCGGGTTTTCGCCTTGCTGGTTTACGGCAATAACTTCGCTGTTATTGAATAGTTGCAGTTCAAATGGCCTGTTCTCGGGCAGGTTGCCGCCCAGCATTAATGGCGACCGGAAAATGCTCCAGAAGGTCATGTGGGTATACTCCTCATCGGGTGTAAACCTGCTGTAACGTTCCTCACCAACCGGGCCACGCTTTGATAGCTTGCCTATCTGTATCATATCGCAATCGGGCCAGTGACCGGGGCCATCTTTACCCTGCCATTGCTCGGCATAGCCCACCATCCCGATTATCTCTTTCCAGTTATCCCAAAAATCATCAGCCATACGCCACATATTGGCATTTTTTGTAGCATGATCCGCTTCACTTAAAGCGGTGGCACCTGGCGACAGGCTTAATACTATCGGCCTGCCACTGTTTTGTATCGCTTTATGGTACCCTTCAATTTCTGCTTCGCGATAAGGCCTTGCTATATCATCAACCTTAATAAAATCAACGCCCCATGAGGCATATAACTCTAATATTGAGTTCAGATATTCCTGCGCTCCGGGTTTCTTCATATCAATACCATACATATGGTTCATCCACGGGCAGGTTGAACTGGTATCTGCTATCATATCGGCAGTTATACCATTGGTGCCTTTTACCGGCGATTTGGCCCACACTGCCTGGCGGGGAATCCCCCGCATTACGTGGATACCAAATTTTAACCCTAATGAATGTACATAAGCTGCCAACGGCGCAAAGCCCTTGCCACCAAATGCCGATGGAAATTTTGTTGGCTGCGGTGTTAACCTGCCATACTCATCCATGGTAAGCCAGGGAATATAGGAGCCGTCCTGTAAATTTTTCTGAAAAGGGTTGCCTACGTTGCTACCTGGAGGATTATCATACGACCATAAAAAATCAACTATAATATACTGCCAGCCGTATTGTTTAAGATTTTGCGCCACGTAATCGGCATTAACCTTTACTTCATCCTCATGTACAGCTGAGCCAAAACAGTTATAACTATTCCAGCCCATAGGAGGTGTTGGTGCAACATTTTGCGCGATAGAGGGATTGTACCAGCTAACAAAAAGCAAAATAGCTAGTGAGCAGATATACTTCATATTGGTTTTATAAATGGTTTATTGTCAAAAATACACTTATTTATCAAAACACAATGGATTTCACACGCTACGTCAAAAATATTTTTTTAGCTTTTTAAGTCAATGCTAAAAAATAGCGTTTCAATATAAAAAATGTTAATACGGAATAGTGTTAAGTCAACAGTATTGACACGAGGACAATGATCAGGTTGTTTCTATCTCTTTTTTACGGATTGCAAGCACATACTCTGATGGTACTGCGCCATATTCGTCCTTAAACACTTTTGAAAAATAAGTTGGGTTATTAAAGCCTACTTCATAAGCTATGTTAGCGATACTTAACTGGCTTTTCTCTAAGAGTTGTACTGCTCTTTTAAGGCGCACAGTTCTGATACAATCAACCGGTGTTTTACCCGTAAGTGCCAGCAATCTTTTATAAAGCGATACACGGCTTAACGACATCTGCCTGCTCAGCTCCTCTACCGAGAAATTATAATTAGTGATATTTTTTTCGATGCAATCAAAAACGTTCTTCAAAAACTTTTCATCTTCCGATACAATATCCAGGTTTTGAACCTGGATGTCCATTTGTTTTTGGTAGGTCTTTTTAAAAGTTTGTTGCATGGATAGCAAACCGTTGATCTTTGACAATAAGATCTCAAAATTAAATGGCTTGCCTATATAGTCGTTAGCCCCATTTGTTAAGCCTATCAGCTGGTCTTCTTCCTCAGTTAATGCTGTTAACAGGATGATTGGTATGTGGGCGGTACGGCTATCGTTCCTTATTTTCTTACAAAGATCGAGGCCATTCATTTCGGGCATGCTTACATCACTTACTATCAGGTTTGGATGTAAAGCAAGTGCTTTTTGCCAACCTTCTTTGCCATCGGCAGCCTCAAGAATATTAAAAGTATGCTTTAAATTGTCTTTCAAGTAGAACCGCAGATCATCATTATCCTCAATTAGCAGCACAACAGGTTTCTTTTCCGATTCCCAGGTGGGTTTTACCTGCTTTACAACATCATCGGGTTGTTGAACAAGCAGTGCTTCAGGAATAAAATTATCTTCTTCAATATTTAATGGCAGTTGTATACTAAATGTACTTCCATTGCCGGGTTCGCTCTCTACATATATTTCACCTGAGTGCATTTTCACAAACTCGTGGCTTATAGACAGGCCTATACCACTGCCCTGATTCAGCAAACCCTCGGGTTGATTAACCTGGAAGAAACGTTCAAATATCTTTTCCTGTTTCTCTTTTGATATGCCGATACCGGTATCAACCACTTTTATCTCCAGCAATTGTTTAAGCGGATCAACAACATCGGTGTTTATCACCCTTAACAAAACACTGATATGGCCGCCCGACGGCGTAAACTTAAATGAATTGGAAAGCAGGTTAAACAGGATCCGTTCTATTTTATCATGATCGAACTTCGCGCATAACGAACTAACCTCGCTATCAAACAAATAACCTATGTGATTTTGATCAGCCAGATCAGTAAATGAACCGGCAACTTCCTTAATAAATTTAACGATATCGCCTTTTTGCAGATCAAGCCTCAGTTCTTTGAATTCCATTTTCCTGAAATCAAGTAACTGATTTACAAGATTGAGCAAACGCCTGCCATTGCGTTTAATCATGAGTAGCTGGTTCTTCTGCTCTGTTCTGTCGCTGTTTTTAATCAAGGTGTCAATAGGTGATATGATCAATGACAAAGGCGTCCTGAACTCATGACTTACGTTGGTAAAGAACTTAATCTTCATCAGGTCGAGCTCATGCATGCGGTGCGCTTCCGCGCGCTCGGCAGTGATCTTCCTTTCTTCTTCCAGTTTATTCTGCGTTGCTTCAAACTCCCTTCTTAATTTGAGTATTCCCCTATGCCGGATATAGAACAATATGCTTACAATCAATACAAAATAGAATATATAAGCCAGAGTAGATTTCCAGAATGGTGGAAGTATGGTAATATTGAGCGTAATTGTGCTTACATCTTTAGGGTTGTTAATATTTCTGGCTTTTACTTTAAACACATAATCGCCGGCATCTAAGTTGGTATAGGTTACTTTACGTGAACCGGATGGCGATGTGAGCCAGTCTTTATCAAAATTCTCTAACTGATACTGGTATTTTATTTTATTGGGATTAAAATAATCGCAGGCCGCAAATGAAATGCTGAAAACGTTTTGGTTATGATTTAAAACCAACGATTGCGTTTTTGTAATAGATGAGGTTAAAACCACTTTACCGTTAATGGTATCGCCGGCATTTATCGTTTTATTAAATAGCTGAAAATCGGTAAATAACAATTGCGGTTTTATATCAGGCGAGCTTATACTTTCGGGATTAAACAAATTAAAGCCGTGGGCACCACCAAATATAATATTACCATTCCTCAGTTTCAGCGCTGCATTAGCGTTAAACTCATTACCCTGTAAACCATCAAACTCATTATATTTATGAATTTCATAAGTATAACTGTCGCCTGTTGGTATCAGCTTTATACTTGCAACGCCATTGGCACTGCTTACCCAAATGCGGCCGCTGTTATCTTCAAGCACATTCCATATGTTATTACTGGGCAAGCCCTGTTTTTCTTCAACATTGATAAATTTACCGGTACTGGGATTTAATATGCTTAAGCCCTCTTTAGTCCCGATCCAGATCAATCCCCTGTGATCCTGCATTATACTATTAACATCATCTGATACGAGGCTATTAGGGTTGCCGGGCTTGTTAAAATAGTGTTTGCTCCATCTGCCGTATTCATTAATTACATCCACGCCTTTATCCCGCCCTATCCAGATATTTTTCTGTTTGTCTTCATACAAAACTGAAGTATAGTTTGATAAGGTTGAAAAGCGGGGATGATTAAAATCGTCTGCTTTGCTATCATAAACATTTAAGCCACCCGTAAAAGTGCCTACCCACAACTTGTTTGATGAATCTTCGATGATGGTGTATACACGGTCATCCGATAAACTACCCGGAATATTATCCTTATGGCGGTAATGAACAAATTTATCGCCATCCAAACGCTCCAAACCACCAAAATAGGTACCTATCCATAGCTTATGGTTATGATCGATATATAAACTAATAATTATATCATTTGACAGACTATTGGGGTTTGCCGGATCGTGTTTATACTGGGTGTACTTTTTAGTTTTTTCATCAAAAAACACCAGGCCTCCCCCATTGGTACCTATCCACAAATTGCCGTTCGCATCCTCTGCAAAACAATCAACATCTTCATAAGGTAAACTTGAGCTGTCCATAAGGTAATGGCGCACAAGCGGGAACTGTATAATGCCTTTGTGGTAGTAGCTGATGCCTTGTTTAAACGTACCTGCCCATATAATGCCTATATTATCTTTATACAATACCACCGCATTTCCTTTTAATGATTTTGGGTCATCATCACGGTTTAATATATAATTAATTTTGTGAGCCTTTAAATTAACCATGTTGATACCGCCATGGTCGGTACCTATCCAAATGTTATTATCATCACCCTGTACTACGTTATTAATAACATTTGAGTTAAGGTTGACTATGTCGCCCCCCTTAACAAAATGCTGCAACCCGTTGGCTTTGGTATTGTAATAATAAAGGCCGATTGAGCTTTCTGAAACATAGATCCACAGGTTCTGGTCGTTATCAACCATTGCAGAATATGGCTGCAGCTTGTTGTTATTTGCCTTGCATAAGCTATATGTTCGTAATACAACTTTGTTTGCACGGGTATCCAATTTATCAATTACGCCATCGTTATAAATCAGCCAAACATAGCCATCTTTTGTTTCAACTACTTCATCAACACTATTTGAATAGAGAACAATTTTAGATTGTGCAGCAGCATTATAGGTAACAGTAGTTTTAGTGTTGGGGTTATAACGATAAACGCCTTCGTTTTTGCTTATAAACCAAAAGTTACCTGTATTATCCTTTTTTAAGGATACAACTTCATCGGCCTTTATATTATATTTTAGCAGTTCATCAGCAACATTGTTTGAGAATTTTTCGGTGTTAGGGTCATAAATACTGATGCCGTTATTGGTGTATACCCACATCTTTTTATTCGGGCCCTCATAAATATGATCAACATAATTATTAATAAGCGAATTGGCATTGTTTGCATCATGCTTAAATACTTTAAACTCGTAACCATCATACCTGTTTAATCCGGCGGTAGTACCAAACCACATAAAACCTTCAGCATCTTTATAGATACAAATTACACGGTTATTGGATAAGCCATTTGTAATATCTAACTGCGAAAACTGGTATTGATTATTTTGCGCAACTACACACTGCGACATAACAAAACACAATACAATTGATATGTAAATTTTCAGCATGGTTTAAACAATTGGTAAAAGCACCCCAAAAGAGCCGCGGGTACATACTACTAAGATAGGCAAAATAAAGGTTTATATGACACTATTTTTTGCACAAAAGTGCCTTTTTAGCCTTTATTTACACATTTACACAGGGACTTGATAAAATAATATCAGCAAATGAAATATTAGTATAATGTTTTAAGAGGACTAAAACGATCCCTTTTAAAATACAAATACCGCTGCAAATGCAACGGTATTGTTTGTATATATGATCAGAGAATTAAGGGGCTTCTCAAAAATTACAGTTAACCGTAATTATATTTTCACTATTATAGTTTTACCTGTATAACTTACCACTTTGTCCGCTTTAGCTATTGCATCTGTACCAGAACCATGATCTTCGTTAACCAACACTACATTAAACGTGTGTTTTTTGATCATCCCATTAAAACTACCTTTAGTATCAGAGATAGTCAGCTGGCGTGTTTTATCGTTCCAGATAAATTTAAAAGTTGCTGAAGCGCCTTTTTCGTAGTTGTAGCTATCGTTCTCATCTTCATAATAAGTAAACTGGCCACTGGCACCAGGATATATTCTTAATTCGATATTGCTGGCCGGTTTTTCAGTAGCGTATTGCATAACAGGGCCCATTGGTACTATTGAGCCGGCTTTAATATACAACGGAATAATATCTATAGGCGCTGCTGACTCTATGCTTTGGCCGCCATCGTATTGTTTGCCGGTATAAAAGTCGAACCATTTGGTTGATGCAGGCAGGTATACGTTACGGCTTGTTTTACCTTGCGCGGTTACAGGGTTAACTAAAAACGCCGGGCCAAACATATACTGATCTGGAATGCTATATACATTTTTATCGCCACGGAAATCAAATGCCAGCGAACGCATAATGGTATAATTGTCATTAGTTACGCGGCCCGCCAATGAGTATGTGTATGGCAACAGGCGGTAGCGTAATTTATCGTACTTAAGCAGGATGGCTTTGGTGTTATCGTCCCAATTATTGGAGAACAATGCCCTCTCGCCCTTACCGTGAATACGCATGATAGGACTAAATGTACCGAACTGGAACCAGCGGGTAAACAGTTCGCGCATCTCGGGCTGCGACCAATCAGGAATGCCATCCGGTGAAGTTCTTGAGATATAGCCGCCGATATCAGATGTCCAGTAAGGTATGCCCGATACGCAGGCATTGATACCTTGCGGAATCTGATTCCTTAAAGCATTGAATGTGGTTGTAACATCCGACGACCATAGTGTGGCCGCGTTGCGCTGCTCACCGGCAAACGACTGTCTGATCAAAAAGAATGCTCTTTTGTTAGGAATATCCTTGCGCCAGCCCTGGTAAATACCTTTTGAGTGCTCCAGCGAATAGGTGTTGAAATAATCGATACCCTTACCTACGGAGAAATCTGCTTTGCGGCGTTCATCCAGCAAAGCGCCGTTATCAGGTTCGCATTGGTCAACCCACCAGCCGTCCCAGCCGTAGCGTTTCACAACACTATCACGGGCCTGCGCCCAATACAGGGCACGGGCTTTAGGGTTGTGCGCATCATAATAAGTATCCCAGGTATGGGTAACAAAATTATCCCAGGTGATGCTGGTTAAATAGCCTTTGCTTTTCATCGCGTCAAAATCCTTTGTTCCACTGCCGAATACGGGCCATATGGATATCATGGCATGTACGTTTGCCTTATGCAATTCGTCGATCATGGCTTTAGGATCTGGGTACCTATCGTGGTTCATGATATGCGAGCCAATAGGAAGCGGTGCCCACCAGTACCAATCCTGCACTATAGCATCAACAGGGATATTATTTTTACGGTAATTGTCCTTAACGCTTAGTATCTCATCCTGACTTTTATATCTGTCCTGCGATTGGAACAATCCGAACACCCATTTAGCAAACATCGGTGCTTTGCCCGTAGCTATGCGATATGAATTAATGATTCGGTCGAAATCGGGGCCATAGAAGAAATAATAATCAACCTGCCTGCCGCTTTCTGATACATATTTAAACTTTGTGTTATTAGCCTCGGCACCGTAAAAGTTTGATGCGGAATAGTTATCCCATAGTAAGCCATAACCTTTGGTTGATAACAAAACGGGGATAGCGCCTGTCATATATTTAATAAGCATTTGCTGGTCGCGGCCCTTGTAATTGATAGATAACGTATCTTCAGGATGACAGCCTAAGCCAAACAACGCTTCATCAGCAGGTGAGTTGAACTGCGAAGTGCAATTGTAGGTATTGATGCCAGCTATAGTAGCCGCCTGCATGCTTTTGTTATCTGTTTTATCTTCGGAGGTTATTACGTTGCCTTTTTTATCAAGATAAGTAATAGCGTTGGTGGCTTTATCAATAACCAGTTTCAGTTTCGCTGTGGTGATGGTAATGACGCCGTTGCCCTCAGTTACCGTAAACCCTGTTTTTGTGAGCCATTTATTATTTACAACCAGCGATTCCTTTTGAGAGAAATCATTGAACATGGTGTACTTTACTTCGATGATATCATCGGTACAAACTTTAACTTTCATTTCGCCCTTATCAAGGGAGAAAGTAACACCATCAGCGTCTTTTGTGTAGGATTTGACTGCTGCATTAGTTGTACTCACACTAAAAACACTAATAAGTGCAATAGTAACATAACAAGCATTTCGCCTGAGCAATCGTAAATTTTTCGTGAACATTAATTATGATTTAGTATTAATTGGTTTTCAGCATTTATGCCGTAAAACTATTGTTAATGGTTTTAACCAAATGCCACAAAAGTTAATACTTAGTATAATAAATGTTAAGGAGAAAAAATTATAGCCATTAAGAATATCAATGGCTATAATTGAATAGAATGCCCTGAAACTAATCGGTTGGCTATTTTAAGTAATTTTTAATTACTGAATTGGGCAATAGCAATGCTTTTATTTGCGCATACGGCACTAACAAATCTGTTTTACCGGCGGCATAGGGCTTAATGGTATATACGTTATACAAAAACTGTATACCTTCTGGGGTAATCAAGTAATTATCTGACAAACTGAATTTATTATCCTTAAAAAAATAGGTGCGCCCGTTATTTAATTTTGCGGTGTCCTGTAACTTCTCATTTTTACGGAATATTTGTTCGGCAACCTGGTTTAATTTATCCTGATAACCGGTAACGAAAATATCGTTGAGCGCTATGCTTTTGTTCGCCTTTATATCCCAGTTAACGTATGATGTAAGATCGATACCATGCGGACCGCCGTGATACGAATAACCCGAAACCTCAACTGTTACTACAGCCAAATCCTGTTTCAGTACTTTGGCATGCCCGTCGAGCAGATAAATAAGCGTTGATTTTGGCTGATCTTTTTTAAAGGCCTTGTAAACGCCTATAAAATTATCAGCAAACTGACTATATGCTGTATCTACTTTACCCGAAGCTGTCGCGAATAGCATGATAAAATTACGCTTAACCGAATCGTTCAACGTTGTTTTGCCTTCAAAATCAGGATAGCTGACTTTCACTATGGTACAGGTACTATCCGGATTGTTTCCGCAATCTGCATCGCGTTGCTTAAACGTTTTATAACTATAAGCTAACGTATCTTTTGTATCTACCGTTTGCTTATTGCCCTGCACGCCAGAGTTGCAGGCAACAAAGCTTCCTGCTATAAGTAATAAACTAATATTTTTTAGATACTTCATTTTAAACGGCGGGTACATGGTTGTTTAATGGCAGATCACTTGTTGTACGCGATGATTGCGGCAATAATAATAGTAAGGCTAATATTGAGCCATAACTTCCACCTCGTTCAATCCATTCAAATACTTCCCAATGCGGATAGAATAGCTCGGTGCCTACTTTCCAAACAAGTATTACGATCAATATGCCACGGATCGGCTTGATCAATATTAAAAAGGCCGAAACAATCTCAAAAACTCCTACAACCAGCGCAACCTTTGCTGGGTTTGAGAAGCCGAGTGATGTATATTGTCCCATTATACCTTTCTTGTCTAACAGATTTAGCCATCCGTGACCGGTTAACAAAAGAAATACTACCACCCTTAAACACATAGTAGCTGTTGCCAGGTTTTTTTCATTAGTTATTACACCTGGCTTAATACTGGTAAACCATTCTTTAAAGCTTTTACCACTAACACCACATACCAACAATAAGGTTAATGGGGCTCCAAAATTGCCTGCGCGTTCAATAAACTCAGCAAATGGCTCGCCTGATAATGGGCGTAATGATGCTGTAATAATACCCCATGCTACCAGCCATAATAGAACTGCACGGGTTGGATATGCTAATAATGTTATGCCGAACAATATATCAACCGAACCCAAAACAGGCATCAGGTGGTAGGCCATATTATGCCCTATACCAAACACGGCAAAGTAATTACACCAGATTTGCTTAGTAATGATACCAAACGCACCGTGGCCTATGAAGCACATGGCCGATGCAACCCTAAGTGTGTAATACACTTTATTGTCTACTGCTAACATAATTGTATTAGTTTTTTAATCTAAGTTTCTGAATAATAAACTCGCCGATCTCATGCCCCTGGAAGCTCCCTTTTTGCACACTGTTTAGGAAGTGGATACCGCCATAGTTCCTGCTGATGGCTGTTTCATCAGCAGCCTTATTAAATGAATCGAAATGGCGCTGCAGGCCAATGTACCGCATCTCTGTGGTATCTTGAAACTTGAAATTATCGCCAAACAAATAAGTTAACACTGTTGCCGATGCAGCGCTGATATCGGCATGACCGGCAGGATATTCGGGGAATGGCGGCGTTTGCAATAGCGGCAACCACTCACGGTCTACAGTTTCATTTATTTGAGATACCGGCCTGATATACGAGTACTCGTATTTAGCTTCCCAGCTACCGATAAATGAATCGAACAAAGCTATAGAGGTAAGCGCATAAGCTTGTGCCACCTTTACAGCATTGGCATGGGTTTGCTTGCAGGCAATTGATGTGATCCCTATCCAGTGGCCGCCGGGGGTTATCTTTTTATCAGCAAACATCATGTGCCCACTGTGCTGTACCACAAATGGGTTATCATCCCAAAAGCGGGCAATAACTTTCTGTTCGCTGGTAAGGCTTTTATTTAAGCGATAAACCTGTTGCACTTGCTTTACATAAACGCTGTTTGTATCGACGCTATAAGCCGGTGGCGCAGGCAAAGGAAATTGCCTGGATGAGGTAATCACAAATGGTTCCATGGTTCCCCAGCAATATTCCACGCCATCAAAATAATCGGGAGGTGTTGGGCGCCACATGGCATGGCCGTTATTGCCCAGGTATTTAGGTTTACCTCGGGTTTGCGGGTAATTATCAACCATTGCCCTTTTTATGATCAGCTTGCCTATCTTTTCGCCAAACGCCATTGAACGCGCATACGTAGAATCATCCATAGTTTGCTTAAACACGGGATAAATCTTGTCTTCATATTCCTGTAGCGTATCAACCGAAAAGGTTATTTTATGGGCTACTGTAAAAAATGCTTTAGTAGCTGCCAGGGTAAAATTGTATGTTTTTCCTTTTTCAGGTACGGGCGGTTTGTCAAAACCTTTTATCTGGGTAATTAAGGAGTTATACTTTGGATCGGCATAGCGCATTGCTTCATAAGAGGCCAGGTTGGCATAGCCATAAATACGACTTGCCACTGGAGGGGTAAATACATCGTAAATAATAACCTTTGTAAGTTCCTCCTCATTTGCATGCAAAATTTCCGCATCATTTATGGCTGCTTTCTTCCCACAATTGGTGAGGAATAAGACTGATAGCAACAGCATTAATGAGGCTTTTGGGTATTTCATGTTTTGTGTATTTTTAGGTTTGTATTCCGATTTACAGGCACTTAACAGCCAGCCGTAAAACTTTACCAATATATATAATTCAGTAATATATCTGATGATATTATATCTAAAAAGGTAAAATTTCATTATACAAACTATGTTTAATCAATAGTTGGTTAATGTTAATCAGGTTAAATAGTATGCCGGACTAAATAAAAGCCCGGCAGCATTGGTTAATGGGAGTAAAATTAGGACGGTTTGGCAAATAAGAGTAGTATTATTTTACCAAATAATATTGAAAATTTCGCCATAAACCTGCAAAACATGCTAATGCAGGTTATTTATGCAGGCAGAATCTTAAAGCTGTAAGCAATCTGTTCTGCGGCATTATCGGGTAAATTAATGATTAAAGCGTCATTAGTACGATCAAAGACCAGACCCTGTCCAGTACTAACAAGTTTAATAGCGGCTATTTTACCGGTATAATATTGACTGTTCAATCCTAATACTTTTATAACAGCTTTACCACCATCGGGTAAACCCAAAGCTATAGCATATAATATATTACCCTTTGTTGTAAACCTGATATCGCTACCCGAAAATGGCTTGCCTTTACCCTCGTTAAAATTTTGAGTTGCTACAGAAGCTGTTGGTTCACTTGCCGGGCCCTCGCCAAATATTTTCCATGGCCGGGTGCCAAATATGGCTTCGCCATTTGCTTTGTTCCAGGCAGTTATGCCTTCAACAATGGCTTGTTCCTCATCGTCAATGGTGCCATCTCCCCTAACGGGAATATTCAGCAGCAGATTACCATTCTTGCTTACCACATCAATTAAAGTATGGATAACCGTTTTGCCGCTTTTGTAGCCTTTGTCTTCATACAGCTTCCTATCATAATGCCAGTTGCCTATGCAGGTATCTGTTTGCCATGGCAAAGGCTCTATCTGATTGCTTTGGCCCCGCTCAATATCCCAAACCATGCATTTGCGCTGCTGCTCGTTTAATATTTTGCCGGTTATTATAGCATCAAGGCTGCCCTTATTCTTTTTAATATTCCGGTTATATATATGCGCGGCAATACGTAGGCCTACATCACTTACATTATATAATGGCAGTACGGTATCATCAAAATAAACCAAATCGGGGTCATAACTGTTAACCAGGTCTATGGTACGGTTAAAGAAATCGTCGCAATACTTTTTATCGGGGATGTTTGCACCGTGCGTCCAATCCCACTGCTCGCCGCCGTCCTGACCAACCTTGTGCCTTTGCGAATATAGCGCCTGAGGATCGTAGCCATCCCACCATTTGCCCTTACCCATCTCTTTAGTAATATTACCATCATAAGGCACACCCGCCAACGGACCAGCTTTATCAGCTCCCTGCGCAGTTTGATAAAACATCCAGGCGTGGGCGGCATGCACACTTACGCCAAACTTTAACCCGTTGTTTTTAGCTGCCTTGGCCCATCCACCAATCAAATCTTTTTTAGGGCCTAATTTGGTCGAGTTCCAGTTATGGTATTTACTGTTGTAATTATCAAAATTATCGTGGTGATTTGCTAACGCGAAGAAATATTTAGCCCCGGCATTCTTATATAGATTAACCAAATGCTCCGGATCCCAGTTCTCAGCCTTCCACTCATTTATCACATCTTTAAAACCGAATTTTGAGGGATGGCCATATTTTTCCACATGAAATTTATAATCATCGCTCCCCTCAATATACATCATACGCGCATACCAATCGCCATGCTCGGGTTGGCATTGCGGGCCCCAATGCGCCCAGATCCCAAATTTGGCATCACGATACCACTCAGGCACTTTATAGTTCTGTAACGAATCCCAGTTAGGGCTAAACGGGCCCGGTTCTGTAGTTTCATCAAGTGAAATATTCTTCAACAAGTGTTCAGCACCCAGCGCTTTGGTAATAGCTAACCCCGGCACAACGGTAAGCGCTGATTTTATTAAAGTCCTTCTTCTCATAATAGGTATTATAGTTTAGCTGAAATTGGTTTACCAGTATAAACAACAGTTTTATCAATTTTATCGGCAACTGATGAATCCGAGCCATGCGTGCCATTCACCATTACTATATTAAAAGTATGCTGCTTCAACATTCCTGAAAAACTGCCTTTTGTAGCCGATATGCTAAGCTGCTGTTGTTTATCGTTCCAATTTAGCTTAAAAGTGGCGTAATTACCGTGCTCATAATTATAATTGTCGTTTTCATCCTCATAATAGTCAAAACTGCCATTTGCTCCGCGATAGATCCTTAATTCGATTTTATCCGCAGGTTTTTCAGTAGCATATTCCATTACCGGGCCCATCGGGATAATTGACCCTGCCTTAACATACAACGGTATGGTTTCAATTGGCGCGGCGGCGGCTATGGTTTGCCCGCCATTGTAAACCTGACCGGTATAGAAATCGTACCATTTTGCAGCTGCCGGCAAGTAAACGCTACGGGTAGTTTTGCCTGCGGATGCATTAGCGCCGCTATACAATTGCTCGGTAACCGGGTTTACCATAAATGCCGGGCCGAACATATACTGATCAGGGATACTGTACACATTGGTATCAGTTCTGAAATCAAAAGCCAGTGAACGCATAATGGTGTAATTATCCTGGGTTACTTTGGCTGATAATGAATAGATATATGGCAACAGGCGGTAACGCAGTTTATCATATTTTAACAGGATGCCACGTGTTTTTTCATCCCAGTTTTTTGAGAAGATGGCACGTTCGCCCTTACCATGGATCCTGAACACAGGGCAAAATGCCCCAAACTGGAACCAACGGGTAAACAGCTCGCGGTATTCCGGTTTCGACCAATCCGGGGATTCCCAATGCAGGTGGTAGCCGCCGATATCAGATGTCCAGTATGGTATACCCGATGCGCAGGCATTTATACCCTGTGGCACCTGCCTTTTGTACGATGCGAAGGTACAGGTAATATCAGATGACCATAAGGTTGCGGCGTTACGTTGCTCACCCGCAAATGATTGACGGATCAGAAAGAAAGCACGTTTACCCGGGATGTCCTTGCGCCAGCCTTCGTATATACCTGTCGAATGTTCCAGCGAGTAGGTATTAAAGTAATCTATCCCTTTGCCTGTATAGAAGTTGCTTTGGCGGCGGGCATCCAGCAGATCGGTGTTATCAGGCTCACATTGGTCAACCCACCAGGCATCCCAACCGTAACGTTTTATAAGGCTATCCCTTGCCTCCTGCCAGTATAACTTGCGGGCGGCAGGGTTATGAGAATCGTAGTAATTATCATATGTGTGCGTCATAAAATTCAACCAGGTAATATCAGTTAAACCGCCAATTTTCTCTAACGCGGCATAGTTAGGTGTTCCTTTGCCCAATACCGGCCAGATGGAGATCATGGCATGCATATGCGATTTATGCAATTCGTCGACCATCGCTTTAGGGTTAGGATATCTGGTCGGATTCATAATATGTGAGCCGATTGGGAACGGATCCCAATAAAACCAATCCTGAACGATAGCGTCAACCGGGATATGATTATTGCGGTAATTATTTTTAACGGAGATGATCTCATCCTGGCTCATATACCTATCCTGCGACTGGAATAAACCAAAGGCCCATTTAGGGAACATTGGAGCTTTACCTGTTGTTACACGGTATAAGTCGATAATATGATCGAAACTCGGGCCGTAGAAAAAGTAATAATCAACCTGCTTACCACTCTCAGATATATATTTGAATTTAGTGTTACCCGCTTCGGCACCATAAAAGTTTGAGGCTGAGTAATTATCCCACATCAATCCAAATCCTTTGGTTGATAGCAGCACCGGGATAGCACCGGTCATATACTTGATCAGCATTTCCTGGTTACGGCCTTTGTAATTGATGGACAATGAATCAAGGGGATGACAGCCCAAGCCAAACAAACCTTCATCCGCAGGAGAAACAAACTGCGTTGAACAATTATAGGTATTGATGCCTGCGATGGTTGCGGCCTGCATACTTTTGTTGTCTGCTTTATCTTCGGCAGTTATTACTTGTCCGGCTTTTGTTAAATAGCTGATGGCGTTGGTAGCCTTATCTACAGCAACCTTTAGTTTGGCGGTAGTTATTACTACACTACTGCCATTATCCGCTACGGTAAACGCGGCTGGCTGGGCCCATTTATTAGTAACTACCAATGATTCTTTATTAAGGAAAGAATTGAGCGTGGTGTACTTTACCTCGATGATATCGGCGCTGCAAACTTTTATTTTTAAAGCTCCTTTATCCAGCTTAAAGTTAACACCATCTGTTTCCTTACTGAAGCTTTGGACAGCGGCGTTTGCATTTGTGCCCGCCATACACGAAAGAAGCAATAAGGATATCCCTACTTTGCAAAGGCCTGAATGTAAATTTTTAAATAACATAAACGTTTATATATTTTGGTTGAATATTTATTTTGATTGGCTGATATCGCCATATAAAGTACCGCGACCATGAGTGCCTACATACACCCGCCCATATTTTTTAGGGTCGCCGGTAACTTGTAGTATCAGGCTCCAGCGGTGGGCGTCATCATTAATGCGTACCCAGTTCTTGCCTTTGTCATCAGAGCGGAATATACCATCCACCCCATTTACGGTACCAGCCAGATACAATGCAGAATAATTGCTTTTTGGAGCAGCTTTGCCAAATCCAAAACCATGTATTTCGGTAACACCATCTATTTTTTCAAAGTCAGCTGAACCTTTTTTAGCATGATATAATCCATCAAAATCCGCGATCCACAAATCACCTTCTTTACCCGGCGCGGCATATATACGATCCTGCCCACCACGGATATCGCCACGGTTTGAGGCACGGTCGGGTAAGCCATTTGGCAGATGAAAATCCTGTTCGGCAAAAGTGTTTCCGTTATCGGAGCTGGTGTAAAGTTTTCCGTTAAACAGATCCATCGCGTAAAATTTGGTATCGTTTAGCGGGTCGGCAATTACACGGGTATTATTGGGCAGGCCGGGGATTTGTTTCCAAGTAGCGCCTTTATCGGTGGTTAAATACGGCGCGCTGCGCTGTGGTGTCCAGATCCAGGTATTGCCTGATGCGGACACACAAATAAAACCATCTTTACTCTCCGGCTGAGGTGTGCCTGTTGTTGGCTGCCATGTTTTGCCGCCATCCAGTGAATAGCCGATATTGCCGCCGCCAACTTGTGATGATGCTACGCCAACCCTAACTACTGTATTACTGTTTTGAGCACCACAGGTCACGCCATCCGTATTAGCGAAATGCGGGTTTATAAAATTGCCTTCGGGAGCAGGCTCATCCAGGTTATTGTGTACAAAACCACCATAATCGCCTATGGCAGATATTAGCGGAACACCTTTTGGCGGGCTTAATAGTTCCAGCGCTACGGTTTCCTCAATGCCTTTGTTTTTTGTACCCCAGGTGGTGGGTTTGTTCTTATCAACATCGGTTAGGTCAAAAGTCTCATGTAAACCATAACCGGTAGTAAATATGGCATGATCTGAATTAAAAGGATCAATCTCCAAATCAAACAACCAATGTATGGGCGTGTGCGATACATAAGGCGCATCCGTATAATCGTATTTACCATTGCCGCCACCTGTAAATACGGGTTTCCATGTAGCGCCGGCATCCAGGCTCCTGAAAATATCGTCGCCCCCGGTTTTGCCATAACGGTGAAAAGTGCTTACAATTACCGTTTGCGGGTGCTGCGGATCAACAGCCACAGCGGCATAGCCAAATCCTTGTTGATTTTCGGGCTGGGGTTTTAGTGGGGTGATGTTTGTCCATGCACCGCTAACGGTATTATATTTATATACGGCACCATCCGTCATTACATCGGGCCCGGGGTTAGTGCCATAGGTTATATATAATGAACTATCTGCTGATAATATAGCGTGTGTTGGCATCAGGTCGATAGGCTCGTTGGGAATAGCTGCCCATGTCGTGCCACCATCGGTACTGCGGAATAAATTTTCTTTTCCTTTTTGTGAGATGCCTACGTATATATTGGAGCTCTTATTATCAGCTTTGCTTTTAGGATCGAACACGACGAATATCATCCCGTTTGGCCTTGGGTGATACCTGGCTTTGGGGATAATGATGGTATCAGCAACGGGAATTTTTACTTCGGGGAAACTGGTTACGCGGTTCCATGTAACGGCGGCATCCTCGCTCTTCCATAGGCCATCTAAACGGGTTGCCATGTAAATAATATTACCATTGTTAGGGTCTACGGCCATACGTTCGCCGTTGCCCCTGCCGTTCTCATTGCCGCCCATCCTGAAGGGCACATCGGTACGTTTAAACGTTTTTCCCCTGTCGTTCGACCGCAGTATAGCATTGGGAACACGAATAGCTGTATAAGTACCGCAAGCCATATATACACGGTTGGGGTCATTAACATCCAGGGCAATGCTTTCAACCCCCATTAGGTTACGGTCATTATAAGATACCCAATCCAATATAGGCTCCCAGGCTTTAATAGCCTCGTTCCATTTGTAGGCACCGCCCATATCGGTACGACAGTACAACAGGTTCTTTTCGATAGGATGATAGATAACGCCGTCGACAAATCCGCCGCCCCGCATCTGTACACTCTTCCATTGATAGGATTGGCTTAACACCTGCGCCTTTACTGTGGTTTTTAAACCAACAGCTGCTATAAATAACACAAATAATAGTTTTCTTTTCATAAGGTATCTTCTGAAAAACAAGCGATAATTAAATCCGCTGCCAACGGTAATATGACCTGTTAACTGGTATATGAATTGGTTTGGGTTGTAAAATAGATCGGTTTATACAATGGTGAAGGTATCATACATCCCATTAAATGATGTACACTTTTGTATCTATCAATACAACAAATGTTTACATAGATGTAGCGCACCTAATGAGATAGCTGCAAAAAACAAGAATACACTTATAGCTGATTTTAAGTTATTTACACATTAAAAACAACAGAGAAACAAGCCAAACTAAAGACAGCCCGGCAATATTAAGAGAAGTGTAATTGAATGCGAACGGACTTATTGTCCGTTTATATCTGTGGTGAGTACCTCGCTCATGTAATCAAAAAAAGGCCGCATATTCCGGAAGGTTGCACCTGCCTCTTTTATAAAATTTCCATGCAACACTTCTTCATCCGTAAACCGCCGGATCAGCAGGAATTGCTTATAACGCAGCAGGTCTATCCCTTCGCTATTGCCATCATAGCCTTTTGGTGTGGTTTTTAGTTGTTCACCCCGTAATGTGCCGAAGGTATCTACAAAAGCTTTGCTATTCAGAATATTCCGCAGCGGCGCGGAATCAAAAGCAATTTCATCCCTGATCAATTTCAGATCTTCAGGGTTGGGGCCACGGAAGCCGCCCACTATCACACTATTGCCCGGTTCAAAACGAAAGTAATAACCACCCCGGCGATATTTGCCGGCCCGGCGGAACCCACCGCTCCAGCATGTTTTGAAGGGGATCTTTTCTTTTGCAAAACGGGTATCCTTATAAATGCGGCGCAGGCTTTTTTTGCCGTTGGGTGTTTCAATTACATCATGTATATTCAATTCCTGCAATAGGGCATCTGCAAAGCTTTCTATAAAACCAAGCTCATGCTGATAAGCGTCCTTATGCAGGGCAAACCACTCGCGGTTGTTATTATTTTTCAACTCGCGCATAAATTCAAAGCATGATGGAGGTAATACCGGGATATTCATATAACAAAACTAATGGTTTAAACCTTTATGAATTGTACCGTTGATGGTAATTATCTAAATTCGAAAATGAAAATTACACTGCGCCTTTCGCTTAGTTTGTTATTATTCTTTTCCTATTTCTCGCTTTTGGCGCAAAAACGTGTTGTAAAGGTGGTTTATATAGGCGACAGCATTACTTTTGGTGCCTGGCTCGATAGCCCGGCTATCCAAGCCCCGCCTGCAATAGCAAGCGCTTATTTAAAAAAACAGAAGGGAATAGATGTGGTTGAATTTTCTAACCAGGGGCATAGCGGTTATACTACCGTGGATTTTTTGCCGGGTGGCGATACTTTTAATGCTGCAGAAAAGGCGGCTAACAGTTTTTCTGCCAAACCGGGAATTTTGATCTTCTCAATTATGCTGGGTACAAATGACAGTGCTGTAAAAGGCCCGAACGGATCGCCGGTATCGCCCGAAGATTATTATAAAAACATGAAAAGCATTGTAGATAAACTGCTGAGTGATTTTCCACAATGCAAGGTTGTGATCAACTTGCCATTGTGGTACAGCCCCAACACCTATAACGGTGCGCAGTATTTACAGGAAGGATTGGACAGGCTGCAAAGTTATTTCACGCCTATAAAAACATTAGTAAATAGTTATAAAAATCACCAGGTATTTTTGGGTGATACATTAGCATTCAACTATTTTAAAACCAACCATTTAGCCAAACTAAGGCCTGAGGATGGCCATCAGGGTACATTCTACCTGCACCCCACCAAAAATGGCGCTGCCGATCTGGGCGTTTTTTGGGGAAAGGCTATTTATAGGGTTGTGGGTGAGCGATAGATTACATACTTATATTTTTTTCAATTGGGGCTTAACCCTTGCAAAGAAATCCTGGTATTCATTCTTATAAACCGGATCTGTTATTCGTGAGAACCCACAATTTTCCATGCAAATCCTCAAATAATTTATAAACGTAGTTTCATTTCGCTCATTTAAAAACAAACTATCGATACTTCGTTCTTTGGTTAATTGAATGGAATATGCCTCTCCACCGCTTATATCATCTTTATGTAGATAATCTGGAGCTAATTCTAAATAAGGACTCTGTGAATCATCATCTTCGATAATTTCGATTAAATATTCTCTCCAATCATCATATGAAACGGAATCAACAAGATCGTCGAGACTGTCAATTTGTATTGGATCTGCGCGTTCCCAAAGCAATTCGGGTCTGCTTTCATAATCCCAGCCAAAGTTGCATGCTCCTACTATTTTATAAAACAGCCTTAAAGAATAAGGCACTTGTCCGAAATCTTTAGTAGCATCATCAAGCTTTACAAGAAGACTGTCTGTATTAGATAAAGGTTTTAATAAAGGTCGTTCGGAATTGTATTGAGGATTAGTTTTAAAAGCATAATTGATATTATTTAATTCTGAAAAAATAATTTCAAGATTAAAAGCAACCCTGTTAAAAGTTTCTGTTAATACACTTTCTATATCATTAAAATATTTATCACTAAAAGCTTCTTCTTTTAAATTGTAAATATCAGAATAAACAGAAATACCATCTTCTCCGCTTAGATAACGTTCGTAAAAATTCATATTAAGAACTAAGTTATTAGATTTTAGAAAAATAGAAACATCTTCTTTTTATTAAAGTTGATTAGGCTATAAATTAACATAACTCTCGACTCCAATTGTATGAATTCGTAGCAAATTGCTGATTTAGAACTAAAATCTATTTCCTATCTTTAATCTAAAACGCATATGATGAAAAAGTTTACTTTAATCTGCCTGCTTTGTGCGGCATTCTTGTTGGGTTATGGATTCAGTCGTTTAACTAATCCCGTCAATAGCGGGCCACGTGTAACGGGTATTGGCGGTATCTTTTTTAAGGCCAAAGACCCTGCGGCGCTTAAAGCCTGGTATAGCAAAAACCTGGGCATTACAATAGGCGGATTCGGTTCAAACTTTGAATGGCACCAGGGAATGGACAGTACAAAAAAGGGATTTACCATATGGGCACCGTTTAAGGAAACCACCAAGTACTTTCAGCCCTCCGAAAAACAATTTATGATCGATTACCGTGTAGAAGGATTAGATCAGCTTTTAGCCAACATGAAAACAGCAGGTATATTACCGGTTGACAGCATACAAAAAACAAGCTACGGTAATTTTGTACACATGATGGATCCCGAAGGCAACAAGATAGAATTATGGGAGCCTAATGATGTGGAATTTGCCAAAATGAGTACTGTTACTACCAAATAGTAGATAGTTATTTATTTTATGTTGCTATCAGATTATAACCTTTAGTCAAACATCCTTTCATCACTTATTTATTCTTCCTTTTCACTAATAAGTTTCATTTTAAAATCTGAAACCAACATCAACTTGTAAAAAGCTCATTACAGGGGAAAGCTCCTTAAATTGATTAAATATTGATCAACTCCGGAAATAAGTAACCCCAGGCAAATGAATATCACTATAAAAGATTACGCTTTCGCTTCAGGTGGAATATTCTGGAAATTTTTTGACCGCCCTCACTTCGAGTCTAAGACCTTACGACAACAGATATTTTTTGTTTTGGGATTGATCATGCTCTGCTGGCTGCCACTGGCTGTGTTATCATTTATTAAACTCGGGCAAGGTCAATTTTATCTCCTTTTTGTGCGGGATATTTCAACACACGTTCGGCTTTTGCTAGTAATACCTATTCTCATATTTGCGAGGCGCGCCGTAAATAATTCCTTTAACCACGCCATCAGCTTCTTTTATGAATCAAAAATAGTCGACAATGATAATAAACAGAAATTTGAACAAGTATTGGAGCGGATTGAAAAATGGAAAAGTTCAAGGATCATTGATTATATCATTATAGTATTGGTTTATTGCTCCTTTTTCATCCAGGAAAACAACAGAATTAATAATGCCGATACGTATGCGCCATGGCACATGGTAAATAACCATATTACAGCTGCCGGGTGGTGGTACCTGCTTTTAAGTTTGCCTATACTTCAGCTATTACTTTATCGCTGGCTTTATACCATTATTTTATGGATTGTATTTTTAAGAAAGCTTTCGACAATGGATCTTCACCTTTCTGCACTGCATCCGGATGGCGTTGGCGGGCTCGGCTTTTTACAATACACACAGCTTAGTTTTTTCCCTGTTGCGCTAGCGTTTTCGGTACTTACTGCGGGGGTTACTAATAATCTGATCATCTTTTCGGGTATATCCGTTACAGATTATAAAATTGCCATTGGTTCGGTACTCGTATTTGTTTTGCTCCTGTTCATATTGCCCTTGCTATTGCTTATCCCACTGCTGGTAAAAGTAAAACGAAAATATTTTATGCAGTACAGTTTGCAATCGTGGCCCATGACCAGAAAATATGAAGATGAGCTTAAAGCTTTTTATAAAACTGAGGAAGAAAATCCGGATACCTCGTGGCATGTTGACTTGCTTGGGAGTTTTGAAAAAGCCCAGGATATGAAGGTGGTACTGGTAGACAAAACCTCATTAATAGCTTTTACAGCTGCTGTTATACTTCCCTTTTTGCCGGTAGTAGCTCAACAAGTGCCGTTAAAAGACCTTTTTATTAATCTTCTTGGAAAGATATTAGGGTAACTATTAATATTGTTGCGCCATTTTAACTTAAGTGAAAAACTGCTTACTGAATAATGAAGATTTTTGACGGTATAAACAAAATCAAAAATCATGACTTCAGTTAATAAATCAAATGCAGCAACATCCATTGAGACTGTTGAAACTGCAAAATCGCTTCGAAATTTATATTTCACACGTACAGGATTCTCATTTCTATGGTTCATCCTTGTAACGCTATTTGCGAAAACAAATGTAGGTCTGGCCAACACACTTTTAATTATTTACCCGGTATGGGATGTAATTGCTACTTATTTCGATATCAAAGCTAACCCCGCCACCGTATCAAAAACACCGCAGTTGGTAAACATCGTTATAGGTAGTGTAACTACTATTGCTGTAATACTTGCACTTAAAACCGGCATTCCGGAAGCGTTAATGGTATTTGGCGCGTGGGCGATTCTTACCGGGCTTATTCAATTGATACTAGGTTTAAAGCGCCGGAAAGCGCTTGGTGGCCAGTGGCCCATGATCATCAGTGGCGGTCAATCTATGATTGGCGGTACATCTTTTATCCTGCTTGCCCATTCACCAACTATGGGGATTGCCAGCCTTGCCGGTTACGCGGCTTTCGGTGGTTTCTATTTTCTGTTGTCAGCCATCAGACTTTCAAAAGTTATTAAAGGCAATGCAATAAAAGCCTAACCGATTAATCAAACCGTCGGCATTCGTATAAAACTGCCGGCGGTTTAAAGATTGATCCGCTTTCTGATCCTGCTTAACGAAGGATTAGTGATACCCAGATAGGATGAAATATGGTATGCCGGGATGCGATTAATGATATTAGGATGTTCTTCGGTCAATTTGATATAGCGCTCCTCATGTGAGTTAAAAAGAAACTCCTCCGTGCGGGCCTGGGAATAGTTAAAAAACAGTTCGGCCAAAAGCCTGCCGAATTTACTCCAATTGGGGTGGGTATCATACAGAGCGTTCAGGTCCTTATAATTGATGTATACGATCTCGGCATCTTCCATGGCTTCGATGTAATAATAACAGGGATAACGGGTAATAAAACTGCGAAATGAAACAATAAATTGATTTTCGGATATGAAAAATATATTCTTTTGTTCATCTG